>SXGS01416807.1_pt1 | contig 83157 bp, 62 predicted proteins | sample 3174681 | NCBI WGS metagenome assembly SXGS01 (sample SAMN11356861, study PRJNA531348) | freshwater metagenome | isolation source: freshwater sample F1-80 | place: China: Fuxian Lake, Yuxi | collected 2017-12-25 | reverse complement strand
GGAAAAAGGTACCTTCAAGATTCCCAATTCCAGCAACAATAGCTGGGCCCATCCGGTAGTAGTTGGTGGGAGACTCTTTTTGCGAGAAAAGGGATCTCTTTTGTGTTACAATGTTTCCTCCAATTAGGCCTTCCGTTTAACACCGTTGTAACCTGGGGGAACTGGGCCAACTCATTAGCTCAAATCCCATGCGCCAGTGCCACAGGGTGCTGGCATGGTTACCGGTGAGAAATGTTGTCGCCAATTGGGAATAGCCCGCTTGGCGAAGTCTGTGGACGGCGTGGGATAATAGGGCCGCTCCTACACCAGTATGTTGTTTTTCTGCCGCCACAAAAATCCAGGTAAGGTGGGGCATTCCCAGGCCCATGGATTCCAATCCCAACGGGGCCGGTTCCAACCACCGCCAAGCACCTGGTCCGTCCAGGTTTCCACCGGGAATAAGGGTAATCAGGACCCCGCCCAATGGCTTTTCATCCTCGGAAAGGGCAACGACACTAGCCGTGGAAACCGGACCATCTTTACCCTCCCACCCGTCGGCAAGAGCCTCTTTGGCAGCCGCCAGGCGTTCGGAATCATTGAGCCCGGCAAGCGGTTCAAGGGCGCCAAAAGAATCGACAAAAAGAGGTGCGAGGTCGAAAGGATCGGATGCGTTCCAAGGCCGGGTGGCAATGGACATGGCGAACCCGGGACACCGCCATCGGTTAAGGTTCAGGAGGGCATTGCCAATCCTGGGTCTAGGCAAAAGGCGCGCTGTCTTTCCGTCAGGTAGGGCAACATGGCACCAATTGGGGTTTTGGGGAACCAACCGTAAATCTGCGGGAGATATCCGGATGGTTCGGGGTAGCATCCAGTGATCACCCATGATGAATTCCAATTGGGGAAAAGGGTTGAAAAGGCCCCAAACCGAGCCTAGGCTACCATTAGAATGAAATTGGACCGGACCGAGGGAATTTCCCTTTGTCCCGGCTTTAATGGTTTACTGGGATGGGGGTTTTTGCCCATCAATCCCGTATTCAACAAGGCTTCGTGGAGGCCCTTGCCACTATGATGATTCAGGTTGATCGGCTAACCAAATACTTCGGCCCCGTCCGGGCTTTGGATAATGCCTCCTTTGGAATCGAAGCGAATGAGATTGTAGGGTTGTTGGGGAATAACGGAGCCGGGAAAACGACCCTCATGCGTATCCTGACCACCTATCTTCCGGCCACCAGCGGGATCGCCCGGGTAGCCGGGTTTGATGTCCTTACCCAGTCCATGGAGGTGCGTCAACGCATCGGTTACCTTCCCGAAAGCATCCCCCTTTATCCAGAAATGCGCGTTGAAGAATATCTGCAGTTTAGAGGTCAACTGAAAGGACTGGACCGCCTTCAACGAAAAAACCGGGTGGCCGAGTGCATGGAACGCTGCCGCGTTACCGAAGTCCGTCGGTTGCTTTTAGGCACCCTTTCCAAAGGGTATCGCCAGCGGGTCGGGTTGGCAGATGCTTTGCTAGCCAACCCTCCACTTTTAATCCTCGATGAGCCGACCGATGGACTTGACCCTGGCCAAAAGCAGGAGACCATAACCTTTCTCAGGGAATTGGGCAAAAGTCACACCATCCTTTTCAGTTCCCACCTGCTGGCGGAGGTGGAAGAATTGGTCCAACGGGTCATCATTTTAAGGCGTGGCAAAGTAGGCTTCGTTGCCAAAATGACCGAGATCGACACGGAACCGGTGGTCTATATGGAATCCAGTGCACCCTCTGGGGAGGCCCTGCGGAATTTGGTGGAAAAAGTCGAAGGAGTAATTCGGTGTACGGTTTCCACCAAAAGCGATCACCTTTTCCTTGCCGAGGTAAGGGTCAAACCGGGGACGGATCCCCGTGAAAAATTAGCCAGCGGGATTGTCGGCCAAGGGTGGGGCCTTAGTCGGCTGGAGCGGTCCCGGCGCAAGCTTCTCGACAAGTGGAATCAGATCAACAACCAAACGGATGAGGCAGCGGTTTAATTAGGCCCACACCCATCCACCAACCCTTTCAGGATTGTGCGTATGTTCAACCAACCTAGCCAAACGAGGCGTGGCCCATCCGAGTTGGTGGCCGACGATTCGAGCTTTCCCCGAATGGCGGGGCTTGCGGGTTTATTTCTCTCTCTTTTTGGTCTATTGACCATCGGCCTCACACTTTCCGGGCAAAATGTCAACATTTCGGCCACATGGGCCGGCATTTCCCTTATCAGTGGTTTGGCAAGTCTGCTCTATCATGCGGCGTTCGAGAAGGATTCCTTTCTCCGCCGGCCTTACATGATTGTTGGTTTGGTTTTTCTTTTTTCGGGAATGGCTCTGGTCATGCTTCCCCTCTTCCGATCCCAATCCCCCGGATTGTTGGCGGGTCATGCTGGTTTGATTGTGGGCATGATGTTTTTATTTGCGTTTTTGCGCAATGAGGAATCGATTGGTTTGGTGGCATTGTCCAGAGGAATCCTTGGCCTGGCCGGACTTCTGTTGGTCGTTACAGGCGCCCTCGGGGGCCAAATCAAACCGGATATGCTTTTGCCCCATTTTGCCTTGATTGGACTAACCGGGACCATCCTCATGGCCGCCTTTTGTAGTATATTGGGCGCAAATTCCCTCCTTGGACGGGGAGCATCCCACTTTGTCTTAAACCTTGGACGGCTGGGAATCCTTATCGCCCTTATCCGATCCATTTATCCTCAAATGGCATTCACACTTGGATGGACCGATGCAAGGCCTAACAGCTTTTGGGTCCCGGCTGGTTTTATCCTCACCCTTTTGGGAGGACTCCAGGTCCTTTTCAGCATGCTTTATAATAGCGAAAACAAACTGATCATTCTCACTCGCCGGGAGATGGGCAGTTTCTTTTATTCTCCAATCGCTTACTTTGTCCTTTTCGCTTTTGCCGGGGCCACCTGGTTCAGTTATTCGACTTTCCTTGAAGACCTTGTTCCGGCCGGCCCCATGAGCCAACCGGCCGTGGAACCGATCGTCCGGTTTTATGTGATTAGTCTTTTCACTGTTTTGGTGGTGATATTCTCCGTACCGCTTTTGACCATGCGACTCATTAGCGAAGAAAAACGGACGGCCACCCTCGAGGTTTTGCTCACCGCACCTGTGGATGAAACCACCGTAACCCTGGCGAAATTCCTTGCAGGCTTCCTTACCTACCTGATGGTCTGGATACCCTTCATCACCTACCTTGTGGCTCTGCCCTTGTCGGGTGCTCCGGTATTTGATTATCGGCCTTTGCTGGCTTTCCTGATTGGTCTTGCCGCAACAGGAGCCGGGTTCATCGCGGTGGGACTTTTCTTTTCCAGCCTCTCAAGCAATCAGATCATAGGTGCCGCCCTTACCCTTGCCTTCATGATTGCCATGCTTCTTCCCTACATCATCCGGTTTCAACCAGCCATTGCCAATACCCCTTGGAGCACAGTGCTTCAACATATTTCCTTTCTGGATGTATGGGCCAACAATCTTTCGGGAAAACTCGTTCCGAGGCAGTTGGTCTTTCATATTTCCATCGCAGTATTGGCGCTTTTTGGCACAATCAAAGTGCTTGAAGCCCGCAAATGGAAGTGAGGCAAACCATGACAACAGAACCTGCAAGTACAACCGAATCCAACAACTCCCATTGGATCCAATCCCTGGCGGCCCTTGGTTCCAAATTGGGTATAGCCCTTGTTTTTGGCGGAATGGCCTTGGCGGTAGTCCCCGTTTTGGCCTACATTCAGACAAAATCCATCCAGAATCCATGGTTCTTCTGGGGTTTCTTTCTGTCGGGTTGGACCGTCCTTTGTGGGGCAATGCACCTTGGAAATCTTGCCTCGCTTCGAAGCACCGATGCGGTTCGCTTTCTTATGGTCGCCTGGGGCGGGGGTATCGGCGTCGCCACCACCCTTTTGGGGATGGGTTTGCCCTTCCTCAATTATGCAGAAATATTCGGTGGCGGTCTCGTGGAATGGCGAAAGCACCCCAAAGAACTCTTTCTAACAACCACCCTCCTCCTGGGGGGAATCGCCCTTGCCTTCCTCAGCTTGATTGCCGCCAAAGGCACGGAGCGCGAATCGGTCACGATGCGCCGGATCCTTTATGGGGCCAACACACTTATTACCACGGTCCTACTTTTTGCGATTTTGGGCCTGATCAATGTCCTTAGCTTTGTCAACCTGGGTCGTTTTGACTTCTTCAATACGACCTTTGATTACACGGAATCCAACCTTTATACCCTAAGTTCAGGCACAAAGGACCTGCTCCAAAACCTTGATCAGCCTGTTTTGGTTTACATGATGATCCCCGAATCCACCCTTATTGGCGGGGAATCCAAAACCTTGCTGGACAATTGCAAGGCTTTGGCCCCCAAAGACACCTTTGCATGGCAGTCCGTCTCCCGGGACCGGGACCAGTCAGAATTGGCAAAACTTGAAAAGAAGTTCCAAGTTCCCGATGCCTTGGGTTTTTTGGTGGTCTACGGGGCAGAGGGTGCCAAACAACAGCACGATTTCATTCCTTATGACAAACTTTATAGCACTCCCCAACGCTCGATGAACCCGGCGGATGAGAGTTCCTCGAACTTTTCCTACCTTGGAGAAGATGTCCTACGAAAAAGCATCATCACCCTGAAAGAGGGAAAAACCGAGAGCAAGCTCTATTTCACCTCGGGAAATGGCGAGTTGTCCATGGCCGATACTTCAGGCCCGTCTTCGGATGGCATCGGCCTGATCAGCGAACAACTTGCCAAAACCAATTACAAGACGGAAACTCTGGTTTTCGATTCCAAACTGACCACCATTCCCAATGATGCGGAGGTGGTGATCATGGCCCGTCCCAAAACCGACCCGGCGCCTGAAGCCATCCAGGCCCTCAGGGAATTCCTTACCCGAAGTGTTGGTGGCAAAAAAGGCAAAGCCATTATCCTCCTTGACACCGAAAAAACCCGGTTGGGCTCGAAGGTTACCTGGACCCCCTTGCCCAACCTCAAAGGTCTGTTAGCAGAATTCCAACTGCAAGTAGGAGATAACCAACTCATCAACGCCCGCCTCAGGCCCAACACAAACCTTTTTGCCAAAACCAACGAGGCCTCCCGAAACAAGGTGGCCATGGCTTTCAACCAAAGCATCATGACCAATTTCATGTTGGATGGTGCGCGTACCGTTAGCCCCATCCCCCAAAACCCAAGCGCTCCACCCAGGACCGCCTTTCAGGTGGAAGAGGTCCTCCAGGTTCCAAGCACCCAGCTCAGGGTGTTTTCCGAAAACGACCCTTCACTGGATCCTGGTGAACTTGTAAGGGACTTGCTGGGCCGACCAGAGGAGTTGGTCAAACGCTTGTCCCAACCGTTTTATTCCGTGGGAGTGTTTGTTTCCGATCCGGGAAGTGGGGTGGAAAATGTACCAGGTCATGAACGAATGGCGACCGATGCCAAACCTCGTCTGGCCCTGTTTGGCGACGCTTCCTGGGTAAGCAACAAATACATTAACAGCCAATACGGTGAAAACAACTACAACCTTTTCTACAGCACGCTTTCCTGGTTGAAGGACAGGCCCGATGTTGGCGAAAAACCGAAGGGTTCCGAGCGCAAAACCTACAATCTGGCCATGTCTGCTGGATCCCCAGAATTTTCCCGATTAAAGTGGATGCCTCTTTGGCTAATGCTCTCCTCCGTGGGAATTCTGGGCGGGGCCGTCTGGGTCGTTCGCAGACGCTAAATATCAAACACGGGAGAAATCCACCATGAACTTCAAGACCACCTACATCCTTGCAGCCATTCTTGCTGCCATTCTCATACTGCTTGCCACGGCCGTGTTCCTTGGGCCGGAGGCACCAGGGGGCGATGTCTATTTGTTGCCCTCTACCCGGGCGGAATCTACCAAAGTCGATGCCGATGACATTGACAAGGTGATCATTGAACGCTTCAAAGCCGGGGATGGGTTGGCATCCATGACCTTGAACAAGGGCCAAGGCCAATGGACCATTGAAAGCCCAGGCCCATTTCGCGCGGATGATGGGCAGGTTCGGGAATTGGTTCGCCAATTGTTTGAAGCAAGGGTCGATGATCGTTCGGACCGGGCTCAATCCGACTCCGAATGGGGTCTTGACCAACCGTCTGGAAAGATAGTGCTATCGAGTGAATCGAAAGGAAAAACCTTTACTATTGATTTGGGTAACACAAGCCCAGGCACCGCAAGCGCAGTAGTTTATGCAAAATCCAGTGACAGAAAAGGTTCGATAGCGGTGCTGAAAAGCAGCTTGACTGGAATCTACAAGACGGTCAAAGCATTACGGGATCCGTACTTATTGGCATCGAGCAGTTCCGACATTAGCCGTTTTGAAATTTCCCTTGGTGGTAAAAATCCCCTGGAGGTAAAAAAAACCGCCGAACATTGGCGCTATGTCAAACCAGCCGACTGGGGCGAAGCGGAAATGGGTGCCTTTGGGGCACCTGATGAAAAAGACAAAGCGCCCGCAGGGGTTAATGCTGTACTTACCGCACTTTCAAACATCCGGGTGATTCACACGGATGAAATGGTAACGGACTTTGTGGCGGATGCCACGACCGATTTGGCCAAATATGGACTTGATCCCGCCAAAGACAAGATTCTGAAACTCTCCATAGATAAGGCCCTTGTAGCCAAGCCCACCGAGGCGGGTAAAGCAGGACCGGCCTCCATTGTTCCTGTAACCCTCCTGGTTGGGGTGGGAAAAAAAGAGGGTGACAAGTATTTCGCCACCCTTGATGAAGACAAAAAAAATATCGTCCGGCTGTCGGCAAGGGACATTGATCCTTTGGTAAAGCTGACCGGGGATCCCCAGGCCCTCCGGGACAAAACCCTGGTTAAAATCGTGGGAAAGTTCGATGCATTTGATATTGAAAGCCCCACAGGCAAACTCGAATTTCGCCGAACTGCCGATAAACCTTGGCAACTCTGGCGAACAGGGTCGAATATTGCAACCGAATTGGATACGACCACCGTCGAAACCTTCCTCAATCAAATCACCCAAAAAGACTCCGTTAAAGATTTTGTAAATGGCCCCATCAAGGATGCCGACCTTGGCCTTGACAAACCTCAGGCAACAATATCCCTTTGGGTCAATGGCATTGTTCCTGTCGAGAAAAAAGACGATCCCAAACCGGATGCAAAAACGGATCCCAAATCCGATAAAAAACCATCCATTAGTGAAGGCAATGAAAAACCAAAACTCGTTGGAACCGAACCAAAACTTCGCCTGATACTAGGCAAGTCCGATGGCCCCTTGGTAGTTGTTCGACGAACAGGGGCCGCCGATGCGCTTACTGCCAAAATCGACACATCGTTGTTAACGGCGGCCCTCCGTGGACCGGTTGCCTACCTTGACAAAAATCTCCCATCCTTTAATCCCCAAGCACAGGATCCCTCGGAAAATGTGACACGCCTAAAAGTTGTGGTTGGTGGGAAACCAAGCGAAATCGAACGGGAAAAAGCAGATGCCCCTTGGAAGTTTGTCTGCCCCAAGGAACGGATAGGGCTTGCCGTTTCGGCCAATACCGTCCGTGGGATTTTGGGGACAATTAACAACCTTCGGGCCTTGGCTATCGTTTCAGAAAAAGCGTCCGAGGTTCAACTCGATAAAGAATTCGGGTTAAAAACCCCAACCACCCAAATTGTGGTGACGATCGGCAAGGACAAGGACGCCAAGACCTGGGAGTTCTCCTTTGGTAAGGAAACCGTTGATAAAGGTGGCTTTTATGCGAAACAATCCTGGCGGGACATGGTTTTTTCCATTGATAAACTGACTCCCCAAACCTTGGAGGCCGAGATTGCTGACACGGGCCTTTTTGCAGGTACTGAGATTGCCAAAATCGAAACCTTGAAAATGGTAGGATGGCGGGCGGTCACCGGGAACCCATTTACCTTGGATTTGGAGCGCAAACAAGGCAAATGGCAGGCAAAGACTCCACCCAATTTTTCCATCGATACGCAAAAGGTTGACAAATTTTTGGCGGATGTTTCCAACCTGAAGGTGGACAAATTCATCAGTTTCGGGAACCAGGTAAAACCTGATCAGAATTTCGATCCCGTAAAGGGTGGTATGATCCTTGAATTTACTGTTTCTGGCGAAAAAGGAATTCAAAAGCTGACATTGGGCAAAGCGGAGGGCGATGCTTTTTTGGCCCAAGCCTCCAAAATTTCAGGCGCAGTCATAACCGTTAAGCAAGCAGCCCTTGCCCCAGCTTTGGCAAAACCTGCCTTCTTCAATCCCTAGTCCGGGCCCATTGGCGACCTTCGTCTGGATTTGTTCATGCGGTTTTGATCACAATAAAACCGTGTCATTGGGCTATTTGACCCTTTGGGAGTGCCTCCTGTGTCCGTTCAACCGCTTGGTCGTCGTTTTTTTCTGGGATTGGTCGCCTCCGGAGCCGTTTGGCCGCTTTCCTTTGGGTCCCAAGGTCCCAATCCGGAAATTGACCTTCTCCTTCAAAAAGTCATGGAAGCCATGGGTGGATTGGAGAAAGTGAAAAAAGGCCTGATCCGCCGCCGTACAGGCAAGGGAAAGATGAAAAATGGAGAAGCGGAAATTGAATTCAAAGAGGATATTTTAACCGGCGGCCAAGACAAACTGCGCTTTACCCTTGTATTAAATAACACCACTCCCATTACGATTGGGGTACTAGGCGACAAGGGGTGGACCAGTTCCAACGGCAATACCCCCATTCCCATGCTGCCGGACCGACTCCGCGAAGTAAAACAGGAGGCACTGGTCATGCACCTGGCCACGCTTGTGCCCCTAATCGAAAACAAATATCCGATGAAACTACGCAATCTAGAGAGTGTCCAAGGTCGCGATTCCTTGGGTTTGGAAGTCCTGGTTCCGGGCCAGCGGCCTGTGATTTTCCATTTTGATAAGGGAACCATGCTTTTGGTGAAAAGGACCCACCATTCCATTGAGGGGGGCAAACCGGTCCTCAAGGAGGTTTTTCATCGGGAATTTGTTGAGTTTGCAGGACTAAGGCTCCCTACCCGGGAAACCGTCCTCCAGGATCAGAAATTATTTGTGGATGTTTCCGAGATCAAATACACTCTTTATCCCAGGATTGAAGACAGCTTCTTCGAAAAGCCTTAGGCCAACATGGCAAACATCCTATGGGGCAACCAAAGATTCATTTCGTTGGTATCGTTGATATCGTTCCAGGGATTATGCCAGGAGCCTGTTAATCAGGGCTGACCAGCCGGTTTCGTTGGCGAACCCGACATGGTCCCCATAACTTCCATCCCTTTGGGAACTCCCAAGAGGGGAATAAATGGACAACCCAAAGGAGGCCCGATGGTCGGTGGTCCGTGCAAACACCGCCTGATCCAATGCTGCGATCACCTCATTTGCGGCAGCCTGTAGCCCTCCAGAAGCCCGGCCTGCCACGGTCCGGGCAATCTGGCCCAAATCGTGATAGGCGGGGAAATCCCCATCGCCATAGGAAGTGGATCCCTGGATGGCCGCACGAAGGATTCCGATATTTGCTGTTGTCACCGAAGTGGAAAATTGATTGAGTGCGGTGATCAGATCGCCCAATTTGGAGGTATCCACCACGGAATATGTATCTTCATTGACCCCTGTTCCCACATATTGTGCCTGGAAGCTTTGAACCATCCCCTTACCCAATTTGAAAGCATCAACCGTTGCAGGGTTGGTTTTCAAAACATTGAAAAGGGTGGTGTAATCCTGACCGGTTCCAGCCTCAAGTTCCTGGCTGGAGGCGTAAACCTTGGTGATGTCCTTCAAGGCATACACATCCTCGACCATTCCCATCAGGCAGGCATCAAAGGAAAACAGGTCCGGCTTCATGGTGGAGTTTTTTACCGCCGAAGCAATCTCGGACATGGAGAGATGATCATTGGACTCATCATCATAGTTGGACCCATCCAAACCACTGCCATGATTCCAAAGGATTACGCCATAATGATTGGCCGGAGCGGCGGTTACAGTCCAATTGAGGAATTCGGTAAGGATTTTGGGGTCCCCGGTGTTTTTTTCTCCAAGGCGTTCAAAGTTGGTTTGAATACGGCTAAGGTTTGTATCCGAGGTCAGGATGGCACGACCGGTATCTCCCCAAGCTGCCTGGGTGCCGCCACCCGTGGCGTATTTCTTGCTAACCCACTGATCATAAAGAATCGCTATCTTTACCGTTCCGGGCAAGGTAGAGACGGCCTTTTCCATCTCGTTGATATCCTCTGCGCCAAACTGGGCCAAATCAGACGCTGTCATATAGACAGCAATGGTCCAATCCGATTTACCCCCTGACGGAGGGGCTGCATCCACGGAGGAGGCCGATAGGATCAGATCATAAGCTGGGTTGTATGCGCCGCTTTTGCCCGTCACAAATAAGCCATATGTTCCGGCGGCGAGATTGGCCAAATCCAAAGTTTCCCCAATGGCCCCTTGAACCCCGGCTCTCAGCAAAGTTCCCTGAGCGTTCACCAACTTGATGTCCAAGTCACCCATTACGGAGGAAAAGCCAATGGAGGCAACGGCAACAGAGTTGGTGGTAGCGGTGGTAGTGAATTTGAAATAATCCGCTGCATCCGCCATAACCAATCCTTTCAAGGTAGCGGAGTTTGCCAACGATTTGGAGGTCGCCAAAGTGTCGTTATTCTCAAAGGAATCATCCGTCAGCTGCCCGGCAACGGCCAAGGAATATTTTCCGACTGCTGACCCCGTGTAATTGGTTACCCCCAGAAAATATTTCTCCCCTGCCACCAATGCGGTACTAAAGGAGCTATTGGTATTGCTGGAACTGATATCATCATTTTCGGCAATCAGGGTGCCATTCGAGGAATACAAGGCCATAATCGTATCGATCCGGGTCCCGGATTTGGCCGCATTGAAAAGGTAAGAAGCACTCCAACCCGGATTCACCTTATACCAATCCACCTCGCCACTACTATTTACAGCAGTTCCACTTAAGGCTTGCTTGGCACTAAAAACAAGGGCCGTAGAAACGGTTGGAATCACAATGGTGGCGGGAGCAAAGGTCCAGGATGGATTTAACCTTCCTTCCAAAGACTCCAAATCAAGCCGGGTAAATCGATTCCGGTTCTGGTTAGTCACACTCACCCCCCATTACCCCTATTTATTTAGGAATTCAAAAAGGAGAAGCCGGGGAAAACGGAAAGGAAGTCCCGGTGACGGTTCTTAGGTTATTATTTCAGATGCTTCAACTTTTTGTTCCCTCAAAATCAAAAATAATTTGACAATTTCAAAAAAATAGGGTCTGGAACCGACCTCGGTACCGGTTTAACCCGGTCTGTCCTATTTCTTCCCATTCCTTTTTCTCCAGGAATGTCGAAGGGATTCCTGGTGCCTGTTCTTGTCAAAGGTCGGTTTTTGAGGTAGAATGGCTTTTTGATGAAATGAAAACTTGGGTACTATACCCACCCGGAGTCAGGGTCGATGCCGCATACCCGTAGTGCAGAAAAAAATCTTCGAAAAAGCACCAAGCGCCGTGCCAAAAATCGGACGGTAAAGCGGAACATCAAGGATGAATTGAAATCCTTCACCGCCACTTTGGGCGGTACCGTAGAGGCGGCCAAGCTGGAAATGGTAAAGGCCGTCAAGCAATTGGACAAAGCGGCTGCCAAAAAAGTGATTCACCCCAATTTGGCCGCACGCAAAAAATCTCAAATTGTGCGAGCATTCAATTCCAAGTTTGTAAAACCCAAAGCCTAAATCCTTGGGTTGGATGGGAAGCATTTTAGCCGAGGCCTTCCTCGGCTCTTTTCGTTTCCGGCCAACCAAACCTGCCTTCCCTCCAAGCTCCTTGGTCAACCTTAATCCCTATCCAAATCCACCCCATGGTTGGGATGGACAAAAACCCAATTGCAGCCTATCCAATCACACTTTTTCGCCTTTGGCGACCTGGCAAAGAAACTATCAAACGATTGAAGATATCCGTCTGACCTTGTTTGTCCGGTTTTGGGTAAGCTGTTTTTTTCCGTTTCTTTTCGTGGCGCCCCGTTAAAATCAAAAACACCCCAAGACTAATCCGATAAAAATCTGTTATAAAGTTTCACAAAACCAACCCTTTGGTTATTTCAACATTTCCGTCACTCCCTTAACAATTAACTCCTCCACCGAGGCCCCCCAGGAGGACGGTTGACCATAATACACCATGGAGGTTGCTCCTTCATATCCACCCTCCTTGAGCACACGCAGCGAGGGAATATACGCCATTACATCGTTGGCATAGCCAGCCACCCATGGATTGGCCTTTGGATGTTCCCTTTTTATCCGAAGCGAATAATCCACCACCACCTCGCCCCCCAACCACACCCAATGGGGCCCATCCCCCAGCTTCCACACACTTATCGGATAGGGGTACTCCCCTTTGATAAGTCCATCCGTTTCCATCTTGGCCAAAAGGTACTCTGCCCGACCCACCTCATATTTGTCTTTGGAGGCCTTCATGGTCAACAAATCCTCACGGTTTGGCACCTTGGCAAAAGGGATCAATACCTCGGTTGCCACAACTTTTAAATGGCCCAGGATGGGTTTCATGGGCTTGGATAATACTCCATCCACAGCATTAGAAAGGCGTTGGCCATACGATTTAGCCAATTCCACGGACCGCCTTGGAAGAGGATTCTGATCCGCTCCACACCCCGCCCAAAACATTGCCACAGCCCCGGGATGCCGATCCTGAAGCTCGGCCATGGCAAACCCGGGATAATCACCACACCACTCGAAAAAAGGTAAAACCGTTGCATGGCAGGCATAGCCAAAGACAATTCCCTTGAGGCTACCTGCGGGATCGTAAATCGCAAGGACAGGCACATCATGATCCACCGGCCCCACCAATTTCCCTTCTTCACGAAGTTTGGGTACATCGGCTTCCTTGTTATTCCTTCGATTGACGGCAAAATCGGCAGAACCGATGCCATGTTTGAACAATGCTGGAGTAAGTTGCCCAACCGCCCGGGTTGCCACCGCTTCGATTTGTTTGGTCAAAACCTGGGTATATTCGTCGATCAAAGATTCTTGTTCCCTGGTCAGGAAATACATTGCCCTTAGGGTATTTCCCACCACAGGACCGCTATGGGTGTGGGAACAAGCCAAAGTAACAGCACCAACGGCCATCCTGTGTTTTTGGGCAATCCGTTGACGAAGACCAAGTGCGGTTTCCCGATCAAGGCCCACCAAATCGAGAGTGATTAAAAGCGAACGATTCCCCAACCCATCCTCAAGACAAAGGGCTTTTGCCCACAAGTCATGAACCTTGCCCTCGGCCGGTTTGGTCCTCGAAGCATACCCTGACATCCACATCGGTTTTGTCGGGGTGATGATTCCTGTCGCCAATCCTGCTTTCCAATCCACCGCCTTCCCTAAGGACGGTGCCAGAGCCAAAACAAAAACTGCAAAAAGGAGCGTTTTTATCATCTTCATATTGACCTCACCAGCTTTGGAACAAGGGTATTGTTTTTTGAACCGTCATGGTCACTCCCCAAATCAGGGGAATCCCTACTGCTGCCCAGGCCAATGCCAGCCGTATCCAGGGGATGGGAACAAGACCCTTCGTTTCCATGAAATGTATTTTCCCGGTAACCGCCAAGGCCAGAGGTTGGACCAGGGATTTTACCCACAGATTGGCTAAAAAACCCAAGCAAAGGACGATTCCAATGAACCAAATGGCACTGTCATAAGCCCGCTCCGGGGACTCCAAACCATTGGGCCCTTTCAAAGACCATTGATAGATAAAATTGATCAGGGAAGGACCGGCAATCCCCGCACACGACCAAGCCGTAAGCAAGCGGCCATGTATGGCACTCACATAGCGGGTACCAAAAACATCGGAGAGATAAGCAGGAATGGCCGCAAAACAGCCCCCATACATACTCATGATGATTGCCAAACAAACAACAAATAACGGAACAGACCCCATTTTACCTATGACGGGCAATAAAAGGTAAAGCAAAGGACCCAGGCTTAAGAATATTCCATAGGTAAACCGCCGCCCCAACAGGTCCGAGGCAGTGGACCAGGCAAATCTCCCCGCAAGATTGAAAAGGCTAAGGAGGCCAACAAAACCAGCAGCAGTGGTGGCGCTTACTTTTCCTGGAAACATTTCCTGGATCATGGGAGACGCTACATCCAGGATGCCAATTCCCGCCGTCACATTAAGAAACAGAATGATCCAAAGTAGATAAAAAACCCTGGTTTTTAGGGCTTCCGTTGGGTCCAAATACCCAGGGCCAGTATCGTTATTTTGCTTTTCTCCCTGGGTCGGTTCAACCATGGTCTCCGGGAATTTGTTGGTTTGGGGCAGTCGAAAACCAAATGCCCCAATTGTCATCACCACCAAATAGCCAAGTCCCATGACAAACAAGGATTGGGCCACTCCTGTGGATTCAGGACTGGAGAAGCTTTTCATCAGGATTTCAGAAAGTGGTGAAGCAATCATGGCCCCTCCTCCAAAACCCATAATGGCAAGTCCGGTTGCCAAACCCCGGTGATCCGGAAACCATTTGATGAGGGTGGAAACCGGGGTGATGTAACCTATGCCCAAACCGCAACCCCCAAGAACGCCATACCCCAAATAGAATAGCCAAATGTTATGGACCCAAATGGCCAAGGCACCAATCAAAAAACCACCCGACCAACAAACGGCGGCCACCAGACCACTAAGCCGGGGTCCGACCCGTTCCACCCACCTCCCCATCACCGCAGCGGATAGTCCCAGAAAAACAATGCCGAGGGTAAACGCCCAAAAAACCTGCGTCCTTTGCCAGTCTTCGTTCGTCGTTTCGGTAATACCAATAATCCTGGTCATGGGAATGCGAAAAACACTGAATGCGTAGGCTTGACCAATACAGAGGTGGATCGCCAAGGCCGCAGGAGGAATCAACCAACGGTTGTAATCGGATGGGGCCTCAATCGCTTTGGGGGAAAGTGAAAACAGGGCCATCCAGATCCTCCCAATACAAAAAATGATTGCCTCGACCTAGAAGGAATAGCACCTTTTTCCCGAATTACGATCATCAAGTAAGAATCGCTAGAATAAAATCGACCTCATCAAACCCATTTTCTTTCCTTTCCGGATTTGGATCATGCCTGCTCATTGGATGGTTATAAAACGGCCAAATGCTGAACCCTGTTACTCCTTTGTCAGGTTTTTCTTCCTCCTGTCATGCCTTTTGGCATATCAAAATTCCTCCACGGCAGCGGCCCCCGCCAAGGATAAAAAGCCCATCCCTCCCCGGGCCCCATTTTCCGAAGGCAAGATCCTTAAAATCCACCTAGATATTCCTCCGAAGGAATACGATGCTATCCAACCCAAAAGTGCCGCACCCGCCTTTCCCGGATTTCCTATTTTTCAACCCAAATCCACGGAAAAACCGGGCCAACCTGCCCGCGAAATCCACAAAAACACCTTTGGCATGAATCTCGCATGGTGCAAAGGATCAGTAACCATCGAGGGGGAAACATTTCCCCAGGTAGGCATTCGTTACAAAGGCAACGGTACCATTCTGGATGCCGGGGAATCCATCAAGAAGTCATTCAAGGTGGATCTCGACAAATTCGGCCAAACCAAAAAATTCAAATCCCTTAAATCGTTGAATCTCCATTGCCAGGTAGCCGACCCAAGCAAATGCCGGGAGGTCTTTGGCTATGGAATATATGCCTCAGCAGGGGTCCCAGCTCCTCGCACCCTTTTCGTGGAGGTATCCCTTTCCGTTGGGGACCGGATCAAGAACCAATGGCTTGGCTTATACACTCTGGTCGAACCAATCGACAAAACCTTTTTAACAGCTCATTTCGAGGATGGTGAGGGTTTATTGATGAAACCCGAAGGATTGCGGGATTTCCCCTTTCGTGGAGAGTTCAAGGATTATGAACAACGCCTCGAACCAAAACGGGTCGCCAAGCCCGATGAAAAATCCCGTTTGTTTCAGGTCGGCAAACTGGTCGCCCAAGGGTCCGACCAGGATTTTCGTGACCAGATCGATTCCCTGGTCGACCTGGATAGCTATTTAAGGTTTCTTGCCGCAACCGCCTTTATCTCAAACCCGGACAGCTTTTTCAGTCTCGCACACAATTATTACCTATATCTCGATGCCAAAACTCGCAAATTCTATTTCTTCCCCTGGGACCTGGATCGGGCCTTTAGCAACTTTTTTCTCTCCGGCACAAACAACCAACAAATGGATCAAAGCTTTTTGCAACCCTATGGGGCTGAACACAAGCTGACGGAGCGAATCCTGGCCCTACCCGGAATGCGGGAGCGCTATCTCAAGCTTTTGGGCGAATTCTCACAATCCACCTTTGCCCTTTCCCGACTCAAAACGGAACTCCAAACCATCAACCAACCCATCCAGGGGTTAATCGAAAGGGACAAAACCGTTGCCAAGGCCCGTGGTGAGAAAAAAACTCCCGGACCTGGATTTATGCTTCCTCCTCCAGGTCTTGACCTTTTTTTAGACAGGCGAACCACATCCCTTGCCAACCAATTGTCCGGTCGGTCCGAGGGTTACATCCAACCTCCCGATTTCCAGGTGGGTGCCATTTTGGTAGGACCGGTCGTTTCCGCCTTCGACACAAACAAGGACGAACGGCTTTCCCGAAACGAGTGGGAAAATGCCATTCAAAAAACCTGGAATAATAGCACGACCAAGGAAAATGGCCCGGTTGGACTTAAGGATTTGACCAAAGGGTTTGAAAAATTATTTGCCAGTCCTGCCAATGGCCCCCCCGTTTTCAACCCCTTTTCCCCGCATCAGCACTTTGCCGAAACCTCCCTTCGCCGCTTTGACAACAATGCCGATGGCAAGCTCACCCAAGAGGAATTAACCAAGGGAATGAACTCCCTCTTTGATGGAATCAAAACGGTAGAACCGAACCTTTTGAATGAAAGTGAGCTTTGTAAAATGCTCATTCCCTTCTTCAAGAAAAAACCCTAGCAACACGGAAAAGGTTACCATGCCATTTGCCTCGCTATCCCTATTGGTTCTGTCGCTGGCTCCTACCCCCCTACCACTTTCCAATGGGAATTGGCACGGGTTTGCCAAACACGAATTCACCATCAATGGTTATTTGGCTACCGTGGTTTCCCCCAAAACCCCGATTCCGGGAAACCCCTGGGTTTGGCATGGCGAATTTTTCGGCCACAAACCCGCACCCGATATTGCCCTCCTCAAACTGGGAGCGCATATTGTCTACTTGGGCGTTCCCGACCTTTTTGGATCGCCCAAGGCGATTAAAGCATGGGATTGCCTTTATGATCGGCTGGTTAACACCCACGGTTTTTCCTCCCGGATGGGCCTGGTTGGTCTCAGTCGTGGCGGCCTTTATTGCTACCAATATGCCATGGCCCATCCCGACCGGGTGGCCTGCATTTATGGGGATGCCCCCGTTTGCGACCTGAAAAGCTGGCCGGCAGGCCATTCCGTCTGGCCAAAAGCGACTGGAAAAGGCTCAAAAAGGGATTGGGAATTGGTGAAATCCATCTACCAATGGCAAAAGGATGAACAGGCAATCCTGTGGAAAGGAAATCCGCTGGACAACCTTGAACCTTTGGCCAAGTCATCGATTCCCATCCTTCATGTTGTCGGTGATGCGGACGAGATTGTCCCAGTTCTGGAAAACACCCAAATCATGGAAGAAAGATACCTTGCGCTAGGCGGTAGCTTCAAGGTCATCCACAAACCAGGCGTAGGTCACCACCCCCACGGCCTCGACGATCCTACCCCAATCATCCATTTTTTCACGATCCATTGCCTGACCCCTAAATGAAATGGGCCAAGCTTAGGCTCGCAAACTTTACCTGGATTTGGCCAATATCGGTTGCAATCTCCAATAGGTTAGGCTTCGCCACAACCATTCCATTGGGCCAAACCCAAAATAACGAAGCCAAATAGGACTCAAGACAAGATGCAAAGACCAAATCAGAAGCACAATACCCAATAGACCCATTCGCGGAATCACTCCATACAGTCCCAATGCCCCGGAAAAAAGAATCGAACAAATCACCGTGTCTGATAAATAATTGGTTAATGCCATTCGCCCAACCGCTTGCAGGTTTTTGGCAATCCAATCGATCCTTTTCGTTTTGTACAACCAGACCAAAGCCGAGGCGTTGGCCAGCGTTATCCCAAGCATTGCAAAACAATTAAGAGGTAAAATCACCTGCATTTGTGCTTTCAAGTCTTTTAATGGTCCAAGGTAAACCATTATGGCATTCCAATCCAGCGGAATGCCTATACCATAACCGACCAGGGCCACTATTGCATACGACCGAACCGTCCAAGCCCCTTCAAAAAAACCAAGTTTCATCAATCCCATACCCAAAAGCATGGGCCAACCCATGAGCAAAAATCCCAATAACAGGTATCCGACCTGCATCCAGAAAATATCCTTCACCCGGCCCAGAAACCATTCGGCGTATCCCATCCGATTCACTTCACGGATGGTTCGGGTGACTTTTTCGGGCTGTTGTTTTTCCCTACGCATGTGGTCCAGTTCCTCAAATCCCTTGAGAAACATGGCATTCATTACCGCCTGATAGGACTCCCCTCCATGAACCGAATCAATTTCTATTTTCCCTCCCTCCTTGGTGGCATCCTTTGCCATTTGGGCCACCTCGGCTCCCCGCTCTTTGACCCAATCCGCCAAAGCAGGAACAGATGCAAAAATCCCAAGCGGAAGCAGGAAAAACACCACCCCTGCTCCCAGAAGCCAACCGGCGGATAGCCGCAAAAACGGATAAAGCAAAAAACCAATGGCGGCATAGCAAAAGAGAATATCCGCTACCCATAGAAAATAACCATGGCAGGCACCGATGACCAACAACCAAAACATTCTGCGAAAATGCAGCCAGAATGGGCTACCTTTTTTCGTATTTGTGTGACGATTCATCAAGACTACTCCAGCCCCAAAGAGCATGGAAAATAGCGTTCGCATTTTGTTTTCAAAGAAAAGGGCTGCCAATACCCATTCTCCCTGATCCCAATAACCACCAACAGCAGCAGTTTTTAGCTCCCCATGGGGAAATACCTGGTGAGCCCCCCAAGGCTTTTTATCCCTGGTTTTCTCAGGTTCTTTGAGCACATCACCTATCGAATCCAACGAGTAATAAAAAAAGTTTGGATTGCTATAGGCACCATCCGGCCATGCGAAAATGAGAATATTCATGAGGAGTATGCCAAGCAAGGCGAAACCCCTTAATAGGTCAAGAACCAAAAGCCTTTCTGTCGCCTCGGTAGGACGAAACTTGGCCTTGTCCGCCACAACAACCGTCGTTTCCTTTTCCTTTTCCAGGTCGAAATCCAGGAGATTATCCTTATTTTCTTCAGGGCCCGGTTGGACTTCTACTGCATTTTGCGGGGTCGGCTCTTCCCAAGGAACCTCAGGGGTGCTCATCCAGTTATTCCTCCCTAACCCGCACCGGGTGATCCATTACCAAATCATGTTCTTTTGATTTTAGACACTCCCCTTTTTTTTGCGAGCATCAGGGGGGAATGGCCGTCGATCCCAACCACCAACAACCTAACCAATTGGGATACCTTTCGGTCCACCTGATGGCTTCAGCCCATGGAACCTGGTAATTTCCCAAACCATGGGGATCAGCCCTTAATCCCCAACCAAATACAATTCCCGCACCAAACAATCCTTGGCATCCAGCAAACAGCGCAGTTGTTCCACAACCGGTTCAAAAGGATGATGACTCGTTTTCTCCAAAAGGGACCTGGCTTGATGGAATTCTCCCAAATGCCTTAACGCTTCCACCCGCATCAACCTTTCCCCAACATGCTCCTCTCCTAAAAGCTTGCACAAGGCCTCCAGGTTATTCCGACTTTGCCCTGTCGGCTTATGATCCGAAAAGGTTGGACCCCAATTGCGAAATGCGTCGTTTTCACGCCACCAGGTCAGGATTCGAAGCATCCGTTCCTCCCCCGGATTCGTGGCCATCCCCATGGCAATGGCACGGTGGTATTCCTCAGCAACAGGCTCCTCCAATTGGTCGGCATCCCTCCAACAAGGATCCCAATCAACGGCACCGGCACCGTCTTCAAGCCAGTCAATCACTCCCAGATTTTTTGCCTTCGACAACCAAAAGGATGTGTTGCACCCAAGGCAAATGGCAACGAGCGGCGTCTCATGAACCAACGGGTCCATTTGTTTCCCGTCGGTCCAAATTCGAATCCCAGGCTGGTTTCCCGAAGCGATTGTAGCTTGCCTCATCGGCCTTGAGCAATGGGGACACCCAACGATTTGTTCCGAACCGGGATCCATCCATTCACCCATTCCATTGCCAGGAGCCTATTGCCAGAAAGGCTTGCTTTGGGCCATTTTTCCCAAACCGAAAAGGGTGCAAAACCCTTACAACCCCCCCATCAGGGATCTTGATCCTTTTTGTATTGATCCTCAAGGATTGAACGACAATTCCTCCCCTTGGACCTCGGTCCCCACCTTTGCTTCCCAGGGAAAGGTCGATACTTATTGCGTCCCTTTCCTATTATGAAGCGGGACGATTCAACAGGGAGTTGCCCGATGCTAACAGCCATGCGCGTCCTTTGTGCGCTCGGACTGGTTTTTGCCACCGCCGAATGGGCCTTGGGTCAAGGGAATTGGGGCATGAGACGCCCACCCAAAGAAAACCGCCGCATTAACCTGAACCTTCGTGATGCCCAGGACGGCTATCCCATCGGCAGCCGCCCCCCATGGCACTATGGCTACAACCTGCACGATTATGCCGCAGGCTATTTTGGCGGCGGGAACTATCGCGAATACTACGCTTATGGCAGGGGCGGGGTCTCCCTTGGCAATTTCCCCGATTCGCTTCCCGGCCCCGTTTGGACACGCGATCCAAAACGCACGCCTTGGCTCAATCAACTTCCCATTTTTAGCAATCCTTTGACCGACCCCACCGACAAGGAAAAAACAATCCCCGGGGAGGAACAGTCCTCAGCCACCCCACCCAAGCCCTTTCCCAAGGATCAACCCGAAACGGCACCGGGCAATCCTGAAAAACCGGGGAACCTTACCTCCGTTCCCCCCACATTGCCGCCAAAAAAGAAGGTTTCCGATCTGGCCCTTATGATCATTTTGCTCCCGGAATCGGCCGAACTTTGGTTGGAAGGTGCAAAAATGAGCCAATTGGGCCACCGCAGGGAATTTGTCACTCCAAAACTCGATGCCGGGATGCTTTATCAATACAGGATCAAAGCCAGGTGGACCGAGGCGGGAAAGCCGGTCGAAAGGGAAAAAGTTCTCCTCGTCCAGGCAGGAGATGAGCGAACCATTGACCTTCGCAAGGAAAATATCCCATCCAAGCCGGAGGCTGGTGCCTTGCCTGAACCCAACCTATTTCCCAAATTGGAATTGGGGGGTAATGGTTCCTAATCCGGCAAAGGTGCTTGGTGACCGCACCCGTAAACGGACACAACGCCATGTCAGACACCCTTAAAATCAGGGCCATTGAATATCTGCAAGACCTCCAGAACCGCATTTGCGATGGCCTCCTCAATCTGGATCCCAAAGCCCATTTTCTGACCGACCACTGGGAGCGGCCCGGCGGCGGAGGGGGCCGCACCCGGGTCATGGGTGAGGGAGAAATATTTGAAAAAGGTGGCGTTAATTTCTCCGAGGTTCATGGTGAAATGGCCCCAGAATTTGCCAAGCAACTTCCAGGAGAGGGAACCACCTTTTTCGCCGTTGGGGTTTCGCTGGTTCTACATCCCCGGAATCCCCATATCCCGACCGTCCATGCCAATTTTCGCTTCCTTCAAAAGGGGGAGGCTTCCTGGTTTGGGGGAGGGGCAGACCTTACCCCTTACTATCCCCAACTCGAGGATGTGGTCCACTTCCACCGAACCTGGAAGGCCGCATGTGATCGCCATCCAACGGTTGCCAATCATTCCCTTTTCAAAGCCGAATGTGACCACTATTTCTTCTTGCCACACAGGGGCGAGGCAAGGGGGATTGGTGGTATCTTTTTCGACTACCTGAAAGACAACCCGGAAGATGTCTTTCGCTTTGTCCAGGATGCCGGGAACCAATTCCTTTCCAGTTATTCCCCCATTGTCACTCGTTGCCAAAGCCATGCCTACACGGAATCCCAACGCGATTTTCAAACCTATCGCCGTGGACGCTATGTCGAATTCAACCTGATCCATGACCGAGGCACAATCTTTGGCCTCAAAACCAACGGCCGGACCGAGTCGATCCTCATGTCGCTTCCCCCTTTGGTACGCTTTGTGTATAACCATAAGGCCGACCCAGGTTCCGAAGAGGAAAAACTCACATCCTATTGGCTTAAACCTCGGGATTGGGCCGCAGAAAAATTACTAGGAGAATGACTTTGAATCCGAATTCTTCCAAAAAAGCAGCCCTTGTCACAGGTGCCGCAACAGGCATTGGCCGTGAGGTTGCCATCAGGCTGGCAAGAGCCGGACTTGCCGTTGGCATCAACTTTTCCAAAAGCGAAGAAGAAGCCAAAGAAACGCTGGCTATCATTCAATCCGAGGGAGGAGAAGGACTCCTCCTCAAAGGAAAAATAGGCTCGGATAGCATAGCCAAGGAACTGGTTACCCGTTGTGTCGAGGCTTGGGGCGGTTTGGATGTAGTGGTAAACAATGCCGCCACCACCCATTTCGTTGGCTTGAATGACCTGGACGCTGCCACCGATGAGGTTTGGCAGGATATATTCCAAATCAATGTAATAGGCGGGTTTCAGGTCTCCCGCGCTGCCGCCCCCTATTTGAAGGTTCGCTCAGGCTCCATTGTGAACATTAGCTCCGTGGCCGCCGCCAGCGGAATGGGGAGCAGCATTCCCTATTCCGCCAGCAAGGCAGCGGTAAACACCATGACCAAATCGCTTTCCAAAGCTTTGGCCCCAGAGGTTCGTGTCAACGCCGTCGCTCCCGGCCCCGTCAAAACAAGGTGGCTAAAGAATCATCAACCGATGATCGACGCCGCCGTGGCTTTAACGCCATTACGGCGTGCGGCCGACCCAACCGACATTGCAGATGCGGTTCTGTTTTTGGCTTTGGGAACGACCTTGATGACCGGCCAAATCGTTGTGGTTGACGGTGGCCGTACCCTAAGCGGGGTGTAAACGAAACCCCAAGGAACAAAGTGCGTAGAAAAAGCACTTTTCCAGGGGGATTTCCCAATTCACAAAATGATCTTACTTGCGATGACGAATCTTGGCTCGCATGCGCCTCTTCTTGCGTCCGACTTTTCTACGACCACTACCCCGTCTGCTACCCATGAGAGGCCTCTAAACGCTGCTAAAGTCAATCCCACTCCTAATCCGGAGAAGGGAAACCACTATCTTAAACGGAAATGCAGACCCTGACAACTGGGAAAGGCCCCGATCCGCTTAATTGGTCCCAAAAGGGTCCACCCGATCCCCCCTGTCACCACCCCGCCTCCCGATCTCCCAAACAATATTTGAGGCCCCTTTTTGGCCTTATTTCCTCCTTTTTTCAACCCTCCAAAGACCACCCCTTGGGCATTTTGCCATTGCTACTTTCCCTTTATTTCTGCGAAATTCCGGGCAGAAAACAAAAATACTCCCAAGTCCATTCCTTGTACCCATCCACCAAAAAGGATCACAAACAACCTTTCCCTTGTCCCTTGCCCCATTCCCTTCAAAAAGGAGAAACAACCATGGTTTGATTTCAGCTGCACAATCCCTTTTTTCCCAAATTTCCCCGAAGGAACCACCAACCTGCACCAAGGGGCTCCTTTTTTCATTCTTTTCCCTTCCTTCCTAGGGAAAATGGCCACCAGGATTTTTCATGACGAATTTTGAGTTGGACCCAATGGGCCACCTGCCCACCGAGGCAAGGCATTCCAGATCCGCCACCATCGACCTTCTCGATGCCACCGAAATCGCAAAGCTCATGAATGAGGAAGACGCCTCCATTGCCCCCCTGGTAGGAACCCAGTCGGCCAATTTGGGGGCCTTGGTCGCCGCCATTGTTCAACGCCTGGATCGTGGGGGCAGACTAATCTATGTGGGCGCAGGAACCTCCGGCCGTCTTGGGGTTCTGGACGCCTCCGAATGTCTCCCCACCTTCAACTCTCCCCATGGCCAAATCCAGGGAATCATCGCAGGCGGACAAGGTGCCCTTTTTCGCGCCGTCGAAGGGGCCGAGGATTCCTTTGAAAACGCCTTCGAAGACCTCACTTCCCTGGCCCTCGACAAACGGGATTCTGTGGTGGCAATTGCTGCTTCCGGCCGAACCCCTTACTGCCTTGGTGCCTTGGCAAAAGCCACCGCCGTCGGGTCCCTTACCGGCGTGGTTGTTTGTGTCAAACAAAGTGAAATGGCCCGCAATTCCCAATATGCCATTGAGGTGGAAACCGGCCCGGAAATCCTTACAGGCTCAACCCGCCTTCGGGCCGGCACCGCCACCAAATTGGTCCTGAACTCCATCTCCACTGCCGTCATGATCGGCCTTGGAAAGACCTACGGCAACCTGCTGGTGGATCTCCATGCCTCCAATGAGAAACTTACTTACAGGGCCATCCGCATCGTTTCCCAAGCCGCCAACATCCCTCTCGAAAGGGCCAAAGATTGCCTGGCCCAATGCCAAGGCGATGTAAAAACCGCCATTCTCTCATCCCTTAAACAAATCGACCCAGCCACCGCTCGGAAATCCCTGCTCGCCGCCGGGGGACGCATAGCAAAAGCCCTCAAACCTTCCCCAATCGCATCCACGCCTTCCAGCACGGGCCGGGTCATTGTCGCTATCGACGGTGGCGGGTCAGCCCTCAAGATGCGTTTTTCCCTCACCACTCAGGATGGCTCCCGGAAGGAAACCAATACCCAAATGGGACCGCCCGTACTCCCTGGAACACATGGGTTGGCTGGGGTCGTTTTTGAATGGAAACGCCGCATTCTGGGTTTTCTGGAGGAAGAGAACCTGAACCCGGTTGCTGTCACCGCTATAGTTGCGGGACTTTCGGGAGCAGGTACGCCCGAAATTTGCCGACTTTTGGAAACCTTACTTGCAATGGAATTTCCAACCGCCACCATTGAAGTCATGGCGGATGTCCGACTGCTTGCCTTTGCTGCAGGGGAACCCACGGCCCTATGCCTGATTGCAGGCACAGGATCGATTGCCTGGTGGGAACCAACTCCGGGTACGGTTCACCGGCTGGGGGGTTGGGGGCCCCATATCGGCGACGAAGGTGGTGGAATCTGGCTAGCAAAACAGGCCATCAAAGCCCTTTGTTGGGCCGAGGATGGGAGGGCCGCCCCCAGTGCCCTCAAGAAACGGTTTCTGGAAACTTTGGGGTTAGCCGATGTCCGCGAATTGGTCCTTTGGCTCTCCACCGCCCTGCGCCACCAAATGGCTCCCTTGGCCAGGCTTGTTTTCCAGGAAGCGGCCCTTGGTGACCCGGTTGCCAAGGAAATATTACACCAGGGAGCAGGCCATCTTGTTGCGATGGTATCCGGGATAAAGAAGCAAGACGATTCGGTTACCACAATCCTTGCAGGAGGAGGCACCCTGTTGAATCGGGAATACTTTGACCTTTTCAAGGACCAACTGGCAAACCTTTACCCCGACCTGAAATTAAAGCACATTCCAGATCCCTTACCCCATATTTTGCTCCAGCTTGCCAGGAAATGAAGGTTACGCTTTCGTTCCCCCAACCCTGCCTTTGCAAACCGGAGGAAAGGCCAATTCATCCGATCTCCCTAAGGCTCCAAAATAATCTCCCGGGCACGAGCCCGGTTTCCCGATGGCCACCCATCCGGGATATCGGTTGCTTTCCATTACCAAAAGGTTTCCCCGGATTGGTTGGAAGAATTGGTTCCAACATTAAACAATAAAGGAGGTATGAGGACTCGGGAAACATCCTGCCTTTATCCAAAGGGGGAACGAGCCTAAATGCCCTAATCCAGGCTGGGGAGAACACCGATGGCGGAAGGGACAGGCCCTAATCGGACGGGTGCCCACCTTTCTTTGCAAACCACCCAGCCGCAAAAATGGGGGCAGGGGTGGATCAGCGGAACACTATCCATCGCTTTGGGTGGAATAGGGTTGGGAACAGTACTCTGTTTTCATTTTCCCGGCCAATTTACCTTGCCCTCCTTGCGGGAACAATACCCCCTTGTCTATGTCCTGGTTTTGCTGCATTTGGTGCTGGTTAGCGGTTTTCTCCTTGGGACAATCAGCCTTTGGCTTCGGTACAACAAGGCCCTTGGTTTGGTCGGTATTCTGCTCGCCCTGACGGCGGCCCTTCTTGGGGGGTCCCAGGTACCCGTCGGCCAAGCTGCTGGCGAAGGCGGATGGCTTGGGCTTGATTGGTTTCTCCTGAACCTGATTCTCTATTCGGTGGTTTACCTCCCCCTCGAAAGGCTTTTTGCCCTTTATCCCCAACAGCCTGTTTTCCGGATGGGATGGCAAACGGACCTGACCTATTTTTTCCTGAACACCCTGTTGGTTCAGACAACCACCCTTTTGACCCTTTCCCCAGCCATGATCCTTTTCGACTGGGCTAAAATTACCTCCTTGGTCCGATTGGTAGAGTCCTCGCCGCTTTTGATACAAGTAATCGGCGCCATCATGGTAGCCGACTTCACCCAATACTGGATTCATCGGACCTTACACACGATTCCCCTACTTTGGCGCTTTCATGCTGTCCATCATTCGGCACAATCCATGGATTGGCTGGCCGGATCGAGGCTTCACCTTTTTGATGTAATCCTGACCCGGGCTTTGACCTATGTGCCCATTTACCTGCTGGGGTTTTCCCAAACGGCGGTAATTCTTTATGTCATCGTGGTGGTGATCCAGGCCACCTTCATCCATGCCAATGTCCATTGGAAATTTCGCCCGCTACGGTGGCTGATTGCCACACCTCATTTTCACCACTGGCATCATAGTGCGGAAAAAGAGGCGATGGACAAAAACTTTGCAGTACACACTCCGGTTTGGGACCTGTTGTTTGGAACCTTTTTTTTGCCGGAAAGGTGGCCTGGAGCGTATGGTTTGTCGAATGGAGACCAAGTCCCAAAAGGCTGGTTAGGCCAGTTTTTTTACCCCTTTTGGAGCCGATCAAAAACCTAAAGACGACTGGCCGGAAGTGCCTGGAATAGAACCTAAACGGGATTTTTGAAAATCATCCAGAGGAGAAACCCGATGAAACTGGCGGTGAGAACCCAGAACACCAAAGGCAAAAGGCCGGGGGATTTCCAGTATTGCAAAAGCAGGCGGGATTTGGGCCTGAAAAACACCGTACTTCCTCCCGGCGACTGTCCCGGGTCGAGGAACATTTTTTCGTTGGATTTCCCGATAAAATGCGTGGAACTGCCCGAGTCGATGCAATCCCGGATGGCAACCTCCATTTCGGTCGGATCGTGCATAACGGCGAAGGTGTCGGACTTTGGTTCCGAACCGGTATCGTCTGCCAAAAGTTGCTTTTCCAAATCGCTAATTTCGTCTGGTTGATACATCCTGAGGCGGCTCATATCCTCAAATTCGGCATGGTTCGTGACGGTTTCAAAGACATGACTTCCCGGGGTCCAAAGCTTGAGGTCTGCGGCCAATAAACCGGCGGAAAAAATGCGTTGGCCAGGGTCTTTGTCCATCATTGCCCGGATCAGCCCAAGGAACCCCTTTGGCAGGTCTGGACGCAAACCGGAGAGCAATTCAGGCTCTTCTTTTCGGTGGCGCCGCATCCGCTCGACATTGGTTCCCCCCTGGAATGGGGGCTTGCCCGTGAGGGCAAAATAGAGCACACAACCCAGGGAATAAATATCTGCCCTCCCGTCCACTCGGGAGGGATCAATCGTCTGTTCCGGGGCAATGTAATCCATGGTCCCAACAATAAATCCGGGGCCTCCAACAACAGACTCCTCGGTAAGGGGTTCCTTCTCATGCATGGAAAGTCCAAAGTCGATCAGGCGGACCTGGCCTTTGGAACTGATGACAATGTTCGCGGGTTTGACATCCCGATGAATCAATCCTTGCAGGTGTATATGGTGAAGTGCCAGGGCAATTTCCATTCCGATGAATGCTGCCTGTTCCAGGGACAACGGACCGTTATCCGAAACGAGTTTCTGCAAACTCCGACCTGAGACAAAATCCATGGCAATGTAGTTGATGGATTCGATCCGGCCCGATTCATGAACCTGGGGAATGTTGGTATGGCTTCCGGCAAGCTTGCTCAGACGCATTTCGCGGACAAACCGGGCAAGCCGCCTTGGTTCTTTGGCATGGCAAGGTGGGAGAATTTTAACCGCCACCAATTGGTTCTTGTCAAGATTCATGGCCAGATAAACCGTGGCCGTGCCACCACGCGCCACCGGGGAAAGTATGGCGAAATGACCCAACTTGAGTCCCTTGGAGATCCCCTGAAGCAGTTTCCCTGACTGGAATCGGGTGAGATGTCCGGCCCGGACGAATGCCTCCGCCACCTGAATGGGGAAACATCGCAAGGCGGGATCCAATTGCAGGAAAAACGAACGAACAAACTCCCGATCCAACAATTGGGACCGAAGCAATGCCCGTAAAAAATCCTCTGTCCGCCTTGCAGCCGGCGGAGCGGTGTTTTTTTCGGATTGGAACTCATTACTCACCGGGACAAACTACCTCAAGGCCCCAAAAAACGAACTCTTTTGCCCATTGTACTTTTTAGAGGGAGAAACCCTGTTGGGTGAATCGGGCATTACCGGCCCCGAATCGTGGCACCCATTTGCTTTACCAATCGCTCCTCGACCTTCAGGTGGGTCTTGTCGATTTCCTTGTCGGCAAGGGTTTTATCCATCGCTTGATATCCTAGTGACCAAGCCAAACTTTTACGCCCGGGCATGACCCCCGGCCCCCGGTAAATATCAAACAGGGAAAGAGAGGTCAACAAATCCCCCGCCGCCGCACGGATTTCCTTTGCGATGGCATCGGCAGTTACCGCTTCATCGACGACGACTGCAACATCCCTAAGGGCGGTTGGAAACCTGGAAACGGCTTTGACAACGAAACGCTTGGGAACCACCATCCTTAGCGAGGCAACATCAATTTCCGCCACGACGATGGCACCCAAATGGCCCAGTTTTTGCCCCGTCCTGGGGTGAAGTTCACCCAGGTATCCCAAAGTGTATTCTTTCCCTTGAAACCGATAGGCCAAAGTCGCCTGCCTTCCGGGATGAAGGGACGCTTTCCCCGCCTTTGGATCGAGCCGAATTTGGGTGATATCAAGTCCAAGGAGGGAAAATAATTCCTCCACAACACCCTTTATGTCGAAGAAGTCAATCGCCTCATCGACACCGGGTTTCCCATCCCAAAAAGTTTCGGTTCGCTTGCCAGCCATAACCAACGCCAGCTTATGGGGTTCCTTTGGCCTGTCCTTTTCCCCATGGGGCAAATAGGCCCGACCCAGTTCAAATAATTTTTGCGAGCTGGCCCCGTTTTGCTTGAGGTTTGCCACCGCTATTTCCAACACCGAAGCCGCCACACTTTGCCGCATTACGGATCGTTCCGGGCTTATCGGATTGGCAAGACAAATATGGTCGGCCCCGCCCTCATCGAGCTTTGGCTCCAACAACCGGTCCGTGTCCTTCGAACTCAAGGAATAGGTGATGACCTCCTGAAGACCCAAACCGACCATCAGGTCCCGAACCCGATTGTGAAAATCATTTTCAGGATTGCCAAGTCGTTTGGAAATGGTTCCTTCAAGCAAGGTCGAAGGGAGGCGATCATACCCTTCCAGGCGGGCGATTTCCTCGATAAGGTCCACCGCACCTTCCTGAATGTCGAGCCTTTCGGGAGGCAATAAAACTTCCAATTCAAAATCGGTTTCGGACGATTCCCGAATCTTTCTGGGGGTAAAACGCAGGGCATGAAGAATGGTTTCGACACGCTCCAAGGGAACACTAATACCCAAAACCTTTTGAATCTTTTGGGAGGACAACAGGACTTTGCGCGGTTCGTGTTGAACAGGCCACGATTCGACGATTCCCTTGGCGACCTTGCCACAACCCAAACTGGCAATCAGATCGGCAGAACGGTCCAGGGCAGGGCCCGCCTGGGTGGCGGAGATGGATCGGCTAAACCGAAGACTCGCCTCACTGGAAAGGTGAAGGGCCTGAGCCGTTTTCCGAATCCTGATGGGGTCAAAATGGGCCGATTCAAGCAAGACTTGCGTCGTTTCAGTTCCAACCTCTGTGTCGAAACCACCCATTACCCCGGCAAGGGCAATAGGCCCCAAATCATCGGCAATGACCAGCATCCCAGGCTCCAGGAGGCGATTTTGTCCATCCAGGGTTTTGAGCATCTCACCCTCCTGGGCGGATCGAACCCTTATCCGAACAACACCGTCTTTTGCCCGATGAGCCAACTTTTCCAGGTCAAAGGCGTGTAAAGGCTGACCCCGCTCAAACATGATCAGGTTGGTGACATCAACAATGTTGTTTATGGGCCGCATTCCCATGGCCAAAAGTCGCCTTTGCAACCAGGCAGGCGAAGGGCCTACCGTCACCCCGGTTACGGCCCTGGAGCTATATCGCTCCGAATGGAGACTATCTTCGATGGAAACCGAAACCTGGCAGGGCCAGGCACCCGATTCCTCAGGAGTCGATTTGGGAACGCAAACCTCTCCGCCGAATAGGGCAGCGACTTCATAGGCAACCCCTAGCATGGAAAGGCATCGACCCATATTGGGAAGGATGTCCACCTCAACAACGGTATCCCCCAAAACATCCACCAACGGGGTACCGGGCGGAACCTCCTCGGGATAGAGAATGATCCCATCGTGTTCGTTGGAAAGCCCCAGTTCAAATGCCGAACAAAGCATCGAATCGCTCGGAATACCCCTGATTTTGGTAGGTTTCAACTCCTTAAGTGTTTTCACATCCGAATGGCCATCGAAAAGAACAGACCCGGTTCTTGCCAGGATCACCGTCTGGCCGGATTCGCCAACAGAAATGTTGGGGGCCCCGGTTACGAGGGGCTTTTCCTCACCGGTTCCATGATCGACAAAGGGAAGCTTGAGGCGATCGGCATCAGGGTGCTTGTCAATGCGTAGAATTTTGGCAAAAACCACCTTGTCCCGGGCCCAGACGGGACCCACTTCCGGAACAAGGGGCAAAAGTTCCTTGGGAATTTCGGTCCCAATGGGACGGATGGAGGCTACTTCAAGGCCGGCAAGGTCGAATCTTGCCACCAAATCCACCAAAGGGGGCAGCGGGATCATCTCCCGCAGCCAGGAAAGAGATATTTTCATGGCAGGAGGTCCTGTGTGACTAAAACTGTTTTAGGAAGCGCCAATCATTGGCCCAAAAATGCCTGATATCATCCATCCCTGAGAGAAGCATCACGATGCGTTCGACTCCCAAGCCAAAGGCGAAACCGGAATGGGTTTCGGGATCATAGCCCCCGTTTTTGAGCACCGTGGGATGCACCATGCCGGCCCCCAATATTTCAAGCCATCCGGTTTTTTTACAAAGGCCGCACCCTTTCCCCAGACAAAGGATGCAATCCATGTCTACCTCCATGGACGGCTCAGTAAAAGGAAAATAACTCGACCGGAGGCGGATTTTGCGCTTGTCCCCAAAAAGTCTTTGAATGAAGGCTAAAAGGGTTCCTTTAAGATCGGTTAGGTGAACCTTTTCACCCACTGCCAGGCCTTCGACCTGGTGGAACATGATTTCACTTCGCGATGTAATCTGCTCATATCGATAGCACATCCCGGGAAGAACCACTCTAAGCGGTCCGGGGGCGGCTCTACGCATGGCATGAATTTGACCAGGGGAGGTATGCGTTCGAAGGATCCAACCGGGCCGGGTCGTATGAAAAGTGTCCCACATATCCCTGGCAGGATGGTGTGCGGGCATATTCAGGAGGCCGAAATTGACCTCGTCTTCTTCCACCTCATGGCTGGTAAACGGCTCAAAGCCTAGCTCACCAAATATTCCGAGGATCTTACGGAGAGTTTGGGTGGAGGGATGAAGCCTTCCTGGACTAGACCGCCTTCCTGGAAGGGTGATGTCGATCCCGCCCTTTGCCAAATCGTTTTCAAGGGTATTATCTTGAAGGACAAGGAGTGCCGCATCATGTGCTGCCTGGAGGTGCTCTTTTACCGCATTGGCTTTTTGACCATATTCGGGTCGCTCGGCCGCTGGGATTTGGGCAATACGCTTGAGCGATTGGGAGATTTCGCCGGTTTTCCCAAACCAACGGGTTTGCCAGGTACGCAAAGCAGCTTCGTCCAAGGCAAGACGAAGCTCTTCGATTCCCTGACTCAGGAGTGTGTCCAGGGAGCTAGCCATTTGGATTAGTGGGCTACTTCTGGGACACGAGGTAAGGTTTGACCATCTCTACGATTTGGGTAAAAGCGTCTGGATCATGAATGGCGATCTCGGAGAGACTCTTCCGATCAAGAATGATGGAGGCCTTTTGCAGCCCAAAAATGAATTCACTGTACCGGATGCCCCGCATCCTGCAAGCCGCACTAACCCGGACAATCCAAAGGCGCCTAAAGTCGCGTTTTTTGGCTTTACGGTCGCGGTAGGAATAGGCTCGGGCCCGAACAATAGCCATAGCCGACTGGCGATACAGGTTTCCGCGGCCGGCGCGAAATCCCTTGGTCAGTTTGCGAAGGCGCTTGCGTCCACGCAGAACGGTTTTCCCGCTGCGAGCTCTGGTCATGTCAATTCACTCCAAAATAAAATCGAGATTGTTAAGGGTAGTCCAGCTGGAAGAATGGCTTACTTGCCACCCATTGCCAAAACATACTTGAGGGCAATTTTCTGGCTGGTTACAACACCTTTGCGCAGCTGACGCTTGCGCTTTTTGGTTTTGTGGCTGTTAAGATGCTTCTTGCCGGCAGAAGAGCGCTTTAGCAGCCCTGTCGCCGTCACGCGAAACCGCTTGACCGAGGCCTTGTGTGTCTTTTTTTTGGTTTTGGCCTGCTTCAATGGCATGATTCACTCCCCCCGAAATGGCACATTCAACCCCAGGCTATATACACCTTTGCGTTGAACGGGCACCCGGGAGCCTTGTTCTTAAACCCGGGGAAAAACCCAAAATCCCCAGAACAAGTCCGGGGACGAACAGAAATCTTATCACATTCATCGGTATTTGGCGAGGGAGAATTCCACAACCCACCCGCCAAGTCCAATTCCTGTGGACTACTTGCTGACCCGACCTGCATATTCGCCGGTGCGGGTATCAATGGTTATTTGTTCACCAATGGCGATGAAAGGTGGGACGGAAACCATCAACCCGGTTTCGCAGGTTGCGGGTTTGTTTTGTGCCGCAGCCGTGGCACCCTTCAGGGCAGGCTCGGTTTCCGTTACCTTCAAGGTTACGGTTGGGGGCAGTTCGAGACTGATCGGTTTTTCATCGTAAAAAACCACATGGCAAGGGTCGTTTTCCTTGATGTATTGAATCAGGTCCCCCACCCAATCCTTGTTGAGGGGAATGACATCAAATGTTTCCATGTCTGAAAACATAAAATCATCGCCCTCACGGTAGAGGTATTGCATTTCCCTTTTATCAAGAAAGGCTAGCTCGACTTTGTCATCGGGGCGTTCCCGACTCATGGTAACCGCACCCGTTTTCAGATTTTTCAGCTTAAGCTGAAGCATTGCGCGCCAATTGCCCGGGGTGTTAAGGTTTCTGTCTACAACGGTGTAGAGCTGACCATCGGTTCCGACAATAACATTGCCCTTTCGAACCTGACTATATTCAATGGAGGCCACTTTTAAGTTCCGTTTTTTGGTGCAAGATTCGCCAAAGGAAAACGGAGCAAGCCGCATGGCTGCCCCGCTGTAATCCTTATCCTAAAGGAAAAATCGACCTAAAGCAAAGAGATTTATGGCAAGTTGTCCTTGACACGGACGGAATAATTCACCAAACTGAGGATTATGTGGGGCCAAGAGTGCCTCCAAATGGATGCCGTTAAGTCGTCTCCGCGAATCCTCCAATACAAAAAGCCTGATTTTATCCAGGCTGTCGATTTGGTGGAAATTTCACTCCGAAGTTTAGCAACGCGGGACGCCCAGGGGTTTTATTTTTGGCTGATTCAGCCTTGAACGAAGTTTTGTCTTCACCGATCCGGATTTTGCACGAACCAACGGTCCATATCGTTGGCCGTCAGGTTTGTGATAGCGGGGAAATCGACCAGTTTTTGGCCGATCACGGGGTTTCGTGGCAAAGTGATACCTCCGTTGCCGGAGAATTTCTTTCCGAAATGGCGGGCCGGGTCTGCTACATGAGCTTTGCCAAACCAAGGCCAGGCGGCAACCAAGCCTACCTGAAACACATTTTGGAAGTCGGCCACGGTTCGGTCCTTGAACACGCCACTTGGAACCTCCTGGTTACCGGGGTCAGTCGATCCTTAACCCATGAACTGATTCGCCACCGGGCCGGATTTGGCTACAGTCAGCTGAGCCAACGCTATGTGGACGAATCAGTCGCCGAATATGTTGAACCTGGCATTATTGCTTCCGACCCCTCCCTTCATGAAATATGGCTCAAAACCATTCAGGCTGCCCACGCTGGATATTGCCAACTGGTGGAAGGGCTATCCGCCAAATTGGTTGATGAAACCGATAAAACACTTAGGCGAAAGCGTGCCAGGCAAGCGGCCCGAAGCGTTTTGCCAAACGCCACGGAAACCAAAGTTTTCATAACGGCAAACGCAAGAGCGTTACGCCATTTCATTGAAATGCGTGGCAGTCGCCACGCGGAAGACGAAATCCGCCTTTTGGCGGTGGCTCTTTTGCGCCGTATGCAAAAAGAGTCTCCCAACCTGTTCGGGGATTATGAGTTGGTCCCCTTGTCTGATGGAACCTACGAGGCTACAACGCCTTACCGCAAAGTATGACACAAAGCATGACGCAATCGCAAAAACAACCGAGGCGGCGTCGCCCGGCAAGGAAAATAGAATCAAACGGCTATTTCGAGGGCTCCGATGGGACCCCCGTGGAATCCGCCGTCCCTGGTCCCGAAGTCAACACCGATTTGGGCCTCTCCATGAATAACCCTTTGGGCTCCGAAGAACAACCATTAACCCAAGGTGATCGAGGGGTCCCCTCGGACGACCTTTCCGAAATTACTTTTGTGAGGCGTGGTCGCAAAACCGGCGGCAAACCCAAAGCAACCAGTTCAGAAATTGTTCAAGAGGAAATCCCTGTCCCATCAAGCCTCCCCCTTGAAACCGCTTCCGAACCGGCAATTAGTCCAGATTCCCAATCCCAAAGGTTGCAGGAACAGGTTGTTGAAAATCCTAAACGGGGGACCAGAATCCCCCGAAAAAATGGGCTTCGTACCGGAAGACGAATCATTGCAAAGGATGATAATGGGGGCCCAGGGTTTGCACCTCCACCTGAGGAATCGACCAGGCAATTAACTGCCGACCCAACCCAACATGCCCCCGAAATTGTTTCAAAAAACGAACCCTCTCCCGATTTCGTTACTCCAGGCGACTCTAACCAGCCACCTTCACAGATAAGTGGCTTGCCCCAGGAATCTATTCCTCGCGGGGCCTATCCTCAACCAGGGTTTGCACCCCAGAATTATCCTCAACCAGACTACATGGCCCAAGGCTATCCACCCCAAGTGTATTTCCAGGGCGGCCCCCGTCAGCAAGGGTATCCCCAAGGGCCTCAGGGTGGCTACCATCAGGGGCCGAATGTCGGCCGTGGTCCCGCACACAACCGGGGACGAAACCCAGGGCAAAATTACCGCCAGCCCCGGAACCAGATGGGGCGAAATGTTCATGGAAATATGCCCCGGACCATGGGGGGTGGCTTTGATGCCTATGGGAATCCTATCCAAGGCTATCCCCAACAGGGTGGCTACCAAAACGGTCCCCAGGATTCCGGCTACAATGGTTCCCAAGGGTTTAACCAGCCAAGGAACAGGCCAAGGCGAAACCCTCAGGGGGGGGGCCAACCGGGTCAACCCAACCCATACTCCGACAACCACGGCCAACCCGGATTGGGTTTTCACCAAGAAGCACCGTTCCAGGAAACTTTCCAGGATTTCCCAGAGCCACCCACCTTTACCATCCCCGAGGAAAACCTGGTTCCAGGATCGACCTTGCCTGTTCCCACAGACCTTTTAGCCGTTTCGGGGATCCTGGAAATCCATCCTTCCAAAGGCCATGGTTTTCTTCGTAACTCTGCCTTCAACCTTTCCTCCCACCCGACCGACATCTTTGTCCCACCCCACCTTATCCAACGCTTTGGCTTAAGGGAAGGACTCAAATTGGGGGGATATTGCGATCCACGCAATTTGCCCGGTCAAGGGCCAAGGCTTCTTCGTATCGACACCGTCGAAAATGAGCCCTTAAACGATTACAATCCGCGCGATTTCGATTCCCTTACCCCGATTGATCCATTTGAGAGAATCAAACTCGAAACGGGACGGGAGCCTGCCACCACACGCGTCATGGATTTGCTTACTCCGATCGGTCGGGGCCAGCGAGGGCTGATTGTGGCCCCTCCCAGAACTGGCAAAACGGTAATGCTTCAGCACATTGCCCAAGCGATTTCTGCCAACCATCCCGATATGCACCTGATCGTTCTGCTCATTGATGAGCGGCCCGAAGAAGTTACCGAGATGAAGAGAACCGTCCGCGGGGATGTCCTTGCCTCAAGCTCTGACAAGGATGCAACCCAACATGTCCGATTGGCGGAACTGGTGTTGAACCGGGCTCGCCGCCTTGCCGAAATTGGCAAACCGGTTTTCATTCTCCTCGACAGCCTTACCCGGTTGGCCCGGGCTTACAACAAAGCCTCCAACAGCGGACGAACCCTTTCGGGAGGGGTTGATTCCAAGGCACTCGATGTTCCCAAGAAACTTTTCGGCTGTGCCCGGGCATTCGAGGAGGGTGGGTCAATCACCGTTATGGGAACGGCTCTGATCGAAACCGGTTCCCGGATGGATGAGGTCATTTTTCAGGAACTCAAGGGAACTGGAAACATGGAACTGGTCCTTGACCGGAAACTTGCTGACCGCCGGATTTATCCCGCAATTGACATTTCCCAATCAGGCACCCGCAAAGAAGAGAAACTTTTGGGGGAACAAACGCCAAGGATTGCCACCCTTCGCCGGGTTCTTGTGGATCAGGCCCCCGCAGAGGGTATGGACAGGCTCATCAAAAAACTCCTTGAAACCAACAGCAACGATGAATTCCTGGACAAAATGATCGTGAAGAAAAAGTAACTCGCCAACGCCCTGGTTTAGGATTGGGTTACCCGATATGGGAAAAAGCCTCAATATGGCCAATTCCCCTTTTTTGGAGTCAATCCCATGTTCCGATTTGTTTCCCTGGGACTGGCGTCCGTCCTGTTTTCGGTTTTGGTAGTCCTTTCGCTGAATGCCTGCCTGGCGCTTGGCAGAAACGGATTACCGGTGGGGATAGGCGAGGAAACCGCAATTCTCCTTTGGGATGCCGAAACCGGAACGGAACATTTCATCCGCCGGGCCAAATTCGTTACCGAATCGAAGGATCTCGGTTTCCTCGTTCCTACTCCCACCAAGCCGGAGTTGGTGGATGTCGGCGACGCAGCGTTCCATGAACTTTATCGTTTCACCACCCCACCCCCTCCCGCTCCGCCACCTGGTCCGCCCAATAAAAGTGTGGATAGAGGCATGTTTCCCAAACCCGAATCCGTTAGGGTCCTGGAACAAAAAAAAGTGGGTGGTTACGATGCCACTATCCTTGCGGCGGAGGATGCCACCTCCCTTTCCGATTGGCTCAGGAAAAACGATTATCCATCAAGCCCGGAAATTACCGATTGGCTCATTCCTTACCTGAAAGACAAATGGGTACTAACCGCCTTCAAGATTGCGACCCAATCCAACGGGGTTCCCACTACTTCAGGATTTCATGGCTCAACCATTCGAATGAGTTTCAAAACCGACAAACCATTCTACCCGTATCGTGAACCCAAAAATGCCGGATTGAGTGCACCCGCAAACCGACTTCTTCGGGTCTACTTTCTTTCGCAGGAACCTCATGATGCAACCCTGGTGGGGGCAAGATGGACCCAAACGATTCCTTTTGCCGGTCGCCTGACTCCTATGGTTGAAGAGGCTCTGTTCAGGCAACTCAAATTACCTGCCCGATTGCATGCAAATCCACTCTTTTTGACAGAGTTTGAGGATACCATGCGCATCCGGTCCACGGGGGCCGAAGTGTTTTTTCAGCCGAGCCCAGACCTTGCTTTGGCCAAAAGGCCCGTTCCAACCCAGATAATGGGATTTTCCCAGCCGTCAAAACCCTGGACCGAGGCAGACAGGGAAATCGGTCTACTTTTTTTCCGCATTGGGGCGGTGGCAGTTGTCCTGATTGCCTTCATCGGTTGGGCGGTCTTCCGGCGAAAAAGAAAATCATTAACAAACTGAAATCAACTTATTTCAAATCCGGTTTGCCCAAATGCTCTTCCCACCAATCGGCAAACAAGGTGGCATCCTTGGGCATATTCAACCAGCCGTGGCCAGCTCCTTTGCGAAGGTCAAGCTTGGAAGCAATCCCCTCTTTTTTCAATGCATCCACAAATCTTTGAGCCTGTTCAATGGGAACAAGGGCGTCCGCATCGCCATGGATCAAAAGGGATGGTGCCGAGTTTTTGTTAATGATGTGGATGGGAGAAATTTCCTTGGCGATCTTTTCCAGTGCTTTTTCGTCGGTAACATCGTGAAACTCTTTCACACCGTTCTTGAATTCCACAAACCGAAACGGGGCAGTAATCCCTGGAATGGCCGACTTTCCCCGGCCAATTTGCTTTACTCCCGGCTTTCCCCATTCCAGAAAGTCAGTAGGCGGGAAAAAACAGCCAACGGCCTGGACCCCACTTGGTTGCCTCAATACTGGATCCGCATTTTTCGGGTCACCCAATTTGTGTTCCATTCCCATCATGAGGGAAAGGTGCCCACCGGCCGACCCACCCGTGATTGCCAATTTGTCCGGATCTATCTTCCATTCCCTGGCTTTGGAGCGAATAAACCGGGTGGCCAAATGAAGGTCCTCGATCGCCTCGGGTATGGTAAATCTGGGTTGGCTGCCATGGACTACCGCAAGGCATGTGTAGCCCCGTTTGCACAGAATATCCGCCACAGGAAAGAACCCGTTGACTGCGGCATGCGAAGAAAACCACCCCCCCGAAACGACGAGGATGGCCGCCCTCCCGTTGGATTTCCCCGTGGGAGTAAACTTGTCCAGGGTCAGGGCGGTCCCATGTTTGCGCCCATAGATGATGTCTTCCTGGCGGGAATAATTCGGTGACTGTGCGGACAGATTTTGCCCACAAACAGCTACCAAACAAACAAGGACACTCCAAGCCGTTTTTTTCATGACCAAAGTTCCAATCAGGTTTCGGAATCCCTTTTGGTTTAGGAACTCGGGTCCATTTGCCCATTCACTCCCTTTGGCCCCAGATCACTTTTCTCCTTTCCATTCCCGACAAGTTGATTTAACCCATGGCCGAACCCTTGGCCTACTCTGTAGGACATCCCCATGGATTCCATGCAGCTTGAACTTCCCCCTCCTGGGGAATTTGAATGCTTCGACAGACAAAGGCTCCTTTTCCCCCAAGGCAACCTTCCCTCCCATGGTCGGTTGGAAAACGAGGCAGGAATGGCTCCTGAGGTGCTTGGGCTTGCCCCATGGGAGGTCTCTTCCCGAAGGATCGCTGCAAGTGCATCGGCCCGGATGGGAACCATGATCGCCCTTGAAAGCCCCAGGGATTGGGGAGCTCTACCCCAATTGTGGTTGGACCAAAGGACCTCGCTCGACTTTGGCTCAACGACGCAAACCATTCGGGAAAGAATTGCCACCCTTGGCCTTGGCCTGGCTCGTATTTACGCTGTCCAGGGCCCCGGTTGCCAGGTTCGTTGTTCCGATGAAAGGGGCCTTTCCCGAATGATTACCATCAGGGGACTTCCGGATTGGATAAAATTATACTCTGCCCTGAAAGCTTGCCAGCTTCCGGGAGGTCTTAGGGGTAATACCGTGCCGTCACGATGGATAGCCCTTTTTTCGGACAATGTAAGTCCATCAACTCCGATTCAAACTTGCCTTGTTTCAGGAAACCCTCCCCTTGGCCTGGTTGGTGTCTTTGACCCTTGGGAGGAGAACCCTCCCCAAAGGGGAAGCGTTCGTTTGATGAACCCAAATGGGTCTGTTTTCAGGGAGGATTGGTCGAATCCCCAATTTCGTGAGGCCCATACCAGGATCTGGAACAGTCGGGAGAAAGCGTGGAATCGCTTAAGCCAAAGGAGCTTAAAAACCATTAGGCATCGCACCGACACGCCTTGGCAGCAGGCGTTTCAACCATGGTTTGGGGGCCCGAACCGGCAATGAACCAAAGCCCAGTCAAGGTCCAAAACCTGGATTTTCCAACCTGGACCCATTCGGGAAACCAAGGTCCAATCCACTACCAAATTGTCCTTCAACCCAGCCGAACCGCCTCTGGGTCGCCTTGGTTGGTCCATGTACGAATAAATACTCCGTACGAATGGATCCTGAAAAAAGCAACCCTTGGTGACAAGTCGTTGGTGTTTCCTATGCAACCGATGACCCAGGAAAATGCTTCTTTTGAGATGGAGTATTCGGGAGATCTTCCCCCTTTTGGTCCAGGTCCTCAGGTGGAAACCCAATGGGATACTCCCACCGGGCCATTAACCCTTCGCTTGGACCACGGGCTCCAATTACCATCAACTACTTTAGATCCCCCTATCTTACCCGTGGGGGGTTCCTTTCCCTGGGCAGCTAGCCTTGTCCTTGGGCTCATCCTGCTTGTGGGTTGTGGTCTATGGTGGATTCGGAAAAGGCCAAAAAACCGGTTAAAAAAATGGAGAAACCAGGCTCGGGCAACCCAGCCGCCTAGGGATGCACCCTGGCCCGTTTGGGAAACATGGCTGGGGAAAATGGGACACTCGGCCCAGAAATTAATTATTTCCCCAACCACCAATGCCCTTATTTCGCAATTGGATAAGTCCAGGTTTGGAGTCCCCTACAACGATTTCTGGCAGGAGGTTATCCAAAATCTGGATTGCAAAGAACCCCTGTCTTGAATCCGCCTGGTTAAATTCGCCCTGCCTTGTTCATGACTTTCTCACCTTTTCTCAATGTCCTTCAACCCATTTGCATCTTAACCCTTTTTCTACTTTTCGTGGGCCAGGCCACATTCCCAGATAATTTTTCACTTTCCACCAATGCAATAAATCCCCTTGTTGGAGCGAATAAAAAGATCGTTTTTGCTAATGGCAAGACTTGGGTTAAAATCCGTATCATCTCCGTCAATCCTGTTGAAACCCACTTTGGCAAAGACCTCTGTTGCCTTCCAAACAAATACCCCACTTCTTCGGGTAACAGTATAAAGATAATCCCCACCAAGAACGGTGCTTCCATACACAGGAAAGGCGCCTTCCCCATTTCCAGGACCAATGCGTTCCTGAAATAAAATGTTGCCTGTGGCGACCTCGGCACAGGTCGCCAACCCGCGTTCATTGACCCAGTAGAGGTTCTTTCCCTTAACCACCCCTGAGGAAATGTAGGATGACCGATTTCCCGTCCAGGCTATGTTGGTGGAAGTCACCTCCCCTGAACCACCGGTTTTCACCGCAACGGCCCTGGTTGGATAACCTCCCAAGGAAATGACCAAGTCATCCGCCAGGCAAACGCTTGGAGCAACATTGTTTGTAAGTTTTGTTTTGGCAAACCATTTCAACCCTCCCGTATGGGGATTTAACCCCCAAATCTCCCCGGGAACTGACAGAATCAATTCTGGTTTCTTGCCTCGAACCTCTTGAATCACGGGGGTTCCATACGACGATTCCAGAACGCCACCCTCGGCTTTCCAAACAACTTTTCCCGTCCTTTTGTCCAATGCCTGAATGGAACGACTCTCCTCAGAGGCATTAATAATCACCAAATCGCCATAAAGGATAGGACTGGCAGCCGAACCCCAAAGTCGATTTCCTGAACTGGTGCCAACCCCCGTATTCCAAAGGGGGTTGCCTGTCATATCGAAAGCATGAACTCCCGATTTGCCAAAAAAGCAAAAAATCGTTTTTCCATCCGTAACCGGGGTGGAACTTGCGTAGCCATGTTCGGTGATATAGCCCCGGAACGGATCCTCATCCGCAAGGGAATGAATCGTGGCTTTCCAAAGGATCATTCCCGACCGACGGTCAAGGCAGATCAGGTGCCTTTTTAGGTTTTCGACCTTTCCCCCTGATCCGTCGCCATAGCCTGAATAGCAGGTCACGAAGACTTTTTCACCATGGACAATGGGGCTCGAAGATCCGGGACCGGGAAGCGGGGTGGCCCACAACATTCCTTCCCTGGAAGACCATTGGGTTGGGGTTTGCTTCGATTCAGAAACACCGTTTCCATGGGAACCACGAAAAGCGGGCCAATTGTCTCCGGTTCCTTTGACCGAAATGGCTTCCTCAAGGGCTACCGAAGCATTGATTTCGAAAGCCGGTCGATTGGGTTTTTTGGTTAGAAACAAAGCCAGTCCAATAACCAGGGATAACCCGATTGACCATTGGCCCCATTGAAAAAGCCTACTTCGCAAAGCCCACACCATAATCAACCCAGACTAAGGCATTACTATTGAAAACCGGTTTCCTGCATTTTCCAGAGCTCGCACCAAATAAGGATAACTTCCTGTTTTTTGGGGGAATTAATCCAATCGACCTTCAAACATTACAAATCCAAGCGGAGGGATGGCGACCTCTCCATGGGCGGCCCAGATTCCATGTTTGCCAGGATGGCTGGTGATGGCCCCCCGGTTCCCAATGTTGGACCCACCATAATGGGCAGCATCGCTGTTTAAAACTTCTGTCCAATTCCCGGGCCAGGGAAAGCCCATCCGGTAATTCAGGCGGGCCACAGGCGTGGTACCCATAACGCATACCATGGCCTGTTTGTGATCGTGGTTCCACCGAACCCAGGCAAGGACGCCATTGGTGGCGTCATCACAGGTGACCCATTCAAAACCGGCCGGGGTACAATCGCCCCAATGAAGAGCTTCGGCATTGCGGTAAAGCCTTGCCAGGTCCGAGGTCCATTCGAGCATACCCCGGGGGCGATCCCATTGGAGCTGGTGCCAGTCCAGGCTTTGGTCGTGATTCCACTCGCCTTGTTGGCCCCATTCGCAACCCATAAAGAGGAGTTTTTTTCCAGGGGTTGTAAATTGGTAGGCGATCAGGCTCCTAAGGCAGGCAAAGCGTTGCCATTCATCACCCCACATTTTACCCAAAAGGGATCGTTTAAGATGAACAACCTCATCATGGGACAAGGGCAATACAAAGTTTTCATGAAAGGCATAAATGCTTCGAAAGGTGAGTTCGCCCTGATGAAAGCGGCGATGGATGGGATCCCTGGGAAAATGCTTGAGGGTATCGTGCATCCAACCCATGTCCCACTTGTAATCAAAGCCAAGACCTCCCGCCTCGACCGGCCGGGTCACCCCGGGCCACGCCGTTGATTCTTCGGCGATGGTGATCACCCCGGGAAACGCATTGTGGATGGCGCCATTCAATTGCCTTAGAAACCGGATGGCTTCGAGGTTTTCGCGTCCCCCATGTTCGTTTGGAATCCAATCCCCGGGACCTCGGGAATAATCGAGGTACAGCATGGAGGCCACAGCATCCACCCGAATCCCGTCAATGTGGTATTTGTCGATCCAAAATGCGGCACTTGACACCAAAAAGGAGCGAACCTCGTGACGGCCATAATTGAAAATGATCGAATTCCAATCGCGGTGGAATCCCTGTCTGGGATCCGAGTGTTCGAATAGGTGGCTTCCATCGAAATAGGCAAGGCTATGCTCATCCGAGGGAAAATGGCTGGGAACCCAATCCAGAATGACCCCAATGCCCGCCTGATGGAGCTGATCAATGAGGTACATGAGGTCCTCTGGGGAGCCCATCCGGCGGGTTGGGGCGAAATAACCGGTGGTTTGGTATCCCCAGGATCCGTAGAAGGGATGTTCCGTCAGAGGCAATACCTCCACATGGGTGAAGCCAAGCCGTTGAACATGATGCACCAAAAGGGGGGCAATTTCCCGATAACCAAGGGGACGCTGCGGATCATTTGGGGAACGCATCCACGAGCCAAGGTGGACCTCATAAATCGAAAGGGGCCGATCCGGTTTTTGTGATTCGGATCGATGACTCATCCAACCCTGATCGTGCCATTCATAATCCAATTTGGCAATCACCGAGGCGGTCCGGGGGGGGTCCTCGGTGGCAAAAGCAAAAGGATCCGCCTTCTCAACGGAATAGTTGCCGTTTTTCGATGCGATAAAGAATTTGTAAATCTCGCCTGGCCCTACCCCCGGAAGGAAAACCGCCCAGATTCCTGAACCATCAAAGGAATGAAGGGGATTGCTTTCGCGATTCCAACCGTTGAAGGACCCGATTAAATGGACGGATCGGGCATTGGGCGCCCAAACCGAAAATCGTGTCCCTGGAACGCCTCCCTGAACCGTGGCATGGGCCCCCAGCTTTTGATAAAGTCTGTGGTGGCTTCCCTCGTTGAACCAATGAATGTCATCCGAGCTCAGCCAGCTGGAGTGATGTGGGTCAAGCACCTACCAATACTCCTTTAGGGCCGGGAGGGTTTTGTGAGTAGTCATCCTACCCAAAAGTGGGCGATTGCTATCCCTGGATAAGGGATTCCGGGGAATAAATCCCTTGCAAGGGAACCTCACAATGGGTACAAGCCCCAAAATATTCACAAACTTTGCATTGGGCTTTGGACACAAAGGTATTGATCATGGAACGCAAAATGAGACTGGGTAGGGGTTTGGATGCATTACTACCGGGGGCTGACGATGCCACCTCCCACTCCTTTGCCACGGCTTCCCTAGCTTCCATTGTGGTAAACCCGTTGCAACCCCGTCGCCATTTCGATGAGGACGAGTTGGCATCGCTTGCATCCAGTATTTGCGAACAGGGGGTTCTCCAACCGATTGTGGTTCGGGAGGCAAATGGCAAATACCAGATCATCGCCGGAGAACGGCGCTATCGGGCTGCCTTGGCGGTCGGATTGGGTGAAATTCCCATTCGAATCGTGGAAATGAACGACCAACAGGTGCTTGAGGCGGCTCTTGCGGAAAACATCCATCGGGCAGACCTCAATCCCATTGAGAAGGCCCAAGGGTTCCAGGACCATCTCAAACGGTTCGGCCTGACCCATGAACTGTTGGCAAAACGGCTCGGGTTGGCTCGTTCGACGGTCACCAACCTGGTGGCCTTGATGGATTTGCCCCAGGAAATTCGGGCTGCTTTGCAAACCGGGCAGATCACCACGGGCCATGCCAAAGCCCTGAAAGGGGTTGAACCAACCAGGCAGCTTTTGTTGTGCAATGAAACCATCGCACGGGGGCTTTCCGTCCATGCCCTTGAGGAACAGGTTCGTAGCAAAGTTTCTGCCGAGGTTTCCCCAGGGCAAAAACCCTTGGCCCTGCCCAAAACCGATAAAACGGCTCATTTAAGGTCCCTCGAGGAGGAACTTCGTGGGGCCCTTTCGGTCAAGGTGGAGATCAAGCTAAGGGGTGCCGAGGCAGGCACCTTGTGCCTTGATTTTCAAAATGGGGACGATTTTGAAAGATTGATTGAGCTCCTCAAGGGTCAAACCAAGCCGATGCGTAAAGCGGCTTGAAAAATAGCTTAAAAGTGCGGGCACCCCTTGGTTCGTGACAGGAACCAAGTTTTGAAAATACGACCCGGGTGAGCCCTTTGTCAGGCTGTCAAAAGAGGCACCTGGTTTCCTGGATGGTGTGAAACCATTTTGGATTCAGGAGAATGGGATTTCATGGCCGAGCTAACCCCTGCCCTTGTACGCCTTATCACCTCTCCCGATGCCCTGGGTTTGGGGGTTGAGGATTGTGTTGCCCGCATTCTTGTGGAATGGTTGGAATCCGAGTGCCAACAACTCCCGGAGGCATCCGAGGAAGAAACCCTTTTTCGGATGAAGGAACTCCAAATGCATGCCCGGGGGATCCTTCGATTTTGCCAAATGTGGAACGAACCAACCACCCGCCCGGGCGCTATCCAACTTTGGGCAACCCAGCGTTGGGGATTTCGGCTTCCCAAGGGTCCGGCGTCCCTTTGGGACCTATTGGGCAAGGCAACTTGTTGGCGGCCTTCCCGGTCAAAAAGGAGGGTTGCCTGAGGCTTGGCAGCAGCACATTTTCACCAAGTACCCTATATTTCCAATTTGGTCGATTCCACCTCAAAACTTTTAATTTTCCCTATTTTCTAAACCCTCTGAAGGCTTGATCCGTACTCACCTATAACGGTACATTAAAACAGTATCCCCATGATTTCAAAGTCAAGTGAGGTGGCCGTGAGCGCCGGACCAGAAGCCCTAGATCGCAATGCCCTGGAGCAGGAACGGCGGAAGCTGAACCTTAGGCTAGAGGAAGTTTCGCGACTCTGTGAATCGGAAATGCCCCCATCGGTTTTCTATGGGGAGCTGTTAAGGCGCCTGCTGGAATCCTTGGCGGCACCCCTTGGTGCGGTGTGGCTAAAAACGGCCCAAGGCAACCTGCAACTGCAATTCCAGATCAACCTCAAAGATGCCGGTTTTGACAAAACCGATGAATCGAGGGCGATGCACGAGGAACTCCTCCGTTATGCCCTCACCCTGACGCCACCCAAACCGTTTCACCTCATGCCAAAGACGGGCCTTGGTTCCACGGACCCTGGCAAAACCGCACCCGGTAATCCCACCGACTTCACCCTTCTCGTGGTACCCATTGTGGTCAACGGGATGACGGTAGGGATCATCGAGGTAGGCCAGGGGTCCAACCGGGCGGCGAATGCCATTCCGGGTTTCTTGCAATATGCCACCCTCATGTCGGACCTTGCGGCCCGATTTCAGCGCAACCAAAACATGGCCACCATGGCGGGCCAGCAGCAGCTCTGGAGCCAGCTTGAGGTTTTCTCGCGTCAAATCCACGGAACCCTCACCCCCATTGATGTTGCTTATGTTGTGGCAAACGAAGGAAGACGATTGGTTGCCTGCGATCGTGTTTCCGTGGTTCTGCGCCAACATGGGGACATTGCTGTGGAGGCTATCTCCGGTGCGGATGTGGTGGAAAAGCGGTCCAACCTTGTCCAGTTGATGAAGGTATTGGCCAAGGAGGTTTTGAATTGGGGGGAAAAGCTGGTTTTCAACGGCATCCAGGATGATACCTTGCCACCCAAGGTTTCTTCGGCCCTCGATAATTATCTGGCAGAAAGTGGATCGAAACTGTTGGTGATCCAGCCCCTCAAGGATGAACGGGAGGAGAAGTCCAAACTGCCCATTCGATCTGCCATCATCATGGAATGTTTTGATCCACCCACAGACGCCCAGCAGTTGATCGCCCGGTTGGAAGTGGTGGGCCGTCATTGTACCAGTGCCCTTTACAACGCCATTGAACATCGCCGGATTCCCATGCGCTGGGTCTGGATGCCGATTGTGAAATTCCAGGAAGGGTTGGGTGGCCAGAAGAAGGCTATTTTTGCCGCCATTTCGGGGGCAGTTGTGTTATTGGTTTCCGTCCTGATTCTGGTCCCTTATCCCCTCAAGATGGAGGCGACCGGGCAGCTTCAACCCGAAGTCCGTCGCAAAATTTTCCCATCGACAGAAGGAATCATCCGGGAGATTCGGGTGAGCCCTGGAGCCATCATTCCCGAAAACACCAATCTGGGAATCATGCACGATGGCCAACTGGAGCGGGAAATTCGCGGTTTCCGCAAAGAGATCCAACTCGCTTCGGCGGATGTGCTCATGTTTGAACAACGAGCTACCAAGGGAAGCGAATCCGACAAACTGCAAAGCCATACTGAGGCGGAGAAAACCCGGATCGTCCGCGACGCCAAAGAACGCGAATTGCAAGCCCTGCTCGCCCGAACCAATGGCGACCCGGTTCCTCAGCGGGAGGGGTTCTTCTACCTTCGGGCGCCGTTTTTTACCAGCACCGAGGCATCGCTACTGGGTGAAAAGAGGTCATGGACCATTCTTTCTACCAACTTCAAGGAAGACCTGACGGAACGGGCGGTCAAACCGACCGATGAATTGCTCCGTTTGGGGGCAAAAGACGGCCCTTGGGAGATCGAAACCAAAATTCCCCAACAGAATATCGGCCACATTTTAATGGCCTATCACGATCTTAACTCGGATGTACTCGATGTGGAGTTCATTTTGCGAGCAGATAGTTCACGCAAGTTCCACGGCAAACTGCGGCGCGACCGCATTGGTGGCGAGGCCATGCCTGCGGGAAATGATCAGGAGAATCCGGACCCCATGGTGACCGCCTTTGTGACCATTACCAAGGAAGAACTGGCCAAACTTAGGGTGGACAACCTCCTTGTATCGGGAACAGAAATCCGCGCCAAGATCCGCTGTGGCAATAAACCGATGGGTTATGCCCTTTTCTACGGCGTTTGGGAATTCTTCTACGAAAAGGTGGTTTTCTTCTTCTAGGGAACGATTCCCAAGGCTTGGTGGGAAACCGGCCCCCGTGGAAATCCTCCCCTCAATTCAGATTCAGTTCAAGGAGTCTCCAATCATGATGCGCTGGCTTGGTTTCTGTGTCCTTTCAGGTGTGGCCATTTTCGGATCCGTTTTCGCCCTTACCAAGACCTTTACCTCGCCGGTGGTTTCCGATCCAGGCGTGCGTCCCGCTCCCGAGGATGGTTCGGTACCAAGCGTGGTCCAACCGACCACATCAAGCACCGGAGCCCGCCAAAGCCTTGGCCAGCAGATGATCATCGTTCGCGATGCCCGTTTTGTCAGTACGACCAAACGCGAAATCCCTTCGGAACGGGACGGCAAACTGCTGGTTGTGGGAACTGAAATCGCCCCGGGGGACGAAGCAAAAGTCCCGGGATCAAGGTTGATCAAAAACATTCCCGTGGCCACTTTGGCAATAGAGGTTGGTCCCAACGATAAACTGGCACCTGAGGAAGTTCTCACCCTGGGCAAACGGCCCGGGAAAAAGTATCGTCGTTTCCGGCCCGGAATGGATTCGGACAACCTTGTCCCCGGTGCGGTGGAGATCGCTGTCGATTTCAAAACCTTTCGCGAACTTCAGGTGGGTGATTTGGTCAAACCGGGTCAAATTGTAGCCTTGGTCAACCCGGTGCTTGCCATCGACGAACTTGCCGTAAAGCAGCAAAAATTGGACATTAACGAAGCCGAACGAAAATCCTCAGAAGCCACCAAGAATGAATACTTCACCCGTTGGAAATTATCCGAACGGTTGGGCAATGCGGGTGGGGCTTCCCAGGACGACATTCGCATGAATCGGTTGGCCTATGACCGCTACGGCCAGGAAGAGGTGGCCAAGAAGGCTGCCATCACCCAGGCCCAACGGGAACTTTCCGGAGCGCAAACGGTGCTTGGAATGCATGAAATCCGACCCGCCGTGGGCGGCCGAATCAAGGAAATCTACCGGAAAACCGGCGAGGCTGTGAAAAACCTCGAGCCGGTCCTCCAAATCCAGGACACCGATCGACTTCGGGTAGAGGGATTGATTGAAATCCAGAACTCGAGGGGCATTCGGGAAGGTATGAAAGTCATTGTGGAACCCACCCGGCCGGTGACTCCCATTCTGCAACTTCGCGGCCACCTCCAGGAAATCACCTGTGTGGCGGTGGGCAAAGTCGGCGGGTCCAATGGCACCTCGATTGTGGTTTCAGGAAGCGAGGATCGGACCATCCGCTTTTGGGATCCCACCGAAGGCAAACAACTTTTCCAGGTTTCCGGGTTAATCGCCCGCGCTTTGGCAACCACGCCACCCAACGCCAAACGGTCCCTGATTGCCGCCGGGTTGGAAAACGGATCCGTCCATTTGGCAGAACTGAAAAAAGCCGCAGATGGCCAACTCCAAATTGTCCAGCTTCCCGATGCTCCTGACTGTCATTCCCGTTCGGTTACCTGTGTGGCGTTTTCCCCGGAGGGAGACATCCTTGCCACCGGCGGCGAAGATCTCGCTATCTGCCTTTGGAAAGTGGGCGCCGATGGCAAACTCACCCTGCTGGAAAAGAAGAAATCGACCCACAAATCCGCTCTTACCTACCTCCACTATGCCGAGAAGGAGAGGCTGGTCTCGGCCGGGCGCGACAAGACCATTCATGTTTGGAACACGGCAGGCGGCAAGGTCGCACTTGTTGCCGGGGAGGAATTTGGCGGTCGCTCGGGCGATGTAAGCCAACCAGGCGTGAGCCCGGATGGAAAATTCCTGATCTACGATCAGGGCAAGGAACTGAAAATCATGTCCCTGGCAGATCGGCACCTTGCCGGGTCGATCCTTAACATTACCGGTTCCCTTCCGTTTACAGGTGCCGCCCTTTTTGCCCCGGATGGCCGAACCGTTCTTACCAATTGCGCTGGCGAAAACAGGGTCGAGTTGTGGCGGGCCCCCTTGGGAGGCCGTCGTTCCAGTGAGTTGAGGCAGTTGGTTTGGACCGCAGGTCAGGCGACTTGTGCCGCCTTCATGCCCGATTCAAGGTATGTCGTGACAGGTACGACCGACCACCAAGTCCTTCTTTGGGAAATGCCGGAAACACAAGAGGTCGATCAAAAAGACCTTACCGCCACGATTTCATTGGTCGAAAATTTCATCGACTCGACCAATCGCCAGGTGCGGATCTGGGCCGAGCTTGACACCCCCAATCCGGGTTGGCTGGTGCCCGGTGGAACATCTACTTTGGTCATTGAACCGGGCAAATCAGGATCTCTCAGCCTTAAAACCCCAGCAAACGGTTCCATTCCCCCGAACAATGTGCTGGTTCGCACCGTAAAACCCTGATAAGCCCCTTCTCAGGACCCAAAAAGCATGGCCACTACCGCCCCACTATCCTCGGAAGTCGAACGAAGAAAACAGGTTCGGGTGCGCTTGCGCCCGGACATTGTTGTCGATCGGCATCGCTATGAGGGTCGGTCGTATTTTGTCATCAAGGATCCGGTTAGCCTCCGCTACTACCGGCTCAAGGAAAACGAACATTTCCTCCTTCAATTCATGGACGGCAAGCGAACCTTGGCCGATGCCCAAAAAGCCTACGAAGCCCATTATCGACCGGATCGTTTGCGCCTTGAGGACATGGAGGCATTTGCCCAACAACTCATGAAAGCGGGCTTGGCCCAGAATGAATCTCCCGGGGCAGGAAAACAACTCATCGAACGGAGGCAAAAACGCAAACGCCAGGAATGGATCCAGACTTTCACCAACATCCTTTACATCAAAATCCCCGTGCTCGATCCCGACAAGATTCTGGTCTGGATGATCCAGTACACCTGGTGGATTTTCACCAGCGCCTTCCTTTTTGCCAGCGTTGCTTTGGTATGTGCCGCCGCCGGTTTGGTGGCCACCAACTTTGACCTTTTTGTGTCGAAGCTGCCCAACTATTATGAGTTTTTCAGCTTTAAAACGGCCGCTTACCTTTGGCTTTCCCTGGGGGTGGTCAAAGTCATTCACGAGTTTGGCCACGGCCTCAGTTGCCGGTTTTATGGGGGTGAAGTCCATGAAATGGGCTTTTTGTTGCTCTGCTTTTCCCCGGCCCTTTATTGCAATGTTACCGATGCTTGGACCCTGCCCAGCAAATGGCAGCGGATCATCATTTCCGCCGCCGGAATTTATGTTGAGCTGGTCATCGCCGCCATTGCCACCTTTGTCTGGTGGTATACTCCCAGTCAACCCTTCATCCACAACCTTTCCCTGTCGCTGATGGTGGTTTGCTCGGTCAGTACCGTGGTTTTCAATGGCAACCCGCTCATGCGTTTCGATGGCTATTATGTCCTTTCGGACTGGATGGAGATCCCAAACCTCCGGGAGAAGGCCAACAAGTTCATCACCAACTGGTTTATGTCCAAGGGGCTTGGAATCGAGGTTCCCCCCGAACCCTACATGGAATTGGGAAGGCGCATCCTCTTTGTCACCTTTGCCATAGTGAGTTACATCTACCGGTGGTTGGTCACATTTAGCATCCTTTTCTTTTTGTACAACTTCCTCAAACCTTACAAACTTGAGGTAATCAGTCAGGCCCTTACCATCGCTTCCATGGCGTCCATGGTAGGCTGGCCCATTTTCAATCTTGGACGCAATATCTACCGTCGAGGGAGGGTACCCGACATGAAAAGCAATCGCGTAATGATAACGACCTGCCTGGTTATGACTGCCCTTGCCATATTTTGCATCGTTCCGATGCCGGTCAGCCGCCTGAGGAGCCAGGCCCTTGTCATGCCCAGGCCCGAGGCGTCCAGGCGGTTATTCATGACCCATCCCGGGATCATGACCCAACTCAAGGTTCGGCCCGGCCAAAAGGTTTTGGCTGGGGAGGAGTTGGCTCAATTCATTAACCGCGAAGTGGATGCCAAGCTGGCCCAGGCCCGGGCGGAACTGGATGCGGGCGAAAAATATCTGGCCATCCTTCAGGTGCAAAGGGGGCGGGCGGTTGATCCCAATGACCGGGACAAACTCGACGAAACCGTCGCCAAAACCACCCGCCAGGTCGAACTGGGCAAGGTGGAAATCGCCTCCCTGGAAAAGATCACCAACGAAAAACTGACCCTTCGGTCGCCCATTGACGGGATCATTTCCAATGCCCCCAAGATCGACGATGTGGGCAAACTCTTCCAGGAAGACCCCCGCAGTCCCCTCTTTGTGGTGTATCAGGAGGGAAGCTTAAGTGCCTGTATGCCCCTGACGACGGAAGAGTTCAAACGGTTGCTCGATTATACGGGCACAACATCCCAGGTAAAAAGCCCGGAAATGGTCCTTCGGATCCATGGGCAGGGCATGCGTGAATGGGGGGCCCACATTCACAGTTTGCCCCCGGCGGAAGCGCGCGAAATCCCCTTGGCCCTTTCCACCCGTGGGGGCGGCCCGGTAGCGATCAAAGCGGGCGGGCGTCCCGAACAACTGGTACCCCAAACCCAGCATTTTCTGGTCTATCTGGACATTGAAAACGCAGACAAGTCCCTGGTTCCGGGGAACATGGCCCAAGTCAAAATCTACCTCAAGCCGGAAACCTGCGCCACCTGGCTGTGGCGGACAGTCAACGATGTCTTTGAACTTGGGCTCTACCTTTAGGGTCAGTTCCCAGAGCCAAAAGGATCTCAGTGGGCGGATTCCTCCTCTACGCCGAAAAGTGGGGATAGGGCAAGTGTATACCTCCCTTTACGCCTTTGAAAGAAGAAGGCTACCATCCTGCTTTGACCTCAATGGGTATTAGGGATTCCTGGTTTCTGATTTTCGTGAATGGTGTAGCCCAGGTTTTCCAGCAGGGTGGCCAGGGTTTTCCGATGGGCCAGGGGCAAGGGAAGGACGGGGGGTTCGGGATCTCCCACCGGGGGGCCAATCATGTTGAGCGCCGCCTTCATGGTGCTGAACCAATGGGCACCCTCTCCCTTGGAATGGTACGCCTGGAATTGCAGCCGCATCAGGGGGGCCAATTGGCACCATATTTCCCGGGCACGGGCCAAATCGCCCCGAACGGAGACCGCCTCGTACAACCGTTTTGCCGCGGCGGGAACGGTACTGGGTATTCCGGAAATCCATCCGTGGGCCCCGTGACACAACCCCTCGAAAACCACCGTATCAATCCCCGCGTAGACAAAAAACCTCCCCCCGGTTGCCTGCAACAGTTCGCAAATCCGATCGGGTTCCGCGTTGGACATTTTGACCCCGGCTATGGCCTTTTCCTCAAAAAGCTTCAAGAGGTGGTCGGTTTTCAGATCCACCGAAGTCAACGGGATATTGTGGTAAACAAGGATGGGAATGCGGACCGCCTCGGCGATGCGTCGGTAATGGTCCATGACCTGAGCCGGGGTGGGAGCCATGTAATAGGGGGGAACAATCAATAGGGCATCCGCCCCGGCCGCTTCGGCGAAACGGGAAAGGTCGATGGTGCGCCTGGTGGAATAGTCATGGGTTCCCGCAAGGACCGGAACCCGGCCGGCAATGGCATCGATCGCCGCCGCAAGGACCCGTTTTCGTTCCTCGCACTCCATGGCGGGAAATTCCCCGGAACTCCCAAGCGGAGAAATGGCATCAACCCCTTCCCCAACCAACCAATCCAGATGGGGTTTGAGCCTCTCAAGGTGGAGGGTCCCATCCGCATGAAAGGGAGTGATGGACGAGGCGCAAACACCACGAAACAAGGGCTTGGGCATGAATGGGTAACCTCGAAAAAGCGAAGCGGGTCCTTTATCCACCTGACCCGGACTATCCTATGGAGGCGGTGTAGGCCCAGGTATTGAGCCTCCTTTTTCAGCTGGATTTGCCTTTGCCTTTTGCGGGTTACCTTGATGGGCCACGATTTGACGGTATCCTTTCTCCAGACCCACCTTTTCCTCCAGGGGCCCTTTCCCATGCATCGTGTTGCCTGTTTGTTGGTATTTGGCGCCTTGAGTGTGCCGCTTTTGTCTGCCGGGGAACCGATTGCGTTGTTCGACGGCAAGGATATGTCCCAATGGAATACCTACCTCAGGGACCATGGGGATAAAGATCCGAATGGAACCTTCACCGTAACCGATGGGCTTCTTCGCATATCCGGCCAGGATTGGGGGGGGCTTTCCACCAAGGCGGAATTTTCCAACTACAAAGTGGAGGTGGAATATACCTGGGGAGGAAAGGTTTGGCCAGGACGGGACAAAAACGCCCGGGATTGCGGCCTCATCATGCACGCCACGGGCAAAGAGGGGGCGGTAGGAAAAAGTTGGCTGGAAGGGGTCCAGTGCAACATGATCGAAGGGGGAACCGCCGACATTTCCATCACCGGGGGCAACAAAAAATACAACTTCAAAGCCCAAACCGAGGATAGGCCTTGGGGAAAAAAGGTGGGTACTTATTGGAAAGAGGGGGCACCAGCCCGCGACTTTCCTCCGGGAACCCGGTTACTTTGGTTTGGTCGCGATCCCGGTTGGGAAAATGTCATCGGTTTCCGGGGGAAAAACGACATCGAAAAAGGGGTCAAAGAATGGAACACCCTTGTCGTTACCATGAAAGGTGACACCATGGTTGTCCAATTGAACGGCACCACCATGACCAAAGCCACGGACCTCACCATTACCAAAGGCAAACTCCAATTCCAGTCCGAAGGGTCCGAAGTGCTTTTCAGGAAAATCATTCTCACCCCATTGGATTAAGGACCGGGCGTTAAACCAGGATATTGAATGACCCTACCCCTTTAAGGAGTGTGGAGGATGACCCAGCCTGAAAATGCATCGGTAGAAACCAAATCCACCCGCATCCTTTCGATTGATGCGTACCGCGGATTTACCATGCTTTTGCTGATTTCGGGAGGGTTGGGCCTGGGTAGCCTGGCCAAGGACCCCTCATGGGGGTGGCTGGCGGACCAAGTGAGCCACCGGGATTGGGTTGGCCTGACGCTTTGGGATCTGATCCAGCCTTCCTTCATGTTTTTGGTGGGTGTTTCGATGCCCTTTGCCTTTGCGATCCGCACCGAAAAAGGTGATTCGTTCGGGCAGCAATTTTGTCATGTCCTCAAACGGGCCACACTCCTGATTCTTGTCGGTGTTTGCCTCGATTCACTGGGAAAACAGATTGTCCAGCTTCAATTCATCCGGGTGCTTCAACAAATCGCCCTGGCTTACATCGTTGCCTTCCTTTTTATGCGGGGCGGTTGGCGGACCATGGCGTTAGGGGTGGTCCTTTCCCTTCTGATTTATTCGGGAGGCCTTTATCTTTTTGGCTGGATCCAGGGAATTGATCCTTGGGCCCAGGACAAAAATCTCGGTAGTTGGATCGACCAAAGTATCCATGCCTGGACCACCCGGATGGGCTATCCCAACCTGCTGATTGCTCCCAAGGGGAGCTATGCTGTCCTCAATTTTCTCCCCTCTTCGGCAACGCTTTTGTTGGGCGCCCTAACGGGGGAGTTTTTACGCCTGTCCCCGCTTAAGGGAAAAAGCCTCCTTTTGCTTGCGGCGGGTCTTTTGCTCCTTGGTGCGGGGTGGTCCCTGGGGTTGGTCATTCCTTCGGTCAAGCGGATCTGGACACCCTCGTTTTGCCTCTTTGCAGCCGGATGGACCCTGATTGCCATGGCCGTTTTTCATGGCCTGATCGAGGATTTGGGACTTCGGAGTTGGGCGTGGCCCTTTGCCATCGCCGGGATGAATTCGATTGCCCTTTATGCAGGAAGCGAATTCCTGAGGCCCCGGGTTCGGGATTTGGTGAATCCCTGGATCCAACCGCTCATGGGACTGAGCCCGTGGGGGGCGGTAGGTTTGTCGATAGCAAGTTCTGTTTCCGTCCTTTTGGTTTTTTGGGGCCTTGCCTGGTGGCTTCACACGAAAAAGATCTACTTTAAGGCTTAACTCCTTTCCGTTAAGGGCAGGTTTCCTTTTGTCGAGGGCTATGCCTCCTTTCCCAAGCACCTTTCCCAAATGACACTGTTTGATTTTGGCCCAACCAGGGGGATCGGATCCTTTGGCCGGTGCAAGGCCACAATTTGCTTTGGGAAACGACCTTTTAAGCAGGACTTTGACCCAAGGATTGCTAAACCACAGGAAAGGTTTCCCACCATCCCACCCAAGTCGAACCAAAAACCAATGGCATCCCAACCCAAACTGCGTGACATTTCCGGGCAACAATGGAAATCAGGAGCCGCTGCCTGGCTAGGCTGGATGTTCGACGGCCTGGATATGCACCTTTACACCCTGGTAGCGGCAGGGTTTGTGGCGGCATTGGCCCATTCTGAAGTAGGTAGCCCCGATGCCCGTTCCAAAATGGGCTACATTCAAGCCGCTTTTCTTTTCGGTTGGGCCATCGGGGGTGGCTTTTTTGGCCGCCTGGGGGATATCCTTGGACGAAGCAAAGCCCTGATTCTTACCATCCTCACTTACACCCTATTTACCGGCTTATCCTTCTTTGCCACGGAGTGGTGGCACCTTTTGATTTTTCGTTTCCTTGCGGCCCTTGGGATCGGAGGAGAATGGGCGGTGGGGGCCTCGCTATTATCGGAAACCTGGCCTTCGAAATGGCGGCCCTGGTTGGCTGCGGTCCTCCAATCCGGGGTCAACCTTGGGGTCTTTCTGGCTACGATTGCCGGGCTGGCGCGAACCCTTTTGCCGGTGGATGTTACCTTTTATGGGTTCTCCATTGGAAACTTTAACGACCGGGCCTTGTTTCTTGTTGGGCTATTTCCAGCTTTGTTAACTTTGTGGATTCGTCGCCATGTGCCCGAAACCGACGATTGGTCCAAGGCTTCGAAAAATGAGGTAACCCCAGGCATAGCCGACCTTTTCAAGGGATCTCTTGCCCGCATTACGATCCTGACCATTCTGGTTTGCGGCTTTAGCCTCACCGCCCATTGGGCGTTCCAGTTTTGGGCGATTCAACACTATCGGTCCCTCCCTGAAATCCTGGCCTTGGACCAAGCAGAAAAAGATCGCCAAGTCGCCTGGGCGTTTATGCTGATCAACCTCATCGCGGTGGTGGGCAATTTTACGGCGGCCATTTTGGCCCGGTTTCTGGGCTATCGAAAGGCCATCATCCTCCTTTTCGTGGCTTACATTATCGGCATGTTTGTCACTTATGGGATTCCCCGCGATGCAAAAACCACTTTTTGGCTTTTGACCTGGATGGGAATTGCCCAAGGTGTATTCGGGCTTTTCACCATGTATTTGCCCCCCCTTTTCCCAACCCTTTTGCGAACGACCGGGGCCGGCTTTTGCTACAACATTGGGCGGATCGCCGCGGCGACGGGTACCATTGTTTTTGGGGTGATTTCCATGGATCAACGGACGGCGCTTATGTATTCGAGCCTGCTCTTCATTCCCGCCATCCTCGCCGCATTTGGCCTTCCTGAACACAAAAGGGAGGAGGAATTGGACAGCCTTGAACCCTCCCCAACGGATTAGGTTTTTGATTTTTGGCGAACGAAGGCAATGGTCTCCATGGTCATGGCCCCGTTTTCCGGATGGGATAGACTGACCTTTCCGGCTCATGTAGTGCAGAGAGATTCAAACGATGAACGAACCACCCAAACCGGTTGAGGACCTTTCGCATTTTTCTGGCCCGATCACTGATCTTTTTGACAAAATGCCCGCTACGGACAATAATCCCTTTTGTCTTTCGGTGGAGCAGATCGAACATTTTCACCAGTTTGGCTTCGTTTCGGGAATGCGGGGGCTAACCGATGTTCAGGCGGATCGCCTGGTGGAAGAATTGGCCCCAATCATGGACCCAAATCATCCGGGAAATTCCCTTTTCCATGAATTCCACACCAATGAATCGACGGATCCCAACCGTATCCTTTTCCACGCCTTGGGGGCATGGCGGATCACCCCGGCATTCCATGACCTCGTTTGGAATCCAATGATTGCTGTCCGAGCCAGTCAACTTCTCGATGGTCCGGTCCATTTTTGGCATGACCAACTGTTTTGCAAACCCGCCCGCCATGGGGGGGTGGTGGCTTGGCATCAGGATTATTCGTATTGGACCCGGACCAAACCGATGGGACACCTTACCTGCTGGATCGCCCTTGAAGATGCCACTGTGGACAATGGTTGTCTGCAATACATACCCGGTAGCCACCAATGGGATCTGTTGCCGATCACCGGGTTGGCGGGAAATATGGAGGCTATCAAGGAAGTGTTGAGCCCGGAGCAGATGCAGGCAATGGAAAACCCAAAGGCCATTGAACTGAAAAAAGGGCATATCAGTTTTCACCACCCCCTTTTGATCCATGGCAGTTTTGCCAATTCCACCGACCGTTCTCGCCGGGCCACCGTCCTCAATTTCTTTCGGGGGGGTACCCAATCGGATACCCATGAACCCTTGCTGAAAGGTGTGGACACGATTCCCCAGGGAACCGAACTGGGTGGCCGTTTTTTTCCAAGGCTTTTTCCGGTGGGTTAGATGTGCTACCCCCCTTTGAAACAGGAAACATCATGCGTTTTCATGGAATCATACCACCCCTTGCGACACCATTCAAGGACAACGAGGATCTTGATTTGGAACGATTGGGGTCGTTTATCGAAACCCAGATCGAAGCCGGTGTCCATGGCATCTTTGTCCTTGGAACCAACAGCGAATTTTACGCTTTGGACGAGATGGAAAAACAGAAGGTGATGGCCTTTGCCGTGGAGAAAGTGGGCAAGAGGGTTCCTGTTTTTGCAGGCACAGGCGCGGAAACCACCCGGGAAGCCGAGCGCCTCACCAAAATGGCGGAAATGGAAGGGGTCGATGGTGTTTCGGTTATTACTCCTTATTTCATCATGCCCAATCAGAACGAAATCCATGACCATTACAAACGGATTGCCGAATCCACCAGCCTGCCGGTGTTGCTTTACAGTAACCCGGTGACCTGTGGTGGACTGAAGATTGATCCCGATACTTGTGCAAAGCTTGCAAAAATCCGGAACATCGTGGGGATCAAGGATTCCAGTGGCGATTTGCAGACCACCATCGAAATCCTGAGGGCTGTTCCCAAGGATTTTGTAGTCCTCCAAGGGAGAGATACCTTGATTTTTTCCGCTTTGCAAATGGGTGCCAGTGGTGCGGTTCCTGCGACTTGCAATATTGCTCCGAGGTTGCTTGTTGAAATCTATGAGTCCTTCCGGGCGGGAGACCTCGAAGCGTCCAAAGCGGCCCAGGCAAAGCTTCATCCTCTGCGGATGGCGTTGACTTTGGGGACTGCCCCGGGGGGAGTGAAATCCGCCCTTCGGGAGCTTGGGCGGTCCATTGGTCCCTGCAGGTCACCAGTTGCGTTGGTGGGGCCGGATAAAATCCCCAAACTTAGGGAAGCCCTTGGTTTGGCAGGGTTGATTTAAGGGTTTGGACAGGAAAAGGTAAAGGGAAAACCGCACCATCATTTATCCACTTTTATTTGGTCCTTTAGCCATGGCGTGACCTTTTCGGCCCAAAGGGCGCCATGCGCCTGTTGGCCCGAGCCGCTGAAATGAACACCTTTTCCCATGTTTTCCCGAAGCAACCCCTTTAGGGAATCCGTATCGGGCCCCTCCAGGGCGACACCACTTTTCCAAAGGGAATTTTGAGCATCGCGAATATCCGGGGAAGATTCATCCCCAGGGACATGATAGGTCGCTTGGGCGACAAACCATGGGACCTCCCATCCGACCTTTTTCCTGGATTGTTTGATGATCGATTCCAAAATTTGGCGATAGGATTTGCCGGGCAGGGTCCTCATCGGGTTGGCCTGATTGGCATCACTTTCTCCCTGATGCCAAAGAACCGCCCGAAAACCGTGCGGGCCAAGTTGTTTCATGTTTAAACAGAGCCTTTCAAACAGGTCTCCCTTGCTTTCCCAATCGCCGTTGGCCCGTTGGAATACATTCCCAAGGAGGGTTGGTGGCTGGGGAAAAGAATGACCCGTGGGCAACCATTCGCGCACGCTGGTGGCACCCACTCCGCAAGAAACCAAACCGACAGGCACATCAAACGAGGACTGAATCCTATCGCCAAAAGGCGGCAAAAAACTCCCCCCCTCCCCTCCTGACCCGGGTTGCGGATCGTTGGCCATTTGCCAGCTTTTGCCATTAAACGCTACTACTTTTCCACTTTCCGGTTTCAGTCTTTGTTCCCCATAATTCGCCGAGTTGGACTGCCCAGCAACCACAAATATTTCCCCGATACCGACATGTTCGACCACGGTTTGGGCCAGGATAGCATCCTTGACTTTGAGGCGAATTTCCAGGCGATGCCAACCTCCGGCGGGGGCCTGCAAACTCCCCTCCCAATTTCCTTTGGAATTCCATTGGGCAATTTGTTGCCACTCATTCGGTTTTTCGTCCACAAAAATCCGGGCCTCAACCCAAGCCTTTGTGTTAGTGGCAATGTCCCCATTTCCCCGGATAGGAATGGTGCCTTGGGATTTGGTTGTCCGTTGGGTCACTTGGTAATCCAGCGGACAACTGAGGGTAAGTTTTTGCCGGGCATGGTTTATCACAAAGTCCACCAATTCCCTGGATTCAAAAAAACCGGACCACATATTGTGGCCTTGGCCTTTGGGAATCACCAATTCCATGGTGCCCCCAAGGGCCCGGTAAGTATCCTTCATCCGTCCCGAATTGGCTTCCAGCGGAACCACCCTATCGACATCTCCATGAATAGCAAAGAGTGGTACTCCCGCCTTGGCCAATCCCTGCAGTTTGTCAATGGGATTGAATTCCTTCAGACGCAAATGCAATTCCCCGGGCTTTAGGTCAAAGGCGCCGGAAGCGGTGGTAATTCCCGGATAGCTGCTGAGGTTACACACGGGATAGATTCCGGCAAAAGCCCCAACCTTATTTGGGTTTTCGGTAGCCCAGGAAAGGGTCATCAAACCTCCCCGACTTCGCCCCAAAAGCACCGGTTTTTCGGCAAGGTTATGCAGAACAGTCATCTCTTTGTGAAACCGGGAATAAAGCTTGTTTCCCGTAGGACTCCCATACGATTCCCCCACATCAATCCCGGCAATACTGATTCCTGCTTCGAGAAAACGGTCGAACATCCAACGCTCCTCCCTGCCCGGTAACCCTTTCAGGGTAGGGGCATACCAAACCCATGGTTTCTCCTGGGTGACGGTGGTGGTTTTTGCAGGGATGAGGAAGGCGGAATGCCCTGCCACGGGAAACACTTTACCCGGCAGGGGAAGGTCCTTTTCAGGACCCTTTGCAAGAAGTACCAAAGGACCTAAAACCAAGGACAAAACGGGGATGATCAGGAATTTCATGCGAAACCAAAACCTCCTTTATTGGTAGGACATTGAGCCAGGCGAATGAGATCCCCACAGAGAAACAAAAATGGACCAATGAATCGTTTCATTCCACGGCAAGATGCTCGACCCGGAATGTACCAAGTTCAGGAGCAAGGGTGATCTGGATTTTTTTCATGGTTTTTGGAGTGCGAAAGGTGAAAACAGATCGGTCGAGGCCATTGAGATTGGTCTTTTCCATGGAGATAAATTCCGGTTTTTCGCGAAGGGCAGGAGTTTTTTTGGCCCAGGCCGAAAGATTTTCTCGACCCATAAACGATTTGAATTCAGCGGAACTCCCCTGCCACGCTTCCGCAGATTTTCCTTGCCGAAGGAGGTCCAGAAAGGCAAAGGCGACTTCCTTGCCAGCTACATCTGGCTGAGGAGTAACCGGCGGGGCCATCCACCAAAGCCCAAGGCCAACCAACAAAATAAAACCCACACATCCTCCCAAAATGGGAAGCCATGGAATGCCAATGGAATCGGTGGGGCCTTTTTGCATGATCAATCCGTGCTTATGTCGCCGCTCGCCCTGGTTCCCATCGCCCGCCAATTGGTAAGGCTAATGGCGTGGGTAACCAAGCGGACAGACCCATCCATGTACAAGGCATTCACCACCGCCGGGTGATAGCTGCGAGCGGTGATGGCTCCATAGGTAGGGGCGGTAAGTGATTCTCCATCGCGCATGGAGGTGATGTCGATGTCGTAGGTTTGGCCACCTATTGTGTAGGGAACTTTGGAATTGGGAGTAAAGGTGGTTGTGATTCCCGTTTCGTGAACATCGCCCTCGACCCATTCCGTGTGACCATTGGAATCAAAGGTACCCGACCCGAGGAAGGCAAGTGCGGCCGCGGGTGTGGCGGGAGGGGAGGTATTGAGCGTGGCAGGCAACAGAGTGTCCCAAACATTAGGCTGGTAGGCCTTGTTTTCTGTTGCACCCAGGGTATTACTGAGTCCGTCAAGGATATCCCCAGGCCGTGCTTTGAAATTGGGGGCGAATGCCCCATCGCCATAGGCCCCGGTGGCGGGATCATAGACAAACCATGTTCCCTGTGCAAAGGAGTAGTTGTTGGGGTAATAGGTTATATTGGCCGTGACACGAGCTCGATCGTTGATCTCGCTTGGGCACATAAACGAGGCAATGCGCATTTTGGCAACATCCGGCCGGGTCCGAAAATCGTTTCGGGTGGTTCCCCAATCGACCAGTTTGGCAAGGTTTTCCTGCTCCAAATAGGGCAGTAATCGTGCGTGGGCAGACCATGGTTGGCTAAGTTGCCCACGCGGCATTTCCGATGCACAAGGAAAGGTCCCCATGGAACTCACATGGTTGTGAAGGGCAACCCCAATTTGCTTCAGGTTGTTCTGGCAACTCATTCGATTGGCGGATTCACGGACCTTTTGGACGGCAGGCAAAAGGAGGCCAATGAGTACGGCGATGATGGCGATCACCACCAAAAGTTCGATGAGGGTAAACCCTTTGCGGTTCATTTGCTTGCTCCCTTTTTCAACGAATGAAACCGAAATCGTTTTTCGAACGGGACCATGTCGGTCAAATCCCAATCAGGCACCCATCCCGAATGGCTCTCAAGGCCTTTGAAAATCCAATCCCCGCCTGGATTGGAAAAACCACTTAGGCCAAAAGTCCACGGACCACCTCCGCTTTGGTTACCACAATGTCCGTCAAACTACCCGGGCGGCCATCTTGGGGATAGGTCAAGCGTTTGTGATCGAGGCCCAAGGTGTGCAACAGGGTTGCATGCAGGTCATGAACCGTGACCACATTTTCCACGGCTTTGTACCCCAGATCGTCGGTTTTTCCATGGCAATACCCTTTTTTGAACCCTCCCCCGGCAATCCAGAGGGAGTTTGCGTGGCGGTTGTGGTCGCGACCATCCTTTCCTTGGGAAATGGGTAGCCTGCCAAATTCGCCTCCCCAAAGGACCATCGTCCTCTCTAATAGTCCACGCTGTTTGAGGTCATGAACAAGGGCAGCACTGGGCTGGTCGGTTCGGGCGCAAAGCCCCTTAAGGGCCGCAGCGTTTCCACTATGGGTGTCCCAAGGCTGGCCAGCCAAAAAGAGTTGGACAAAACGGACACCCCTCTCCACCAGTCTTCTGGCAATCAGGCACCTGGTCCCGTATTCCGCAGTTTCCGGATTGTCGAGGCCATAGAGTTTTTTGGTTGGTTGATCTTCCCCGCTCAGGTCGAGAGCCTCGGGGACGGCGGTTTGCATTCTTGCGGCGGTTTCAAAATTGGCGATGCGCGATTGTAATTCCGCATTTTGGGGATGCCGACCCAAATGTTCGCGGTTGAATTTTTCCAGCAAACGCATTTGATTTTTTCGCAAAAGGGGACTCAGGTCGGCAGGAGTGGCCAGGTTGGCTACCGGATTGGGTCCCGGCCGAAAAGCGGTTCCCTGATAGAGTGCCGGAAGCCAACCAGAGGTCCAATTCCTTGTCCCATCAACGGGAAGGCCTCCCGGATCCGAAAGGACCACATAGGCAGGAAGATTCTGATTGGCAGAACCTAATCCATAGGTCACCCAGGATCCCCAGGACGGGTCACCTGCCTGAAACCTGCCACTGTGAATGAGCCTAAGGGCCGATTCGTGGTCTACCGATTCGGTGACCACCGACCGGATCAGGGTCATTTCATCAACAATCCCCGATGTGTGGGGCAGGAGTTCACTCAACTCGATACCCGATTGCCCCCTTTTGTGAAACCGGAAGGGCGAAGCCAGGACATTCCCCTTTTGGCCTGTGAAATGTACTTCCAATTCGCCCTGGTAGGGTTTGCCATCCATTCTGGTTAAATGGGGTTTGGGATCAAACAGATCCATTTGGCTGGGACCACCGTGCTGAAAAAGGGAAATCACCGCATCCGCGGTGGGTCGATGGTGGTGCAAGGCGTTTGGGCCAGCAGAAAAATCGGGTGAAACCCCTTCGGAAGAAAGGGTTGCCCAATTCGGGTTTAATAAATGGGCCAATGCCAACGAACCCAGTGACAAACCGGATCGCCTTATAAACGAACGCCTATTGGGGCCAAAGGGATTTGTCATAAGGACCACCATTTCCCCTTACAAGAAACCGTAATGCCATTGTACCCCAACCGCACAAATCCTCCCATGTCACTCCACATACAAAAAGGCGTTTGAGGCCAATAGCATATTGGCCAAATCGGTCCAGGTCCTGACCTCCGAATTCGGCTTCCCAGTGTATTCCCTGGATTGAGCCAAAAGAAATTCCTTTGCGGCTGATTCCTCCCCGGGTGAAGGGGACCTCCCCCAAACCAGCAAAAAGGCTTGGCCCAACCGGGCGTTCCAATCTTCCGGAAATTCATTTAACAGCCTTTTGGCAAACGCCTCCGATCGAAGCCTCGCAAATGGGGAATTAAGCAGGATCAGCGATTGAAGCGGTACGGTGGTGGGAAGCCTTACCGTACAATTAAAAACAATGGATGGGGCATCAAAAATCTCAAGCATCCCCATCGTTTGGGTTCGCCTTTGCTGAAGGTAGATACTTCGCCTTTTGGCTCCTGAAGAGGCTTCCGGAACAATTACCTCTCCATCACCCCCCCGTGAGGTGGGAACATAGGGTCCACCCTGAACCAGGTCCAATTCGCCGGAAAGGAAAAGCATCCCATCCCGAAGCGATTCGGCATCAAGCCGCCTTAGGGGAAAACGGGAATGGAGTGTGTTGTCCTCATCGGCCAATAGGGACTCTTTGGTGGGTGTGCCGGATTGGCGAAAGGCAGTCGAATGAAGGATAAGTCGGTGGATGTATTTTTGGCTCCAGCCATTTTGGGCCAATTCTCCTGCCAACCATTCCAACAATTCAGGATGGGAAGGAGGGCTACCTGAATAACCAAGGTTATCCACCGTTGAGGCAATTCCCCTGCCAAAATGGTTGTGCCACCACCGATTGACCGTTACTCTTGCCAACAAGGAAGATGCGCGGGTCTTGGGTTTGGTGATCCACTGGGCCAAAGCGAAACGGCTCCCCGTGGATTGCGTCAGATCAAAAGGTTTAGGACCAAAGGGGTCGGTTTTGTCCGATTCCAGCAAAGCCGAAGGCGGTCCCGGGTTGACCTTTTCCCCACGCGCTTTGTGGATTCCCCGTTCCAGAATGAAAACGCCTGGAACCAGGGGCGAAAGGTCCACCACGGGGGCGAGTTTGGTAAGAGGAACCGGTTTTGCCTTTTCGAGATCCTGGATCATTTTGGAAAATTCAGCCATTCTGGCTTGACGGAGGTCCCGGGTGACCGCTGGAATTTTGGCGGCCTCCAACGCATCCAGACTCTTCTCCACCACCACATTGTCAACAACATAACTGCGCCCACAACAAAGGGCGAAGCCAAACCCGCCATTGGGCAAATCGGATTCTTTAAGGGTCAGGGTGTTTTTTTCAGGGTTTCCCTCCACCCATTGAGTCAATTCAAACGCCCCTTTGCCCCGATTTGTTACCCGAACACCATATCTTTTACCAGGTTTGTAGCCACTTTCCCCAATGGCCCCAGGTTGACTGCCATCGGGTCCAGGGTAATCCACATAGACCTTTGCCTGGCCCGACTCGGCCCCATCAAAAAGGATATTGCCCTTATGTTTGTCCTTTTTGTCGTTATAATCTCCAAGGGCGATCAGAAACCCCACATAGGGTGCTCCCCTGACCAGGTCAAACCGAACCTGGATCCAATCCCCTTTTTTGTCCGGCGTCCAGTCAAAGGATTGCTTTGTGGAAATGGCCCTGTCACCCAAAGCCCCCGATTCCACCACATGCAGGCCTCCTGAGGTGATATTCACCGCAGGCCCTTTTTGGGAATCCAACTGCACAAGGGGGAGGCCCAATGGGGCATCATCCCCCGGAGCCGATGTTGACCAAAGCATTTGGACCGTCTGGTTTTTCAAGTCGAAATCGTCTTGGAATAAAACCGTTCTGGGCTCAGGATTTTTCTGCATCCATTCCCTTTGGAGGTTTTTGACCTTCGCCAGCTTTTCCTCATGTTGGCTCAAGGCAGCTTTGTGTGTTTCGATTTCCGAAGCGGTGGCCGCTACGATATCGCGATTTCTTGGATAGGCCCATTTTTCCACATTAAACGCAGGATAAAGAATCGCCTGCAGCCGATAATAATCGGCTTGGGAAACCGGTTCGAATTTGTGGTTGTGGCAACGGGCACATTGAAAGGTGATTCCGAAAAGGGAGGAACCCATGATTTGAACCGTACCCTCCAAAACGGCATATTTGTCAGCCCGGACTTCGTCCTCATTCCCATCACTGCTATCCGTTCCGTCCGGGCTGTTTCGCAGGTAATGGGTGGCGGTAAGCAACCGGATTCCCTCGGAAGAAAGGGGAGTCTTTGGAGAATATCGGGCGATCTCATCACCAGCAAGTTGTTCCCGGAGGAATTGGTCAAAGGGTAGATCCTTATTGATGGTATCAACCACAAAATCGCGATACCGCCATGCAAGGGGTCGATCCGTGTCTGCATTAAAAAACCCGTTGGAGTCGGCATAACCCGCCGCATCCAGCCAGAATTTTCCCCAACGCTCACCATATTGTGGCGAGGACAAATAGCCTTCCACCATGGTTTCATAGGCTTTGGGACTTTGATCCTTGAGGTACTTTTCCGTTTCCTTTAGACTGGGGGGAAGGCCACACAATGCAAATGATACCCGACGAATGAGAGCGTATTTGGTGGCGTCAGGCAAAAGGGTCAACCCTTTCTTTTCCAGTCTGGCTTGGAGAAACACATCTATGGGAGTCCGAATCCGTGCCTTGTTTTTTACAGCGGGGAGACTGACTGGCTTCCCTTTCTGATAGGCCCAATGTTCATCCCCATCGGGCAAGGCCGAAACCGTTAAAGGGAGGCCGTGAGCTCCTGATTCAATCCATTGACGAATCAGTCCTTTTTCGAGGGGGGTTAAGGGTGGCTCCCCTTTGGGCATGGAATTGTCGGAAACATGCTGCCAAAGGAGGCTTGAATCCGGGCTGCCCGGTTGGATTATTTTTCCGTTTTTTCCACCCCGAACCAATCCCGCCCCAAGAGCAAGGTTTAATTTGCCATCCTGCTTGGCGGGCCCGTGACAGCGAACACAGCGATTTTTGAGAAGGGGAGCGATTTGGTTTTGGTATTCCGGGACCACTCGGGCTTGGGAAATGGGTGGCTCGGTGGAATTAAGGAAGGGGATTATCAGGAACCCCAGGCCAACCTGGGCAATGAAATCAAAAGGCCTCCAATAAAAAGCGTTCAACCTCATCCCGGTTATCCATGCGTATGGGAAACCCTTTTTAGGTAGGAAGAAGGGGTTAATTCAGGTTTCCCTTCTGGAATTGTATTCTCAAAGGTCCCCACCGCCAGCAAACCCGAACGAACCACCCAGTGGTCATCCTGAATCCAACCCACCTTAGGGCGGAAAAGGTCCGGTTTTGGTTGTAGAATACTTCCTGGTGTGCTGGGAAATACTCCTGGGCGTTCTTGTAGGTAAGCAGGGGATTTTTTACCATGCGCCATGACCGGATTGATCCTTCCTTTTTCGAGTCAAACCGTGGCCGACTTGCCGCCCAATTGGGCCCAAATGCCTTGGCCGTCGTTGGGGCCAATGATATTCTTCCCACCAATGCGGATGGCAACCTAACCCTCGTTCCCAACAGTGACCTGTTTTACCTGAGCGGGGTCGAACAGGAGGAAACCATCCTTGTCCTTTTCCCTACGGCGCATGACCCGCTTTTAAGGGAAGTACTTTTCATTCGCGAACCCAACGAACTACTCAGGATTTGGGAAGGGCACAAGCTTACCAAGGACCTCGCCAGGGAAATATCCGGGATCAAAACCATCAAATGGCTATCCGAGTTTTCCAAAACATTTCATGCCATGATGTGCGAGGCGGAAATGGTTTGGCTCAATGAGAATGCCCATCCCCGTGCGGTGGTCGAGTCCCAAACCCGCGACGCCCGCTTTGTCCGGGAATGCCAGGATCGGTATCCGCTTCACTCGTACGGCCGTCTGTCAAAGTTAATGCACGCCCTCCGGGTGGAGAAACAACCTGAAGAAATTGAGCTACTCAAACGAGCGATCCGGGTGACCAAAGCGGGTTTCGAAAGGGTCTGTGGCCTGGTTCGGCCGGGGATGTTTGAGCACGAGATCGAGGCCGAGTTTGCCCATGAGTTTATTCGCAATCGTTGCAAGTTTGCTTATAACCCGATCATTGCGGGTGGGGCTAACTCGTGTATCCTGCATTACAATGAAAACGACCGACCCTTGGTGGAGGGAGATTTGCTCCTGCTCGATGTGGGAGCTTCCTATGCCAACTACAATGCGGACCTTACCCGGACAATCCCAGTATCGGGCAGGTTCACTCCCCGGCAAAAGCTCGTCTACAATGCGGTGCTACGGGTAATGAAGCAATCCATTCAAAACGCCACGGTAGGCAAGCTTCACCGGGATTGGGTACTTGAGGCAAAGGCCTTGATGAACGAGGAACTATTGGGATTAGGCCTGATTTCCCGGGCGGAAATCCAGGCCGAATCCCCGGAAGAATATGCGGGGCGCAAATACTTCATGCACGGCCTGGGCCATGTCCTGGGCCTGGATGTTCATGATGTGGGCCCCATGAACCGACCTTTTGCTGCCGGCTGGGTCCTTACGGTTGAGCCTGGTATCTACATTCCCGATGAGGGTTTTGGCGTGCGCATTGAAAATAACATTCTCGTAACCAGCGGAAGCCCGTTGGACTTGATGGCAGAAATCCCGGTGGAAGCGGAACATTTGGAGGATCTCATCCACTCCGGGCGATCCCGCTCCTGAACAGCCCCCGGGTCCCTTTCATGCAAACCGCTAAACGCATTGAAGCCATTGACACGCACACCGCCGGGGAGCCCACCCGGGTGGTAATCCGTGGCGGCCCCGATTTGGGACAACTCAATGCGACCCTGGCACTTGACCGATTTCGCAGTCATCACGATGGATTTCGCTCGGCAATCGTCAATGAACCAAGAGGGAGCGATGTCATGGTAGGGGCCCTGGTGCGCCATCCCATCGATCCAGGTTCTTCGGCGTCCGTAATATTTTTCAACAATGTAGGCTACCTGGGAATGTGTGGCCATGGCATGATTGGAGTGATTGCCGCTTTGGAATTTTTGGGCCGAATCAGTCAGGGCTTTCATCACATAGAAACGCCCGTTGGCCGAATTACAGCGCAACTTCACCCTGATTCCAGTGTAACCCTGACCAATGTTCCTAGCTACCGAAAAGCAGCGGATGTGGTTGTCGAGGTACCCGGTGTGGGCCAGGTTTGTGGCGATGTCGCCTGGGGCGGGAATTGGTTTTTCCTCACGCCGATTCACGACATACCTTTGAAGATCTCTTATGTCGATGAACTTACCAGTCGTGCCTGGGCTATCCGTAAAGCCTTGAATATGCAGGGCTTTCCCGAAGTGGATCATGTCGAGCTTTTTGGACCCGCCCAAAATCGTGGAGGAAGTGGGCGGAATTTTGTCCTCTGTCCGGGCCGGGCCTACGATCGCTCCCCATGCGGAACCGGAACCAGCGCCAAGATCGCCTGTCTTGCGGAAAACGGCGAACTGGGCGAAGGTGAAACCTGGACCCAGGAGGGAATCCTGGGGACAAGTTTTCAATCACGATACCGGAAGTTGGGCCACCAGGTGGTACCCACCATCACCGGGAGAGCTTGGATTACTGGTGAAACCACACTTTTATTAGATGATAACGATCCATTTTGTTGGGGAATCCGCCAGTGAAGCCGGGTGCCGATGTTCTAATCATTGGTGCGGGAATTGTCGGTGTGGCCTGTGCTTTGGAGTGTGCTCGGGTAGGACTTTCGACTTTGGTGGTAGAATCCCACATGGTTGGGGGTGGGGCCACAGGAGCAGGTATGGGCCATCTTGTAGTGATGGACGATTCCCCCGCCCAAATTGCCTTAACCCAACTTTCCTGTGCGTTATGGAAAGAATTGCAACCCGATTTGCCCGGCTCTGTGGAATATGATGCCTGTGGAACCATGTGGGTTGCCGCTGATCATGAGGAAATGGCGGAGGTCGAACGCAAATCCCATATTTACAGCAATGCCGGAATTGTCTCCGAAGTTGTTACCGGCAGAAAACTCTACGAATATGAACCCAACCTCAGGCCTGGCCTTTCAGGCGGTCTCCGGGTTAAAGGCGATGCGGTGATTTATCCCCCCACCGCCGCAGCCTGGTTACTTGATCAAGCCATCCATAAAGGATCCAAATTTCAAAAAGGGCAAGCAGTCCGGGAAGTCCATGAAGGGGGAATCGTTGTTTTCGAAAACGGGGATCGCCTTTGTGCCCGGACTGTGGTGGTAGCAACGGGGGCCAATGCCACGAAATTGGTTCCGGGAATCGCCTTGAAACCCCGCAAAGGACATTTAATCATAACAGATCGCTACCCTGGCCATATCCGCCACCAACTGATTGAACTGGGCTACCTGAAAAATGCCCACCAATTGACCCAGGATACCGTGGCATTTAATGTCCAGCCAAGGCGCACCGGTCAACTGCTTATCGGATCATCGAGGCAATATGGTGCTTTGGATAGTCGGATTGAGAAATCCATCACGGCAAAAATGCTGGAGCGGGCCTTTTGGTATTTACCGCATTTAAAGGATCTACTTTGTCTGCGGGTGTGGACTGGGTTTCGGGCGGCCACACCAGACAAAGTTCCCCTCATCGGCCCCGCTCCCAACCCGGTAACGGGTAGGCCCATGGAGGGTGTCTGGTTGGCGACCGGCCATGAAGGGCTTGGCATCACCACTTCGCTTGGAACAGCCCGCATTTTGGCCGATCGCCTGGTGGGTAATACTCCTTCCATTCCATGGGAGCCCTATGAGCCTTTGCGGTTTTCCCTGCAAAAGGGGCCGATTCCATGAGCGATCCCCAGCGGGTTAATATCGAATTGAATGGAAGGCCAGTTTCGGTGCCCGTTGGCCACACCCTTCTTTCAGCAGTTTTCAATGCCGGTTTTGGGACTACCCGAACCTCGGTCACCGGCCAGCCAAGAGGCCCCCTTTGTGGAATGGGCTTTTGCCATGAATGCACTGTTACCATCGACGGGTTGTTCCATCAACGGTCCTGCATGATAACAGTCCGTCAGGGAATGGTTGTCGAAACGGTGCCGCTTCCATGAGTGGGGAACCGAAACGGGCCAGCCTCTTGATTGTTGGTTCCGGGCCAGCCGCCATTGCCGCTGCCGTAACATTTGCACGCTATGCCGACCCTTCGGAACAATGCCTGGTTTTGGATGAAATGTCAACCTCGGGAGGTCAGATTTGGCGGTCGGGGTCAACCAATGGACTGGCGAAATACTGGCTGGACGGTATGTCATTGCCCAACATTCATCGAAAGCAAGGCCAAGTCCTTGATGTGTTGCCACAAAAGCCAGGGGTTGTGTTTCAATCACCCAATGGGGAAACCCAAATTTGCCTGGGAAACGATCTTGTCCTTGCAACCGGAGCTCGGGAACGGTGGATTCCGTTTCCGGGTTGGACCTTGCCTGGGGTTGTGGGAATGGGTGGGTTACAGGCCATGATAAAAACCGGGCTTTGCGTTGCCAATAAACGGGTGGTGATTGCGGGCAGTGGACCACTCATGTACCCCGTGGCCAGGTCCGTTCAAAAAGCCAAAGGGAAACTCCTTCTCCTGGCGGAGCAGGCTTCGTTTGCCAAGCTGGCCAATTTCACCGCCCATCTTCCGGCCTATCCGGAAAAAGCCTTCGAGGCCCTTGGCTACCTTGCCAAACTTTGGAAAGTTTCCTCCCCGGTTGGAACATGGGTCCAACAGGCTGGGGGGGAGGGTCGGTTGGAATGGGTCCAAATGACCAATGGCAAGAAATCCTGGCGAATGGAGTGCGATTACCTGGCAACCGGTTGCCATCTGATCCCCAACATCGACTTGGCCAGAATGGCTGGATGCACCATTGAAAAGGATCGGGTCAAGGTCGATTCCTTGGGTCAAACTTCCCGATCACACCTTTACGCCATTGGCGAATGCACCGGAGTGGGTGGAGCGGAACGGGCCATTGCTCAGGGAATTGTAGCCGGACTAGCTGCGGCTGGCCAAAGGGAGCTTTCCCACCATCAATCGGCCGCCCTGCCCAGGTGGGAACGATTTGTCCAACTGCTGGATGCGACATTTTCGCCAAGATCCGAATTATTGGATCAAATCAGGGAGGACACAATCGTCTGCCGTTGCGAAGATATACCCCATGGGAAAATTAAACCCATGAGTTGCTGGCGGGAGGCCAAGCTCCAAACGAGGTTGGGTATGGGGCCTTGCCAGGGAAAGGTGTGCGGGCCTGCCGCCAAGGCCCTTTATGGCTTTGAGCCGGACTTTCCCCGACCGCCATTCCAACCCCTTTCCGCACAGGCCCTTTTTCAAATGTACCAATCGGAGAATCAGGAATCATGAATTGGCAAGGCGTTATTCCGGCAATGACCACTCCCTTTACCGAAAGCGGTTCGGTCGATCATGTCTTATTGGGCAAACACACAAACTGGCTTATCGACAATGGCTGCCAAGGTATTGTTGCCTTGGGATCCCTCGGCGAGGGGTCTACCCTTTCCTTAACGGAAAAAAGCGAAGTCTTGACTACTTGTGTCAATGCCCTTGGAAAGCGGGCCCCTGTTGTGGCTGGGGTTGCTGCCCTTTCAACCGCCGAGGCTGTCCAAATTGCCCGGGCCGCCCATAAGGCTGGTTGCCAAGGTTTGATGGTTTTGCCACCCTATGTTTATTCCACCGATTGGAGAGAGATGAAATCCCATGTCGATCAGGTCATCTCCGCCACGCCACTTTCGTGTATGCTTTACAACAATCCGATTGCCTACAAAACAGACTATCTCCCAAGCCAGATAGCAGAACTGGCCCGGGATCATGCGAACCTCCATGCTGTCAAGGAATCCAGTGCCGATGTCCGGCGTTTGGCTGCCATCAAAAGCGAAATCGGCGATCGCCTGGCACTCCTTGTCGGCGTTGACGACATGATTGTGGAGGGGATCGAAGCGGGTGCTACCGGGTGGATTGCGGGATTGGTCAACGCATTTCCGAAAGAATCGGTGGCCCTGTTTGACTTGGCCATGAAGGGGGACAAGGCCAAGGCGTTTGACCTTTACCGTTGGTTTTTGCCTCTATTGCGTATGGATGTTGTGGTTAAGTTTGTCCAATTGATAAAACTTGCCCAACAGGAAGTGGGAATGGGTTCCGAAAGAGTAAGGGCACCAAGGCTGGTTCTTGCCGGTCAGGAACGAGCCGAAGCTCAATCCATAATTCTTCAGCACCTTGCCCAAAGACCAGAACTATAGGGTTGGCCATGGCAATCCGATCCAAACTTTGGAAAATAGCTGGGTAATCCTGACTTGGTGTTTATACCAGGGAGATTTTTATCAAGATTTTGCCGGATCCATTCCAACCTGACAGATAGGAAATTTCGCACATGAACAGTATTATGGGGGTCTCTTTGATTGGCTTCGCCCGCGGTCAGGTGGGTGGCGGGGCCAGACCCTATGACCCCAATAAGCGGGAGTTTTTTGGCCCGGAATTTACTTGGGCTCGCCCTGAGGAAGTTTCCAGCGCTATCCAAAAGGCGAAGGACGCCGCTCCGGTTTTGGCAGCACTTGGTCACAAACCCAAGTCCGATTTCCTCCAATTGATCGCCAAAGGCATTGAAGATAACTCCGCCCGAATCATCGAATTGGCTACCCGGGAAACCGCCCTCCCAGCAGGCCGCATTCAAGGCGAAATTGGTCGGACCACCGGCCAGCTTCGCCTTTTCGCCAAGCTTGTCGAAGAAGGATGGTGGCGCGATGTTCGAGTCGATCACGCCGACCCCACCCGTAAGCCCGTTCCCAAACCCGATGTCAGGTCCATGCTTGTTCCCTTGGGGCCGGTGGCCGTGTTCAGCTCCAGCAATTTCCCCCTGGCTTTTTCAGTGGCAGGTGGCGATACCGCCTCCGCCTTTGCTGCGGGATGCCCAGTCATTGTGAAAGCCCACCAAGGGCACCTGGCGACCTCGGAATTGGTTGGTACCCTCATCGTTGACGCGGTCCGCCAATCCGGCCTGCCCGAGGGCACTTTCTCGCTTTTGTTTGGCCCCGGGCGAACCGTGGGAATCGACCTTGTCACTCACCCGGCGATTCAAGCCGTTGGTTTTACAGGATCCCGTTCGGGGGGCCGGGCCCTGATGGACGCCGCCGCCGCCAGGAAGCAACCGATTCCCGTTTATGCAGAAATGGGCAGCATCAACCCCATGGTAATCCTGCCCGGAGCCTTGGTAGATCGTTCGCAAAGCCTGGCGGTTGGTCTTGCCGGCTCCGTCACTTTGGGCAATGGCCAGTTTTGCACCAATCCCGGGTTGATTATTCTGGAAGCAGGATCCCAATCGGATATTTTTCTCCAACAACTTGGATCGGAATTGGCTAAAGTCATTCCCGCTGCCATGCTCACAGAATCCATCTGCCATGAATTTATTGCCGGGCTGGCCAAGTTCACTGAGTTACCTGAAATCAAAGTTCACACCAGGGTAGATGTTACCAATGGCCAGGTGGGTCCAACCCTCCTGACCACCTCGGGCCAGGATTTCCTGGGCCAACCCGCCCTCCTTGAAGAACTTTTCGGCCCAACTACCATTGCTGTACTTTGCAACGGAATCGAAGAGATAATCGAGGTTGTCAAGGCTTTGGATGGACAACTCACCGGAACGATTCATGCCGGTCCAGAGGACAACCCACAAATCAAAATCCTTTATCCCATCCTTGCAGGAAAAGTGGGTCGGTTGGTTCACAACGGTTTCCCCACCGGCGTGGAAGTTTGCCATGCCATGAATCATGGCGGGCCTTACCCTGCATCCGCCGATGGCCGCAGCACCTCCGTTGGGACCCGGGCCATTACCCGGTTTACCCGGCCAATGTGCTGGCAAAACTTCCCGGAATGCCTTCTTCCGGAAGAATTGAAAGAATCCAATCCGCTTGGATTGTTCCGGTTGGTCAACGGCACCTGGAACAAGGACCTGCCTGAATAAAATGGGTTTCGGTGAATTGATTGGGAATGGTCCACATCCTCCCTAAAAAAGGTGCACCCCCATCTTGTTGGGCTGCGGGAAAATGAATAAAGGAAACCCCAATTTCGAATCAGCAATTAGCCCGCCCACCCCATTACGATGCAAAGGAATAAATTGGCAGGTAAGGGCTCTTGGCCCATTACGGACGAGCAATACCTACACTTTCTTGACTACTTTGGATCTATTCGCAATATGCGTTTGTTTTCACTGTCTGAAATCCAAATGCGCCCTTGGGCATCTACCGCCACTCCGTGAGGATGGCGTAGTTCAGTCAAAAGTGGATTCCCCCCCGCAGGGCCTTTTCCTCCTTTGCCAGTGCCAATAACCGTTGTCAGGGTTTGATGCTGTTTGTCCAACAGCCGCACCGCCTCATTTGCCGAGTCAGCAATCAACACCGAGTTGTCGTGGTTCACCCAAAGGTACTTCGGACTTTTCAGGGTTGCCTTATCCGCCGGCCCATTGGCGACTGGACCCACTTTGCCTGTTCCGGCAATGTTAAAGACCCTACCTTGCCCATCCCTTTTTCGGAGAATATTTCCCCCACGCTCCAGGATCCAAAGCGATCCATCCGGCCCTCGTGCCGCTGCCCTTGGATCGAATAAATGGGTTTCCTTCGCTTGGCTTCCCTCGACAAACGGGGCCTTTACCCCCGTTCCCACAAGGGTTGAGACAACTTTTGTTTTGAGGTCAATTCGCCGAATGCGCCTGTTTATCAAATCAACCACAATTAAGCCCTCCTTTCCATCCTTTGCAACATGGTAGGTCTCGTTGAATTGGGCTTGGGCAGCGTGGCCTCCGTCCCCCGAAAAACCTTTGGTGGTCCCGGCAAATGTCGTGACCTCACCGGTTTTTGGATTCACCTCACGAACCAGATGATTGAATGTATCGGCCACAAAAAGGGTCCCCTCAGGACCAATGCAGAGATTGTGTGGTGCATTGAACGAGGCCCGGTCTCCCACGCCATTCAGGGCACCTTTCTGCCCGGAACCAGCAATCAGGGAAACTTGCCCGTGGCCATCAATGCGAAGAATTCTGTGGGAGCCATAGTCCGCAAAAACAGCATCGCCATTGGGGAGAAAATCGAGGCCAAAGGGGGCCTTGATCAATGGGCCGCCCTCAGCCACGATGACTACCCTTCCCTCGGATTGTCCATGGAGAGGACCACAAAACAGAATCATTCCAAATAAAAACAGGATGAATCGCGACATGGCAACCTCGAACATAGGGCCGAATTCCTCATCCTAGAGGATACAGGTTGGGAAATGGGCCAATTCCGTACCCATCCGGAGGTGCCCAACCTGCCTATTGACTCCATCCCATGGCACGAAAAATTTTCAGAAATCGTTCCCATGGACCATGGTTAAAACACCCCCCCGTCAAAAATAACCGACTCCTTAATCAAGGGAGGCGCCATTCCCGCCTCAGTTTACCAAACTGATCCACGGAAATCACCTCATTTTGCGATATGGTGCGGATGCGATTCGAGAATACCTGATTTACATTTTTTTTATCCGTAGAAGTCATGACTGTGGAGAGAATCACCCCTTGGTCGATTTTCCAGGTTCCAGACGAACGGGCATCCTCGTGAAATATTTTCCCGAATTGGTGTTTGTAGCTTCGAAGCGAGCTAAAAGTGCCATCGCGGTTAAAGGTATAGGTGTATGTGTAATCCTCGTCCTGATGCCCCCAGGTGCCGACAAATAAAGCCCGAATCTGGTCATCATTGGTAACAATGGGTGGTTTTTGAGCCTCCATGAACACCGGAGGGGCATTCGGTGCCGGTTGAAGCAAAGCGGGTTGGGCGGGCAGTTTTTTCAACATCATCAACAAGTAGGGGGATCCCTTGTTGGCGGAAAACTCGGGAGGGCGGACATTGATTCCCGGTTCACCAATGCACAGAACAAGCGTGTCGCCCGTCAAGGAATAAATCCCCTTGCCACCGGTTTTTTCCGCCCCGATCAAATCAATTGCCTTGGGGGTCTTGTTATTATCAAGGACAAAAAGAATCGCTCTTGGTTCCAGTGAACCCGGAACGAGAAACGATAGCGTTTGCCCCTTGATGGTAAAAAGGCGATTGTTCGCATAGCGCAACCGGATTTGATCCTCGGATGCCTGGGTGCCATCCTCAATAAGGGCTGTGATTTGCCAGATTCCATCCAGGCTTTCGACAGGCATTCCTTGGGAGACTTGGTTTGCCAAGGATTGAAAACGGGCAGGTTGAACCGGCACAGTTGTTGTCTGGTCCAACCCGGGAATAACCGTTGGCAGCGGCGCTTGGCCAAGACCTTGACAAACGAAAATTAATCCCATCCAAACAACAGCCAATTTGCGCATAAAAGCACCTTTAGATAGCTTGGGAAATCACTCATTCAAAAACAAAGTCTAAAGCAATGATTTCGTTGGAATCAAGGGTTTCTTGGGAAAAAGTTGACCCGAAAAGAGAACCTTTGCCAAATGGTATCGTTACAAACTCAACCAAGGGGCATTCCAATCCCGGAAGCAATTCGTCCGCAGCACTGAATTCCGTAATGTTTCGAAACAAACTCACCTCGGCAGCAACCCCACCCCCCCATAAACTTTTCCCAAGGAGACCGCTCATGCGCACTAAACCTTGGGGATATTGGCTTTCCCTCGCATCCCGCTGGTATTCTGGACTCATCCTTTTGGGTTGCTGTACTTTTTCCGGTTTCCTTGGCCCGGTTCATGGCCAAATTCCGCCGATGAATCCCCTTCCTGAATCCAAGGATTCCCCCCCCCTAGATTTCCGATCGGTTTTTGCCAAGGAAATGGCCGAGGCCAAAAAGGGAGGAGCAGAAAAACTTTTTGGCCCTCAATGGGAAGTGACCGCCCAAAAAACGGCTTTGGCCGCCCAAAAATCGACCAACCCCATGGAGGCCCGTTCCCTATGGAATCAAGCCCGTTCCCAGATTTGGTTTCCCGATCCCGGTTGGCCAGCCCATTTGGGTCGAGTCTTTGGGGACCCACGCCTTCGAATCCCGGAATCGGCAACCGCCTTGGCAGTGGATGCCAAGGGCAATCGCTTGGCGGCTGGGCTCAAAGATGGAACCGTCCTGGTTTGGGAGATGCCCTCGGCCAAACCGTTGCTTCGATTGGCAGGCCTTGGCAATGAGGTTCAAGCACTGGCATTTCATCCCTCGGGCATCCGGCTAAGTGGAGGGGGCAAGGACGACCTTATCCTCACTTGGGGCCTGGGGGATGGAAAAATTGTCGATCGCCAAGCCGGTCATGCAGAGCCAATCAACAGCATAGCCTATCACCCAGGGGGTGCCCAGTTTGCTGCGGCCGGAGCGGACCGCAAAATCCGCATCCACACTCCATTGACTCGAACCGGGCCCAAGGAATTAAGCGGACCGGCCCTGACCATTCACCAGATCGCCTATAGCCCGGATGGCAAACGGATTGCCGCAGCCTCCGCAGACTGCAAAGCTTGGGTTTTTGAGGTGGAAACCGGAAAAACTGTTCTCGAACAGGCCTTGTTTACGGGTGGCAATGCTTATGGAATCTGTTTTGTGGCGGAAGGCAAACAACTGGCGGTGGCGGGTGCCAATCCAAATCAACTCAAATTGGTCGATGCACAAACCGGTGCGGAGGTCAAAAACCTCGAACCTTTTCCAAAGGCCGTCCAATTTTTGCAACAATCACCGGGGAGTAAGTTCATCCTGGCGGGATCGCAGGACGGAACCCTGAGGCTAATCGACCCTCAAACAGGCCAAACCCTCAGAACCCAACATTATGGTGACCCCTATCGGGCAGTTGCCTTGGGTCCGGATGCTTCATGGCTGGTCATTGCAGGAACGGACATGGCTTTACGAACCCGCGAATTGGAACATCGGTCCACCGGCCAAATAGCCAATGCCTCCGTAGGGGAAATCTGGTCGGTTGCTTTTGCCCATAATGGAAATCGTGTCTTGGTAGGCGGAGCGAAAAATGGCCCAATTCTATTCAACACGAACGGTTTGGCTCAACCCCTTCCCTTGGGCAAGGACACCGGTCCTATCTCGGTCGTGGCAAGTTCCCCTGACCATCGAATCATGGCGGTAGGAGGGGTCGATCGCAAAATTCGCCTTTTTCACCCCGACCAAGCTCAACCCAATATCCTTGAAGGACACGACGGAACCATTACTGCCCTGACCTTTGGCCCTAATGGGAAATTCCTTGCCAGCAGCTCGGCAGACAGGACCATCAAAATATGGGATGTGACAACCGGCAAGCTGATCCATTCGCTTGAACAAACCGTGGGGATGCCTCTGGCGGTTGCCATCAATGGAGCTGGTTCCTTGCTGGCCATTGGAGGGGGGGACGGAGTGATTCGATTGTTCGATTTTTCCTTCAAAAACCCTCCCATGCTCCTGGGTGGCCACCAAGGGGCAGTAACGGGTTTGGTTTTTGATCCCCAAGGGGACCGGTTGGCTTCGTGCGGCAATGATCAGCGGGCGATTTTGTGGAATTGGACAACCTCCCCCATGGGCCAGCCAACCTCCTCGCAAGTGTCCCTGTCTGGTACCAAAGGGGCTCTTTCGGCAATTGCCTTTTCCCCGTCCGGCCAAACGATTGCCGTAGGAGGTGCAGATCGCATCATTCGGCTTTGGGACACCCCCAGAGACGGCTTGACTTCGGCCAAGTTGGAAAGGTTGAGTTTTCGCGGACATACGGATTGGGTTACCTCACTTGCGTTCCATCCAACCGCCAATTTGCTCCTATCCGGATCTGTGGATGGGCAATTGCGAACCTGGGATTTGCCTGACCGCCAGGATGGCCCCGTCCAGGCTGGTCACAGCCGCGAAATCAAAGCCCTTGGCTATGACGCTTCGGGAAAATGGCTGGCCTCGGCCGGAGCGGACGGCGACCTGATTATTTGGTCGGAAGGAAAAACAAGCGATACCACAAAAGGCTTGATACCTCCAATCAGGCTTTTGGGTCTCACCGAACCCATCAATGCCCTGACTTGGCTAGGCCCCGAGCCGACCCTTGCAGTCGTAACCCAAAACCAAACCCTCAGCATAGTTGAAGTCCCTTCGGGCAAGTTAATTCGCTCCATGAATGGAGAAAAACCCCCTGCAGAGATCCCTCTATTGGGTTATTCCACGGTGGGCAAGACACTTATGGCCTGGATTCCCCCGGCAAGTATGGCGAAAATCCCCTTTGATGCCTCCAAGCGTATTGAAAAGATGCAGCTACAAGACCCAGCTCTTGGCACCGTGAGAAGCCTCACCCTAGCCCCGGATGCCTCCCTAATAGCCACCGGGGCGGACGATGGGACAGTTCGTTTTTGGCAAATTCAAACCGGCAAGAGGATCCCCGAACTGGACCTTCGCCCCCAAACCGAAGCCATTGCCGATCTGGCTCTTTCAAAGGGCAATTCCATTCTTGCCACCTCGGACAAAGCTGGACGCATCACCCTCTGGAATACCACCGAACGCAAAAAAATCCACACCTTGCCTCCTCCGGGAAAAGATCTATCTGCTTTCGCCCTGAAAAGTGATGGCACGAAAATCCTAGTGGCGTCGGCTGACAATCGCCTTTCCCTTTTGGATGTTGCCTCGGGAAAAGAAATTAGGCACTGGGACCTTAGGCCAAGTTTCGGGCCGGACAAACCCCGTATCCGGGCAATAGCCTTTTCGCCAAACCGACCCGTCGCGGCCATTGGACTTTCTGATGGATTGGTTTGGGAATTGGAACTTCCCTGAATAGGACACCCTGCAAAGGACAGTTTACCGTGAAAGCACTGCTTCTGGAAAAGCCCAAAGAATTTGGCTGGACCGACCTTCCCGACCCCACCCCACCCGGTACCGGCGAAGCCCTGGTTCGGGTACATACAGTAGGGATTTGTGGGACCGACATTAGCGGTTATTTGGGGAAAATGCCCTTCTTTAGTTATCCTCGCATTCCCGGACATGAATTGGCTGTCGAGGTCCTTGCCATCGGCAAAGGGGTTACCCATATCCTGCCAGGCGACCGATGCAGCGTGGAACCCTATATCAATTGCCAGCAGTGCTTTTCCTGCAAAAAAGGGAATAGCAATTGCTGTGAAAACCTCCAGGTTTTGGGTGTTCATACCGATGGAGGGATGCGGCCCCGTTTCCTTTTGCCCGCACGAAAACTCCACCCAGGAAACGGTTTGGGAAATGAACAACTCGCCCTGGTGGAAACGCTAGCCATTGGATGCCACGCAGTGGACCGGGGAGCACCCAAAGAGGGGGAAAATTGTCTTATCATCGGGGCTGGCCCTATTGGGCTTTCCGTTTTGGAGTTCTTGCGACTTCATAAGGTGAATATCCTTGTGGCGGACACCAACGCTATCCGTCTGGATTTTGTGCGCAAACAATTTGGGGTCAGGCAGCTCATTTCCATCACAGGAGGGGACTCTGATCTGGAGTCGATCCAAACCGCCTGTGGGGGAGGATTGCCCACCCTGGTTTTTGATGCCACGGGCAACACCAGGGCAATGACCAGAAGTTTTGATTTTGTCGGGTTTACCGGGCGCATGGTGTTCGTGGGTATTGTTCCCGATGCGATCACTTTTGCCGATCCCCTTTTCCACCGGAGGGAAATGTCCCTGTTTGCCACCCGAAATGCCCAATCAGGCGACTTTCCACGGATCATCAAACTCATTGAAGACGGCGTCATTAACACCCAGCCATGGATCACCCACCGAACCGCACTGGAGGACCTGCCCCAAGAGTTTGAAACCCTGATCCGACCCGAAACCGGTGTGGTCAAAGCCATGGTGGCTGTGAATTACAATTAAACACTCTTTTTAGGACCCTTTCTCATGCTCTATGGTGGACTTCTTCACCCCCAAATCCTTGAAACCCTTGCCCGGGCTGGGCACCATGGCAGAATCCTTATTGCCGATGGCAATTATCCCGCAAGTACCACTCTTGGCCCAAATGCCAAACTGGTTAGCCTGAATCTATCCCCTGGCGTGGTTAGCACCACCCAGATCCTCGATGCCATCCTGGCTGCCGTACCCATCGACTTTGCCTATGTGATGGATTACGAACGGGAAGGTCCCTATGCCCTTACCGAGGATCCGCCCGTATGGGCCGAGTTTTCCAGGATTTTGGAAGTGCGGAAATCCCGGGCAAAACTCAAACTTGTCGACAAATGGCAGTTTTACAAAGAAGTAGCCTGCCCGGGTCACATCCTCACCATCCAGTCCGCGGATTTGCGCATTTTCGCCAACCTCATACTGGACCTAGGGGTCCGCTTGGAATGAGGTTTCGTCATAGGATTATTCCCCTCCCGGGACTTTTACCAGCAATTCCCGGCCGGTTGATTTTCCCGGGGGAAAACGCTGTTTTCGGTCTTTCCTTTCGTAATGCCAGCTGTCATGATTCTTGCCTGGGTTGCCTAACTTCGCATCCAGACAAAAGGATTTGTCAGCCATGGACGATTT
>SXGS01392499.1_pt1 | contig 83226 bp, 69 predicted proteins | sample 3174681 | NCBI WGS metagenome assembly SXGS01 (sample SAMN11356861, study PRJNA531348) | freshwater metagenome | isolation source: freshwater sample F1-80 | place: China: Fuxian Lake, Yuxi | collected 2017-12-25 | reverse complement strand
GCTGGGATAGCGCAGACCGCGGCGCTTCGCCGCGCGGCGATGTTCGGGCTTCCACATCGAGCACCCTCCTTCGTTTCGGGTGCTCGACAATGAATCACATCCGATTCCCCCGACTCAACAACTTTCCGGAACGGCTCTAACGACACTCCAGCCTAGCTTGCGCCGTGCGAAGCTGGTGCTTGGCGATTTCGCGAACACGGTCGGCTCGTTCATCGTAACGCACAGACCGGCACCCATCGCGTTCGTCTCAGTCGACGCTGACTATTACTCGTCCGCCGGAGCCGCCCTGCAGCTGTTCGACGCCGATTCGCAGGCATTCCTCCCGCGAGTCTTATGCTATTTCGACGATATTCTCGGCACCAACTCATATGTCGGCGAGTTGCTGGCCATCGACGAATTCAATGCTGCCCACAAGGCAGTCAAGATCGCGCCAATCCATGGCCTGACGCTTACGCGGCGTGTTCCCGCATTCTGGAACGCTGGCATGCATGTTCTGTACTTCTTTGAGCACCGTGACTACAACCGGCATACGGGCGACGTGCCGCATTTCGCCGGCTGATTCCCCCTACCTAACCCAACGCATAAATACAATGACCCGCAACTGGCAGGATGTCCTGATCGCGCCAACCGCGACGCTCCGAGAGGCATTGGCGGCAATCGATCGCGCCTCCCTGCAGATTGCGCTGGTGACCGATGGTGCCCGCCGACTGCTCGGCACGTTGACTGATGGTGACGTCCGGCGGTGCATTCTGCAGGGGACGAATCTTGAAACACCCGTCTCCGATCTGATGCATCGCGCGCCGACGACAGCGCTCCAGAGCGAGAGCCGGGAGGCGCTCCTAGTCCTCATGAAGCGCACCCTGCTACACCAGATCCCGATCGTCGATATGGAAGGCCGCGTGGTGGGCCTCGAGACCATCGATGAGCTGGTCAGTGACCGGCCGAATGATCACTGGGTCGTGCTCATGGCCGGCGGTCCAGGAAATCGGCTGCGGCCGCTCACCGAGAAGACGCCCAAACCGCTTCTCGAGGTTGGTAACAAGCCGCTTCTAGAAACCATTCTTGAAACGCTTATCGGCTACGGTTTCCGGCGCTACTTCATCGCCGTCAACTACCGGGCGGACGCTATCAAGCAGCGTATTGGCGACGGTCGCCGCTGGAATGTCGAGATTTCCTATCTCGAAGAGAAGGAACGTCTTGGCACAGCTGGAGCACTCGCCTTGTTGCCGGAGCACCCGACCGCACCACTCCTGGTGATGAATGCAGACCTGTTGACGAATATGAACTTCCGCCATCTGCTGGCGTACCATGCCGAGCACGCCTGCGCTGCGACGCTCTGCGTGTCCGAGCATTCGATCGAGGTGCCGTACGGCGTGATCGACGTCCGCGATCACCGGCTCGCCGGCATCACAGAGAAGCCGGTCCAGCGGTTCTTCATCAATGCCGGCATCTATGTGCTCGGGCCGGACTCGGTCGATCTGGTGTTACGGGACACGCGGTGCGACATGACCGACCTTCTGGCGAAGATCATCTCTGCAGGGCGCCAGGTCGCAGTGTTTCCGATCCGGGAGTTCTGGCTCGACATCGGTCAACACGAGAACTACGTGGCGGCGCACGCGCACTACGAACGATTTTTCCGATGAGGCAGCGGACACGTATTTGCACAATTCTCGCACGCGGCGGCAGTAAAGGTCTGCCGGGGAAGAACCTGCGTCAGCTAGGCGGCATATCGTTGATTGGGCATGCGATCGAGCAGGCACGCGCCTCCAAAATGTTTGGCGCGATCGCAGTTAGCAGCGATTCGATGGAAATCCTGGAAGCGGCGCGGCGCTGCGGCGCGGAGAACCTCGTCGAACGTCCAGCCGCGATGGCAACGGATGACTCGTCCAAGCTGCCGGCGATCCAGCATTGCGTCCTCGAGACGGAGCGTCGGCTCGGTCTGGATTTCGAGATCATCGTCGATCTGGGGGTCACGGCGCCCTTACGCCTGTCGAGCGACATCGTGGAGGCAGTTCTCTTTCAGGAGCAGAAGGGCGTAAGCCTCGTGGTCAGCGCGACCGAGTCGCATGATACGCCTTACTTCAACATCGTCGAACGCGACGCCGCAGATCACGTCCAGCTCAGCAAGAAGCTGCAGGACAACATTCAGCGACGCCAAGATGGGCCCAAATGCTTCAAGCTCAACGGCGCGATCTATGTCTGGCGTCGTGACGCCCTCATGCAGGACCCCCGCGTCTTCTACCCGGATACGATGATCTATGAGATGCCGCCCGAGCGGTCGGTCGATATCGATACGCCATTCGACTTTGAATTTGCCGAATTCCTCCTGTCCCGCCGAGTTCCCCAATGACGTTGCCATGACTGAAGAGTGCTCCTCCAAGATGATCCACAAAACAGCTTCGCTGGCGTAGAGCGGTGGCCCAGCTTGCTCGACAATCGGTGGATCATCCGACCTTCGACGGGAGCGAGCGGCCGGAGGATTTGAGCGAGCTTTCGGTACTTAAGTTGCCGCCGCATATCCGCCCGCGGTATCGCCGGATAATTCTCGTCTCGCACGCACGACATTGTGAGCGCTTGGATAACGAAGGCGATGCCTTGATCGTTACCTCCGATTGGCTGCTGTGGCGTCAAGCGGCTGAGCGTGGGCAGCACTGCATTCATCTCGAATGGGCTCTGCGCGACGGCCTGGAGGCCGGCAACGACGAGACTTCCATGTATCTGGCGTACAACGACTGGGCGAAGGTGGACGGCCGCGACGTCACCCTGTTTGGCGGTATCTCCCTCGCGACCCTGTTCTGGCGGGAAGTGACGCTTGCTTGCGTCGCAGCGGAGCGAGTCTGCTCGGCGCTCGACCGTCTGTGCGACCAGTTTGCACCGCAGGAGATCGTATTCTACGATCTACGCACCGATTACGACTTATTGGATATCGACGTCCGCCGGACGCTCGTCGCTGACATTGCGTCGGCGCGGGGCATCGCCTTCATCGATCGTACTGATGCGCCGCCACTCGGCGACTTGGCGTTTCCCGAGGGCCTCATTTATGGGGTGCGGCCCCGGATCGGCCTCGGCCAACGGTTCCTGCGTACGGCCTACGGCATCGCGGCCCAAGCGATCTCCACGCTCGGCTGGTGGATCAGCGGGCGTAAACCTTGCGTTTACATGATTAACAACCCTGCCCTCGTGATGCCGCTCATCGAAGAAGCGCCGCGGCATCGGACCGCCCTTGCGCTGCTGGCCGAGCAATGGCCGAAAACGCCGGCCTTCCTGTGGACCTGCTGGCGCCACGGCGTTCGCCTGATGCGGCTCCCGACAACCGTTCTCTCCCGCTCCGAACGGCGCGCGATCGGCGTCATGGTCGACATGCTCTCACGGCGCTGGTCGAACCCTCGTCCAGGCCTGGAGAAAGCGCGCTGGACATTCATCCGGCGACGCCTGATCGATAGCAGGTGGCTGTATGACCGTGCGCGACGGGTCAAAGGATATCTCAAGCTCCTGGGCCGACTGAAACCGCAACGGGTTGTGATCGGTGACGTGACGAACGGCGAATGCCGGACGAGCGTTGAAGCGGCGCACATCCTCGGCATACGCTGCGACGAGTTGCCCAACGGCATGTTCCTCTCGCCCCAATGGAATGACGCTCGCATCCGAGTTGACGGCCGGCTACCGCGGCTTGAGCGGATTCTCGTGTGGGGACCGGTCCTCGCCCGATGGGCCCGTGCCACGGCGCCGGAGGTAGCCTGTCTGCAAACAGGCTACCCCCCGGTGGCTAGCCTGCGGAAAATCCAATCGCCGCCCCCGCCGGGCCGGGGCCGCTGGCTGGTCCTCCCCTGCCATGTCGATGGCGATGACGTGCGCGGCCTCAAGTCAAACACGCTCACCTACCTCATCGATATCGTCCAGACACTGACCCGCGCTGGCTATCGCGAGATTCGCGTCAAGCTTCATCCGGGAGCCCTCTTGCGGCCCGAATATCTCGCGCGCGTGTTCCAGCATTTCAGCATACAGGCTGAAATACGCCACAATGGCAGGCTTGCCGAGCATGTCGAATGGGCAGATTTCGTCGCCGGGCCAGTCACGTCCGGAGCTATGCTCGAGACGCCGGCACTGAGGCGTCCGTACTATGCCTTCCGTCCCTGGCCGTCGAGCGTCGACCGGTCAGCCCTCACAGGCATCCCGCTGTTGGGCTCGGCGGCCGATCTGCGGCGGGCTCTTGACACGGACTACGCGCCCAACGTCGAGGACGTGCTGCAGGCCTTATGCGACATTCAATCGTTTCCCAACCCGGCGGAGCGCATCTGGCGGGCCCTGGAAATGACTGCCGGATAGTGAACGGCATCGGTCGTCGCTGCAAACAAGTGATGCCTGACTTGATTAGGAGAATACCGAGCGGTGCAAGCGTCGCGCCATCCTGGTTCGTGGCGATCGCGACAGCCTTCATCCTGGCCAAGCAGGCAGAAGCGACGACCAGGCAATCGCCACCGCCTTGTCGGTCGTAGCCACCAGACAGTCGATTCTCAGTTGCAAAATCATGAGCGCCGCACGATGCAAATAGTCGAAGAAAACGGCCGCCGTTACGCTGTTCCGGGCGGTGGACAGAAATTTGAAATCAAGTACGGTCTTCCCGCAGAAGTGCGATTCTGCACTCGTTGCGTCATTTCCAATCAACGACCGAATTCCACGGTCGAGTATCGGCACGTACCGGATTCGACGAAGCACACGATTCGCTTTGACGCCGAGGGAGTCTGCGATGCGTGTCGCGTTGTGGAAAGAAAACAAACCATCGACTGGCATGCCCGAGAGCGAGAACTGCATCAGTTATGCGACCGCTTTCGTCGTAACGATGGGAGCTATGACTGCATTGTGCCCGGGTCGGGCGGGAAGGATAGCTTTTACGCTGCCCATGTGTTGAAGCATCGCTACGGCATGCATCCACTGACGGTTACCTGGGCGCCCCACATTTACACCGATTGGGGCTGGCGCAATTTCCAACGCTGGATTCATGCCGGGTTCGACAACCAGCTGGTTACGCCAAACGGCTACGTGCACCGCCTACTGACTCGCATCGCAGTCGAACGCCTGTTTCATCCGTTCCAGGCTTTCATCATCGGGCAGAAGGCGCTCGCTCCGAAAATGTCGGCGCTTTTCGGCATCCCTCTCGTGTTCTACGGCGAAGACGAGACGGAGTATGGCAACCCTCGCTCAAACACTGAGAAAGCGACACGCGACTGGGACTATTTCGCTCTGTCTGACGAAAGCGAAGTACACCTTGGCGGCGTGTCGTTGAAGGAATTGAAGGAAGATTTCGGCATCGACAGGAGTGACTTGCAATCTTACATGCCGGCGGACCCCGCGGCCCTGGCACGCATCGGAACCGAAGTGCATTACCTTGGGTACTATCTGAAATGGCATCCCCAGGGGGCGTACTACTATGCCCAGGAGCACGGCGGCTTCGAGGCCTCCCCCGAGCGTACCGCCGGCACATACAGCAAATACAATTCAATCGACGATAAGATCGACGACTTTCACTACTACACCACGTGGATAAAGTTTGGCATCGGCAGGGCGACCTACGACGCGGCGCAGGAGATCCGCAATAGCGAGATCACCAGGGAAGAAGGGATCGCACTCGTCCGGCGCTTCGACGGCGAATGGCCGGAACGTTTTGCAACTGAGATCTTTCGTTACCTGAGTGTCGATCCTCAGAGGCACCCTCGTGCGGCCGCCCAATTCGACACTCCCATCATGGACAAGGACTATTTCATGTCGCTTGCCGACCGATTTCGGTCGCCGCATCTGTGGCAGCGCGGATCCGATGGCTGGTCGCTTCGTCATACCGTATGGCACACAAGCAATAGCTGATGGCAGGTCTTCGGCTCATTGCGCGGCTCGATGTGAAAGGCCCGAACCTGATCAAGGGCGTGCACCTTGAAGGCCTACGCAAGCTTGGCGATCCGCAGGCCTTCGCTCGGGACTACTATGCCCAGGGGATTGATGAGATCCTCTACATGGACGTCGTTGCCAGCCTATACGGCCGCAACAACCTGACTGAAGTGGTCGAACGCACCGCAGAGAATGTATTCGTACCGATCACCGTCGGGGGCGGGATTCGCTCCGTTGAGGATGCGCGCCGGCTGTTGCGCGCCGGAGCAGACAAGGTGGCGATCAATACTGCGGCCGTTGCGCGGCCAGAGCTGATCGCCGAAATCGCGGACCGCTTCGGATCGCAAAGCGCCGTGCTATCGATCGAGGCGAAGCGGCGGGACGGCAGATGGGAAGTCTATACCGACAACGGTCGCGAGCGGGCTGGCCGCGATGTGATTGAGTGGGCCGCCACTGGCGTTAAGCGCGGTGCCGGTGAGATCCTGCTGACGTCTGTCGACCGCGAGGGGACCGCCCAAGGCTTCGATTTACCTCTTGTGCGCGAAGTGAGCCAAGCCGTCGCCATACCCGTAATAGTTTCGGGCGGCATAGGCTCCGTCGATCACCTGGCTCAGGCAATCCAGTCAGGGGCAGACGCGGTCGCTATGGCTCACTTACTCCACTATCGCAAGCTGTCGCTTTCTCAGATTCGCCATGATCTCGCGTCAGCAGGGGTCGAGTTGGTAGCACACTGAGATAAGGGCAGGCCGCCGCTCCATCAGATGGCACAAATCGTCCTCATCGATTACGGCGCAAGCAATCTGCTTAGCGTCCGCCGGGCCTTCCAGCACATCGGAATAGAGCCCCTGATCGCTGCACATCCCGAGCAGGCACGCGGCGCAAGCCACATGGTCCTGCCTGGTGTCGGCGCCTTCGGCAAGGCAGCCGCGGCATTGCGTGCGGCTGGCTTGGACTCGGCCATATCGGAACATGTCCGGACGGGACTGCCTTTCCTCGGGATTTGCCTCGGCATGCAATTGATGCTCGAGGAAAGCGAAGAGTTCGGCCGACACCGCGGCCTCGGGCTTCTGCGTGGGCGCGTGCAATCGCTGCCTCGGACGGGCTGCGACGACCGGCTGCACAAGATTCCGCATATCGGCTGGAGCGCGCTCAAGCCGTCCCGGCCGGAAGGCTGGAAAGGGACAATCCTGGACGGCCTCCAAGGCGTCGCCATGTATTTTGTCCATTCCTTCGTGGCTGAGCCCGTCGACCCGGCAGACCGCTTGGCCGACGTGGAATTCGGCAGTCAGTCGATCTGCGCCGCCGTGAAGCGCGACAATATGGTTGGCTTCCAGTCGCACCCCGAGAAAAGCGGCTCGTCCGGACTCGAAATCCTGCGCAAGTTCGTTACGAGCTGATGTGACCCGTGGCCTGTTTACCCATCGGACGATCAAGGACGAAAGTTCAGCGCAGGCCAGAATCGTCGGGCAAGCCGCGTCTGCTCGCCGCGCAATAACATCGCCCGCGTCTCTCACCTGATCGCGTCAGACACCACTGGCATCAGGCGATCGGTGCTCTGATCGGACAATGGCGGCGCGTTCATCACCAAAGGCAAATTTCAGATGTCGAAACCAGTCACACCATCGTCCATATCCGCTCCTTTGATCGACTTGAACGACAAATCTATTCTCATTACCGGCGGGACGGGCTCCTTCGGTCGTGCTTTTGTCCGTTACGTCCTCAAGCACTACATCCCCCGGCGGCTGATCGTCTTCTCCCGCGACGAGCAGAAACAGTACGACATGGCGCACGAGTTCTCGACCAACGACTACCCCTGCCTGCGCTATTTCATCGGCGATATCCGGGATCCATCGCGCCTCGAACTCGCCGTTCAGGATGTGGACTACATCGTGCACGCAGCGGCCATGAAGCATGTGCCAATTGCCGAGTACAATCCTTACGAGTGCATCCATACGAACGTCCTCGGCGCGGAAAATGTATCGCGGGCCGCGATTCGTGCGGGCGTGAAGCGGGTGGTCGCGCTGTCTACCGACAAGGCGGCAAATCCGATCAATCTTTACGGCGCATCAAAACTCGCCTCCGATAAGATTTTCGTTGCCGCCAACAACATGGGTGGGCGCCTCGGATCGTTTTTCTCGATTGTGCGGTACGGTAACGTGATCGGCTCCCGTGGGAGTGTCGTACCCTACTTCCAGAAGCTACTCACAGAAAACGCGGCGTCTCTTCCGATCACCGACCCACGCATGACGCGGTTCTGGATAACCCTCAAGGAAGGGATCGACGTCGTTCTATGGACGTTTGCCAACATGCGCGGAGGGGAGATTGTCGTCCCGAAAATCCCCAGCATACGAATAGTCGATCTGGCGACGGCCATCGCCCCGGAGCTGCAGAAAAATGTCGTCGGCATCCGACCGGGCGAGAAGTTGCATGAACTTCTAATCACCGAGGAAGATTCGCGTCAGACGCTCGACCTCGGCGATCGCTACATCATCGAGCCAGCGTTCGCCTGGTGGAATCGCGAGCCGTACACAAAGAACGGCTCGCGCCGGGTGGAGGAGAGCTTCAGTTACGCCTCCAACACCAATCCCGACATGCTAGATGTGGCTCGCATTCGCGAGACGCTGAAGCAGGCCGCTCAAGCCAACTGATATCATGCTAACCGTTATCGATACACGGACCTGCAACATACAGTCCGTACTCAATGCCTTTCATCGGATCGGCGCTCCGCTCTCGACCACTTCCGATCCGGCACAGGTTGCGGCAGCCGAGGCAATGGTCCTGCCCGGGGTCGGCGCTTTCGGAGCTGCGATGGGCTCGATGCGGGCACTCGGATTGGACAAGGCAGTCAAGCAACGGGTTGCAGAGAAGGTGCCGCTGCTCGGCATCTGCGTCGGTATGCAGCTACTGGCCGATTGGTCGACGGAGCATGGCGAACATGCCGGTCTCGGTCTCGTTCACGGAAAAGTCATCCGGCTGGAGTCATCGTCGCCGGAGTTCCGGGTTCCCAACATAGGCTGGTATCCCTGCGCGGGTGCAAATAATAGCCGGCTCTTTCCGCTTCAGACCGGTGATAGCAACTTCTACTTCGTACACAGCTATCATTTTGTCTGTGACAACCCCCCCGACGTTGCCGCGACCTTCGACTTCGGCGGCCAACGAATAACTGCGGGCGTGGAGAGCGATCAGGTGTTCGGCGTGCAGTTCCACCCCGAGAAGAGCCAGGACAGCGGGCTCGACTTGCTAGAGCGCTTTGTAAACCTTGTCCGCGCTCGCCGCTGAGTAGGAAAAAGAATGGCTCAACATCGTCTCATTCCTTGCATCCTGCTTAAGAACGGCTTGATCGTTCGCAGCCAAGGCTTTCGCACGCATCAGATCATCGGCAATCCGGTGAGCACTATTGCACGCCTGTCGCACTGGAACGTTGACGAGCTGGTACTTCTAGACATTTCCACCGCCGATTTTCATGACCGCCGTCGCGAGGACCATGGCATTCGGTACGAGGATTCGTCGACCCTGGGCTTGTTGCGACAGATCGCGCAAGTTTGTTTCATGCCGTTGACTTTCGGTGGTCGCGTCCGCAACCTCGATGATATCCAAGCGCGCCTCGCGGCTGGTGCCGACAAGGTCGCGATCAACAGTGCCGCATTGAGCAATTCCCAGTTCATCTCGCAGGCCGCCGAACGCTTCGGAAGCCAGTGCATCGTGGTGAGCATCGATGCCTTGCGCCATCCTGACGGGCGCCTTGAGGTAGTCAGCGAGCGAGGGACGCATCCGACCGGCCTCGATCCCGCCACCTGGGCGGCCGAGGCTGAACGGCGCGGCGCTGGCGAGATTTTTCTCAATTCGATCGATCGCGATGGCTGTGGCGAAGGCTACGACGTAGATCTCGCCCGACGCGTCACGGCCGCCGTATCGATCCCGGTGATCGTCTGCGGCGGCGTAGGTCGCTACGAGCACTTCGCGGCGGCGATTGAGCAAGGCGGAGCCGCGGCTTGCGCTGCGGCGAATATTTTTCATTTCTATGAACTGTCCTATCCGCTTGCGAAGAGAGCATGTCTGGATGCCGGTCTGAGCATGCGTCAGGTCGGCGTCGGCAGCCGCTGGCTCACGCGAGAACCGGCCTACGACCGCGAACGCGAGGATAAATTGATCGAGGAGAGGCTCGAGCGTGCGCGTACCAAGCAAGGGCCAAAGCGGGTGGATTCACTCCCTCCCACGCTGCATTGGTGCCGCAACTGCGTCTATCCGTCCTCGACGGCCACCTATGCGGAGTACGACAGGGACGGGATATGCACTGGTTGCCGGACCGATCAAGCGAAGCGACGGATCCCGAAGTCCGAGTGGGACCGCCGCTTAGGAAAGTTCAAAGACATACTCGAACAAGCGCGCTGCCACGACGGTAGCCGGCATGACTGCGTCATCGGCGTATCGGGTGGCAAGGACAGCTATTTCCAGACCCATTTCATCAAGAACGTACTGGGCTACAACCCGCTCCTCGTCACCTACTACGGGAACAATTACACGCCAGCAGGCGAGCGGAATCTGCAGCGGATGCGCCATGTGTTCGGGGTCGACCACGTGATCGTCCATCCTTCCGTCGAGACGCTAAAGAAGCTGAACCGGCTCGGCTTTATCGTCATGGGAGACATGAATTGGCACGCGCATCTTGGCATCGGAACCGTTCCGATGAAGACGGCGGTACAGCATAAGATTCCGCTGGTTATCTGGGGCGAGCATGGTGAGCTCGACTTGTCAGGTCAGTTCTCGATGAACGATTTCGTCGAATGGACGTATCGGGCGCGCTTGGAGCATGAGGGCCGCAGCTTCGAGTGGAACTATATGGTCGGACGCGAAGGCCTGACTGCGCAGGACATGGCCCTCTGGCAGTATCCGTCAGACCGGGAGATTTTTGAGGTCGGCCTGCGCGGCGTCTATCTCGGAAACTATGTCTACTGGGAGGCAAACGATCACTCGAAGCTTGTCCAGGAGCGTTACGGCTTCGAGCCGATCGACGAACCCTTTGAGCGGACTTACAGGACGACGTCGAACCTCGACGATATGCACGAGAACGGCGTCCATGATTACTTGAAGTACGTGAAGTTCGGCTATGGTCGGTGTACCGACCATGCAACGAAGGATATCCGCGCCGGTATCCTGTCGCGCGGCCAGGCTGTGGATCTGGTCCGCAAATATGATCCCGTCAAATCGAAGGACCTATATCGTTGGCTCGGCTATGTCGGCATGAGCGAGGAAGAGTTCGACGCGATTGCGGACACATTCCGCGATCCGCGCGTCTGGGCACGCAGCGACGGGAAGTGGGTCAAGCGTAGTGTTTGGGAAGAGGGCCGTTAACAGGTCATGATTGCCACACTCGGCAATCTCTGGCGGGTTTTGGACGCTCGCAGCCGGCGCTCGGCGGCGGGCCTCCTCGGCTTGATGCTCTTGGGTGCCGGCACCGAAGCATTAGGCTTGGCCTTGATCCTTCCCCTGCTCCAGGTCTTGAGCGACGAAGCGCAGATTGCCGCGAATCCTTTCATCTCGTGGCTGTACCGTTTTTCCGGCAGCACCACGCCGGAAGAGTTCCTGCTGCTGGTCATGGCCGGCCTTGCCGCCGCCTACGTCTTTAAAGGGGTTCTCACACTTCTCATATCTTACCGGACGTATCGTACGGTTTATAGCGCGGCAAGCCGCCTCGCCGTACGGATGTACGCCAACTACATTCGCCTCCCGCTGACGTTCCACCTGGGCACCAACTCCGCGGTCCTCCTACGCAATGTTATCAGTCTGCCAGCGGAGGTGTGCGGGGCTCTTTTAGGGCCGGTGATCGTGCTGTGCACCGAGCTCCTGGTGATCGCGGCAGTGGTCGCCATGCTGTTACTGATCCAACCGCTGGCCACGATCGCTGCCGCCGGCGTGCTCGGCGCGATCGCGGGCGCTTATTTTCTCGGCATCCGCCACCTTCTCCAGGGTTGGGGCGAGATGATCGTGGGCTTGGCGCGCGAACGCATCCAGTGGACCAATCAGGCGATGGCAGCGGTCAAGGAGATCAAGGTCTCCGGAAGCGAGGAGTTCGTGAGCCGCCGCTTCGCCGGCGTGAACCATACGTGGGCGCGTGCCAAGACCCTATCCAGCTTCGTCGGGGAAAGCGCCCGGCCGGTACTCGAAGTCATGGTTGTGCTGTTGGTCCTGCTGAGCGGCATGGCGCTCATCCGCGCGGGTTACCGGCCGAGCAGCCTACTCGGGATGTTGGGTGTGTTCGGACTGGCGGCGGTCCGTCTGCTGCCTTCTCTAAGCCGCGTCACTTTCAATCTTGGCAATCTCAAGCTCAACGCCGCCGCGCTGGAAACCCTCAACCGAGACATCGCGCTGTTCGGTACGATCGGAGAGGAAGCCTCGGACGTCGACCGTGGCGATATCCGCTTCGAACGCGAAATCCGCCTGAAAAATGTCAGTTACGCGTATCCGGATGCCCCGGGTCTAGCGCTCGAAAGCCTAGACCTTACTATTCCCCGCGGGGCGGCGGTGGCTTTCGTCGGCCGGTCGGGAGCGGGCAAAACCACTGTCTCGAATATCTTGATCGGCCTGCTGACCCCTACGCGGGGATGTATCCTGGTGGACGACTTGCCGATCGATTGCCGGCGGCGGGCCTGGCGCTCAAGGATCGGCTATATCCCGCAAGACATCTATCTCCTGGATGACACAGTCCGCCGCAATGTCGCATTCGGGCTGGAGGACGATGAGATCGACGAGCAGCTGGTGTGGGAAGCACTGCGGCTTGCAGCCATAGAGGATACGATCAAGGCGATGCCGGCAGGTCTCGACACCATGCTGGGCGAGCGCGGAGTGCGGCTCTCGGGCGGGCAGCGTCAACGCATTGCGATTGCACGGGCGCTGTATCATCAGCCTGACATTCTTGTACTTGACGAGGCAACTTCCGCGCTCGATGCCGCGACCGAGGCCGAGGTGACGCGCGCGGTTCGCGCCCTCGCCGGAAAGCGCACTGTCATCGTGATCGCTCATCGTGTCAGTACCGTGCGCGACATGGATGTCCTCTACTATCTCGACGGCGGGCGCCTCCTAGCGTGCGGCTCGTTTGCGCAGCTCGGGCGGGATTCGCCGCAGTTCCAACGCGTAGTGCTCGGCCTAGACCCTCTGCCGGCCTCCGCCACGGCTTCGGAATGACATGCCCGGCGGCTACGACCTCGTGAAGCACCACACCATTGGCCAACTCACCAACCCAGCGATCGCGGGGCGGATATGAAGACCTTTCTGAGAAACCTGATTTATGGGCTGATCCGGCGGGGGGTGATGTGGCGCGACAACCGTGACCCGACGAGCAAATGGTTCCCCACCTGTCTCGGACAGAATTTCCTGTACGCTCCCCTGCTGCCCGATGCCACGGGCGAGGCCTATTTCACCAAATACCATGCTGAAAAGGCGAACAATCCCCTCGCCATCAACTTCAAACGGTACAAGACCGACATTCTCAAAGGTTCCTACGTTCCTGCCAATACCGCGCACGAATTTCAGATCGACGTTCCGAGCGCCGTGCCGTATGCAGTCACCGGCGGTGACATCACGCGCCAGGAGGGTGGGTACTCCGCCCAGCTGCACGTCAACGGCCAGCGGCACGACTTCGGGAATCTGATCGCCGACCGCTATTACTACTTGCCCGTCCGCGAGCCGGCGAAACTCAAATTTCAATCGCCCCATGATCTCGTGGTCGCGCGGCCGATTCCGTTCGTCCAGCAAAAGAAGCACCGGCACCGACTGGTGCTGGTCCTCTTCGTGGACAATTTCGGGTGGGAGATTCTCGACCGGCTCGATTTCGCCCGCGAGTTCCCGAACATTCATCGGTTCTTCCTCAAGGGTACGGCGTTCAACAATTGCTACGCGTCTTCGAATTGGACGCTCCCGGGTGTGGCCTCTCTCGTATCGGGAAAAACACTGTCGCATCACGGCATGTTCCATAGCGACCGGCCGGATATGCAACTCGGCAACGGCTATGGCGTGCTTCCGGAGTATTTCCAGAAGGACGGCTATCTGACCTTCCAAGTGTGCGGCAATACCAGAAAATCTCCGGCCTACGGCTACGTGAAGGGCTACGATCGCACCGTATTCAAGAATGAGATGTCGTTGGCAGAGACCCTTGATGCGTTCGTCGATCACCTGCGGGCATTCCCCGAACGCGATCACTTTGCCTGGGTCACGATCTTCGACGCTCATCATACGCTTGCCAACGTGCCCGACGTCGCAAATCAGGTGGTGACGCCTCTGGCCGGCCACGACTATCGCGTGCAAAAAGCGAAAACGCCGATGATGCTCCTCTATAACGAGGGCCAAACGCTCCGGCATATCGAGGAACTACGCCGGATCGATTTCCATCTCGGGCGCCTATTCGAATTTCTGCAGCAGCGCTACAGTGACGACGAGATGCTTGCTTGCATCGTGGCGGACCATGGACCGGCCTTCACGACGCCTGCGCCGCAATTCCTGTCGCACAAGAAGACGCATGTGGCGCTGATGTTCCGCGGCCCAGGCGTCCCACCCGGAGGGCGTACCGACGAGTACGTGCAGAACACCGACGTCATGCCGACCTTGTTGCACTTGGCTGGGATTCCCCTGCGCGACAATATTGACGGGCGGATTCCTGCCGCTCTGGGTGGCCCGCCACCGCGCGAGTTCGCGTTGAGCGAGCTGATGTATCCAGACAAGCCCTACGAGGCCGCGATCAAGGATCCACGGTTCGATTTCTTCCTGAAGTCGGAGACCATGGTCGACGACGACGGTCGGTTCAAGATCGGTCGGCCGGAGACGCGGCTGTACCGCTCGCGCGATTGGCAGACCGATCTCAGCGCCGAGCATCCGGAGGTAGTCGCGAAATACACCGACTATGTCCGGCGACTGGTGGATCAGTAGCCGGATTCCAGCATGACAACTGTCGCTGATCTTCTGAAGCGCACGGGCGAAGGCTCGCCCGAAGGCCTGGGCATCGATCTGGAGGCGTCGCACTCGATCTGCGGCTATCGGACGGCCAACCGCTGGCTTGCCGACATCGAATGCATGCTCCTCGAGACGACCACCGGCCGGATGGCAGTCCTCACCAAGAACTGTGTCACCGAGAACGTCGACCAGCGGTCTCCGATCTTCGCGGGCAAGCGCGCGCTGTTCCGGATCGTTGCGACGACGGACGGATGTTTCTGTATACGGTCCGGTGCCGGGATTTATCACCCCTTCGACTTCGGGCTATCTGACCTGCAGCACTATGAGGCGAACGACGCCGGCGCCAAGATCCTGGTGGGTCAAAACGGGTGGCAGCGGGTCGAATTCGCAGAGCTCCTGCAGCTGCTGCGGGAAGACGCCACAACGTTGGGCCGGCTCCAGGTTTCCTTTCGGTGGCGCCAAGGCTCGCGCGAGTACAAGCTTCTGACCCGCGTCCGCTATGTCAATTTCCCGCCCGCGAATTCTGATTTTCTGCCGTTCGACTACGTCCAGCCGATCTGCGGCGAAGTTTTGACGGAAGCCGAAGGCCGTTTCCGGCTAGCCTATGTGGCAGCGCTCGTCGCCGAGAAAAAGATCATCCATTCTGAAATCATCTCAGAGCAGTGCGTAGACTATTTTCAGACAAAAAGAGGGTTCCTCGGAGACAGGTCATTTCGACTGTTGTCGGCGCTAACGCGCCCGTTCCGACGTTTTTTCCTGACGGATGAATACCTCCGTCGTGTGGAGATCGATCCCGCCATCTCGTTCTACCGTTTTGCCCGGCCGCCAAGTCTGCCGGCGATCCCGATGATGCTGGGATGAGGCCATGAGCAAGGAGATTTTGTGCACACTCGGCCCCTCGTCGTACGATGAGTTGATCATCCGTCGCCTTGAGGAGCAGGGCGCGACGCTTTTCCGGATCAATCTATCGCACACGCGGCTGGGCGATTTGCGATCACGTGTCGAACTCATTCGCAACTGCTCGAAAGTGCCAATCTGCTTTGATACTGAGGGTGCGCAGGTCCGCACCGGCGATTTCGGGGCGAGCAAGTTCGACCTCCTCGAGAACAGTGTCGTGCGCGTCCACTCCAGCCCGGTAGATGCCGACGCGAAGGACTTCTATTTCTATCCGCACGACATCATCCGTCGGCTGCAGATCGGCGATTTCATCAGCATCGACTTCAATGCGGTGCTTGTCCAAGTTGCCGGCTTTGAGAGAGACGGCGACGTGGCCATCATGCGGGTCCTGTCCGGGGGAGCGATCGGTCGCAACAAGGCCGTTACGATCGAACGTGATATCGATCTGCCGCCACTCACTGAAAAGGATCGGGCGGCTCTAGCCTTGGGTGTCGAGCTTGGGATTCGGGACTTTGCGTTGTCGTTCGCCAATCGTGGCGAGGACATTGATGCGCTCCGTCAGATTGTGGGCCTGGATGCCCGTATTATCTCAAAGATCGAATGCCTGAACGGACTGTCGAACCTGCATGAGATCGCAGCCAAGTCAAATGCTCTGCTCATCGACCGCGGCGACCTGTCTCGCCAGGTACCGATCGAGCAGATCCCGCGCATCCAGAAGAAGATCATCCACGGTGCTCATGCCGCTGGCGTAAAAGTCTATGTCGCAACCAATCTGCTTGAATCGATGGTGACCTCTGCGACTCCCACGCGAGCCGAGGTCAACGACATCTACAATACCTTGCTGGACGGGGCGGACGGCCTTGTTCTGGCCGCTGAAACGGCGATCGGCAATTTTCCCGTCCGATGCGCGGGCATGGTCGTCAAGCTCATTCGTGAGTTTGAGAAGCCGGCCGAATCACCGTCCCGCCTGCCGACAGAGCCGGTGTCCCTTCTCGTGCCCCCGCACGGCGGCAAATTGGTTGACTGTACCGGCTCGTCCGCCGAGATGCGCGATGCCGAGAAGCTCCCAAGGCTGACCGTTCGCGACACCGATCTAATGAACTGCGAGCAGATCGCTCATGGGGTCTATTCGCCTCTGACCGGCTTCATGGACCGTCAGACGCTCGAGGCTGTTCTTCACACGCATCGCCTGCCCGATGGCACCGTGTGGACCCTACCAATACTGCTTCAGGTCAAGGCTGCGGACGCGAGAAGATTCGCCGCAGGTCAACGCGTAGCGCTGGTTGACGGGACGGGCGAGATCCATTCGACGCTCGATGTTACGGATGTCTTTGAGTGCGATAACGAGCGGCTGGCCCACGATTGGTTCGGGACCATGTCTCGGTCGCATCCCGGCGCTGCTGCAGTCATCGAGGGTGGCACTCACTGCCTTGCGGGCGCTGTGACATTGCTTCACCCGCGACCGTCACAGTACCGCGAGTACGAACTGACGCCCTCGCAGACGCGTTTCATATTTGCGCATAAAGGTTGGAGCCGGGTCGTCGGATTCCATACGCGCAACCCACCGCACCGGGCCCACGAGTTCATCCAGATGAAGGCGCTGCAGCGGGCTGCGGCCGACGGTCTCTATATCTCTCCGGTCATCGGACCCAAGAAGCGTCACGATTTTCTCCCCGGCCCGATCATGAAGAGCTACCAGCTGATGCTGGATTGCGGCTTTTACCCCGCGGGCAAGGTTGTGCTGGGCAGCTTTCCGACCTACTCGCGCTATGCCGGGCCGCGAGAGGCCGTTTTTACAGCCCTGTGCCGGAAGAATATGGGTTGTAGCCACTTCATCGTCGGACGTGACCACACGGGCGTTGGCAATTTCTATCCACCGGAAGCCAATCGACGGCTGTTCGAAAGACTGGGCGACATCGGGATAGAGGTCCTGCACTTCGACACCGTCGGCTATGATCCGAAGGCGGGTCTATACCGCGAAACCGACGGCGAAGACCTTCAGATGATGAGCGGAACCGAGCTGCGTGAAGCATTGCGCAAGGGAGAGCAGGTTCCCGACTGGTTCATGCGCGACGTTATCCAAAACATGCTGCGATCGGAAATGGCAGCCGGTCGGCCGGTCCTCGTCGAGTGAACACCCAGGCACAGGTCTTCTGGTTCACGGGATTGTCGGGCGCCGGCAAGAGCACTGTGTCCGAACTCGTGCGGGCCGAGCTCGAAGGGCGCGGCCACCGGGTTCTCGTCCTCGATGGAGACGACGTGCGGTCGGGCCTTCATCGCAACCTCGGCTTCACTGTAGCCGATATCCTGACGAACAATGCGTTGATCGCCGACTTATGCGCTACGAATCGTCATCTCTATGACCTGATTTTGGTGCCGATCATTTCGCCCTTCAAGACCTTCCGGCGGGCGGCGAAAGAGCGGCTGGGCGATGGATTTCACGAGATTTACTGCGACGCCGGCCTGGATATCGTCAGTGCGCGGGACACCAAAGGGTTGTACGCAAGGGGTAGACGGGGAGAGCTTGCGAACGTCATTGGACTGTCCACCGACGTCCCCTACGAAGCTCCCGACGCGCCGCATTTGCGGCTCAGAACGGGTGAGGAAAGCGCGGTGGAATCAAGCAAGAAGCTCCTAGCCTACGTACTGAGTGTCGTCGGCCGTTCCGACAGTCATGGTACCAGAAAACCACCGGAGCAATCATGAGTCTGAAAGAACGCACTGAGCAGCAGTATCGCTCCGACCGGCAGGGCGAGGTTTTGCGGGAGCGCCCGGCGCTGCCGCACAACATGATGGTAGAGCTCTCGAATGCTTGCAACCATGCTTGCGCGTTCTGCCCCAATCCCTACATGACGCGCCGCAAAGGCCGAATCGACGAAGGGCTGCTGTTCCGCGTGATCACGCAGGCCGCGACCGCCGGAGTACGCGAGATCGGTTTCTACACGACCGGGGATCCGTTCATTCACAAGGGGCTCGCGACTTTTACTCACCACGCCAAGGAGGCGGGGATCAGCTACACATACATCTCAACGAACGGCGGCCTCGCCACACCGGATCGCGCCAAGGCTGTGATCGATGCGGGCATGGATTCGATCAAGTTCTCGATCAACGCGGGGTCGCGCGAGACCTATAAACTCATTCACGGCGTAGACGATTTCGATAACGTGGTCGCCAACCTGCGGTTCATTTCCGGGTATCGGAAGGCGCATCGTCCAGATCTGCGTCTCTACATCACTTGCGTGGTAACCAAGCCGATGGAACACGAGATCGGGTCCTTTAAGACGCTGTTTGGTCCGCTGGTCGATGAGATGACGTTTGATCCGGTAACACCCCTGGCGTGGCCCGACCCGGTACTCAATCCGGCGCATGGAACCTGCCCCATGCCGTTCAACCGGTTACACGTGACTTACGAGGGCTATCTGACGCTTTGCTGCGTCGATTTCCAGAACTACCTCGCCGTGGCCGACCTGAACACGACCTCGCTCCGGGACGCCTGGCATTCCCCGAATTTCATCGAGATGCGGCGAAAGCACCTCGAGCAGCGGCTTGAGGGAACCCTGTGCGGCCGCTGCTGGAACGGCGATCGATCCCCGGTCGAGCCGGTCATTCCCGAGTTTGCCTCGGTACTTAACCACGACGCTTACGAGCAGGCGCAGCGCGACCGGGTTATCGGCGACCTGCGCCCCCAAGGCACATACCGGCATGATTGAGTATTGGCTATGAACAAACTGCCGCCACCACCCGGGTCGTCATCTCTTCCCCACTGTTCGCCCGTGCGCAACCGGAGATAAGGCAATGTCCACACTGGAAAACAAGACACTCACCAAAACGGACGGCCTGAAGGTCGACGCGAGCACTGATTTGTCCGCTGACTACAAGGAATATGTCTTCTCGCAGGAATGGCGGGCGCACCGCCCGCCGGAATATGCTGAATACCGCCGGCTGTGGGACGATGTGCCGCGCAACAAGACCGAGCTCGACTTTCCAATCAACGTCGACATCGAAACCACGGATGTTTGCAACCTGAAATGCCCGATGTGCCCGCGGACCTTCATGGACAACGAAGGTACGATCGAGAACCGGATGATGACTCGGGAGGAATACGCTTCCATCATCGACCAATCGGTCGCGCACGGTGCCAAGGCGGTCAAGCTGAACTACAACGGCGAGCCGCTCGCCCATAAGGATGCCATCTGGCAAGTCCGGTACGCCAAGGAGAAGGGCATCCTGGACGTCATCATGAACACCAACGCAACCCTGCTCCGCAAGGATGTCGGCGAAGCCCTGCTCGACGCAGGGATCGACGGCGTGTTCGTATCGCAGGATGCGCTGTCGCCGGAACTGTTCGAGCAGCAACGCGTCGGAACGACGATCGGCAAGGTCATCGACAACCTCTACACATTCGTACGCCTGCGCAACGAGAAGCGGCCCGGTTGTCAGATCCGTGTTTCAATGGTGATGTACAATCAGCCGAAGTGGATCGAACAGTTCGAGGGATTGCGCATCATGTGGCAGAACCTCGTCGACGCTCTCGGTTACAGTCCCGTGGTGGACTACGAGGCATTTGCCAACCAGACATTCCCGGAGGTCAAGGGCTGGTGGTGCTCCCAGCCATTCCAGCGCATGGTGTTGAAGGTCAACGGCAACGTCACGGTTTGCTGCCCCGACACGTGGGACAATCTGGTGGTCGGCAACTGGCGTAAGGAAAAGCTCTACGACATCTGGCATGGCGAGAAGTTCAGCGAGATTCGCCGCAAGCATCGCGAGGGCCGCTACCACGAGATCGATCTGTGCGCCAAATGCACCTATCCGCTTCTGGAGAAACGCGTCTGACGCCCTGGCGCTGGGATCATGCCCCAGCTCGGTCTCGGAACCGCGCAATTCGGCATGCACTATGGCGTGGCCAATCGGCGCGGCCAAACGCCAGAAGCCGAGGTGGGTGCGATCCTTGAGCGCGCAGCCGATACAGGCTTTGTCGTGCTCGACACCGCCCCCGCGTATGGTGATGCCGAGGCTATAATCGGGCGGCTGGGGGTAGCCAAGCGCTTTCGCGTAGTAACGAAGACACCCCAGTTCCGCGGCCGATATAGAGCCGGAGATGTGAGCGACGCCGCAGCAGCGTCGCGAGCTCGACTGCGAGTCGATCGTCTGGACACAATCCTGATCCACCATCCGGACGACATCAGGGGCCGGTATTCGGAGAGGATCATTGACGAGTTGCTCACGCTCAAGTCTCGGGGTGAAGTCGAACGGATCGGCCTCTCGATATATGATCGTGGGGACATCACGCGGTTCCAACGTCTCGATGCAATCGACGTTGTGCAACTACCTCTGAACCTCTTTGATCAAAGACTCCTCCTCGACGGAACCGTTGAATCCCTCGCCTCGCGCGGGGTTGAAATTCACGTCAGGTCAATCTTTCTCCAAGGTTTGATTCTGTCGTCTTCAGAGGCGATACCGCCGCCCCTCTTGCCCCTCCGCCCGTGGCTCGACCGGCTTAGTAGCGAAGTTGCGGCACGTGGCATCGATCCTTTGTCGGCGGCACTTGGGTTCATCCGTCATCTGACCGCCGTGGCCGTGGCACTGATAGGCGTCGAGCAGTTGGCGCAGCTCGAAGCGATCCTCTCCGCCTGGGCACGGGCTCCAGCCTTCGATGCCTCACCTTATGTTGACACGCCGGCCGACCTCGTCGATCCGCGGCGCTGGCCAAAGTTTCAGTGACGCGGGAGCGAGTTCTAATCGTTGGAGCGACCGGTTTGCTGGGTCAAGCCTTGATGGCGGAGGCTCGCGGCGGCGGGGGAGATCCCGTTGGCGTCGCCCGCGCGGGAGCAGATATCTGCTTTGATATAGGCGACAGTCATGCTCTGCGTCGGGCTTTGTCGGAGACGGCACCGCAAGTGGTCATCAACGCCGCAGCCCTGACCAATCTCGAGCAATGCGAGCGCAAACCGGCGGTCGCCTGGAAAATCAATGCCCACGCGGTCGGTGTCATGGCCGAGGCCTGTCGAGAGACGCGCACGCGATTCGTACACCTCTCGACGGACCACTATTACACCGGTGACGGCGTTCTACTGCATGACGAGGCAGCGCCGGTGACGCTGGTCAACGAGTATGCCCGCTCCAAGCACGCGGCCGAAGCGTTGGCGCTGCACCATCCCGAAGCGCTGGTGGTCCGGACCAACATTGCCGGCTGGCGGGGTTGGCCCGGGCGCCCGACATTCCTTGAGTGGCTCGTGAGCGCTATCGAAACAGACCGGCCGATTACTTTGTTTTCCGATTACTACACCTCGACATTGGACGCCCGAACGTGTGCGGCGCACGTGCTGCGCCTCATCGATCTATCAGCCACAGGTATTCTCAACGTGGCCGCGCGCGATGTCGCGAGCAAGGAAGAGTTTGCCATCGCGCTTGCACAGGCGCTGGGCCTTAACCTTAAGCAGACCACTCGCGGCAACGTCCGTGAATTGCAGCCGCGGCGCGCCGAGAGCCTCGGGTTGGACGTGTCTCACGCCGAACGCCTACTCGGCCTAACGTTGCCAAACACGCGCCAAGTGATCACGAACTTGCTCGCAGCCCGTCACTGAGGGAGCGTCCGATGACAGCGTACGATACCAGCTTCACCGTCGCCGGCCGTGAAATCTCGCTCGACGCTCCGACATGGTTCGTTGCCGACGTGGCGTCCAATCACGACAGCGACCTTGAACGCGCCAAGGCGCTCATCTGGCACGCACGCGACGCCGGCGCTGACGTCGTAAAATTTCAACACTTCCGGGCCGAAAAGATCGTCTCCGACTACGGGTTTCGACATCTCGGCGGGCAAATAGCGCACCAGGCCACCTGGAAAAAGTCCGTCTTCGATATCTACCGACAGTATGAGCTCGACCGCGATTGGAACGAGACTCTGGCTGCGGAAGCGGCGAAGGCGGGGATTCTGTTCATGACCACGCCCTACGACACGGATGCGATCGAAGGCGTCGATCAACTCGTTCCGGCGTACAAGATCGGTTCTGGCGACATCACGTGGCCGCAATTCGTCGCTACGGTCGCCCGGCGTGGGAAGCCACTTTTTCTTGCAACCGGGGCGGCAGCCATGGTCGACGTGGAACGCTGTGTCACGACCGTGCTGGCGCATAACCGCCGACTCTGCCTCATGCAATGCAACACAAACTATACGTGCAGTCTGGAGAATTTTCGCTGCGTGAACCTCAACGTCTTGCGTTCCTTTGCACTGCATTGGCCGGGAATGACACTGGGCCTGTCTGACCACACGCCTGGCCATGCGGCGGTGCTCGGTGCAGTGGCTCTTGGCGCGAGGGTGATAGAGAAGCACTTCACCGACGACAATTCACGCGCCGGACCCGACCATCCGTTCTCTATGAACCCCAGAACATGGCGGGACATGGTCGATCGGACCCGCGAACTGGAGCTGTCGCTGGGTGATGGCGTGAAGCGGATCGAAACGAACGAAGCCGAGTCGGCAATCGTTCAGCGGCGCTGCCTGCGTCTCACCCGCGACTTTCCGGCAGGGCACCTCCTGGCCGCTCATGACCTTGAGGCCCTACGCCCCGCCCCGCGCGGCGCGGTCGAACCGTGGCAGATCGAAGAGATCATTGGGCGCCGACTGAATCGGTCGAAGATCGCGGGTGACGCGCTGTACCACATCGATCTTGCTCAAGACGAGGAACCTGGATGATGTTGAACGGGACCGTTACCGGTCTGCGCGCAATCGAGCGCGGCGATCTTCCCCAGCTGCTGGCTTGGCGCAATCAGCCCGATTTCCGGCGATTCTTCCGTGAGCACCGCGAACTGTCGATAGACCAGCAAACCCGCTGGTACGAAACGGCGGTGTTGAACGACCCAGGGACGCGCATGTTTTCTGTCGTTGAGCGTGCGAGCGGCGCGTTAATTGGCGCCACCGGCCTTTGTTATATCGATCCCATCAACCGTAGCGCCGATCTGTCGCTCTATATCGGGGCGCGCGGTCTTTACATCGATGATGTTTTTGCGCCCGATGCCGCACGGACACTCATCCGCTATGGGTTCGAAGAGCTGAGCCTGCATCGCATCTGGGCCGAGATCTACTCCATCGATACGGCCAAGCAACGATTGTTCGAATGCCTCGGCTTTGTAGTCGATGGCCGACATCGCGAAGCTCACTGGACCGAGGGGCGTTGGGTCGATTCGCTGTTCTACGGACTTTTGGAGCAGACCTGGCAGCGGCAAGGGCAGAGGGAGTAATGCGACGAATCGTCAATGCCGCGCTGTATGTACTGTTCGTGCTGGTCTTTTTCGAGGTCGTGAGTTTTGTAACCGTGCTCGCTCTCTCGGACCAGGGGCGCAATGAACATCTAGCCGCTGCTGTCAGTAATTTTCATCCGCTGTTTAAGTCGCAGCCGAGCGGCGGCCTTAGAGCACCGTATGAGCGCGATGATGCTACGAACCCCTTTCGGTTCGATCCCCGCACCGGCTACGCATTCCGGCCCAACACGTTGTACAGCACGTCGATTGCGATAGGACCCGACGGTTTCATATGCGGCACTAAGTGTGAGCCGCTGGGCAAGATCAAACCAAGCGGAGAGTTTCGTGCTTTCGTTCTGGGTGGCTCTTCGGTCGCAGGATCCGGAATTTCGAACAACGAAGCGACTATTCCAGCACGTCTACAGGAAATCCTTCGCACCGACCCAAAACTGTCCACCCACAATGCGATTCGGGTGATCAACGCCGGTGTCGGCGGCTTCTTTTCCAATCAAGAATTGGCCTACACGATCAATACCCTGGCGCAATACGACCCGGACCTGGTGATCTTTCTTGACGGATATAACGACTACATCCAATGGCACTACATCAACTATTACCCTTACGCTGGGCGTTACGCTGCCTATCTCGACCCCAGCCGGCAGCTCCATGATTACCAGCTGATGGAAGGGTGGCATCGCATACGAAGCCCTGGCGGCGCCACACTGCACACGCTCAACCTAGCGATGGAAACGTACCCAATCCTCTACTACATGACGACGCTCGCCAAACATGTGCGGGCCATGTTGCTGTACATGCCGCCTGCTGCCGGAATGGCGAAGGCGCGTGCCGACGAGCCCCTCAAGCCGTTGGCACCCCTCGAAGACACGGAAAAGCCATCGGTGGCGTCTTATTTGCGGAATCTCGATTTGGCTTCTGGCGCGATCAACGCGATCGGCGCTCGCGGCCTGTTCTGTCTACAGCCGACGTTGCCGCTCCGTGGGCCCAACGGCAAGCCACGCAAGAAAGAGCTCGTCGGAATCGAAAAGGACTACGTCAACAGCCAGACAGCCGTATACCTGACTGACTACTACCGCTTGGCTGAGGCCGGATTCCGGGCGCGAATTCAGAATAACAATGAGCATAGGCGTTTTTGCTCACTGACGGATCTATTGAATGACATCGCAGAGGAAATCTATATCGACGAAATTCACTATAACGATCGCGGCGCATGGCTCGTAGCCGAGGGGCTGGCTGAGCAGATTCGCCTGATGTTGGCTCCCGCAAGGACATCACGATGAGGCTGGGCGTGGCGGGCTGTGGCTCCATGGCGCGACGACGGATCCGCCATGCGCTACAGGCAACCGCCGACGCGGTGGCGGTTTGGGACATCCGGGCTGATCGTATAGCGGAGGTGAAACGGCTGTATCCAGAGGTGACGCCACTCGCTGGCCCCGAAGTTTTTGACGAGTTTCGTCCCGACGGCCTATTCATCTGTGTCCCACCATCGGAGCACCAGTTTTATCTCGACTGGGCGCTGACGAGAGGCGTTCCCTTCATGGTCGAGCAGCCGATCAGCGATCACCCGGGCGAGATGGCGCGCGTTCTCGATCAGGTGGAGCGCCAGCGTCTAGTGACCCATGTCAGCTGCAACCAAAGATATTTCGAGCCCATCCAGGCCCTAAAGCGTGTGATCGAGTCGGGTGAGCTTGGACCGGTATGCGCCGTGCTCGCCGAGCGGGGAGAGTGGCTGCCCGACTGGCATCCATATGAGCCGTACAAAGACTACTATCCGTCGAACCGGGCACTTGGCGGTGGTATGGACGCAATCTGCGACCTTGAGTGGATCCGCTATCTGTTCGGTGAGGTTGCGACCGGGCGAGCGTTGGCACGTCGTAAATCGAGCCTCGATATCGACACTGACGATTGCGTCGATTTGCTGCTCGATATGCACAACGGTCCACAGGTCGCGCTGCATTGCGATACCCTGCAGCGCGACTATGCTTTCCGGGTGAAGCTGATCTGCTCCCAGGGCACCGTTGTCTACGATGCGCCAGAAACATTCCTTAAAGTCTTTAGCATCGCCAGCGGCAAATTTAGCGAGCGTCCCTTTCAGACGGGCTTCGATAAACAGGCGCCGATGCAAGGGAAGCCATATTTTGCGTGGGTCGAACCCATGTATAAGGCCGACTCACATGCCTTCATTGATCGATTGGCTCGTCGCGATGCCGACCTGACCTCTTTGAGATTCGGCATCGAGAACTTGCGTGTTGTGCACGAACTGATCCGCGGAAGCGGGCGCATCGACCGATGAAAGGATGGGTCATCGTACAGGCGCGTATGGGCTCGTCGCGGTTTCCCGGCAAGTCCATGGCGCTGCTCGAGGACCAACCGATTCTCTGGTACTTGTTCCGTCAACTCAGTTTTTGTCGGCTCGTCGAGCGCATAATTCTCGCGACTTCGCGAGCGGAGGTCGACGCGCCGCTCGCGGCGTATGGCCAAGAACAAGGGTGGAACGTATTTCGCGGCGACGAAACCGATGTTCTCGCGCGCTTTCATGAGGCTGCCAGCTTCTTCGGCGCGACGGACGAGACCCCCCTCATTCGCTGCACCGGGGACGATATCTGGCCCGACCCTGGACTCATCGATGCGCTGGTATGCACCTATGAGAGTCTCGCTCCGCACATCGATTGTGTCTGCACGGATCGAAGCGATCACCTGCCCTACGGGGCGGATCTCGAGCTCTGGCCGTTCCGGGTCCTTGCCCGCGCGCATCATGAGGCGACGGTTGCCTATGATCGCGAGCACGTGTCGCCTTATATACTACGCGACACGACCCGTTTTCCCCGAGCGGAGATCGTGTCCTCGGCCAAGCTCGAGGGCATCTCGCTCTCGATCGATACCCCCGACGATCTAAGGCGCAACGCTCACCTGCTGGCGGTTCTCAAGACCCTGGCCAAACCGCCGTATCGGCTTGCACACATCCTAGCTGCCTCCGAACGGTTGAGACGCGCCGGGGCAACGAGCTCGAATGAGCATTGAAACCCGCCTCGCGAGACCCGACCCGCGTTATGCGACAGGGATCTTCGCGTATAGCCGGAACCCCGCCTTCTTTCGCTACCTCGACGCACAGCCGATGTCCACGGTTGGCGATGCAGAAGCATTTATCGCGGAGCTGCGCCGAGAAAACGACCGAGGTCTGCGCGACTATTTCCTGATTGTCGATGGCCGCACCGAGCAAGCCATTGGCACCATAGGCTTCCTCTTTCTTTATCCGCGGCGACATCGGATCGCCGATCTCGGCTACGGCCTGTCTCAGGAATACTGGGGATCCGGTGCGTTTCAATCAGCCGGGCGACAGATTATCGACTATGGGTTCGATCAGCTCGATCTCGCACGTATCCAGGTCACGACTCGGGCAGATAACGTGCGAGCAATCCGCGGCGTTGAAAAACTCGGCTTCCGCAGTGAGGCAATTCTGAGGGGCTTCTATCAGACGCAGGAAGGCCGCGTCGACGGCATGCTCCTGGGGCTTCTCAAGCAACAGCAGATCGACTGAGCATGCGGAACTGGCTGCGTCACCTGCTCAATCCAGTCTGGCCGGACGAGACACCGATCGGAACCCTGGGTTCACCTCTCGAAGCCAAAGGGGAACGAAATGCGTTGGCGGTAGTGGAACGCATCGCAGATCAACCCGAAATCGTGGCGCTTGGCGCGGCACTCAACCGCTATCTCGCCGACTTGCGCGGCATGCTCGCTTTGAAGAAGGCGCTCCATCTTGTTATCGAGTCCCGGGCGCGGGCCCTGGCTTTGCATATCGATCCTCCAGAGGCCCACGGCCTTGGTTCCCCACCTAGAATTACGCTCATCCATCCGTTCGACGGGCTGGCCGCTGAGGCGCTCGGGATAAGCGAAAGAGGCGCGGGCGGCGGCGGCGCGGCGATCGCTGCAGTCGTGCAAGCAGTAGCCCTACTGGTTGCGGTGAGCCGCATCTGGCTTTTAACCCCCTCGCGAAAAGCGCCGCCAATCAGTTGGCAGGTCGGAGCGCCGGCTTTTGGCACGGCCCGCGATTGGGCGCCGCTGAGGCGAGCCTTGGCCGACGCCGGTTGGGACGAAGCGTGCGCCTTCGCCGTCGTAGCCGATGATGGCTACGACCTGAATCCGGGGGCAGGGACCGCGTTTCTCCGGCCGAACGACTGCGGAATCGAGCGGTCGCGTTGGCTGTGCGAAGCGGTGCTACCTGCCATCCGGCTGACGGTGGCCGTTCTGGCACAGCTCATGCGCAAACCCTTCGACCCCGTGGTCGCCATAACATCATGGTTTGCGTTGCACCTGGTCCGCAAGCACTTGGCCTTTCAGCGTTTGCTTCATGCGGCACGATTCACTTGGTATCTAGACGTCGCTGAGTACAGTGCCGGCCATATCATCAAGGCTGCCTTGTTGGGGCGCACCGGCGGACGGCTCGTCCGATGGCCGCATTGTTGTCTTGACAATCCCGGAGCAACCTTGAGTTTTCTCGGCTACGACCAATTCCTGGGGACCGGTGGTTACGAGGCTCAGTACTACGGTGGAACATGGTGGTCGAACTGCACACGGAGGAGTATCGGCTTCTTCAGGAACGATCGACGGTGGGTACGTTCCGATGGGCAAGTCGATCCTGCAATCGCCGCCGCGGTAACTGCGCAGCGTGCTGGCGGCCGTAGGATACTCGCTTACTTCGGCCCAAGCGCTTTTCCCGGAATCGAGCCGATTGTCGAGAGCGCCTTGGGTGTCGTCCTTAGGGTGGCCGTTGACCACCCGGATTGCTGCGTTGTGGTGAAGGCGAAAGGCGCTGGGGCTATGAGCCCAATCAGCGCGGCACTATCTGTTCTGCCGGAGGCGCGGCAGCTAGAGCGAGACGGGCGGATCATCTTCGTGCCTTACGTCGAACGTGGTGCAGAACCCTGCCCCTCGGGTTGGCTGGTCCGCGAGATGGCTGCCGCGGTAGGGCTCGGCTCCGTACAGCTCGAAGCCCTGACCCAGGGCAAGCCGTGTTTTTCCTATTATCCGGTCATCCAAGAAACCCCCTATCAACAGCTTCTAGCAGGCTGTGGACTGGGGCACACCGATCCTCGGCAGATGGCCGAAGCCCTCGCGTCGTGGCTGGAGAAGCCCGCGGCCCTGGAGATTCCATATGACCGGTTCCGCGCATGGTTTGATCCCTTTGCCGACGACGCGGCACTGACTCGTGTTGTCGACCTGCTTTGGGATCGCGGCCAAACACCTGCTCTTCATTCGGCAATGGCATAGAGGCCTCCATGGCGCCATCGTCCCTTAACCGCACTCATGCGCTCATCCCTGGCGGCGCCCACACCTACTCCAAGGGTGACGATCAGTTCCCTGCCAACGCTCCCGGTTTCATCGAGCGTGGCGAAGGCGCTTTCGTCTGGGACGAGGAGGGTCGGAAATTTCTCGACTGGACCATGGGTCTACGGGCCATCAGCCTCGGTTATGGCCACCGGGCGGTCAACGAGGCAGCGATCGCCCAGATCCACAAGGGCTCCAATTTCGGCCGCCCCTCGCGCATCGAGACCGAACTTGCCGAAGACCTGGTGCAGCTCGTGCCAGGCATGGACATGGTCAAGTTTGCGAAGAACGGGTCTACGGTCACGACGGCGGCGGTCAAACTCGCCCGTGCCTATACCGGCCGCGACATGGTGGCGATCTGCAAAGACCACCCGTTCTTCTCCTACGACGATTGGTTCATCGGCTCTACCGCGTGCGATGCAGGCATCCCCGAGGTCACCAAAGCGCTGACGGTGGCTTTTCGTTACAACGATCTCGCCAGCTGCGAGGCGCTTTTTGCGGCGCATCCGAAAAGAATCTCATGCGTTATCCTCGAAGCGGCAACGACAGAGTCGCCACGAGAACAATTCCTGCATAGGCTCCGCGATCTCTGTCATCGGGAAGGGGCTGTTTTCATCCTCGACGAGATGATTACCGGCTTCCGTTTCCATCGCGGCGGAGCCCAAGCCCTTTTCGATATCCACCCCGATCTTTGCACCTTCGGCAAAGGAATGGGCAATGGCTACTCCGTTGCGGCGCTCCTCGGTCGTCGCGAGATCATGGAACTGGGTGGTCTTCACCACAGCGGTCGCCGCGTGTTTTTGATCTCCACGACTCACGGCGCCGAGAACCACTCGCTGGCAGCCGCAAGATCTGTCATCCACGAGTTCCGCACCAACGACGTCACCGGCCATATGGCAGCCATAGGTCGTAGCATGATTGACGGGCTCAACGCCGCGGCACGTGATGCGAGCGTTGGCGATTTCTTTCTGGCGTATGGTTTTCCGTGCAATCCGTACTACGTTTGCCGCGCTCGTGATGGTGCACCTTCGGCAGAGTTTCGTACCTTGTTCATGCAGGAAATGGTGAAGGGCGGGATTCTTGCTCCCTATATTGTACCCTCTTGGGCCCATAGCGAGACCGATGTTGCCAAGACCGTCGATGCGGCGCGCAAGGCGTTCCACGTCTACGCGCATGCGCTCGATGATGGCTGGGAGCGCTACCTCGAGGGCCCAGCAGTCAAGCCGGTGTTCCGGCCCTACAACTGATGCCTGCCAACCCGGTAGGACGGCGGCGTGACCGCTTTCTCCTGTCTGTTTGCGCCGGTGCATCCGATCCCGGAAATCCTGAATCGGGATGCCTCACGAACATCTGTCGACGGCGCTTGTGCACTCTGGTTCAACTGTCATATTGATCCCGGCGCGCGGGGGTTCGACCAGGGTTCCGGGCAAGAATCTGCGCCCGTTGGGGGGGAAACCGCTTCTCGGCCACGTCGTTACCGCGGCTGTAACCGCGGGTTGCGGTCGCGTGATCGTATCCACGGACTTCGACGAGATCGCGCGCGTCGCGCAGTCGTTCGGGGCCGAGGTGCCGTTCCGGCGGCCGGCCAATCTGGCATCGGTGACAGCCAGCTCGATCGGCGTTCTTCTGCACGCACTTAACTGGCTTCGGCAGCACGCCGGTTTGCCCGAATACATCGCGTTCTGCCCACCGACAAATCCATTTACCCAGGCCGATACGATTGCCGGAATGGTGCGGCGCCTTCAGGTCGATTCGAAGCGGCAGTTCAATTCGATCGTGACCGTATTTGAGCCTGAGCTTCACCCGTTCAACTACGTACGGGAGCGAGCGGACGGCAGCCTGGAGATCGCTGCAGTCGCAGTCGACGGGAAGAATGCCAACAACGTCGAGAGGAGCCAGGATTTGCCGAAATTTCTGGTGCGCTCCGCGAACTGCGTCGTGACGCGGACAGCGTACTTCACGCACACGTTCGGCGATGCGTTGGATGAGTCGGGCAGCAGGAGCATCCAGACATTCGATCCCGACCGCTGCACAAGCTGGAAAGTGGAGCCTTGGCAGGCGCTTGATATCGACACCGAAGCCAATTTCCGTCGAGCCGAGCAGGCCCTCGCCACACATCACGGCCTCTCTGGTCCGGGCGCAACCAGCGTTGAGGCGTGATAAAACGATGAAAGAAGCTGATATCAGGCCCAAGGCGCTGCTCGACGAGTATTTGCGCCTCTCCGCCGAGGATATCGCCCATTTTTTCCCCGATCCTGCGGCCTGGATATGGCGCCCCTGTCCGGGCTGCGGCTCGGTCGATGCCGCGCCTGAGTTTCAGAAGAACGGCTTTCCCGTAGCGCGTTGTGTGGCGTGTCAATCTCTCTATGTCACGCGCGTTCCACCATCCGATCAGCTTGCTTTATTCTATCGCTCCAGCCCTTCGCAGAAATACTGGGCCGAGACGTTTTTTCCCACGGTAGCCGAGGCACGCCGCAGCGGAATCTTTCGTCCGCGCGTGGCGAAGGCCCGGGAGCTTCTTGAGCAAGCCGGCAACTCCCCCACGACGATTGTCGACGTCGGCGCAGGTGCTGGGATTTTTTTGGAGGAATGCCGTGCCGCCGGGTTTGGTCGACACTGGCGCGCCATCGAACCCAACCAAATTCTGGCTCAAGCCTGCCGTGCAAAGGGATTTGACACGTTTTCTGGCTTCGCAGCCGAAGCGGCGGCACAATGGCCCCGGGGCGCTGATCTCGCTACAAGCTTTGAGGTCATCGAGCATCTTGTTGACCCCGCGGCTTTCCTTCGCGACGTGGCAGCGCTGGTGCGTACAGGTGGTATTCTTCTTCTGAGCGGCCTCTGCGGGACGGGCTTTGACATCATGACCCTCGGGCCCGGGGCGAACGCCGTGTTCCCGCCTCATCATCTGACGTTTCTCAGTCGACAAGGCGTGTCGGCGCTGCTGGAGCAGTGTGGGCTGCAGGTAGTCGAGTTTCTGACGCCCGGCCGACTCGATGTTGACATCGTGCGCAACGCCTACAGCGGTGACCCCGACCGGCTGGCTGATCCGTTTCTGAAGTATCTGCTGTTCTCTTGCGGTGACGATGAACGACAGATGTTTCAGGATTTTCTTGCTGCCGCCGGACTTTCCTCACATATGTGGATCGTGGCACGTCGGCCACCGGCATGACCGTGCTTCTACGTCGGTCCCGGGATCTGCCCCAGCCGATGGAGTATTCCGGCTGGGTGGCGATACGCGCTGTAGGTGCTGCTGGGCTTGACCCTGCACGCCGCGTACGAAACCTGGGAGTTCAGCTCGAGCAGGCATTCGAAGCCATTGCCCAGGACTGGTGGGCATTGGCGCGCAAGATCGGTTGCGAGACCACGGCCTGGCCCACGCACGCCGCCGCCGCCGCTCCCAACGCTTCCGATCTTGGCCTGATGCTGGCCTGGACGCAGCTGGTAGACAATTGGTCTGCAGCGGCCGATATCGTCCTTGTCCTATGCGACGATCCCTGGCTGTTTCGTCACCTCGCCAGCCGCCCTAATGTGAGGGCAGGATCTGTACCGGGTTTGGCTGCGCCTGTCTGTCTCCTGCTCCTGCGTGGATTTCTGTCACGTGTCGCCACGGCTGCCCGCGCTGCCCATGACGCAATCCGGCTCCGTTCCACACGCCGCTTTGCTTCCCGCCACAGCCCTGCGATCCTGGTTTACGGCCACCCCGCGAGCAATCCCGAGGGCTACGACGCGTATTTCGGCAACTTAATGGAACGAATTCCGTCCCTTGTCCGGGTCCTGCACACTGACTGTCGGGGATCCCTTGCCCTTACGCTGTCGGCGAAGGGGCGAGCCGTCTCCCTGCATGCCTGGGGGAATCCGTGGGCGGCGGTTTCCTTGATCGCTGCGAGATGGCGGCCCTCGCCAGCCAGTCGCACGGGGGCCCATGGCTGGCTGGTCCGCCGCGCTGCCGCCATCGAGAACGGTCACGGCAACATCGCCATGACGCGCTGGCAAGATCATTGCCAGAGGCGCTGGCTGCGCAGCCAGCGTCCACGCGCTGTTGCCTGGCCGTGGGAGAATCACCCGTGGGAGCGCGCGCTGGTTCGGTCCGCCGTGCTGGAAGACGCACAGACGGTCGGTTATCAGCATTCTGTCATCGGGCGGCACATGCTGAACTACGCGGCCCATTCCAACCCCGATGGCCTGGCAAGCATGCCTCAGCACGTGCTGTGCACCGGCCTAACCACTCAACGACAACTCGCCAAATGGGGAATTCCTGCGAGCCGTCTTGCCGTAGGTGGCGCCTTGCGCTTTCTTGCAAACCCTCGGACCCGTTTTGATCCAGCTGCCGCCATTTTTGTAGCCCTTCCATTCGGGGGAACGATTGCCGCGGAAATGATCGACGCCGCCCGCGATCTAGCCGTGGCCGGGCGGACGGTCCTGGTTAAGGATCATCCAATGACCCCCTCTACGTTCGAGGAGGGGCCAAATCTGAAACGGACACACCGCCCGCTGACCGAGCACGAATGCGTTTCCGCCGTCGTCTACGCGGCCACCACCGTGGGCCTGGAGGCGCGGCTGGCTGGTCTACCCACCATCCGGTTTCGATCAAGTGCGAACATTGCGCTCGACATTCTGCCCGAAGGAGTCGATGTTCCGCCTACGGAACGCGACACCATCGTGGCAGACGTGTCACAACTGATCGAGCGAGGACCGGCTGCGCCCCTGGCGCGTGACGGCATATTTGCTGCCGTGGAAAGCGCCCTCTGGACACAGATTCTAGGCGAGAGAGAGATCGCGTGAGGCACAACACGCTCAAGAAACGCATGGCCGCCGGGGAAAGAACGATTGGTGGCTGGCTCTCGGTTGGAGAGCCAATGATTGTCGAGGCCATGGCCAGCTGCGGGTTCGACTGGGTTGCGGCCGACATGGAGCATGGCGTTGTCAGCGTCTCCGATTTTCCCGCGTTGTTTGCTGCGATCGAACGCCGCGGCGCAGCTCCTCTTGTCCGTCTGCCCAGCATGGACTCCATCGTTGCCCGCCGTGCCCTTGATGCCGGGGCACACGGCCTTCTGGTTCCGGTCGTCGAGGATCCGTCCGCGTTCTCAAGCTTCGCGCGGCATTGCTACTACCCTCCGAAAGGTCGCCGGGGTGTCGGCCTGTCGCGCGCCACCCTGTGGACTGATGAATTCCCCGACTATGTCGAGCAGTTTCAGCCGGTCTTGGTTCCAATGATCGAGACCCGCAAGGGGGCCGACGCGGCCGACGCGCTTGCTGCCTTGCCTGAAACGGATGGGCTGTTCATCGGCCCTTACGACCTCTCTGCTGATCTTGGCCAACCCGGGAATTTCACCTCACCCGAGATCCTTCAAGCCATTTCCGCCATCAAGTCCGCCTGCGGCCGGCATAAAAAGGCGTTTGGCGGACATCAGGTTGCACCCGATATCGATCAATTGCGCGCCAAGCTGGACGACGGGTTTGGTTTTGTCGCGTTCGGCACAGATATCCTGGCAATGCGGCATTGCTTTGCCGGCATAAAGGGCATCTTAGGCTGCCGATGACGGGCATTCTGTGCGTTATCCCAGCCCGCATGGCGTCCAGTCGTTTCCCTGGCAAGCCGCTGAAGCCTCTCCTCGGCTTGCCGCTCGTCTTGCACGTTTACGAACGCTGTCGGCGTAGCACGCGCGTCAGCCGGACTGTGGTGGCAACCTGTGATGAGGCGATCCGTGCCGCGGTCGAAGCTTACGGCGGCGAGGCGGTCATGACCGCCGACACTCACCCCGGCTGCGTGGACCGCACCGACGAGGCCGTGCGACACATCGCTGCGGCTGCCCCGGCCGATTCTCTCGTCATTATGGTGCAGGGTGACGAGATCCTCGTGACACCCGGCATGGTCGATGCCATCGCTGACGACTATGCAAAGAGCGGCGCCCCCGTTGTCAATCTCGCGTCCCGGATGACCCGTTCGGGTGATCATGACGATCCGAACACGGTAAAGGTGGTCGCGGATCTTGCCGGTAACGCGCTGTTCTTCTCACGCTCACCTATTCCATCGCGGGCCCGCACGTCCCAAGTGCCGATGTTTCAGCAAACCGGCATCATCGGCTTTGCCAAGTCGTTCCTGCGGACATTCGGAGAACTGTCCCGAACTCCGATGGAGATCGCCGAGGGCATCGACATGCTCAGGGTCATAGAACACGGCTACAGAGTTCGAATCGTGTTTACCGACCGTGAAACCCTAGGTGTCGACACCCCGGCCGATCTCGCTCGTGCGGAGCAGATCCTTGAAACCGATGCGATTGCGGCTTCCTATCTCGGCAGGAAATAGAGCTCGATCGTGTCAGATTCTACCTTGAGAGTAGGCATCGCCGGTTACGGAGTGGTCGGAAAACGCCGGCGTCAATTCATAGATCAACGACCTGATATGCGTGTCGTTGCCGTCTGCGACCAGACATTCGACAGCGGTGGGGCGCTGGCCGACGGCACGCGCTGCTACCGGCACTATTCAGAGCTATTGAGGCAAAAACTTGACGTCTTGTTCGTCTGCCTGCCGAACGACCTTGCCGCCGATGTCACTATTGCCGGCCTCAAAAAAGGGGCTCACGTCTTTTGTGAGAAACCGCCCGGCCGAGACGTCGGCGACATACTGCGCGTCATCGACTGCGCACGGCAACACAGTACCCTGAGACTTAAGTACGGATTCAACCATCGCTACCACGACTCGGTCCGCGACGCGCTGTCCATCGTGCGGTCAGGAGAGCTAGGTCGTGTCGTTAATTTACGTGGGATCTATGGCAAGTCGGCGATCATCGATTTCCGGTCACCCAGCCACTGGCGAACAAGCCGCACCAAGGCCGGCGGAGGAATCCTGCTCGATCAGGGCATCCACATGGTGGACCTGATGAGGCTGTTCGCCGGGGATTTCGTCGATATCCGCAGTTTCATCTCGAATGAATTCTGGCACCACGATGTCGAGGACAATGCCTACGCCCTGATGCGGACCGGAACCGGCATCGTGGCGATGCTTCATTCATCCGCAACCTTGTGGCGGCACCGATTTGAGCTGGAGATTACGCTTGAGAAAGGCACCGTTGTCATGGCGGGGATCCTTTCGGGATCCAAGAGCTATGGCGACGAGACACTGGTGGTCGCGAGAGCCACCCCGGACGATGCCGGCGAGCCGCGGGAGGACGTCACCCGATACACGCACGACCCGTCCTGGGCTGACGAGATCGCCGATTTCGCGGACGCCATTGTCAGCGACCGGCCCATCACGGACGGATCGCCGGCCGACGCACTCGCCACCATGCAGCTCGTCTATCAGATCTACTGCGCTGACGAAAATTGGCGCACGCGCTGGACTTTGGACCACTCGTCCCGCTCAAGAATGATCCGAGAGCCCTCATGACCCCTCCCCGGCCCCAAAGCGACAGGGCGTTCGGTGTCATGTTCGCGATTGTTTTCGCGACCATAGCCGCCGTGGCGTTTTTCGTGTTCGACAAGGCCCTTGTTTGGGCGCTGGTCACGGCCGCTGTGTTTCTGGGAGCTGCTCTTGTTGTCCCGTGGGTACTCATGCCCTTGAATCGGCTGTGGACGGCGCTCGCGGCTCGCCTCGGTGTCGTCAACAACTACGTGCTGCTCGGCGTCTTTTTCTATCTGTGCATCGCACCCGCCGGGCGCCTGATGCGGCTGTTCAGCGATCCGATGCGCCGCCGCATCGACCCTCACGCCACGACCTATTGGACGCCGGTCGGACGGAAGGCCACTGCAGATACCTATCGGGACTTGTTTTGATGCGCGCGGCAAAGCCCGGAGCCGATCTTTCGTCTTGTTTTAACCGGGCAGCCCAGTGCAGATTTGCGCCCCACCATTGCCCTACCCCGGCGTAGAGAACATCTCCCAGGAAACCAGAGAATGTTGTCGGTCCTCGGCCAGCTGATCAAGTTTATGCGGGTCTACCGCAAATTCTGGATGGCCCCCATTGTATTGGGGCTCGTAGCACTAGGCGGATTGCTGATCGCCGCGCAGAGCACAGCCATCGCTCCATTTATCTACGCAATCTTCTAGGCATCGTCTCTCGCGCTCGATGATCGTTCTTGGTCTTTCCGCGTTCTACCATGACAGCGCTGCCGCATTGGTTCGTGATGGCGCGATCGTCGCCGCCGCGCAGGAGGAGCGTTTCACGCGGATCAAGCACGACGCTGCGTTTCCCGCCAAGGCGATTGCCTACTGCATCTCGGAGGCTCGGGTCTCACTCGACGAGATCGACTACGTCGCTTTCTACGACAAGCCGCTCCTGACGTTTAATCGGCTTCTGGAGACATACCTGGCTTATGCTCCGCAGGGGCTAGCATCCTTTGTCACCTCGATACCGATATGGATGAAGGAAAAGATCCTGCAAAAGGATCTTCTCCTGAATGGCTTGAACAGCCTTGGACACGGCACACTGACCGACGACCGGCTGCTGTTCGGGTTTCACCATCATTCACATGCGGCAAGCGCCTTCTATGCCTCGCCCTTCGAGCGTTCCGCCATTTTGGTCATGGACGGCGTTGGCGAATGGGCAACCACTTCGTTCGGCCGCGGCGAGAACGAGACCATCGATCTCTTCAAGGAGATCCGATTTCCGCATTCTCTCGGCATGCTCTATTCGGCATTCACCTACTATCTCGGTTTCAAGGTGAACGAAGGCGAATACAAGGTTATGGGGCTCGCCCCTTACGGCGATCCGCGCTACGTGGATACAATCCTGGAGCATCTCATCGATCTTAAGGCCGATGGCTCCTATCGTCTCAATATGGACTACTTCAACTACTGCACCGGGTTGACCATGACAAATGCCCGGTTCGACACCCTATTCGGCGGACCGCCTCGTAAATCTGATGCTCCCCTTACGCAGCGAGACATGGATCTGGCGCGATCGGTTCAAGCCGTTACTGAGGAGGTGGTGCTCCGGCTAGGGCGGGCACTCCACGCAGAGACCGGCGAACGCAACCTTTGTCTCGCGGGCGGGGTGTCGCTCAACTGTGTCGCCAATGGGCGGCTTCTGCGTGAGGGGCCGTTCGACCAGCTCTGGATTCAACCGGCTGCGGGGGACGCTGGAGCGGCCGTCGGCGTAGCGCTTTCGGTCTCCTACACCATGCCGGGCCCCGGTGGCCGTGAGTTGAAGCGGCATGTGAACAGAAGCGACAGTATGAATGGCGCCTATCTCGGGCCGTCGTTTGAACAGAGCCGTATCCGGTCCGACTTGGACCGGCTGGGGGCCGCATACGTCGAGTATCCCGAGGAGGAGCTCCTGGCGCGAGTCGCGGCGGCACTTGCAGAGGAGAAAGTGGTGGGCTGGTTCCAGGGCCGCATGGAATTCGGTCCACGTGCACTTGGCAATCGCTCGATACTGGGCGATGCGCGCTCTCCACGCATGCAGCGCGTGCTGAATCTGAAGATAAAATATCGAGAATCTTTCCGGCCTTTCGCGCCCGCGGTCCTGCGCGAGGACGTCGGCGAGTATTTTGACCTGGATCGTGACAGCCCTTACATGTTGCTGGTCACGCCCGTCCGTGAGGAGCGCCACACGCGCCGGAGTGACGACGACAACCGCACTGCCAATGGCCTGGAGAAACTCAACCAGGTCCGATCGGACATTCCCGCCGTCACGCATGTGGACTACTCCGCCCGCGTGCAAACAGTGACTCCGGAGACCAATCCCCTTTTCTACAGGCTGCTTCGGGCGTTTAAGACCCAGACCGGGTACGGCATCCTGATCAATACCAGCTTTAACATCCGTGATGAACCGATTGTCTGCACGCCCGAGGACGCCTACCGCTGCTTCATGGGCACCGAGATGGATATGCTGGTGGCGGGTAACGCAATTCTACAGAAGGCCGACCAGTGATGGACGCATCGGCCACGCCGCCCCTGTTCTCAGACAAGATTCTCGCTTGCCTGAAGGCGCCGGGCCAAAGCGACGACACGAACATCGAACTCTGCAGCGACGGGTTGCGCTGCCGAGAGACGGGGGAGATTTTCCCGCTGCTCCAGGGCATTCCCTCTCTCTACCACCCAACGCCGGGGGAGGGTTCTGACGTCACCGCTCGAATCCGGTCGTTTTACGAGAAAAACCCCTTTCCCAGCTACGAAGGACTCGAGGAATTCGGGGAGCTGGTCAACAAGGGCAACAAGAACCCGTTTTCGGTGCGGCTGCTCGACGCCATTGGCTACAACAAGCTAGTCCTTGAGTGTGGTTGCGGCACGGGTCAATTGAGTCATTTTCTGCAACTCAACAACAACCATGTTCTCGGAGTAGACCTCAGCCTCGGGAGCCTCGGGTTGGCTGTGGAACACAAACGGCGCAACCAACTCGTTCGCTCAAGCTTCTGCCAGATGAGCATCTTCGATCTCGCGATCAAAGATGAGGCATTCGACGTCGTAATTTCCCACGGTGTCTTGCATCACACCTTTGACGCGCGAGCGGCATTCGAAAAGATTGTCCGTAAGGTCAAACCAGGCGGCATCGTAATGGTCGGACTGTATAACCGGCCGGGGCGACTTCCCACCTGGATCCGCTCGAAGCTGATCCGGCTCGTGGGTCCGCGAATCGACTACGTCGTGCGTAACCGTATCCGGGATGCGCGCAAAGCCGATATCTGGATTCAGGATCAGTACTTCAATCCTCACGAGACCTGGCATTCGATTGACGAAGTTCTGAGCTGGTTCGGAGACAATGGCGTGGAATTCCTGAGTTGCTCACCGGCCATACTGGGCAGTGACGGCGAGAGCGCAGCCGGGCTTTTCGCACGTACCGATCGTGGCACGGCCTATCAGCGCTCCGTAACGCAGCTCTCCTGGCTATTCACCATTGCTCGCGAAGGTGCGCTATTTGACATGATCGGACGGCGATTGTGAGCGACATGCAGCCGACGACGACATGGCGGGGCCGCCTGATCGCTATGGCGATCGGGATCGCCGTTCTTGCCGTCGTTTCCGAGCTTCTGCTTCGCACGGTCATGCCGAATTGGCGCGAGTATCACTCAGGGCGGTTCATCACTACCGCCGTGGTTCCCGGCCACGGAGTCGCGTCGATCGGTGTGCCCGGGTTTGACGGCTGGTTCGCTCAGAACAATGGGGACTTTCGCACTCACATCCGGATCAATAGCGCCGGCCTGCGCAACGACGAGGCGGTGGAGGCGGCGGATGGCCGCGTCTGGGTCGTCGGCGACTCGATGTCGTTCGGCTGGGGTGTCGCCCGCGAGGAAACCTACACGCAGATTCTGGCAAACAGGCTCAAGTTCGGCGCCTACAACGTAGCCACGCCCGGCTCAAACGTTTGTGGCTGGCAGGCGCTCTACGCCCGGATGCCGCATGGCATTCGACCGGCCGCGGTGGTTGTGGGCCTGACGATTGAGAATCGCGTGGGTAATTTTGACTGTGCAGCAGACGCCAAAGCGGCGTCAAACCTCAACGAGAGGCCTGCACTGAGCGGCCCCTTTGACATCTCGGCCTCGGCAATCAAGCTGTTCCTGACGCAGCACCTGGCCGCATACAATTTTCTCGCCGTTTCGCTGAAGCGCGTCGGATTTGTCACCACTGCACTGACCAAGATCGGCCTTATTAAGGACCCGCACGGAATCCTGCTCCACGACCAGGATCCATCAAAAGCGTCCGTTGTCATCCGGTCGACTGCCGACGAGCTCCGCCGGTTGCGAGCTATGGCGCCGCCGGATATCCCGTTCCTGGTTGTCCTGTTCCCCGCGCGTTTTGAGCTCCGAGACGGTACCCGGTACTTCCACCAGACCCGCACGGGTGTCGCCCAGGCGCTGTCGGAGCGAAGCATTGACACGCTGGATCTCTTTCCGGAGTTCAAAAGCGCCGGAATGGAAGCCACCCACTTCGCGCATGATGGCCACTGGAATGCAGCCGGCCACCGCATTGCCGGCGAGGCGATCGCCCGCTGGTTCGCGGATCGGCGGATACCTGCGTTGCTGGACCAGAATAGACCCCGTTGAGCGCGCCGCCAATTTCCGCCGGCGGGATCGGTGCCAGAGGCGGCCGCTCGCGCTCCACTGCACCCGGGCGGCACGCGCCGATCGCCGCCCTTACGAGCGCCGCTCCGGCGCGGAGCCGATATTGAACGACAATACACCGCACGCGGTGGACCCTGCCAACGTTCTGTGTTGCCCGAGATGCCGGGCGGCCGGCTTGCGCATCGGTGCAAAGACCGACCTCTGCTGCGACAGATGTGGCGCAGAGTATCCCGTCGACCTCGCAACAGGGGTGATCGCGTTTTCCCTGTTCCCTCCAGAGTCGGTCTCGACCAAGACCGATATCCAGAAGTGGTGGGGAGATCTCTACGCGCAGATCTACCGTGACTACGATCAGGCCATGACAGCCGAGTCTTTGGACAAGGACCTGGATGACCTGGAGGCGCTGTTCCATCGCCGGCGCCATATGCCCTCCGTTGAAATGGGAGGGCTCGATCTTGTCGGCAAGCGCGTCCTGGAAATAGGTTCCGGCGCAGGCGCTCACTCCTGTCTTTTCAAGCGTCGCGGCGCAATCGTGATCTCGGTCGATCTGACGCCGGACCGCGCGATCTCCACCGCACGCAAGCTGGCGCTCACCCGAGGCCAAGGTCCGGCGCGCGCCTACCAGGCCGATGCTGAAAACCTGCCTTTTGCCGACGAGAGCTTTGACATCGTCTATTCCAATGGCGTCCTGCACCACTCGGAGGATACAACCCGCTGCGTTGCCGAGGTCCATCGTGTTCTAAGGCGCGGTGGGCGGGCCGTCATCATGCTTTACTCGCGCCATTCGGCGAATTACTGGCTGAGCATCGTGCCCAGAGGCATTCTGTCAGGTGAAATCTTCCGTCGACCCGAGGCCGAATGGGTTGGACGCGTGACGGAGGGCACGCCGAAATTCGGCTCGACGCGTAACCCGATCACGCGTGTCTATTCGGCCCAAGCCATGAACGCGCTATTCGCCGATTTTTCGATCGAAAGCCTACGCAAATTCAGTTTCCAATTCGACAATTTCGCACTGCCTCGCCTGACTCAGGCTCGTGACTGGCTTCTCCACAAGCTGGGATACATACCTTACCAAGGTGGAGGAATGCTGGTGTACGGCAAGCCTTTCTATGCCGAGACCAATCTGGAGCTGGCATTGGGCTCGGTCCTGGGCTGGGGCTGGGTCATCACTGCCCGCAAGTAGCCATGTCTGCCACCGGCCAGCCGGCAATCGTATTTGATCTTGATGGCACGCTGATCGACAGCATCCCTCAGGTTGCCGCTGCGATAAATGCGACACTGGAGGAGGTTCGCCGACCAGCCCTGCCGCTCGACACCATTCGTGGGATAGTCGGCGAAGGTGCCCAGGTTACCATGGAGCGGGCTCTGGCGGCGACCGGAGATGTGTCTGGTCTCGACACGGCAGTCATGGTCGACCGTTATCTCGCTCACTACCTGGCCGATCCCGCGTCGCGGACAACTGTCTTTCCCGGCGTTGTCGAAGTGCTTGAGCAATTTGTAGCCGCCGGGATGGTGATGGGAATCTGTACAAACAAGCCTGGAGCAACCACACGGCCCGTCTTGTCCGCACTCAAGTTAGACCGCTTTTTCATTGCGGTGGTTACCGCCGACGACACCGAGCATCGCAAACCGGATGGCCGCCATATTCTCGCCACGCTTGCTGCAATGAAGGCAGACCGGACACAGGCGGTATTCGTCGGTGACTCGCGCACGGATCTTGCCGCAGCTCACGATGCTGGCGTCTGTGCAGTGCTCGTTACCTACGGCTACGGCGACACGCGAGCGAAGGACTTGCCGATTGCCGCCAACATCAGCAGATTTTCCGACTTGCCAGCCGCGGTCGAGGAGATCATTTGGCAGAAACGGATACGCACATCGTGAAGATCGCCGTCACTTCGCGATCATTCTCGCGCCACCCTGTCCTGCGTCTGGAACTCCTGGCCAAGTATCTCAAGGTCACGTTTAACGATACCGGAACCGCTCTGGCAGGCGATGAACTGATTGCATTTCTCGCAGGTCATGAGCGCGCCATTGTGGCCTTGGAGCACCTTGATGATCATGTGTTTCAAGCGTTGCCAGAGCTCAGGGTCGTCAGCAAGTACGGCGTCGGTCTCGATATGATTGACCTGGACGCTATGACCCGCCGAGGCGTGAAGCTCGGGTGGACAGGCGGGGTCAATCGGCGGTCCGTGTCGGAACTGGTCGTGAGCCTCTCCATCATGCTGCTGCGTGAACTGCCAGCTGCAAACGCCGCGCTACGGGTCGGATCATGGCGCCAGCCTGTCGGCCGCCAATTGACGGGGCGCACTGTGGGGATCATTGGTTGCGGGCATGTGGGAAGCGACTTGGTCACCCTACTGCGGCCATTCGGTTGTCGTGTGCTCGTGCACGATGTACGTGACTTGGCGTCGCTCTGCCAGAAACACGATATACGGCAGGTGCCGCTCGAGCATCTGCTGGGCGAGGCAGACATCGTTACGCTGCACGTCCCGCTTGATGGTACGACGCGAGGCATGATGGGCCCGGACCGTCTTAACCTGATGAAACCGGGTGCGATTCTGATCAACACCGCCCGCGGTGAGATCGTCGATGAGTCCGCCTTGAAATCAATACTCCAGAATCGGCGCCTGGCCGCCGCAGCTTTCGATGTGTTCTCACACGAACCGCCGGGGGACGTCGAGCTGCTCCAGCTCCCCAATTTTTTTGCCACACCGCACCTCGGGGGTAGCGCAGAGGAAGCCATCCTGGCCATGGGGCGCGCTGCGATCGCAGGCCTCGAGCAGTTTGGCGATCCCCTGACGGTTGCCAAGTCCTAGAGTTTTCACCGTTTTTCGAAACTTCGGCTCGTGACTCCTGTTTGTTTCATAGACGTTCCCTCGGCCATGAAAGAGCAATGGCCGAAGCGGAGCGGAGCATGATCGCCGACGCAGTAATGGCCGACGTCAGCGTCGTCATGCCGGCATATCGCAACGCGGCCACAATCGGCGCTGCCCTTGCCAGCATCGCTCGTCAAAGCATGCCCCCGAGGGAAGTGATTGTGGTCGACGACGGATCGGACGATGGCACGTTCGAAGCGGCGAACGAAGCCGTCGCATCGATGGGAAGGACAGAGCTAAGAGTCTTACGCCAGAGAAACCAGGGGCCAGGCGCTGCGCGCAACCGGGCCCTTCTGGAGTCCAGAGGTGAAGTCGTTGCCTTCCTCGACGCCGACGATCAGTGGCTGCCCCAAAAACTCGCCCGAAGCCTGGCGGTGATGAACGAGACGGGAAGCGATATGGTCGCGCACGACTACTTTGGTGTCACTCCGACCGGCCGACAGCAGGTCGACTGCACTCGTCATTTTCGCCACTATCCCGATCCTTTTGTCGGACAGTTGCTGCGCGGCTATATATCGAGCACTACGGTTGTCGTCCGCCGCGAGATCGTCGTCGCTGCTGGTGGATTCGACCCCGCGCTGCCATCCGGACAGGACTATGATCTCTGGCTGGCGATTCTTGCTCTGCCTGACGTACGATTCACGATGTTCCCGGAGGCTCTCAGCCAATACACAATCGGAATGGGCGGGATCACCGGAAAGATCGAACAGCGGCGCCATTGCGCCATGACCATCCTTAAGCGATTTTCTCCCCGACTGAAGGACTGCCCCGGGGGCGGCTTGCGCGTCGTTGTAATGCGGGCGCTGATCGTGCAGTTCCAGGCGGCCCAGGCGCATTTCGCTCAACGGCAACCGGCCGCAGCAATCGTGGCACTCTTGCAGTCCCCGGCAACCGTTGCCGAAGCCATCACGGCCGCCAACGCTACTGTCTTGCCGCGGCCCAATTTTCTAGGCGTGGTTTTTCCGCCCGCCTCGCCGGTCAAGATCTCCCATGCCAGCTGATTCGAATCCGTTCCTTGCCGCGCGCCATGCCGCGGTTAGCGCCAGTGGCATGCCGCAGACACGCAACCGCTTATGGTGGGAGCGCCTGCCGATGACCTACGCGGACTGGCAAGCGGAAGAACGTGTGCCGCGTACACCGGACGAGCTGGTCCACCTTGCAGACAAGGTCCTGGCAGAAGGACCTTGGCTCAAACGCTGGTTTCAGGCGCATCGCTTTGATGATCTTCGGGTTCTGGATCTGGGCTGCGGTTCAGGTGTCTTCTCCGCCATCCTGGCCAAAGCCGGCGGCGACGTCACGGCGGTCGACATCACCGAGGTCGGCGTTCGGCTGGCACGCGCAACGGCCGAAGCCAATCGGCTCGCCGTCAAGGTGGTCCGCATGGACGCGGAAAATCTCCCCTTTCGCGCGGGCGCGTTTGACTATGTTTTTTCGTGGGGCGTTCTGCATCACACGTCCGACATGAGCCGCGCCGTCAACGAAGCGGGGCGCGTACTGAAGAGCGGCGGGCGTGGCATCATGATGGTGTATCATCGCTCAAGCGTGGTTTATTGGATTCATGGGCTGTTCTGGCTGATCGTTCGAGGCAAGCTGTTTAACGGATACACGATGAGGACGGTCCAGGACTTCTATACGGACGGGTTCTATCATCGTTACCTCACCCGTCAGGAACTAAGCGCGATGCTCGGCGACGCGGATCTGCAACCCGCACGCGTAACGATCACCCAGTATCGCAAGAAAATACTGCCGCTTGTGCCGGGCTTTCTGGACGAGTTTCTGAAGTCACGCTTCGGCATGTGCCTGGTTATCGAATTTGTCAAATCAGATGCTCCGATGAGTGTCGGCGCAACCGCGTACGGCGCTCAAGGCGGGCGGGTTTTAAGCCGAGAACCCTCTCCGGCCGGCCGCCGATGGATGTCCGTATTCTTCTGGAGCTGGATACTTGCTGCATTCTCAGCTTACCTGTTTCAATTCCGTGATCTCGTCCGGCCAGTCCTTTCGCTACTCGGGCTGTCCGGATCGGGTATTTAGAGTTCGAGCAACGTCTTGACCGCATTAGCCATCCTCCTGCTTATGGGAGGAGCACTGGGTGCCGGCGCAACGACGTTGCGCGGGTTGGGCGTCGACCGGACGCTGGCCCTCCCGGAGCACTTCGTCTGGTCATTCGTGCTCGGCTTCGGCGCACTCGGATGGGTCCTATTCTTTCCTGCCGTCGGCAAAGCCGTGTCGCCGGCAGTGCTTGCGCTGGTATGTGCGGCCGGCCTTCCGGGAATGGCCTTCTTGATCCGACGCGAACGGCGCGATTGGCGTCAACTTTCATTGACCAGCGTCACACTTCTTTCTGGGATCGGGCTGGCTCTCCTGTTTGACCTTTTGGAAGGACTGTCGCCGCCGGCCGACGCTGATTCGTTGGCCTATCATTTCGCCATCCCGAAGCTCTATCTGGAGGCGAAGGGGCTTTTTTTCATCCCCCGCGCCAATGACGGCGCCGTGCCGATGCTTCAACAAATGACGTACATGGCGGCACTCGGCATGGGCGGCGAACAGGCAATGACCATGTGGTGCACGCTGACTTCTTGGGGGACGGCCGCTGCAGTGTACGTCACGGCTCGGCAGCACGTCGGTACGGAATGGGCGCTGGCGACAGCACTGGCTTTTCTGACCATACCTGCCGTGATCTATGGAGGTGGCAGCGGTCAGGTCGAGGCGCGCAACGCCGCGTTTGTCCTGCTCTCCGCCTCTGCCGCTGTCCGTGCGAGAACAAACAGCGACGCGCGATATGCTGCGCTTGCCGGGATCAGCGCGGGTTTCTACGCAGCGAGTAAATACCCGGGGCTGCTTTTTGTGGCGGTGGCGGCCTTACCTCTGCTCCTCCACCGCCGTTGGCCCGCATTGGGGGCGGCCTACGGGCTGGCCGCTTTGGCGGCCGGAAGCCAGTGGTATGTTTGGAACGCCTGGAATACCGGCGATCCAGTATTTCCCATGCTTTACGGATGGCTGCAATATTCCGATGGCATATCGTGGAACGCGGAACATCACCGCCTCTATCTGGAGACATTTCGTGCCGCGGAGAAGTCTCTGGACGCGACATTTCCGCTCCTTCTTCTGTATCCGTTCTACGCCACTTTTTCGGTACTGCCGGCCGTTGAAGCGCGGCTCATCGGCTTCGGCCCCCTGCCGCTATTGCTGCTTCCCGCAGCTCTTGTTGGGATCTGGGCACGCAGGTCATCGGTATGGCACAGTCCACTGATATGGATCGCCGCCATTTGTTTTCTGGCGTACGCATTATGGTTCTTTCTTGGTCCCTCTTTGCGCTTGCGCTTTCATCTGCCGCTATACCCGCTTTTTCTGATCTGCGTGGTTGTGGCAACGCAGCGCGCCGTGAGCTTTCTGACAGCGCTCCACGCCCCCGTGGTAGCAGGTTTTGTCGTGAGCCTGGCGTTCCATGCCGCGATCCATGGTGTCTTCACTCTCAACTATGCCAAGTACATTTTCACCGGTGAGAGCCGGGACGCGTTCTTACGCCGGAATATCTCACTCTACGACGGTGTCACCTGGCTGAACGGCCATCTCGGATCGAAGAATCGGGTCGCCGTCTTCTATCGAGAGACAAACTATCTGCTCGACATACCCTATTTCTACGTAAACTCCCTCGTCGACAACCGAATCGATACCCGGCTCGGCCGCGACCGAACGGCTCTTATCTGGGAGCAGTTGCGGACCCAGGGGCTGACCCATGTCATGATCGAGCAAAAGGGAATTCACCCGCCGGATGGCGCCAATTTCGGCTCCGCGCTTGCCGTGCTTCTGCGCGATGGCTGTCTGATCGTGGCGGCGGAGATTCCCTCTCAGGTCATCGCGTCACGAACCTTGTCAGGTGGAAAGGGGTCTCCGGCGGTAGCAACCGTGCTCGAACTGACTCCGAGAACCTGCCCGCTCGGCACCCCCGCATCACCCGCACCTGGCTGATGGTCGACACCCCACTACTTCGTTCTTTCGCCCCACCGGCCACGCTGCAATGATCTCTTCGAGGCTTGTCCGCAAAGTCCGCCGCCTTGCCGAGGACCGAGTGCTGCGCCGCTGGGTCGTCGGCGCCGCTCTCGGGCGCCGCCCGGGAGGCGTCGCCTTCGAGCCCCACCGACCTCCATACCTGGCCGACATGCCTCTGGCTGTCGGAGAGGCCGAGCCTGCTTTCGTGCAACCCTACTCCACAATCCACGCTAACGAAGCCGCAGCGCCGCGGAAACCACTCATTCTTGCGCTACCGGGTGAAACGGTGCTGCTCGCTCCAGGTGACGAGCGAAGCCTGTTCCAGCGAGAATTTTCCGACATGGAAGCTCGGCTTGCCGCCTATCGTTTCGCTTGGCTGCCGCTTATGGGGAGGACAATCGAGCCCGGCTGGGTTCAAGCCCTGTGGAGTACATTCGTCGCTTGCTTTGCTCAGCCGGACTCCAGCTGGGCCTGGCACCCCTACACGGTGGCCGAACGTGCCATCAATATACTGGACTATGCGCGTCGAAGCGGCTTCCCGGGACGGCCGCCGGAGGTCGTCGCGCAGCTCACGCAGCACGCATCAGCCATCGCCGGGCGCCTTGAGTATTTTGGTGACCACAACACGTCAAACCATCTCTCGAATAACGGGCGGGGACTCTACCGGCTCGGCTTAGCACTCGGGCTGCCAGGGGCAATTGAGCTTGGCAAACGGATTCTGCTCGCCGAGGCACAACGGATTTTCGGCCCGTCTGGCATGCTGCGGGAAGGCTCGACGCACTATCACCTCTTGCTGACGCGCAACTACGCCGATGCCTTTCTTGCTGCGCGGGTCCACGCGCGCCCGGAGGCAGGAGAATTGGCTCAGATCGTGAGCCGCGGGCTCGCGGTTCTGCATCATCTGACTCTTCCCGGCGGGCTCCCGCTCATTGGCGACATCTCACCCGATTGTCCGCCTGAGTTTCTTGCCTGCCTGTTGCCGGGCGGCAATCTAGCAAGCGGCTGGACGGCATTGCTGGCGCCCGACGAGCGCGCTGCCCTCGAAGATTTGCGCAAGCCGCTGCCGCTGACACGGATGGAGGAGGTAACACTTGAGGGCTGGGCGCGTTTCACTGCAGGCGGATGGGCCGCCCTGTGGCACGTGGCTCCCGAAGGATGGGCCCCCATGCCCGGTCACGGGCATCAAGATATTGGGTCATTTGAAGCCCATTGGGGTCGCATGCCGCTGATCGTCGATCCCGGACGTGGTGCGTACGGCGAAACTGGCGACGCAGCCTTCTACACGTCAGCCGCTGCTCACAACGGCCTGATGATCGACGATCATGAGCCCTATCCACCCAACAAGCCGTATTACGACTCGACGTTCCGGCACGCAATCTGCGGGGCGCCGCCGTGCATTCATCGTTTGCCAGACGGTCTCACGATGGCGTTTGAGGGTTATCGCCGATTCCCCGGCATTGGTCGGGTGCAACGTAGTTTCCGCTTTGACCCGCAAGCCCTCACCATCAATGACGAGATAGAGGGCAACGGACGGCGCTCCATCGTGCGCCGGCTTCACAGTCCCTGGCCCATGGAGCGAGCGGCCGACGGTGTCTTGTTGCGCACGCCATCAGGTGATTTTCGGATCGCGAGCGAGGGGGAACTATTGGTCTCCCAAGTCAGACGATGGACCGCCTACGGCACACCCGCCGCCGCCTGGGTGGTTGAAATCGCGTCCCGCGTCGATCTGCCTGCCCGGTTTTCGATGCGCGTCAGCCATTCATCATGACGGTCAAACCCCTTCCAATCATGACGACCGCGCCAATGCCAACCCTGGGGAGTCTGTTGAGCTGGGGCAGCATTCCGACGGAAGGCCGTATGTCACTCCCTTGGGTCTCTCCTGGCGACCATTTCGCCCTCTTTGCACGTGCACGCTGGGCTCTTCGTGCTGTCGTCGACGGCTTCACTCAGGCCGACGGGGTGGCGCCGCGGGTGTGGGTGCCAGACTACTTTTGCAACAGTGCCCTTGTCAGTGTGCGTCAGACGGCGGCCACGTTGGTTTTCTACCCGACGACCGCGGGTTTCGAGCCTGACTGGCCTGCCTGTGAAGCCATGGCACGATCGATCCCGCCGCGACTCTTCCTGCAGGTGCACTACTTCGGATGGCCGAGCGACATGACCAGGGCTCGCGCGTTCTGTCATACCTATCAAGCCGTTCTCATTGAAGATGCGGCACATGCTCTGGCTCCGACAGCGACCATCGGTCAGCGGGGCGACTACACGATATGGAGCTTCTACAAACATCTCCCCGCACCCGATGGAGCGTTGCTCACGGCTAGAGCGAGTGCGGCAGCGGCGGCGGCAGTCGTTCGCGCCGCGCGTAAGCTTTGTGGTCGCGGAGAAGATAGACCCCACGGCTGGTGGATGCGGCGGCTGATGCAGCGCTTGGCACCGGCAGCCGTTGCGCGTCTACGGCCCGGACAGCCGCCTTTCGAATTCGATCCTCAAGCCCTGGAGTTGCCAAGCTCGCCCGGCATGAGCCGCCTGGCGCGACGCATGATCGCGGGTTATTCGGGTCACCTCCCCGCCATCGCCGAACGACGTCTCGTGAACGAGGCGGCTGTCCGCAGGTCGTTGCAGTCATGCCCCGGCCTTCGGCCGGCCTTCCCTCCGCCTTCACTGGATGGTGCGCCGTATCGCGCCGTATTTCGTGCAGAAACGACGGAGACGGCGCGCTACTGGTACGACCGCCTTACCCAAGCCGGCCATGCGGTTGAAACATGGCCGGATCTTGCGCCCGAAATACACGCTGCCCCGGGTCGTCATGCAGTGGCATTGTCGCTCCGCGCAACATGTATCGGCTTGCCAATTCACGCTGACCGCACACCAGAAGAGCTGTCAACCGGTTATGGCAGGGCCTGCACCTGATCAGCTGCCTCAGCAAGCTGCAAGATCCGCCTTCGCGCCTCGCGATAGCGAGTATCAAGTCCGCCCCTGACCGCGAGTTCCTGCCACAGGGCCGACGCGGAAAGGTCAACGTGTTCGGCGAAAATCGCCAATCGATGCTGGCCCGAACGGTTGAGGCCGCGCACCCCGCTGCGGCAAAAACGCACACGCCGGGCGATCGTGGCGAGGCCAGCTTCATCGATGGAATCCACATCACCGAATGGCCAGGCAAACCAAGCGGGATGTCGCCCGAGCACTGTCGTGAGCCTCTCGCAGGCACCAGTGACCTCATGCTCCAACGCAGCAGGGTCGAGGGCCGCAAGGCAGCGGTGGGTCTGAGAATGCGCGCCGATTTCGTGCCCGGCGGCGGCGAGCTCACCTATGTCGTCCCAGCTCATCAGCGGCCGTTGCGCGGCAGGTGCATTCTCCGCAATACGAGCTCTAAATATGCCGCGGGCCACCTCGGCCGGCCGCTCTCGCGGCGGCAGGTCGATGAGACCTGGGCAAACGAAAAACAGTGCTTTCACCCCGAAGCGCGCAAGCACGCGCTCGGCAGCCCACCGATTGGAGGCAAAACCGTCATCGAAACTGACAAGACAGGGGACGTGACGGTCGTTGCTGCGGGAGGATCCTTCGATCCTCGCCGCCGCTTCAGCCGGCGTAATAAAGCCATTGTTCTTTACGATTCTCTCGATGAGATCAGCAAATGTCTGCTGATGAACCTCGGGAATATCGTGGAAGAGCAGAATTCGAAATGCACCAGCCGGTGAGGGCGATAAACGTTGCCGCACCGCGAGTCCTGCGAGCAATGGCGAGGCCAGCATCTCTCGCACCTTCATCCGGATGCTCCAAAGTTACTGGCGCGCACGGGAAACGCGCCAACGCACCAGCCTGGCCCGCAAGCCGGCGTCGTCGGCTTCAAGTTCGTCCGCCAAGCGGTACGGCGTTCCGCCGAGGCCGGTTTTGAACGCCAGTATCCCCTTGGGAGTCAGAGTGGGATCCATACCGCCAAGATCGAACGACCGCGTCCCGGCTTCCTTCTCAGCCAGGAGCGCGCGCCACAGCAAGAGTTGGCCGGCATTGCATTTACGGCCAGCTTCGGTAAGCACTCCGGCCAAGTATTCCGCGCGGCCAGCGTAACGGGCTATCAATATATCACCAAGTGGCTCTCCTTGCCCTGAGCACCGCCATGCCCGCATTCTCTCATGGAGCGGCAATAGCCGTTGCACACGATCCAGCAGATCGGGCGTGACCGACGTAGAAAATCCCCGTTGCTCAAGAAATGCACGGTATGCGGCGAGAAATCGCTCGAACCCTTGATCGTCTTGCGTGGTTTCAATTGACAGGCCGATGCGCTCCGCCTTGTGCAGCCCGTTTCTCCATTTTTGAGCGAGCCCTCGACGAAGATCGGTCTCGGATGCTGCGAGATCAACCGCGGCAGAGATCCATCCGCTCGCACCAGCCGGCCGCAGGCCTGCCGCCGCGAACGCTTTACAATCAGTCTCTCTGGCTAGAGCCGCGGGGGCGATGCGCAGATGCAAATGCCGTTCTCCGACGAAATAGCGGCGAAGTGCGGCGACAAGCACGTCATACCTCGACTCCTCACCCGGCACGCACACCGGGGCGCGGACAACCCACGCCAAGCCGCCTCCGATCAGGGGAAGGCGCCGAACCATGACCTGCACCGCGCCTAGCACACGGCCACCTTCATCCAGTATCCCGCGCTCGACCTGCCACAAACCGGCTTGAGCCTTCGCCGTCCCCCACGCCCAGCTTTGAACCAGTGATACCCCCGTGAAACGCGCCATCATCGCGTCCCATCCGGTCTGTGTAAAATCTCCGGGAACAAACCGAATCATCAAGAGGGATTCCTGCTGTCGTGTGGCATAACCCTACCATCGACTGCAAAAGCTTTCTGCATCATGAAGCAGAAATATGCGGAGCAGCATGACAGACTGTCACGGCGCTGATAGGCCTTTGGCATTTTTTGAGTTCGGTGGCACCACCATGCTCGCGGTCGCGGTCTGGATCAGCATGCTTGGCTTCTTGTATGGCTGGCCAAGTGTCCCGCATTGGCCACTTCGCGTGATTGCCGTTTTGCTTACTCTGATCACGATCCGGCGTCTCCATGCTGAACGCCCATTCATGTTGCTGTCACCGCTACTGCTGCTACCGGTAGTAATAATCGTTTTCTTCGTTGTGGGGCCTTCTGTCTATTCGTCACCCGAGAACCTGGCGGACTTCCGGCCCGATTTCAAAGTGCCTATCGAGCGGTATCTGTCCGGCCCGGCCGAGCTGATCGTTCTGCAGTTCGCTATCTGGTGTCTTATTGTTTGCCTGGCGATACGCAGCCATGCGCCTCTTCAGATATCACCGCACACCAGGCTGTCGACAAATCTCGTGGGCGGCTCTGCGATATCCATGCTGCTTGGATCGGTGGCCTTGCTTCTGGGACAAAGCATCTACTCGCCAGTGACCGAATGGATGAAGACAGGCCTCGGCCTTCAAGTGTTGCATGGTGTTCCGCCCGTAGTCTCGTTCAGCATTGCCGTCCTCACCTGGCTTGCGGCCTTCAATCGTCGCTGGCGCCCGCTTGCGCTTACCGCCGGCATCATCGGTTGCGCAGCGCTCTTCAGCCTTGCAAACGCCAAGACGCCGGCCTTTGTCGCCGCCTCGTGCTTGCTGCTCTACTTAGTTCTCTCGCCCGGCAATCTGAAGAATATCTGTTACGGTATTGTCGCCGTTCTATCCATCATCATTGTTTCGACATTGGTTCTCGCGGAGATACGGTTTGGAATCGTTTCAAACGTCATGGTTGGGGCCGACAGTCGCGGGCTGTCGGCACTTTCTAAGGCTGTCACCTATAAACTGGTCTTGCGGCAAGTTGATACGGCGGGCTGCTTCTCGAACGTCATAGAGCGCCGCCTTTTGGCCCCGCCCGACCGATCACCCGGGTACTTTATCGGCGCGATCGTTCCGAGGATGCTTTGGCCGGACAAGCCCAACCTATCTCAAGGCGACCAGCTTGCGGTCGACTATTGCGACATTCCCATCCAATCCGTATATGGGCCAGGCTTCGTCCACAGCGCTTCGGTAACGCTACTCGGAGAACCGACAATTGCCGCTGGCTGGGGCGGCCTGATGGTGGCTCAAATCACGTTGGCCATAGGGCTTGCGCTTGCGACGATCCTATTGCTCCGTAGTGCTGCGGTCGGGGCGGTGACTCTGACGGCCTTGTTGCCATGGCTAGTTGACTTCGATCAGAGTCTCGCGCTCTATATCGCCAATGCGGTGAAGATGTTCTTCTACATCAGTCCGGCCGCGGCCCTGTTCGTGTGGGCAGAGCGTCTCCCCTCCACGTCGCGGCGCCCAATGGATTGACCAGTATTTCTAGTCAAGAGCGTACGACGTGGCACGGCTCGCCCAAGGCAACGGGGCGACGAGCGGCCACGACAGGCATTCGAAAGGCTTCAACTTGAATACTGCGATGACATCGGGTCGGAAAACAGCTCCTGAACAGCTTTCCGTCCTGCCTTAGACCGAAATATGACGCCAGGCTCCGCATCAGCGCGCAAAATTCGCGTCCTCATTAACGGCCTTCACGCACGAAGTGGCGGCGGGGTTACATATCTCCACAATATTTTGCCGATGCTGGCCGAATATCCCGACCTTGAATTGCACCTTTTTATACACACGGATCAGTTTGACATCATCGGAGACGTAGACGAGCGTATTCGTGTCCACTTGCTGACCCTCAAGCCGGGCATTGCATACCTGCTTGCCTGGGAGCAGATTTGCTTGCCTATCCTAGCCCGCCTCATGCGGGTCGATATCACCTTCTCGCCCGCCAACTACGGGCCTCTATTTGCGCCCGGCTCGATCATCTTGCTGCGCAACGCATTGACCGTTGCCGGGCGTGAAACGCGGCCGCTCAAGCGTCTATACTGGGTAGCGCTCTCGTGTATGACGCTTCTGTCACTGACAGCCAGCAGGCATGCGATCGCGGTATCGGGATTTGCGCTGAAGACGCTTACGTTCGGGTTTGCGAGGTTTCTCCGACGACGGCTATCAGTCGTCTATCACGGTGTTGGCATGATCTATTCGCCAGGTCAGGTGGTGACGGTCGACTCACCCTTCCTCCTGGCAGTGGCAGATATCTACATTCAGAAGAATCTTCATACACTACTGAAGGCGATGCCGTTGGTATTGCGGAGTTACCCCACCTTGAGGCTGCTCATTGCCGGGCGCCAGATAGATATCGGCTATTACAACGAACTGGTGAAGACGATTCGCCGCCTGAATCTCGAATCCAGCATTCAGTTCATCGACAATGTGCCACCGGCCGAGCTCGTGGAACTCTACCGGAGCTGCATTCTATTTGTCTTTCCTTCAACAGTAGAGACTTTCGGCAATCCGCTCGTCGAAGCCATGGCGTGTGGCGCGCCGATTGCCTGCTCGACGACAGCCGCGATGCCGGAAATTGTCGGCGACAGCGCCGAGTTCTTTGACCCGTTTGACTCGCGAAGCCTCGCACAGACTATTGTCCGCCTACTCCAAGATCCCGCTCGGCGAGAGGATCTCAAGCGTCGGGGCATCGAACGGGTGCGCGGCTTCTCTTGGAAGGAGAGCGCTCGACAAGTTGCCGAGATCTTCCGTCAATGCGCAAACAGGCCGGCGGCTGACGGTCACCTTGACTCCGCGCGATAGCCCACACACATGAGGCTTCTCGTCAACGCGATGTCTGCACGGCGAGGCGGCATTACGACCTACACCCGGAATCTCATTGACGCTCTCGAGGCCCGTGGAATTGAAACAACGGTTGCCGTGCCGCACGAGCTCCATCAAGAGCGGCCGTGCAGCACCGTCAGTGTGCGCGCGAGCGAGTTCCGGCCAATCAAGCGGGTGATCTGGGAGCAGACGGTTTGGCGCAACCATGTGCGGCGGTACAGGCCTGATATTCTCTTCTCATCGGCTAATTTCGGGCTTTTCTGGAGCCCCGTGCCACAAGTCCTCCTACTCCGCGAAGGCGGGCTCTTTGATACCTCCTATCTCACCAACATAGCCCCTAGCCAGGGCGTCCACGCTGCTGCCATGAGAACGATGCGCCGGAGCCTGATGCTGATGTCGGCACGCCATGCCGATCAGATAGTGGTGCCATCCGAGGCCATGAGAGCATCACTCCTATCATGGGCGCCCAGCTTGGCGTCGAAATGCCAAGTTAATCTGTATGGGACGTTAAGCGATCTATACCGGCCCGAAGCGGCGGCCCGACCCTGGCGCGATGATGGTGTTCTTCGCCTTCTCTACGTCTCAGTCTACTACCCGCACAAGAATCCCGGGCTGCTCTGCCAGGCCGTGCGCTTGCTAAACGCACAGGGGTTCCCGACACACGCCACGATCACCATGGATCTTGAAGACGCACGCCGTTCACCGGGCGGGGCACTGGACTATAGGCAAATGGAGCGGGCCCTACGAAGCGGAGAGGTTACTCTCGGTGCCCGCAGTTATGACAGCCTGCCATCCTTGTATCGTAGCCATGACGTCTTCATTTTCCCGTCGGTTTCCGAAACGTTCGGCCATCCTATGGCGGAGGCACTAAGCAGCGGATTGCCGATCATTGCAGCAGATACGCCGGTCACACGCGAAGTCTGCGGATCCGCCGCGCTCTATTTCAAGCCTTTCTCGGCGAGTAGCCTATGTGAGCGATTGGCCGAGCTCGACCGAAGCCCTTCGCTAAGGGAGGAGTTGGCGCGTCGCTCACGCGACCGAGCCCTGGGGCAATTTAAGTGGGCCGATCACGTGGACCGGCTCATTGAGATATTTGAAAGCGTTATTCGAAAAGTGCGGCGGCCGGCGCGCACCCAGACGGCAATGACCGGCTCGGCAAAGTGAACCTGGTATCAGTGCTAGCGAAGCAGGCTCTGGTAAGAGACCTCAGGCACGGCGTGTCCCACCGCCCGATGGAAACCGCGCGGGGGAGTAGCTGATGTGCGGCATTGCAGGCACAACCGGCAGCACGACCGATCGGCTGTGGGAAATGGCCGGATACCTCGGCCACCGCGGTCCCGACGATCGCGGCATCTGGCAGGATAAGTCTGGCGGTCCGGGTTTGGCTCACACCCGTCTCGCTGTTATCGACCTGTCGCCCGCGGGACATCAGCCGATGGTGTCGCCCTGCGGCCGTTACGTCATTGCCTACAACGGCGAAATCTACAACTATCGCAGCCTGCGCCGCGATCTTGAGAGCATTGGCGAAGTTTTTCGCTCCTCCAGCGATACGGAGGTGCTGCTGACACTCTTGCGTCGTGAAGGCATCGCCGCTCTCGACAAGCTCGCAGGAATGTTCGCCCTCGCTTTTTTTGATCGTGAGCGCCAGGAGCTCCTGCTCTGCCGTGATCGATTTGGCAAGAAGCCGCTGGTCTATGCGCCGCTGCCTGCAGGTCATCTTGCCTTTGCCTCAGAGCTCATGGCTCTGCGCGCGGTCACCGGTATTGATTTCTCTACAGATCCTACGGCGCTCTCCGAATATCTGGCCTGCCTGTATGTTCCGGCCCCGCGTACGATCTATACCGGCGTTTACAAACTTGCGCCTGGCGGCTGGGTTCGCTGGCGATCGGGCCATATTGAGAGTGGGCAATGGTGGCAGCCTTCGATCCATGGCGACCGCCTGCTTCCGGTTGAAGCGGCAGCCGAGGAGCTTCTGCCGTTGATGCGTCAGGCGGTAACCGAGCGGCTGGTTGCCGATGTGCCTGTAGGCTGTTTCCTTTCCGGAGGTCTCGACAGTTCCGTTATCGCAGCGCTGATGGCCGAAGAGCAACGGCGTGCCGGCGGCCCACCGATACGTACATTTACGATGGGTTTTGCCGAGGCACGCTATGACGAGACAGCGGAAGCCGCAGTCATCGCCCGTCACATTGGCAGTGACCACACCGTCCTGCCGGCAAGCGCGCAGTTCGCCGGCGCCCTCGAAGACATGGTCGACTCCTTCGGCGAGCCGTTCGGCAATCCAACGGCACTGCTGGTCGGTGAGTTATCCCGAAAGGCACGGCAGCATGTGACCGTGGCGCTCGTAGGTGACGGCGGCGACGAAGTGTTTGCCGGCTACCCGCGCTATCGAGGGGGCCTTCTCGCCGCGCGCCTCCGCCGCGCACCCCGGGCGGTTCGTCATGGGCTAATTGCCCCCTTGGCCCGCCTGATTCCGGAGAGTAGCACCGGACATCACGCATGGCGCCGAGCGCGTGAATTCCTTGCAGCCACGACACTCGACGCCGCCCAGACTTATGCATCGTGGGTGGAATATTTCAGCCCGGAGGAGCGGGGTGCACTACTTGGACTTTACAAGAACCCCGACCGCCCCATTGCACGTCTTTACACCGAATCAACATCGATGAATCCGCTGGATGCCATGCAAGAAACCGACCTGCGGTCTTTCCTGCCGGGTAACATCTTGGCCTATGCCGACGCAATGAGCATGCGTCACGCTCTCGAATTGCGGGCTCCCATGCTTGACCATCGGGTTGTCGAGGCCGTGGCACGAATCGCCGCAGCGACGCGATACGCACGTGGCCCCAAGACTCTCCTCAAAGCGGTTGCTCAACGGCTGCTGCCGGCTTCGATCATCGATCGGCCCAAGCGTGGGTTCAATCCGCCCATGGGCATATGGGTAAAGCGAGAGCTGGCATCGACGATCGAAGACCGGCTGACCGCGCCGCGTCTCGCGCGCCTCGGCATCGATGCAAAGCCGGTGGCGCGGCTTGTTGCCGAGCATGGCCGGGGACGCGACCACGGGCTGAAGATTTGGGCTCTGCTCGTCTTGGATACCTGGGCCGAGCGCACGCGTAGCGCGACAGAGTTTCGGGCCTCCGCTGCAGCCTCGTGATTGATCGCGTTCTCTCGGCTGGCTCATATCTGATAGCCGGCACCGTCATCCAGGCCATTCTTGCCTTTGCGGGCAATGTCATCATGCTGCGCGCTCTGGGGCCTGATGAATTCGGGCGTTTCGCCGTTACCCTGGCCGGCATTTCGCTGATCGCCGGCCTCGTGTCGCTCCGTCTCGGCACGGTCGTCATCCGGACCCCCGACTCTGCGCTGACGATCGCCTTCCAGAAGCGCTACTTCACGGCCATGCTGGCTGAAACCGGCCTGGTAGCAGCCCTGTCTACGGCGTGGCTGATCGCCAGCGGACGCACGGGATGGACCGATATGCTGCTGCTCGCTGCTGTCGCCGTGCAGCTATTCTGCTCGCATGCAAGGGCATTCTGGGAACGCACAATGCCGTTCGGAATGATTGCGATCCTGGAGACCGTGGTGGCCGCGCTTGCGCAGATGGCTGGCGTCGTCATTGTGCTGATGACGGCGTCGGAGGCGGCTTTCTACATCCGTGAAGCGGTGGCCGCTGGTGCCATGCTGACAGGACTATGGCTCGTCGGCGGACTAACGTGGCGGCCGCTGGTTTGGCCGCGCCTGAATGAATGGATACAGGTGTTTCGTGAGGCCCGCGGAGCCTGGCTCGATGCTGTGCTGGAAGGACTTTTCCAGCGCCTGACTGTGCTGGCCGCTGCGATGATCGGAGGCCACCAGGGTGCGGGCCTGTTTTCGATGGCACAGCGCCTGGCCATACTGCCGCATCAGCTTATTCAACCGCTCGGTCGCGTTGCCGCTACGTGGTTCAGCCGGGCCGAGGAGTCCGAGAACCGGAGCAAGGGCCGTGACCGGCTGATACTGACAGTTGCGGGGCCCCTCGCTGTCGCCGGCGTGCTAACGATCGCCGCCGCCGATCCGCTCGTTCCCTGGATATTCGGCGAGCACTGGCGTGATGCCGTTCCCATTCTCATGGCCATGAGCGGGGCCATACTTTTTATGTCGATGTTCGAGATCACGCGCAGCTACGCACTCGTGATCAGACGTACGCAGCCCTTGCTAGCAGCGCGCGCGGCACAGTTCGCTGCTTTCGGGATCGGATTGGCTGCCGCTTGGTTCGCCAGCGATGCCCGGCTGATTTATCTTGGTGGTGGATTCTCAGCAGCCTTTGCCATGGCCTTTGCTGCACAATTTGCCCTGCTTCGCCGTCGCGAGTCGGCATGAAGGTCAGCATTGCAGTGCATGGGCGCTTCCACGCCTTTGATTTGGCGCGCGAGCTTGCGACCAGCGGCGCCTCCGTTTCTCTCGCGACCACCTATCCGGCGATGATCGCGCGGCGCTGGCTTCCACAAACGGTTATTTTACGGACAGCACCGAGCCTCGAGCTTCTTCGGCGTGCCACAGCCTCACTTCCGCTCTTTCCTTCCACGGATTTCTGGATCACCTCGCGGTTCGGCCTCTTCGCGGCACGCCATCTACCGGCTACATCCGACGTATTCGTCGGCTGGAGCGGCGCCAGCCTGGAGGCGATCGAGGTTGCACGGGCTCGCGGCATCCCTGTCGTGATCGAACGCGGCTCATCCCACATCGCTCACCAAGCCGCGATTCTCGCCGCCGAGTATTCGCGACACGGGCGGGACGGCCCTGCAGTCGACCCTCGCATGATCACGCGCGAGTTGGCCGAGTATGAAGCCGCCGACGCTATCATGGTGCCGAGTCACTTTGCCGCACGTACGTTCGTTGAGAACGGGATCACTCAGCAGAAGGTAATCGTAAACCCCTACGGCGTCGATCTTCGGCCCTACGCGGCCTTGCCCGTGGAGCGGGAGAGATCCGCGCACACCCGCATTCTATTCGTGGGAAGCGTCGGGTTGCGCAAAGGTACGCCAGCACTGGTCGAGGCCTTTGGCAGGCTGGGAGAGAGCTATGAGCTTCATTTGGTCGGGCCGGTCGACCCCCGTCTCCTCCCCCTGCTGAAACCCCTGCTCAATGATCGCGTATTTGTGCATGGCCCGTTGCGTGGCGGCGATCTGATCGACCGGTTCAGCCGCGCTGACATCTTTTGTCTGCCTTCTCTCGAGGAAGGACTAGCCCTTGCCCTGCTACAGGCCATGGCGTCTGGCTTACCCGTCGTGGCAACTCCGGAGACCGGCGCAGAGGATGTTGTGATGGACGGGTGCGAAGGTCTGCTTGTCCCCGCGCGCGACCCTGACCGTCTTGCGGCTGCGCTCCTGCGCCTCGCCGATCGTGATCAACGCCTCGCCATGGGAACAGCAGCCCGTAACCGTGTGGCAGCGTCGTTCGGCTGGCCCGAATACGGAACGCGGGCACTCGCAGCTTACCGGGCTTTATTGTCCAAGAAGCCTGCCAATTGACCACCAGATCCCCTAGAACGTGAGAACATGAGTAGAAACCCGCAACCTGTCTGGGCGCCCGTGCTCTGCGTGGTCGGCGCCCGCCCAAATTTCGTCAAGATCGCACCGATCCTTGCGGCCCTGAAAGCAGACGGCCGGATACCGGCGCGGTTGTGTCATACAGGCCAGCACTATGATGCGGAGCTGAACGACGCGTTCTTCAGTGATCTCGATATTCCCCGGCCTGACACAAGGCTGGAAGTTGGTTCCGGATCGCACGCCGTTCAGACCGCGGAGATCATGAAGCGCTTCGAGCCAGTGCTTGATACAGAACGGCCCTCGGCCGTTCTCGTCGTCGGCGATGTAAATTCAACGTTGGCGGCGGCTATCGTCGCGGCGAAGAAGCAGATTCCGGTTATCCATGTTGAGGCTGGCCTGCGCAGCTTCGACCGTACCATGCCGGAGGAGATCAATCGCATTCTCACGGACCAGGTCTCCGACCTGCTGTTCGTGACAGAACCTGCGGCACTGGAAAACCTGGCCCGAGAAGGAATTCCGGCCGAACATGTGAAGCTGGTCGGCAATGTCATGATCGATGCCTTGAAGCGGCAATTGCCCGCCGCAACTCCCGCAGTACGCACGCTTGCCGCATCCGGGGGCGTCCCGGAGGCCGGCTACGCGGTCCTCACTCTGCACCGCCCCAGCAACGTCGACGACCCGGCGGTGCTCGGACCGCTACTCGACTCGATCCGTGCCATAGGCCGCGACCTTCCCGTCATCTTCCCCATACACCCTCGTACCCAGGCGCGATTGGAAGCTTACGGCATGACCGGACTCCTCATAGCGCCCGAGATTCGCGCGCTTCCCCCCATCGGCTATCTCGACATGCTGGGCCTGATGCGCGAAGCGCGCCTAGTACTGACAGATTCGGGGGGTCTGCAGGAGGAAACGACGGCTCTCGGGGTCCCCTGTCTGACGCTGCGCGAGAACACAGAGCGGCCTGTAACCGTAAGCGAAGGTACCAGCACCCTGGTTGGCAATCGGCCAGCTGCCATTGCGACCGCCTATGCCGAGTTCCGCAGTGGCGGCAGCAAACGCGGCCGGATTCCCGCGCTCTGGGATGGACGGGCTGCCGAGCGGATCACAAGCGAACTCGCCGTGTGGCTCGCAGCACGACACAACCGCAGCACCCGATGACCCTGGGTCGTCTTTTCCGCACGGCCCGGTATCTTACCCCCGAGCAGCTTCTTTTCAGTATCGTTCGCCGCGCGCGGCACAGCCGCTGGGCGCGCCGACCCGCTGTGGCACGAGCCCGTATTGGAAAAGCTGCTGCACAACTCCCGCGGATCGACCCGCAGCAGCCGCGATTGCAGCAGATCGCCGCGCAGGTCGCTCTGCTACAGCGGACCATCCATCCCCAGCCCATCGCGGAGCTGCGCGCCGGCCGCCTCGGTATCTTCGGGCAAGATATGCGGATTGATCCGACGATGGACTGGCGGTGCGAGATGGGAGAAGGCAACAGCCCACTTCGTCGCCTGACGTTAGCCTATTTCGGCTGGGCGGTTCCACTTCTCGCCGACGGTAAAACAGAGGACCTTCAGCGGATCTTGGCGGCCTTGGATCGGCTGGATGATGTCCCGTGGTCCGAGCCAGGGGTCTTTCGCGATATCTGGAATCCCTATACCGCGAGCCACCGCCTGATAAATCTCCTAACTGGCCTGCATCTCTATGGCCGATCGGGCGGACCAGCCGACATTCATCTCGACCGGATCCTTGAGCATGTCCGGTTCTGCGCCGCTTTGGTGACGGCTGATCTCGAGCGTGACATCCAGGCCAATCATCTCCTTAAAAACTGGACTGCCTTGGCCATCTATGCAGCGGCAACAGAGGTTCCGGACAAAGCCTTTGCTGGCCTTGCAAACGGCGTTCGTCGCAGTGTCGCGCAGCTTGTGCTGGTGGATGGCGGGCACGCAGAGCGATCACCGATGTATCATGCGCTCGGTCTGATGGATGTGGACGCGATCATTAAGAGCGGCGCTGTGCCGACTCTCGCAGTGGAGCTGGATGATGCGTCCGCTCGGCTGCGTGCCGCCCTCTCCATCCTGACTCATCCCGACGGTGATATCGCCCTGTTCAACGACGCCTGGCTCGGCGGTGCACCCCCGCCGGGCATGCTGCAGATCCAGCCGCCTGGACCTGGCCGCCATATTCTTCCTACAACCGGCTATACCCGGCTCGACGGCGGAAACGACGTCGTCGTCTTCGACGCCGGTGCATGCGCGCTCGATTGTCAGCCCGGCCACGCGCATGCCGATTTTCTTTCGTTCGAACTCTCCGTGGCACGCACCCGTTTCGTCGTCGACCCGGGCACCGCTACCTACACCGCGGGACCACTGCGTCACCAAGTCCGTTCCGCTGCCAGCCACAACGGTCCCCACGTAGTCGGCCACGAACCTCTGGAGCTCTGGCAGTCCTTTCGCGTTGGCCGGCGAGCACGCGCAGGCTTCCTCCAAGAATGCGGCCTCAGTGAGGTGACGCCACTTTGGTGCGCAGGTTGGCAAGACGGCTATCAGGGTGGTGGTGTTGGAGTTCGGCGCTGGCTTGGTCTATGGCCTCATCAAGCCCTAGTCATACTGGACCTCTGGACGGGACTCGGTGCGCGCACCGGGTGTTCGCGATTGTTGATCCCGGAGCCATGGCAGGCTGTGACGCGCGATGGCGCACTCTCCTTTGTCGCTTCCGGGGCCGTGCAGGTCAGGCCCATCCTGGGGGAGATCGGCCCAGTGCAGCAGGCGCCGTGGTGGCCGCGATATGGCACCGAGGCCCGAGCCAGTGCCATTGAGCTACAGCCGCACAAAAACGGTCCTGTGCACGTGGCGGCCCTGCTAATCGCCTGGGGTACGCCTCCTGAGAACCTGTCTCGGGCGATGCTCGAGCGGCTGGCCCGAACACTCACCGCGGCGCCGATGTAGCGGCCTCAGCAAGTACGCCCGCGAGCTTCGCCGCGGCGGCTTCCCAGGTTAGTTCCCGCAACACGTCCGTTTTATCCTCGGACGGCGGCGCATCCTTTCTCTTCCACACGGTCTCGAGCGCTACAGCCACCGCAGCGGAATCGGCCGCGGCAAGCAACCAGCCGTGCATGCGCTGCACCAGTTGGCGTGCCTCCTCAATCTCGCCCGGAACGCACAGGATCGGCCGCCGCACCGCCAGCAGTTCGACGAGCTTGTGATGCCACCAGCCTGTTCTGGGGGTTCGCACATACAGGTTCATGTGCGAGCGCGCTAGCAACGCCGTATAGGCCGCGAACGTCAGCTGCCCGTGGATATGGACGGCACATCTGCCGCGCAGCGGAGCCAATGCCGCTTCAACCGTCACCGTATCTGTCCCGGCGTAATGCAGTTCGACCGGCCGGCCTGTCACAGCTAGAAACCGCTCCACACCCCCCACCAGGGTCGCGAGAGCAGCGGTCTCATAGGCGGCGCCCACCAGGGTGACGGTAAATGTCGTTGGCAGGATATCGCACCGCGCTGCAAGGAGTTCCGAGGGTACGCCGCTATACACCGTTGTACTCGGTCCCGGAAGCCACCGTGCTGCGTCACCGGCGTTGGCTTCCGACAGGGATGTCGCCGCCACGGCATCGCCATAGCGCTTGGCGAGCGTGCCACGAAAGGGCGCGGGGATGAACGCTGTCCATTGGTCCTTGACGTCACGGACCCAAGGGCAACCGGCAGTCCGGGCGACTCCCTGAGCGATCGCCCAGGCATCGGTATTGCCGAAAATCCCCCAGACGACGTCCGGCTGAAAAGCCTTGGCCAAGGGTCGCCAATAGGGCCGGCTGCCATCGCGCCAGTCCGTAAACATGCCACCGCGCACCAGATACTGATAGGCGATGACCGGCGCACGCAGAAGCGCCGGCAGTTGGCCGGCGCGTAACGCCTCAAGAACAGGCGCCGGTTTTGGCCGGATGGCCAGCCGGAAAGGCTGACTCCAGTCATGCCCCGCCAGTGCAGCCGGCAATGCCATGGCACCCAACCCGGCGTCGTCGCGGCGCAACGTCTCTGTCATCAAGACGACGCGATGGCTTTGCCGCGTCAGTGCCGCGGCAAACTCACGGGCACGCGTGCCACAAACATGCGTGCAATCCGGATGACAGTGATTGACGATGACGATCCGCACCGCTGCCCCTGTCTCAAACTGCCTGGTCTGCGAAAATAGAGATCGGCGCTCCATCGCGGATGCGATCGACGAAATGCCGCCGCCAGGCTTCGGCAATGAATGCCTTCCAGAGAGGCGGTGCCAACTGCCCTTCTCCTGACCTGGCGCGAGCGAGCGCCTTGCGCCACCACACCACGTTCCAGTAGCCACGCGCTGCAAATGCCGCATCTTCGATGGTATCCGCCACTGCGTTCAGTAGTCCCCCCTTCATCCACTGATCCTGGGGCGGCACGAAACCTTGCTTGTTCCACCGGGTGCGCACGCCCTCTGGGAGGATGCCACGCATCGCCTCACGCAGCAGCCGCTTGGTCTGCGCGTCACCCATGAGAATTTCGGACCGCAGGCCGAAGACGAACTCGGCCAGCCTATGGTCGCAGAAGGGCAGCCGGACCTCGACGGAATGAGCCATCGAGTTGCGGTCTCCGTAACGCAGCAGCGTGGGCAGGACGGTTTGGAAGCTTTCGCGGGACAAGAGAGCCTTCAGACCGGTGAAGGCAGAGTCCGAGACTGAAAGCGGCCTGTCTAGCAGCCGTGCCGCTTCAGGTGTGAAGCCGAATGTGATATTGCTGCCAACACCCGCCCAGCGTGCCAGCGCTCGACGCAGCCCATGCGGGAGCCGAGTCTTGACCTGCTCGCCGAAACCGGCAAGCGCCAGGGGATAGCGCTGACGGATCGCGGCGCGTTCGGCGTCGGATCGGCCCGGCTCCGCGACGTAGGCGCGGAAATGCTGCTCATAGCCACCCAGAAGCTCGTCGCCACCCTGACCATCGAGCAGCACGACTACACCGCTTTCGCGGGCCTGGCGGAAAACACACCATTGGGCGTACTGGCTGCCTGAACTGACGGGCAATTCGTTGTGCCAGACGAAATCTCCAAGCTCTTTGAGCAACGCTTGCGGTGTCGGCTGTACCTCATGCCGCTCGACCCGAGCTACCTCGGCCACCATGTCGATATATGGGCCTTCATCCGCGGAGCTTCCGGGAAAGCGCCCGGAAAACGCATGATAGATGGAATCCATGCCGCGCTGGGCCCGAGCCAGGCAGACGATCGAACCGGAATCGAGCCCACCGGACAGGCAGGACCCGACCGGAACGTCGCTGCGCAGACGAAGGCGAACACTATCAGCAAGCAGCGCCCCGAAATGCCGCGCCGCTTCGCCGATCCCGAGGTTCGCCACCCCGGAGTCCGGCTTCAGCGTCCAGTAGCGTGCCACCTGGACCCGTAGATTGCTTAGATCAACGGTCAGGTACTCACCGGGCAGTAACTGACGGATTGCCGGAAAGACCGTTGTCGACTGGTCATCGAGCCCCTCGCCGCACGCGAGAAAACGCAGCAGGCGCTGATCATCCGTTTTTCTCTCGATCTCGGCGAGAGCCAGCAGCGCCTTGTACTCCGAGGCGAAGGCGAAGAAGTCGTCTGTCGCGGCGTAAAGAAAGGGCTTCTCGCCATAGCGATCACGTGCACAGAGCAATCGACGGCGCTTGGTATCGTAGAGCGCAAAGGCAAACATGCCGTTGAGCTCGTCCAGGAAGCGGTCTCCCCAGGCGCGATAGGCTTCGATCAGGACTTCCGTATCGCTGTGGGAGGAGAAAACCACGCCCTCTTCCCGCAATCGCTGAGCGAGCTCAAGATAGTTGTAGATTTCGCCGTTGTAACAGACGACGACGTCGCCCGAGGCGTGACGCATAGGCTGCCGACCACCCGGCGAGAGATCGATGATCGACAGCCGCCGATGCCCGAAGCCGACCTGGCCGGACGCGTCCAGCCACAGATTTTCTTCGTCCGGGCCGCGATGGGCCTGCAAGCCGGCCATCCGCGCAAGTGCCTCGGCGCGGATGCGCCGTTTGGCCATGATCCCGGCAATGCCGCACATCTAAGCGTCTTTCACTGGAGAGGCGGCATACTAGTTGCCGCCTGTCAGTCCCGCCAGCCGCAGAATGAGCCGCAGCCGGTCCGCATGCGTGTGCCCCGTCTGCGCCCGCCGGCGGCCTGCTGCGGCAACCGCCCCGCGTCTTTCGTCGTCTGCCAGCCATGAACGGCATGCTTTCACCAACTCATCGTCCCCGCTGAAATAGCCCGCTTCCGTATCCCGGGCGAAAAGCCGTTCCGCTTCCGGGCTGGCTTCGTGAAGCATGAAGCCGCCGCAGGCCGGTATCTCCACGGTCCGACAGGTCTGCAAGTCACGATTGGCCTTGCGCAGAAAGGCAAGGTTGATCCGGCTGGCGTTGATGGTTCGCGCGTAGTCGTCGTCGTAGACCGGTCGTTCTTCGACCCGCAGCAGAGCGTGGGCTCCCGCGAGCTTCGACCAGCCATTGCCCCACACCCGTACGGAAAGCCCAGCCTGGGCGAGGTGGAGCAGGCTCCGCGCCCTTGGCGCTTCGTAGGTCCCAACAAAGGTTATGTCGGCACCGAACGCCAATTTCTCCTCCGCACTAAGAGCCAACGGCCGGTGAACCTCCGGGTCGTAGCTGTTGTCAACGAACACGACTCGGCGCACGCCACGCTTCGGCATCTCTTCCTGCCGGGCATTGAAGGATTTGGTCGTCAGCCAGAGATCGAACAGCGGCAGCGCCCGATCCACCCAGACGGAGCCCAGGCGGGGATTCATCATGTCGTCCTCGGCGTACCAGACGAGCGACGATCGTGGCACAGCGCGTTTGATGGCCGCCAGGGTTTCAGGCTTCAGGACACGTGCGTTTTCGATCCAGACAAGGTCGCAACCCTCTTCCACAGCTGCCAGGAGAGCGGTATTGGCGCCAGCCTCGTCGTAGGGCCGGCGCAGGCGATAGCGCAAGCGCTCCATCAATGTCGGCGCATCTTCGAAGGTGCGGCCTGGCCGGTTGGTCGGCACCAGCACCACTCCCCAGCCCAGACTCCGAAACGCGCGGACCCGCTGCGGCGTGCGGCTTCCGGGCATTGTCTCGCCGACAAAAACGACGCGCGGCTCCGACATCACTTCACCACCGCGTGGAGCGCTGCCTTCAGGCCGCGAACACCAGCGTTAAAATCCCAGCCGGCGATGCGCTCCCGTGCTGCTAGACCCAGGATTTCGGCTCTGGCCAGGCAATCGGCCAACATTGCAGCGAGACCCTCAACGTCACCCGCGCGAAACACGGCGCCGGTCTCCGGCCCAATCAGATCGTAGGCGGCACCGACTTCATCGCTCGCAATCACAGCCGTTCCGCAGGCCATCGCCTCGTTGACGACAAGCCCCCATGGCTCGCGGCGTGAAGGAACCACGAGAAGATCGGCAAGATCGTAAAGAGCCGGCAGCTCCGACTGGTTGCGAAATCCTGCGAAGAAGGCGGCAGGTGCTGCCTGACGCACCGTCTCACGCATAGCCCCGTCTCCGACAAAAAGTAACGCCGGCGTCTCCCCTTGCCAGCGCGCCTGCTTCCAGGCCGCGGCAAGAAGGTCGGGGCATTTGCGCGCCGTCAGTTTTCCGGCAAACAGCAGTACCGGCTGCGTCGCTCCGATCCCAAGCTGGTGTCGAAGCGCGTCGCGCTGTCCGGACGCGGCCTCGGCACGGGCGGCGAAGAAGCTGTTATCGACCGCGTAGGGCATCGAGAAGAGACGCGTGACCGGCACCCCGTGTGCCACGTAGTAGTCGTAATTGCAGCGACCGATAGTCAGGAAACCCTGCACGCGCTGGAAAAGCCGACGGCGCCACAGCCGCTTCACCCAGCCCAGCGGTCCCGGTGGATCGGGCATCGCTGCCGACCAATTCTCTCCGCGCATGAGGACCGGGACATCCTGACGCGCCGCCATCGCCATGGCACGCCGCTGCCAGGCATACTGCCAACCATGAATCCATACGGCATCAACAGCGGCGATCTCCTGCCAAAGATCGGTCGACCCGAGAAGCGCATGATCGTATCCCTCCAGCAGAGGTACATCCCACGCCACATCGAGACCAAAATCGGGCTCGCGATGAACCTGTGCGCTCTGCAGGCTCCCAAACACGACGCGCAACTTGATCCCCGGCTCGACTGCAATCCGGCGCAGCAACGGCGCCTGATACTGGATCGGATGACTGACCAGATAGAGGAGACGCGTCACAGCGCTTCCTGCCAAACCGCTTGCCACGCCGTTTCGAGCGAGTGCTCGAAACGCTCCAATGAATAGTTCTCCACGACGCTCAGACGCGCCGCCATCGACATCTGCTGCCGTCGGGCACGATCGGCAATGAGTTCCAGGATGTGGCCCGCCATCTCGCTGGCGTCAAATCCAGTCAGAAAGCCGTTCCGTCCGTGGGCAACGAAATCTTCGGGCCCGCCGCAGCGCGTCGAAATCACCGGCACGCCACACGCCATGGCTTCGATGCCGACGATCCCGAAACCTTCCTGACGCGACGGGATGACAAAGACGTCGAGTGAGCGATAGAAATCCGGCAATTCCAACTCCGGCAGGTGGCCGACGAACTCCACTGCTGCCTCGAGTCCCAAACGCCGAACAGCGACCCGCAGCGGTTCCGTCGCATCACCGGTCAGGCGGAGACGAAGACCGGAGCGAGTACTGTGCGCCTGCGCGAAGGCCTCAAGCAACAGCGTGACATTCTTGCGCGGGTCGGCAATCCGTCCAGCGAAACCGATCACACCCGCAGTCGGCGGATCGAGTCGGGGCGTAAGGTGTGCCGAGTCGACCGGCACAGGCATGAGCGTCGTCGTCGAAATCGCACGACCCAGCGCCGCGAATTGCCGGCGAGTGTGCTCACTGGTCACCTGGAGGCGCGCCGAACCGCTGAGAATTCGCCGCTCCATCGCCGCCTGTACCGGCCCGATCACCGCCTGGTCGAACAGTCGTCGCCATGGCGGCATGGCGGCTCGCCGCTCCCGGCGGTCCTCGATCATCGTGCTGGCGCACCAGATGACATGCGGCACGCCGGATGCCAGCAGTGGATATGAGGCGAGCACGGTACCACCGGTCGCGATGTGGCGGTCGTGCCGCCCGATGACGTCGCGCCAGCGTCGTGACGGCCAGTAGTACGTGAACTCAAGTTCCGGCAGCCATGTCCCAACGGCAATGGCCGGCGTGCCGCCGAAGCATTGTCGTGCTTCGGCCTGAGGTCGCGCCCCCAGAGGAATACGCCAAGTCGGTGCTCCCAGAGCCGGCTCGTCGCTAAGAGTAGCGTAGTAGGCGACCGTGACGTCATGCCCGCGGCGCTTCAGGAGATCGACCAGCAAACGCGTCTTGGCCGGAACTCCTCCCGAATAAGGCGGCAACGTCACGACAAGAACCCGGCGTCCTGTCATCCGGCTCTCACAACGATCCACACCGCTCTTCTCTCCGCTCCAATATATCGCTCTAACCCTCGGACAAAGCAGCGTATTTTGACGCAACCCCGAAGTCCGGTTCAAGCTTGGGGTGCTTTGACAGCAGCCCTGCCCCGGAATTAATCTCCCGGCCCGCTCGTTGAAAGCCCGAAGCGCCCGCCGAGCCAAGGCCGGCGGCACGGTTGGGCCAGGAACAGTATGTCTATTTCCGATTTGATTGTCCGGGACGGCGACAGCCTCCGCGCAACGCTTGCCGTTCTGGACCGACCAGGCCCGGCGATAGCCATCGCGGTTGACGGGGCTGGCCGCTATCTGGGCTTGGTCGATGCGGCATCCATCGAAGGAGCGATTGCCTCCGGCCATGATCTCGATGCGAAGGTCACCGCGGCTATTCGCCCCAACGGCGCTCTTCCGGCCACAACCGAGCCCGAGGCACTTACCCGCCATCTCGAGGTGGGCCCGGGGCTCATACCGCTGCTCGATGCCGAGCAGCGCCCCATCGACTACGCTTCACCCTCGCGCACCCAGCGTATCCCGGTTGCAGAACCTTCACTATCGGGCAACGAGCTCAAATACGTTACGGAGTGTGTCACGACGGGCTGGATCTCTTCGCAGGGCGCCTTCGTGCGCCGCTTCGAAGCGGAGATCGGCCAGCGCGTGGGCGTCCCTGCCGAGCAGGTTCTGGCTGTGTCGAACGGGACTGTGGCGCTTCACCTGGCGCTGGTAGCCCTCGGTATTGGGTCTGGCGATGAAGTCATCGTCCCGGACCTGACCTTTGCCGCGACAATCAATACCGTCCTCCAGGCCGGCGCCACGCCAGTGGTGGTCGACGTCGACCGGATATCGCTCAACATCGATCCGGCCGCGGTAGCTGCAGCCATCACTTCGCGTACCAAGGCCATAATGCCGGTGCATCTCTACGGCCAGCCGGCAGAGATGGATGCGCTGCTGGCGCTCGCAACGCGTCACAAGCTGCTGATCATCGAGGACGCGGCCGAGGCCATGGGCTCGGCCTACAAGGGAAATCCCTGTGGCGCCATAGGCGACGCCGGGACCTTCAGCTTCTTCTCCAACAAGCTCATCACCACAGGCGAAGGTGGAGCCATCGTGTTCCGTGATCCTCGCGCCGCTCAGCGCGCGCGTATGCTGCGCGATCACGGGATGGATCCGAAGAAGCGATACTGGCATCTCGAGCTCGGATTCAACTATCGCCTGACGAATATGCAGGCGGCGCTGGGCTGCGCGCAGATGGAGCAGCTTGACCGGTTCCTGGCGCGCAAAATCGAGATCGCGCAGCAGTACGGCAAGGTCTTGGGCGCCGTCGAAGGCGTGGCGCTACCGGCAAGCCTGCCAGGCCTGCTCAATAGCTATTGGGCCTACTCGGTGGTTATCGATTTCAGCCAGCTGGGTATCAGCCGTGACGAGCTGGCGGTGCGGCTGGATCGGGCCGGCATTGAGACCCGGCCGCTGTTCTACCCGCTTCACGAGATGCCCCCCTACAAGGCGTATGTCGGCAACCGCGCCTATCCGGTGACGACGGCCCTGTCGAGCGGCGGCCTCAGCCTGCCCTCTGCGGTCACCCTGACCGCCGCCGAGACGGGCTATATCGGCGGCGTTATCGCACGACAGATCCGCGCCCGCCGGCTAGCGCGACGAGCGGGAATCGCGTAATTTCCGCATCGACCTGCCCGATTTTTCCGAGGCCGCCGCGCACCGGCGGCCTCGGTGTTTTCGTCCGTATTTCCGAAGGTTCGCGCACATGCCGACGCCACTGCCATTCGTTGACCTGAAGGCGCAGTACGCCCGCCTGAAGCCGTCAATCGACGAACGCATCCGCCGCGTGCTGGAGCACGGTCAGTACATCCTTGGCCCCGAGGTCGCCGAGCTCGAAACAGAGCTGGCCCGGTTCTGCGGCGCACGCCATTGCGTGACGGTAGCGAGCGGGACCGAAGCGCTTCGTCTGCCCCTGATGGCCGACGGGGTTAGCGCAGGCGATGCCGTTTTTCTTCCCGCCTTTACCTTTCCGGCCACCGCCGAGGTCGTGGTAGCCCTCGGTGCAACACCGGTATTCGTCGAGGTGGACGAGAAGACCTACAATATCGACCCGGGCCATTTCCGGTACATGGTCGCGGAGACACGGCGCAATACCAGCCTGCGTCCGCGCGCCGTGATGCCGGTTGACCTCTTCGGATTGCCGGCCGACTACGCCGCGATCCATGCCCTGGCCCAGAGTCAGGATCTCCTCGTGCTGGCAGACGCTGCGCAAAGCTTCGGCGCGAGGCTCGGCAATCGCCTCGTGGGGACGCTGGCCCCCGTGACCGCGACGAGCTTCTTTCCCGCGAAACCGCTCGGCGCCTATGGTGAAGGTGGCGCGATATTCACCGATGACGAGAAATACGCACATGTCCTGCGCTCGATCCGCGCCCACGGTGCCGGCGATGACCGCTACGATATTGTCCGCCTGGGCACCAACGGGCGCCTCGACACGCTGCAGGCCGCTGTACTCCTGGCCAAGCTGGAGATATTCGCCGACGAGCTGGCGATGCGCGAACGCTGGGCAACGCGCTACGACAGGCAACTCGGAGAGGGCCTGATCAGGCCGGCACGGCCGGCTGACACGGCGAGCGCTTGGGCCCAGTATTGCGTGCGAGCCCCGCGACGCGATGAGGTTCGCGCATTCCTGGCAGCGAGGGGTATTCCGACGGCCGTCTACTATCCCAAGCCGCTGCATTTCCAGCCGGCATACGAGCGCTTTGGGCAGGGCCGCGGCTCCTTGCCGGTGTCCGAGCGTATCTGCGAGGAGATCCTCGCTCTTCCCATGCACCCCTATCTGGACGAGGCCCTGATCGATCGGATCGCCGGGACCTTGGTGGCGGCGGTGGGTCGGGCCTGAGAGCCGGGAATCTGCCGGATTGTGTGCTAGAAAGAGGCTTCCCGACTCGACTCCCATGATAGCCCTCTTTCAGCGTCTGACCCGACCGACCGTCGCCTTCGCCCATGATATCGTCATGGCGGCGCTCTCGTTCGTCGTGTCGTTGTACCTGCGGATGGGCGATCTCTCTACCTACTCTTGGGAGTTTCTTGGCCTCTCCACCGGACTTTTCACGGCTATCGCCGGCACCGTCTTCTGGCGGCTCGACATCCATCGTGGCATCTGGCGCTACGCCTCATTGAATGACCTGATGGCCATTGCACGCGCAGCCACGTTCGTCATCCTCCTGTTCCTTGCCGCCATGTTCGTCACCACGCGCCTCGATGACCTGCCGCGATCGTTGGTCTTCATAAACTGGTTTGTCTTGATGATCTTGCTTGCTGCGCCGCGCATCCTTTATCGGCGTATTAAGGACGGCCGACTGGTCTTTACGTTCGACTCCACAGCCGAAAAGCGCGTGCCGGTGCTGCTGGTGGGAGCAGGCGATGCAGCGGAAGTCTTCATCGAGGCGACCCAGCGGCGCGGCGGTGCGGAATATCGGGTCGTTGGCATCGTCGACGACAGCCCGGGCCGCATCGGTCGATTCATTGGCAATGTCGAGGTTCTCGGCCGCCCGGAGGAGCTTGCCGCTGTGATTGACCGGCTGCGCAGCGACGGTGTGCCGCCGCAGCGCCTCGTGGTGACCAAGCCGACAATCAACGGTGGCGCTCTCGCCAAGCTTGTCGATGCCGCCGACCAGCTCGGCCTGACGGTCGCCCGCGCGCCGCATCTGACGGAGCTCCGTACGGCGGAATCAACAGCCATCGATGTCCGCCCCATCGCCATCGAGGACCTGCTGGGACGCGAGCAGAAGGTCCTTGATCGCGCGGCCATGAAGAGCTTTATCGAGAACCGTCGCGTTCTTGTAACCGGAGCGGGTGGCACCATCGGCAGCGAGCTGGTGCGACAGATCGCCGACCTCAAGCCGTCGCGCCTCATCGTCGCCGATAACTCCGAATTCAATCTCTACTCCATCGACCTCGAGTTGCAGGAGCGCCACCCCGATCTCCCACGATCCACCTTCCTGGCCGATGTCCGGGATGAACGGCGTATAAACGCCCTGTTTGGGCAGGAAAGGCCTGCCGTCGTGTTCCATGCGGCGGCGCTGAAGCACGTTCCCATGCTGGAGTTCCACCCCTGTGAAGGCGTCCTTTCCAATGCCATGGGAACCCGGCATATCGCTGACGCCTGTCGCGCCCATGGCGTCGAAGCCATGGTGCTCATCTCGACCGATAAGGCCGTCAATCCCTCGAGCATCATGGGTGCGACCAAGCGTGTCGCCGAAAGCTGGTGCCAGGCGCTGGACCTTGAGGCGTACACGCGGCGCGCCGGCACGCGTTTCGTCACCGTACGCTTCGGAAACGTCCTGGGATCGACCGGGTCGGTCGTGCCGCTGTTCCGCCGGCAGCTCGCCAATGGCGGCCCGCTCACGGTTACCCACCCGGAGATCAAACGCTATTTCATGACCCAACGCGAAGCGGTGGAGCTGGTGCTTCAGGCTTCGGCCTTGGGTGCCAGCACGAACACCGAGGGCGGCCGCATCTATGTTCTGGACATGGGCGAGCCCGTACGGATCGTTGATCTGGCGCGACGTATGATCCGGCTTGCGGGTCTGCGTCCGGACCATGACATCCGGATCAACTTCAGTGGTCTGCGGCCCGGCGAGAAGCTTGAAGAGGAGTTATTCCACTCGGCGGAACCTCTCAAACCGACATCGATGACAGGCATTCTTCTCGCGGCACCGCGTGTGGCTGACCGGGTGTTCCTCGCCAAAGCAATGGACGAATTGCAGATGGCTGCGCATAGCGGTGATATACAGGCGACCCTGAAGCTTCTGCAGCGCCTGGTACCGGAGTTCAGCCCTCATCCTCAGCGGCCAGAAGATGGTCGCGCCAGGGCCGAGCGGCCTCCGACAGCCGTTTAGGGTCGCGTCAATGCCCCGGCCATCCACTGAGATCGCGGCAGCGCAGGCGCCCAAACCGACCGTGGAAGCGACGCCGGATTACGCCGGCACGGAGCTCGAAACGCTCGAGGTCCTGGAGAATTATCGGGCCTGGATTCTCAAGGATTTCCGACCGTTCCTGCGTGGCCATGCCGTTGAAATCGGCGCCGGTATCGGCAGCTACAGCCAGCAGATACTGCCGCACGTTGGCGCGCTGGAGCTGGTCGAGCCATCCACACCGCTTCACCGCCGACTGGCAAGCCGCTTCGCCGCCGATCCGCGGGTAACCGTCACACCTGCCAGCGTCGAAGCCTGGACCCGCGCGACGCCGAACGCCGTGCGTGACACGGCGGTCATGATCAACGTGCTCGAACACATTGCCGACGACCGGGATGTCCTGCGCGAGCTGCATCGCGTATTGCGGCCTGGTGGCCACCTGCTCCTCTTCGTGCCGGCGTTGATGGCTCTCTACAGCCCCATCGACCGGCTTCTCGGCCATCATCGCCGCTATCATCGAGCTGAGCTCCTGGAGAAAGTGACGACAGCAGGATTCCGTGTGGATGCCTGCCGCTACTTCGATGCCTTGGGCGTGGTCCCCTGGCTGGTCATCAACCGGTGGGCGGGCGCCACGCAGTTCAATCCGGCTGCGGCTCGCCTTTATGACCGGGTCGGCGTGCCGTTTACCCGCGCCGTCGAACGCCTGATTGACCCGCCCCTTGGCAAGAACCTTATTCTCGTTGCAACGCGCGTCTAACCCAGGTTCCAAAGTGCAGCCCATCCAAATCCGACGAGCTCTCATCTCTGTCTCCGACAAGTCCGGCCTGGTGGAGCTAGGCAAGGTGCTGGCCAAACATGGTGTGGAGATTATCTCAACCGGCGGGTCGGCTGCAGCACTGTCGAGCGCGGGACTGCGCATCGTGGAAGTCGGCACGTATACCGGATTTCCGGAAATCATGGACGGGCGCGTCAAGACATTGCACCCGAAGATCCACGGCGGCATCCTAGGACGCCGCGACGCGGTTGATCACGTCGAGGCGATGCGCCAGCACCAGATCTCTCCAATCGACCTTGTGGTGGTCAACCTTTATCCCTTCGAGGCTACCGTGGCCCGGCGCGCCGACTTCGCGACCTGCATAGAGAATATCGACATAGGGGGGCCGGCGCTGATTCGCGCAGCGGCCAAGAATCACGATTTCGTCACTGTCGTTACCGACCCTGCCGACTACGCAGAACTTATCGCGGACCTCGACGCGAGTGCCGGCTCCGTCAGTCACGATTTGCGCCGGCGACTGGCTGCGGCGGCTTATGCACGGACAGCCGCCTACGACGCGGCGATCAGCCGGTGGTTTGCTAGCGAGCAAGGCGATGAATTCCCCCGGCGTTTGATTTTCGGTGGCGAGCGCCGGCAGATTCTCCGTTACGGTGAAAACGCCCATCAGAACGCGGCCTTTTACGCCGGCGGCAGCACCCGTTTCGGCGTGGCCACGGCACGGCAAATTCAAGGCAAGGAGCTGAGCTACAATAATCTGAACGATACCGACGCCGCGTTCGAATGCGTGGCGGAGTTTTCGCAGCCAGCAGTGGCCATTATCAAGCACGCGAATCCATGTGGCGTCGCCATGGCCGATACCTCGCACCAGGCGTATCTCAAGGCCTATGCCTGCGATCCGGTCAGTGCTTTCGGTGGCATCGTGGCCCTGAACCAGCGCCTCGACGGCGCTACAGCGGCGGAGATCGCCAAGATTTTCGTCGAGGTCATCGTCGCCCCCGACGCGGACGCCGATGCCTTAGACACTCTTGCGGGCAAGAAGAACCTGCGGCTTCTTCTGACCGGTGGGGTTCCTGACCCTGCGGCACCGGGCGTCGCTGTGCGGTCCGTTGCCGGGGGTTACCTCGTCCAGGGACGCGACAACGGCAAGGTGTCCGACAATGATCTTAAGCCCGTCACCAAGCGAGTCCCGACGCCACGCGAGCGCGCCGACCTGCTTTTCGCCTTCGCCGCCGCCAAGCATGTAAAGTCAAACGCCATCGTCTATGCCAAGGATGGAGCCACGGTCGGTATCGGGGCGGGGCAGATGAGCCGCGTGGATTCCTCACGCATTGCGGCGTGGAAAGCTGCCGAAACGGCGAAAGCTGCCGGCGAGGCACAAAGCCGCGCCGTGGGCGCGGTTGCGGCCTCCGATGCGTTCTTTCCCTTCGCTGACGGTCTTCTGACCCTCGCCGAGGCCGGGGTGACAGCGGTGATCCAGCCGGGCGGTTCGGTACGCGACGCCGAGGTTATTGCCGCCGCTGACGAAAAGGGCATGGCCATGGTGTTCACTGGCGTCCGGCATTTCCGCCACTGACCGGCGCAGCGTCGGCGAACAAAGCGACGGGGTGAGACGATGCAGGGGCGCGCGGGCACTTTCCGGAAGCTGTCGATTGTCATTCCGGTCTATAACGAGTCCGATACCGTCGAGACGCTGATCGAGCAAGTCCTGGCGGCGGATAGCTGCTCTCTCGCCAAGGAGATCATCGTTGTTGACGATGCGTCAACGGATGGCACGGCCGCCGCCCTAGAGCGCGTAGCAGGACAGCACTCCGAGGTTCATGTGCTACGGCACGAGCGGAACCAAGGGAAAGGCGCAGCGCTGCGCACCGGTTTTGAGGCTGCATCCGGAGACATCATCCTGATTCAAGATGCCGACCTCGAATACGATCCAGTTGAGTACCCGTCACTCCTGGCGCCAATCGTCGAAGGCAAGGCCGATGTCGTCTACGGTTCCCGCTTCCGCGGCGAGAAGGCAGTTCGGGTTCTCTACTTCTGGCACAGCTTGGGCAACAAGCTTTTGACCTTGCTTTCCAACGCTTTCACCGACCTCAATCTGACCGACATGGAAACCTGCTACAAACTGTTCCGCCGTGAGGTTCTCCAGCAGATCAGGATTCAGGAGAACCGCTTCGGCTTCGAGCCGGAAGTGACGGCAAAGCTGGGGCGTCTGTCACCGCGACCGCGTATTTACGAAGTCGGAGTGCGCTACAACGGCCGCACCTACCAGCAGGGCAAGAAGATCACCTGGAAGGATGGAATGCGCGCCATTTACTGTATCGTTCGATACTCCATTTTTCGCTAGGTGCCCTATTCCGCCAAGGTCAGTCGCAGGTCTTCACTGCATCGGAAGAACGCAGGATAAAGCCCGGCAACCCTTGGCCCATTGAATGTTCGAACCGCAGCGCGGCGCGCGACGGATTGAAGGGAATGTTCAGCACCTGGCGCACATCCCGCTCGATCAGGTCGCGGAGCCGGACAAGCTCCGTCGACGACACATGGTCGGTAAAGACGTAGGCCTTGTAACCTCCGTCGGGATCGCCCTTGTAATAGTCGGGCGTTCGGCTGAAATCGACATCGCAGGCGTGCAACCGATCGCCGGTGCGGGGATGGGTGTACGTCCATACTCCCGCCAGTGAAGCGTGGGGTACGGCGAGGTCATAGTAAGGCGTGCCAGGATAGGTGGTGATGATCGAGCAGTCGAAATCATCGACGCCGGCCTCGATCAGCCAGTTGCGGACATCAAGCGCCGATTCCTCGCTCTCGCCGGGATGTCCGATCGACATCAGCGCCTTGACCTTCAGCCCGTGACGCTTGGCGGTGGCCACGGCACGGTGATTGTCAGCCAGTGTCGCGCGTTTCTCGATGTTGGTCAGGATGCGCGGATTGGCCGCCTCAAAGCCGCAGAGCAGCCAGCGGAAGCCGGCGCCGTGCATGGCCACCGCCTGCGCTTCGGTGAACAGTTCGGCCTTCATGAAGCCGCGCAACCGGAATTCAACGCCCAGACGCATCTGCAGATCGGTGATGGCGTGCATGAGCTCAACCACCGACTTACTGACGTTGAGCTCGTCGTCATAGACCATGAAGCCGGTGTGACCGTAGGTGCGATGGATATGCTCCATCTCGGCGACAATGGACTGGGTCGTCCGCGTGCGGATGACGCGCAGCGATTTCGAGTTGCGCCCGCCGCAAAAGCCGCAGTTGAACGGGCAGCCAAGCTGGGCGATCAGGCTGGTGGCGCCATGTCCCTCGATGCTGTAGCGATAGCTCGACATGTCGACGAGATGACGCGCCGGCCAGGGGCTGGCGTCGAACATCGCGTCGTTCATGAAGAACGAGCCCTTGTTGTCATCGCCGTCGATCAGCAGCGGGGCGTCGGGCCGTATCGCGTGCAGAACCGCGACTTCGCCATCACCAGCCACCAGGGCATCGAACATCCCCTCAAGCTGAGCCAGGGCCTGGGCGGCGCGGCCGCGCGGGCGATCGAGTTTCATCTCCAGCTTGCGGGCAGCGACGGTCAGTGTGACGTGCGGTCCACCGAGAATGAGTCGGATATCGGGCCGCCGCCGGCGGATGGCGCGCGCAATCTCGAAGACGGCCGGTAGCTGCGGCGTGGTGGCGGTGATGCCGATGACGGCGTCAGGGCTGTCCGCCAGATAGGCGTCAAGCGCCTCGACGTAGTTCTTGATCCCGGAGAGATCGAGGACATTGACGGCATGTCCGGCAGCCTCAAGAGAGCTGGCGATCTTCAACACACCGAGACTGACAAAAACCCGTTCGTCGAGCAGGAACGCCGAAGGCGGGATGATCAGGCCGACTTGCTGCCTGCCTGGGGCAAACAGCCGGGGCAATGATCCGGGCGATGGCCGTACGTGTTCCCGCTGAATCGCAATGGCAGCCATGGTCCCCGTCCGTTGACAGATTTAACCATGAATTTACTAAAATTGCGTTTATGCTTTCTCGCCTTGTGGCGCGGCGGGTACTTTGGCGACCAGGATCGCCAGCCCTACGGCGAAAAACACCACGATTGTCGCCATGCCCGCCCGCTGGCTGCCGGCGGCCGTGGTTGCCCAAGCCAGCACCGCGGGGCCGGTAAAGGCGGTGACCCGCCCCGACAGCGCCAGCAGGCCAAACATCTGCGCCCGGTGCTTTGGCGGAGCCAGCCGGGCAACCATCGACCGGCTGGCCGCCTGGACCGGCCCGAAGAACGCCCCTAACAGCAGACCAAGCCCCCAGAACCAGGACTTCGACTGGACGAGCAGCAAGGCGATGCTGATGGCAATCAGCGCACCCAGCGCCGTGGCGATGGTCCAGCGCGCCCCCAGACGGTCATCGATCCAGGCAAAGGCGAAGGCCCCGATTCCCGCCGTCAGGTTCAGGGCGATGCCGAAGGTGATGACCTCCGGCAGTTCCATACCAAAGGTTCCGGCGGCGTAGATCCCGCCAAAAGCAAACAGGGTCGTCAGCCCGTCGGCGTAGATCATCTGCGCCAGCAGGAACCAGAACATGTGCCGATGATCAGGATGCGACAGGGTCGTCAGCGTTCCGCGCAGCTCGGCAATGCCGCGGCGCACAGCCGTGGCCAGCGCGAGACGCTCCCCGACCGGCTCACGTACCCACAGGAAGAGCGGCACCGCGAACAGCGTGTACCACAGCGCCGAGAACGGCCCCGCGATGCGCACATGCTCGGCGGCCGCCTTGTCCAGGCCGAAGAGCGGCACCGGTGCCTGGACGAAGGCGACCAGCACTACGGCGAGGCAGACGATCCCGCCGACATAACCCAACCCCCAGCCCCAGCCGGAGACGCGGCCGATATAAGCCGGCGGCGCGAGGTCGGGCAGCAGGGCGTTGTAGAACACACAGGCGATCTCGAAAGCCACCGTCGCCACGGCGATGCCAGCGAGCGCGAACAGCACGGAATCCGGCGACGGCCGGACGAACCATAGCGCCGCCACCGCCAGCACGTTGATTGCGGCAAACACCGCCAGCCAGGCCTTGCGCTGGCCAGTCAGGTCGGCAACCGAGCCAAGGACCGGACTAAGAATGGCAATGATCAGGCCCGCGACGGCGAGGGCATGGCCCCACTGGGCGGTGCCTGTGACCGGGTCGGCCGCCACGCCCTGGGTGAAATAGGTGGCGAAGACGAAAGTGGTGATGACCGCCGGGAAGGCGGAATTCGCCCAATCGAAGAAACACCAGGCAGCAACGGCACGGCGGTCGAGCGGCGCAGACATGCGCCCGACCTTAGCAGGCCGCGTTCACTCCGGCGAGGCAGCTTCCCGGAAGGTCAGACGGTCAGCACGCGCAACTCGCGTCCGGCGACGGTGAGCGCCGCCAGATCGACAACCGCTGCCGCCTTGAGCTCGGTCAGCAACCCGTCGATCCGCGCCAGGCCGGTCCTGTTGCTTTCCATCCAGGCCGTCATGGCGGCGTCCGCCGCCTTGCCGCCGTTGACCGCCCGGCGCGCGATCTCGCCTTGCTGAAGCGACAGGTCGTCGTAGACCGCTTCCACCGCCCGCTTCTGCCAGGGAGTCTCGATCTTGATCTTGCCGGCCGCCGAGCGCAGCCAGTCAAGCCCGAGCCGCGCCCCGACGGCAAAATACAGCCGGGCCACGGCGGAAACGTCTGATTTGACGGTTTCGGCGATGCGCACGATGTCGAGGGCAGGGATCAGATCCTCGAGATAGGACACCGATTCGGCGAGCTTCGCCGGCACCCCGTCCGCAACCAGGGAGGCTGCAAGCTTGGCGCTCTCGCTCACCCGCGTCGTATCCAGGACTCCAGGCATCGCCGCCCGCAGCGCCCTGGCGCCCGGCTCGAAGCGCTTGATGAACGCCGCGATATCGATCGGGCTGCCGCCGTTGCGCAGCAGCCACAGGGTGGCGCGCTCCACCAGCTGCATCGTGGTGGCCAGCATACGCAGCTGCGAAGCAGCCGGCACTTTGTTGTCCAGCGCCTCGATCTCGTCCCACAGCTTGCGCAGGCCGAAGACCTGCTGGGCCACCGTGTAGGCACGGGTGATGTCGGCGCTGGTCGCGTTGGTGCGCTCGCGCATGTCGTTGACGAAGACGATACCCGCGCGATTGATCATCGCGTTGGTCACCGACGTGGCGATGATCTCGCGCCGCAGGCGATGCCGCTTGATGGCATCGGCGTGGTTCTTGCGCAGCGGCTTGGGGAAATACTCTTCCAGATCCTCGTAGAGCGAGGGATCGTCCGGAAGATCGGTGGCCAGCAGCTCGTCGTAGAGCGCCATCTTGGCGTAGGCGAGCATGACCGCGAGCTCGGGCCGCGCCAGGCCGCGACCGGCCGCCTGGCGCTGGGCGATCTCCTCGTCGTCGGGCAGGAACTCGATGGCGCGGTTGAGGCGGCCGCTCTTCTCCTGGGCCCGGATCAGGCGTTGCAGGCGGTCCAGACCGGCCACGCCGTCGCGCTCCGCCAGCGACAGGGCCTGGGTCTGCAGATAATTGTCGCGCAGCACGAGATCCGCCACTTCATCGGTCATCTTGACCAGCAGCGCGTCGCGCTGCTTGAGCGTCATGTCGCCGCGCGCCACGACGTCGCCCACCAGGACCTTGATGTTGACCTCATGGTCGTCGGTGTCGACGCCGGCCGAGTTGGCGAGGGCGTCGGTGTTGATCTTGCCGCCGCGGCCGCCCGCACCCGACTGTCCGTACTCAATGCGCCCGCGCTGCGTGGCGCCGAGATTGGC
>SXGS01116358.1_pt1 | contig 84085 bp, 37 predicted proteins | sample 3174681 | NCBI WGS metagenome assembly SXGS01 (sample SAMN11356861, study PRJNA531348) | freshwater metagenome | isolation source: freshwater sample F1-80 | place: China: Fuxian Lake, Yuxi | collected 2017-12-25 | reverse complement strand
GGCTTGAACAACCAAGCCAAACTGGTGTCGAGAAAATCCCACGGCTTCCGCACCTCGCGAGTCGCCGAACTCGCACTCCTCCACCAACTTGGAAACCTCCCTGAAAAACAAATCACTCACAGATTCTGCTGAGGAACCTTGATTTCATAGATTTCCACGGATCGAATACGTCGCCGCTGATTGGCGTCACCGCGTTGAATCGTTCATGGAACAACGCTGTCGCAGTTGCGTGCTACCACGTCTATTGCAAATCGATCGCACAAAAGTACTTCAGGCCTCTCGAGTTGTCATCAAGTATTGGAGGACAAGGTCATGAAATGGATCAAGAGTCATGAGTGGTTTTCTCGGTTGTTTTCCTCAAGCAGAAGGATGCTGCGTCCTTCCGATGTGCGATCGCCAGGACGATTCCGGAACATCGAGCCATTGGAAACACGTTGTTTGTTGGCGGCGAATTTGGTTTATGCCGACCTGGACAATCCACCGGCGACGTTGAGTACCGGTGCCATCACGGCCTATTTGGCTTCGGTGGTTTCGACGAACTACACGCTGAGGGCGGAGGCCGACGCCGGCGGCACTTTCTGGAGACTGTACGGGACTGGGACCGACTTGGTCCCCATTCCTTCCACGCAAGTGATGCAGTTCACCATCGACGACCCGACCGATTTCGACGTCAACATCACGCGAGACAATCTCGGTGCGACGAACATCGTGGCGGGACTGAGCCTCATTGACTTCGTCGGAGACAAGCTGACCATCGACCTCGACAGCCTCTCGGTGCTGAATGGTCAATTTGGGGGCACGACGATCGACATCGACTTCGCCGGAGGGAAGGACATTGATATCGGAACGATCTTGGGCATCGGCGCATTACCCGTGCCGTTGGCCAATGACCAGGTGATACTCACCGGCAACGGTGGGACGTTCAACAACCACCCGCTGCTGATCCACAGCTCGTCGGATATCGTGAACGACTCCAGTGGAGTGCAGATCACGGCGGGGTCGGTTGTTGGGATCGCCTCCGACTCGGCGGTCACGATCAATGCGGCCTCCGCGATCACTGCCGCAGGCATTTCAATGCTGGCCCAGGCGAACGGGTCGGCGCTGGTGAAGGGGTTGCTCGCCAATGCGGCCAGCACACTGACAATCAATGGAGCGACGCTGACGGCCACCGCGGGAGCCGTGACGCTCAATGCACTGGGCAAGGTCGATATGACTGGGGCCAAAGCGGAGAACGGCGACACGTTCTTCAACAACACGGTTTCTGGCACGGTGGTCACCAGTTTCTCGACCGCTACCGTCAATATTGTCGGCAACACAACGATCACCGCCGCCGCGCTCAACACCACCGCGACGGTTGATGCCGACATCGACGCCAACGTCCAGAATGGCACTGTCAAATTACTGACCGTGTGGGCCGCGGGCGATGCGCGCGTCAACATCGGCGATGGCAGCGGCGTCACGACGATCAACGTGACCGGCGCTCTTACGGCTGAAGCCAAAAGTGACGTAAAGATCACGGCCAAGTCGCAACCCGGCACAGCCAACAATGCGTCGGTTGATGCAGCGGTGGTGAACGTCAACGTGGTTGACGTGGGAGTTCCCGTTGTCGTTCCGGCTGGGTTCACGAGCGGTGCCGACATGACGGTGGGCAGCGGTGCTGTCATCACGGCGGGCACTTTCGCGGCATTCAGGGCCACCGACCTGATCGACGTCACCACGACCGCCGACGGTGCCGTGCCGAGCACGGCCGGAGCGACGTTAGCCGGCACAATTATTGATTCCGATACCAACGCGGCCATCACCGGCAACGCGAGGGTGACATCTCCCACGGTGAACCTGCTGGCGTCCACAACCCGCTTGATCACGACCACCGCGATATCGACTCCCGGAGGTGCTCAGGACGACAACAACGCCGGCACGAACAACCAAAGCCAGCAGGCGCTCACCAACAACAACGCGGCCACGAGCGACGGCGACCTGACGATCGCCGGAGCAGTCGCCATCAGTCATGTGCAGGGCACAACGAACACCTTCGTCGATTCCACCGCGGCGACCGCCGTCGTTGCCAGTACGGCTCTGAATGTCGGTGCGACCTCGACCGATTCAGCCAGCACCATCGCCAATGCCAGCGGCACGGGGAGTCCTGGGCTTGCGATCGCGGCGGCGCTGAACTTTGTCGATCTCCATGTCGACGCCTTCCTCGACGGTGCCGCACTCAATCTTCAGGCTGCGACCGTGAATGTGACAGCCACAGAGAACGCCGCGAGCACCTTCAAGGCCGAGGCCACCTCCGGTGCCGGCTCACCGAACGTGGGCATCGCTGGCGCGCTGACCATCAACTCGGTCGATACCTCGACGCGCGCCTTTGTGGACAACGGCACGACGGTCAATCTCAACAACGGCTCGCTCAACCTCATCGCGACCAGTGCCACCAAGAGCACCTCGGAGGCCAAGCCGACGATCAGCGGTGTCACGGGGGCGAGTCTTGGATTGGGCGCATCCGTGGCGATGAACTTGATCGACCACCTCACGGAGGCAATGGTCGAAACCGGGGCCATCGTGACCGGCGGAGCCGCGGTCAAGCTCGCCGCGACCGGTGACCACGACATCGAAACGAAATCCACCATGAGCGCTAGTGGAGGCACCGCTATCACGCCTGTGGTGGCGATGACTTTCGCCAACAACGACACGCGCGCCGTGTTTGACACGTCGTCCATTGTGACAACGACCGGCAACATTGACGCCGAGGCCACGCAAGACGTTGACATCACGACCGAAGGCAAAGGTGATGCCGCAGGCAGCGGATCGCTCGCGGCGGGCGGAGTGTTCGCTTTCACGAGCACACACGACGTGGTTGCGGTGCTTGCCAGTGGCACGCTCACGACAACCACAGGTGCCGTTCTCCTTGCGTCGCGGAGTCGCACCAAATCGAAGTCGGACAGCAAGGCGAGCGCCGGCGGAGCCTCGAACAAAGGTAAGAACGTCGATCAGCAGGCCGCTGCGCAGAAGAGCGCGGCTCAAGACCAGGGCGGAGCGGGTTCGACGAAGAACACACCCAGCGCCAAGACCGCTGACGGTCCCGTCAGTATCGCTGCGGCGATGAGCTACAGCGTGGTCGAGGCCAACGTGAGTGCGCTGGTGGCCGGCACGATCAACGCGGGAGGCACGGTCATCGTCCGATCGCTCGCCAATCAGGACGATTCGACCATCGCCGATGGTCAGGCCACTCAAGCTGGTTCTGTCGGCATTGGAGCGGCCGTGGCTATTAGTCGCGCCGATCTTGTGAACATCGCGCGCGTGCAGGACAGCGGCCTGGTCACCGCTGACGGTGTGATCATCGAAGCCGGCATGCGTGACGTGAGCGGCAACAAGCAGCACGAATACTCGACTCAGACCAAGTCCGGTGCCGGCTCGGAAAGCGGCGTTGGCCTCGCCGGGGCACTGGCCATCACGATCACCACAACGGTCACACATGCCAGTCTTGCGACGGGCAGTACAGTGACGCTGGTCGATGGCAGCGACCCCGGCACGAACATCGGACCGCTCGTGATCTCCGCGACCGAAGATGCGAGGAACACCGCCGATGCGGAGCCGACAACGTCGGGCGGCAGCTTTGGGCTGGGTGCTTCAGTGGCCTTCGCGATGCCGACTCACAAAACGATCGCCGAAGTGGAAGACAACGCCATCGTCAATTCAGCCAACGACGTGGCTGTACTGGCAAAGTCAAACCTCGACACAAGCACTTACGCCAAAGCCGGAGTGAAGGGGGGAGTCGCTCTGTCGCCCGTCGCCGCGGTGACGTCCGTCGAAACGACGACGTTCGCTCGCATGGGAGCAGGGAGCACAACGCTGGCAGGCAATTTATCGATCATGGCGAGCCACACCGGCGACAGCGAGAGCCATGCGGACGGTTCTGTGGAAGCCAGCGACGCGGCCATCGGCCTGTCGTTCGCCTGGACCGACACTCAAGACAAGCAGGACGCGCGACTCGAACGATCGATCACGGCGGGTGGCAGCATCATCGTTGATGCCACCGGTCTTCATGATGACAGCGCTGAGTCGAAAGCCAGCGCCACCGGTGCGAAGGACAAGAACACCGACACCAGCAACAAGACCGTCGAAGAGAAGACCACGACGTGGGAAACCGTCATCGTTGGCTACAAGCAAGAGAATCCGCCGGCACCCGTGACTCCCACGCCGCCAGGGGTTTCGACAGTTCTGTTCAAGACGGCCGAACCCAGAACAGCCGCCGACTACAACAGCAGCATCAGCCCGGCCTACAAGGAAGGACTCAAGGAGTCGGCGAAGTATCTTCAGGAGAACCCAACATCGGCCGCAGTCGTGTATGGCTTCACGGATGCGGTGGATTCCTTCAAGTACAACCTCGACCTCGCGAAACGGCGTGCCGAGGCCGTAAAGGAATACCTGGTCTCACAGGGTGCCAGCGCGTCTCAGATTCGCATCGAGTGGCTTGGCGAGACCGCTCAAGCAGTCCCGACCGCCGACGAGGTCGAGCAGCAAGGCAACCGGCGGGCCGAGGTGCGCGTCACCGCGCCCAATGCGAAGACCGAGGAACGAACGGTTCTGTTCGACACCGATGAATTCGAACTCGATGACATCGTACATCCGGGCGAGGATGACACCGACGATCCCAACGACAAGGCGATCATCGACGAGTTCGCGGCATTCCTGTTGGCGAACCCGACGGCCATTGGCACCGTGATCGGGCACACCGACACGAAGGCATCGAACGACTACAACATCACGCTCTCGAAAAATCGCGCCACGTCGGTCAAGAACTACCTGATCAATGTGAAGAGTGTTCCCGAGAGTCAACTCCGCGTGGGGTGGCATGGCGAGTTCGACTTGAAGGTCGATACCGGTGACGGGGGTAACAACAGCGCGTTCGGCACCGAGGAGAATGCGAACCGCCGAGTCAAGATGACCGTGACTTTCAGCGAGCCGCCTCCTGGACCAGTCCCGCCGCCACCGACTCCGATTTACGGACAAAAGCCAACGACAACCACGACAAAGAAGACGATCCCCGGTGGTGGGACGCAAGAAGATGGTGCCGTCACCGTAGCGGCAGCGATCGCGATAAACCTTCCGAACTCTGACACCACGGCATCCATTGGTGGCAATGTCACGATCGTTGCTCAGGGTTCCGTGACCGTGCGAGGCCGGGCGAATACCAGCGCGCTGGCACTGGCCGACGGCAGCGCGGTCACCGTGCCGTCGAGCACTTCAGTCGGCGCGGCCGTGGCCATCGAAGCGGCCGAAACCGACAACCGAGCCACCATCACGGGGGCCAACATCACCGCCGACGGTATTACCGTCGAGACTTTGATGGCTGACTACAAAGTTGGCCTCACCCCACCCGAACCGCAGACGGTGGACGTCGATGCCTCCACCATTTTCGTTGGCAACGTGGACGGTCTGCAAAATGGCGAGAAGATGAAGTACACGACGGGCGGCGGGACCGCGCTCCAAGGTTTGACCGACAACACCGATTACTTCGTGATCAAACTGGGCAACGGAAAGATCAAGCTCGCGACCACGCTGGCCAACGCTCAAACAGGTACGGCGATCAATCTCGGGAATCAAGGCGCAGGCGATGCCCATAAGCTCGATCGTGCTACCGGAACCGACATCATCTTCGACCCCGATCTGAAGCGCGTGGAGCTTACGCTGGCTCGAGATGTCGCTTGGGCGACAGGTGAGTCTGTCGTCTACAACAACGGTGGCGGGACCAACATTACCGGTCTTACGAACGGAACGACGTATTTCGTCATCACCGACGGCAGCCAGCAGATCAAGCTCGCGTCGAGTCGCGAGAATGCCATCAAGGGCCAAGCGATCTCAATCGCGCCCGGCGGCGGAGTCGGTGGAACAGGACATTCGCTGTCGGAAGCGATTCACGGCCCCGCAGCGATGGCGACCTCCGGTGCCAGTGGCGGAGACATTGGTGTTGCTGGTTCTTTCGCGATCAACGTGTCGGCGACCACGACGCAAAGCCTGCTCTTGAACGGAGCGATCCTGACTTCGCGCGACGGCAACGACGTCAATACGACGATCGGTGCTGTCAGCCTCAACGCTGTCAGCACCACCGAAGATGTGGTGCTCGGGACAGCAAACACGACGGGGCAGGATGTTGGTGTCGGGGCTTCGTTCGCGATCAATGTCGTGGACAACATTACGGAAGCGAACATGGCACAGGGGAGCACGCTGGGCACGGGGCAAAACCTGATGCTCGCTGCGACCGGCAATTACACGACCGCGACGAACGCGGTCGCTGGAGCGAAGGGGCCTGGAGGAACTGGCGTGGGCGGGGCGTTCGCCATCACCGACGTGGATAACGTCACGCCGGCCCAACTGGAGGCAGGAAGCCCTGTCCTTGTGTCGGGCAGCGTGAATCTCACAGCGACACACGGTGGTGTGAGCACGACGACGGCTGATGGCTCGGCACTTGGAGCTGACGCAGCGGTGGGGGCGGCGATTGCACTGGCATTCGTGGACGACACGGCGACTTCGACGAGCGCTCGCAACATCACGGCGGGTGGCGCGGTGAGCTTTGTCGCAAATGCCGATGGATCGAGCGTCGCGACGGCCAAGGCCAGTGCGGCCGGCGCGGACAAGAACAAAGAGTCGATGAATGGCAACACAAAGGCGGACGATCAGACGTCGAAGATGTCCTCGCTGTCCAACTCCAAATCGGGCGACAGCAACAGCGTCGGACAGAACGCCAACGATAGTTCCGGCGGATCGGTGAGCGTGGCGGCGGCGTTGGCGATCAACGTTTCGAAGAGCGTGGCGTTGGCCAGCATTGGAAACGGCCTTACCGTGGTTGCTGGCGCTGATGCGGGGTTTGGTGCCCTCACGCTGGGTTCGTCGAACAACATGGACGCCAGCGCGATCGCTGACGGGAGTGCCACAACGGGAGATAGCGGGACGGCGGTGGGGATCGCCGTGTCAATCAACGTGGCCAACATGACCAATCAGGCTCTCGTCGGATCGGGCGCGAATGTGACGGCCGACGGGTTGAATGCTTTTGCGACGATGAAGTTTGTTGACGGAGACACCTCACACCGGTTCGCGGCGAAGTCAACGTCGGGTGCGAGTGGTGGGGACACGGGTGTCGCGGGTTCGTTCGCGTTGAACGTGTCGCATACAACGACGGAGTCGGTGATTCCTGGGACCGCGACCGTCATTGCCGGGAACGGCGCGGTCAATCTGTTCTCGGCGAGCACGAGCGATAGCGTCGTGGACGCGAAGGCGAACACGGCTGGCGCGAACACCGGTGTGGGAGTTTCGATCGGCATCAACGTGGCCGACAACCGGGCGACATCGGCAGTTGCCAACGGTGCGGTTCTGACAGGCGGCGCGAGCCTCGCACTGTCGTCGAACGGCAGCCACACAACGACGACAACAGTCACTTCAGGCGCGAACGCGAAGGACGGCACCGGAGTCGGCGGTGCCGTTGCGATCACGGTCGCTGACAACGTGAGCAACACGTCGGTGGGGACGGGGACGGGACTGACGATCTCCGGCGCGCTGAGTTCGATCGCGACACATCACGGTGCGAGCTCGACGACGGCCGATGGGAGCGCGCTGGGTTCCAGCGCAGCGGTTGGTGCCGCGATCGCGCTCGGATTCGTTGACGACACGGCCAGCTCAACACTCTTGCGCAATGTGACGGCGGGCGGAACGGTGAGTCTGGCGGCGAATGGTGACGGATCTTCCGTGACGATGGCAAAGGCCTCCGCGACCGGTGCGCAGAGTGGTGGCACAGCCGACGGGCAGAAGAACTCAAACACGAATATGGCCAACTCGAAGTCTGGAAAGTCGAACGGGACATCGCAGTCGGCGACAACGGACAACGGCGGCTCGGTCAGCGTCGCCGCGGCTCTGGCCCTCAACGTGTCGGATTCGATCGCGCGGGCTGTCGTCGGTGATGGCCTGGTCATCATCGCAGGCAATACCAGTTTGGGCGGCCTTGCGGCACAAACGTCGAACAACATGGATGCGAGGGCAATCGCCGATGGCTCGGCCAAGACGTCGAGCGGCGGGACCGCCGTCGGTGTCGCGGTGTCGATCAACGTGGCCAACATGGTGAATGAAGGAGTCGTCGGCGCGGGCACCTCTGTGACCGCCGACGGGCTGTTGCTCGGTGCCACGATGAAGCCTGCTGACAACGATTTGCTCCATGAATACGAAGCCAAATCAACTTCGGGTGCCAGCGGCGGCGATATCGGGGTGGCCGGATCGTTCGCGCTGAGCGTCGTCCACTCGGACACGCGAGCGGTGTTCGGTCGCAGCCAGGGAGGTGCCGGAGTCTCGACGTTGACGCTGACCGGCGGGACAAGCTCAATGACGGCAGCCGAAATATCGAAGACGGTCGTGACAGCCACGTCGGCTGGTGCCGGCAGCGGCAGCTCGACGGGAGTTGGTGCCTCGGTCGCTCTAGCGATCGCCTTCAATCCAGCGGAGGCGGGAATCGACAACGGAGTGACTGTCAGCGGCACGACCGGGGGCCTGGTCGCGTCGGTGACGTCAGACCACGAGATGGACACGACTGCAAAGGGTGGTGCGAAGGGAGGTACGTCGGTCGGAGGCGCGATTGCCATCACCTACGTCGAGAACAAAACCGACGCACTCATCGGATCGGGCGCTGGATCGCTGACTCTGACAGGAGGTGATCTGGGTGCCATTGCGAACCATACAAGCGATGTGATGACAGTGGCCGATGGCGAGGCCGCCGGCAGCAGCACGGCTGTGGGCCTGTCGATCGCGCTGAACATCGGAGTCAACGATACTCATGCCACGATCTCGCGAAGCATCACCGGCGCGGGCAACGTCGATGTGAAAGCCTCTTCGATCCTGACGTCGGTCGCGGAATCGAAGGCGAGCGCTTCCGGCGGATCGAGCAGCAGTGGCGATTCCGATTCGGAGACGTCGCAGAAGAGCAGCTTCGCGCAGTCGAAAGGGGGCGGCAGCGCCGCGCCGTCGCAGACCGGGTCGAGCGCCACCGGCACTGGCAACTCAAATGCGAACAGCCAGTCCGGGCAGGGGACCGGTTCGGGTGGCACCGCCGTTGCCGCGACCATCGCCGTCAATTACCTGGCCGGCGAAGTTCACGCGCGCATCGCCGACGGTTTGACGATCACTGGTTCTGGACTTGTAAACGTCGAGACGACGCACCGCACGACCGCTTTCGCGATCGCCACGGCGACCGCGACGAATACCGACGCCGATACCGGCGTCGCCGCGGCCGTCGGGATCAACATCGCGGAGGTCAATGCAAGTGCGACGATCGGCTCGAACGCCAACGTCGCGGGATCGGGCGTCTCGGTGAAGACCGTGATGCCCGCCGGCACGAGCAACAGCTACAAAGTCCGCGCATTGTCAGGCGCAGCGTCGAAGGCCACGGCCGTCGGTGGGTCGATCGCCGTGAATTACATCGACAGCTCCGCGCGTGCCGAGGTGGGAAATAACACGATCCTCACCGGCACCACGGGCAACGTCGCTGTCGAGGCGGTGAATCTCAACCAGATTCAAAATATCTCCGGCGGGGCGGCGCTGTCCCTTAATAGCGGGACAGGAGTGGGGCTTGCCGTCTCGGTCAGCATCGTGAATTCGCTCGAGGCCGCGGCTACGGTCGGCAACAATTCCATCATTACGGCGGGTGGCAAAGCGACGGTGAAGGCCAAGTCGAGTCTGGTGCCAATTCAGGACAACAGCCTCTCCTTCAAGCTCAACGGGACAACACTCATCAATGAGAGCATCGGCCTCACTTCGTTCGCTGCGGGTATCGCGGGAAGTGCCGGCAGCGGCGCGGGCGTTGGTGGTTCTTCGAGCGTCAATGTCATCGTCATGGACACGACCGCCTCGGTCGGAACGAACACCACGATCAACGCTGCCGCCGGCGTCGAAGTCAAAGCCGAAGATGTTCTGTCGATCTTCTCGGGAGCTGGCGGCCTCGGCCTGACAATGGGCAACGCGGGCGTCGGTATCGCAATCGACGTGACCGTGATCGACCGCGACACCGTTACCACGATCGGGACGGGTGCGTTACTCGGTTCGACCGGCGGCGACATCCTGGTGGATGCGGATTCCGACGACGACGTGACCTCGATCACCGCAACCTTCGGCGTCGCGACGAACGGGCCGGGCGTCGCGTTTTCGGTCGGCGTCATGGTGCTCAGTACCGATACGCAGACAACAATCGCAGCCGGGTCAGGTTTGAATCGCACGCGACTCGACGCGGCCGGCGATGTGACCGTGCGGGCGCAGGGTGACGCGGATGTGTTCATGCTCGCGGGCGGTCTTGCTTACGGCAGCGACGCGGGCATCGGGATCGCGAGCACGGTCTTCGTCCACACCGACAATGTGATGGCCACGATTGGCGATTTCGGCGGTGTCACGACGGGCGGTGCGAACGGACTCAATGTCGAAGCGACATCGAACGACGACGTGTTGCTCATCGCGGCGGCGGGCGGAGCGACGGGCGGCAACGTGGGTGTGGGCGGCTCGGTCATCGTTTCGGTGATGAATGAAACAACGAAAGCGACCGTCGGAGCCAACTCGATCGTGACGGCGATCGACGCCGGTGCGGATGACCCCGGCGCGCGTGTCTATGCCGAAAGCAACACGCAGATTCTCGCGGTGGCCGGCGCACTAGGTGTATCCGCGGGATCGACCGGGATCGGCGCGGGCGTGAATGTCCACACGCTGACGAAGACGACGGAAGCGAAACTCGCGCCCAGCACCAACGTGCAGGCGGAAGGCAACGTGATCGTCCAGGCCGTCAGCAACGAAGTGCTGAAGTCCTTCTCGCTGGCCGCCGGCGCGGGGAGTTCGGTCGGCGTTGGAATCTCGGCGGACGTGTTCGTGTTGAATCTCACGACGCGAGCCAACATTGGCGACAGCACCATCGTGCGCACCGAGGGCAGCGTTCTCGTGCAGGCACAAGACGAGACCGAACTTGATCTCATCGTGGGTGGCGTCGCGATTGGCGGAACGGGTGGTGTGAGCGCGGCGGTCGGCGTGGCGGCGGTCGACAAGATTGTGGACGCATCGATTGGCCAGAACGCTCAAGTCACTGGCGAGGGTCACGGCTCGGTCAACGCGCGGACTGGCCGGTTCTCGATCACGTCCGGCAGCCCGAAGATTGGAGTTTCGGCATCCGACCTTTCACTTTCGAGCAGCTCCCGTCCGGGTTCCGCCAGTCTTGAGATCGGCGCGCCGAAGGTCAGCGTCACCAAAGATGCTGACAATGATGGAACGACCGATGCGTCGGACGATCCCGGCCTCTTCGCCGAGCGCAACGCCACAGCCTCCACGACGAACTTCCACGGCGTGGCGGTCTCTGCATCGTCGAAGAATGACGTGGAGTCGATGGCGCTGAGCCTCGGAGCGGGCGGCAGTTTCGGGGTCGCCGTTGGTGCCGCGGTGAACGTGGTGGATGTCTCGACGACGGCAACGATCGGCCAGAGCGCGCAGATCAATCAGAGCGTGACCGGTATCGCCGATGTGGGACAGTCAGTCCTCGTTGCGGCCGGCAGCGACTTCAACCATGTCGGCGTTGGCGTTGGTGCCGCGATCGCTGGCTCGGCGGCCGTGGCTCCCGGCGTGGATGTTTCGGTGATCCAGTTGACAACGAAGGCACAACTCGGAGCGAACACGACCGTCGATGCGCGAAACGACGTGGCGGTCATTGCCACGAACAACGAGAAATTCTTGATCGTCGGCGCGGGCATCGCGGCCGGCGGCAGCTTTGCCCTGGGTGGCGGCGTGGCCGTGGTCACCGTGAATAACACCACGTTGGCTTCGATTGGCGACGGTGCCAATGTTGAAGCAGGTGGCGACGTGGCCGTGTTGGCTGTGGACAAGTCCACGCTCTACATCATTACCGGCGGAGTCGGCCTTGGGATCGGCGGTGCGGGCGTCGGTGCTTCGGTGGGCATCGGCCTCTTCGACAAGACGACCGACGCGCTGATCGGCGCGAACACGATCATCGACGCCAAGGGCAACGGCACCGGCGAAACCGATATCCTGACTGGCGACACGGACGGCGATGGCAGCTTCACTCGCGGACTCGCGCACGGCGTGATCGTGCAGGCGGACAGTTCCGAAAACTTCACCAACGTCGCTTTCGCTGGAGCGGCGGGCATCTATGCGGGCATCGCCGGGGCGATCGGCGTCAGTGTGATCGACAGCGACACCACTGCGCAGATCGGTGCCAACGCCCAAGTCAATCAGGGCAGCGGCAACTTCGCGATCGCGGCGAACGGTGTCAGCGCGAATCAAGGTGTCTGGGTCGGCGCTTCGAACCGAGTCGCACTGAACCAGTATTCGCTCGGCTTTGCGGGAGGCATCGCGGGCATCGCCGGGGCGATCTCGATCGGCCGGATTGTGAACGACGTGAACGCGACGATTGGCAGCGGTGCCGACGTGCGGGCGCGGAGTGCTGTCGAGGTCAACGCTCTTTCTGACAAGTCGCTGGTTGGGTTCACGCTGTCCGGTGCCGGCGGTTTCGTTGGGCTTGGGGCTTCGGTCTCGGTGTTCTCGCTCGGCAGTTCGTTCGATCCGGTTTACAAAGACAAGGACGGCAATTCCGACAACGCTCTCGAAGGGGACGGATCGGGCGACGGCTCGAACACGGCGGGGGGCGAGGCCAGCAAGCAATCACAGAACTCGTCCGATCAAACGGGTTCCAGCTTGGGCAAGGTGCAAAGCGGAGCGTCCGCTCCCGCGCCTGGCACCAGCACCAAGGATTCGCGAGCGAGCGCGGGCATCGGAGCTGTTCAATCGAAGCTCAACGGCAGCGAAGGAGTGACCTCGTCCAAGCTCGGGATGCTGTCAGCCGCCAGCGCTGCGCCCGGTGTCATCGCCGAGGTCGCGATCAACACCACAATCGTGACGGCGGGCAGCGTAGGCATCGCGGCGCACGAGAACATCTCGGCCGATATGACATCGGGCCAAGTCGCCGCGGGTTTGGTCGGAGCCGGTGCTTCGGTCTCGATTCTGAATCTCTCGTCGAACGTCCATGCCAGACTCGGCGGAAGCGTGACGGCCGGGGGTGCCGTCAATGTCACCGCCAACGGCAAGCGCGTGGCAGACATGCTTTCCGTTGGAATTCAGGCGGGCTTCGTCGGACTCGGTGCCGCGGTCAGTGTTCTGAGCGACGGCTCAGTGCAAGGTGCCGAGGTGCTTAACAACGCTTCGATCGACAACGCCTCGTCGGTGCTTGTGAAAGCGACGAATACCCAGGATCTCCAGGCCAACACTTACACGGTGCAAGGTGGCGGGTTAGCGATCGGAGTGAACTTCACGCGCGTCAGCTCGGACGATGGCGACGCCAACACCCTCGACACCTATGCCACCATCGGAAGCGGTGCCGACATCGGCCAGAACCAACCGGTTGGTACGGCCACGATCGAAGCCAACTCGACGATCGACGCCTCCGCCAAAACCGTCGGCGTGGCGATCGGAGGCGCTGGGGCGGGCGGCTTCAACTTCACCACGATTGACGTGACCCCGCAGGTCAAGGCTTCGATCGGCAACAACGTGGAGATGGACTCGACAGGTCTCGTCGCGCTGCGCGCCACCGCGAATCATGATGCCGATGCGACCGTTCTCGCTTTCAGCGGTGCCGGCGGGCTCGGCTTCGGCGTCAGTGTTGCCACGGCAAATATCACGACCGCCGTGTCGGCCTCGATCGGCAACGGGTTCATCGCTTCGATCGGTGGACTGGAGCTGCTCGCCAGTCAGAACAGCGACACGACCAATCGCGGCGCGCATGCCTTCAGCACCGCGGCCGGTTTTGGCACCGTCAGCGGACAAGGATCAATTCCAACTGCGAATGCGAATGCCACCGCCTCGGCAACGATTGGAGCGGGTGGCAACATCAACGCGAATCTCGGCGACATCAGCGTGATCGCGTCGCTCTGGAATGTCGCTGATGTGAATGCAGCCGCCGTCTCGGTTGGCGTGCTCGGCTTTGGGGCCAGCATCGCCAATGCCAATGCGAACGGCGCGGCGACAGCGGATGTCGATGGAAAGATCACCGGCGGCAATAACGTCACGGTGAAATCCATCGGGCGGAACAAAGCGGAATCCGACATCGTCGCGGCTTCGGGCGGACTTCTCGCCGTGACCATTCCGATTGGGAATGCGGTCTCTTCACCAGCGCTGACCGCGCGGCTCGATGGCGGTGCTGTCGTCCAAGGGGCGGTCGTGGTCGACACGGATTCGCAGGGTGAGGCCAGTTCCGAAACCTTCGCTGTCACTGGCGGCTACGCCGGAATCGGCGCGATGACAACGATCGCGGTCGTTTCACCCGTGCTGACGTCGGCCATTGCCGGTGGCACGATCACCGCGAACAGCGTCACCGTGCGCAGCCGGCACAACGTCGGCACCACGAAGCAGGCCCAAGCGAAAACCAAGGCGGCGGGCTTCGCCGGTTTTGTGGGAGTGCAGGTGAACGATGCCACGGCCACCGCGAAGGCGGACCTCGACAGTTACATCGCAAGCGGCACCAAGCTGACCGCGCCGGGCGGAGTGACCATCAGCGCCGCGAGTCAGAACAATGCCATCGCACAAACCGACGGCCTCAATATCGGTCTGCTCGTCTCCGCAGGAAAGACCGACGCCACTGCTGACGCGAGCGGCACCGCGAGGGCGGGCATTCGCAATTCGGGCGTGCTGTCGGGAACGATCGGTTCGCTCAACATCGCCGCAAGCTCGCAGGACACCGCCAACGCGATCGTGTTCACCGCCGGTGCCGGCGCCGTCGCCGTGGCTGCCAACGATGCGGATGCCAAGAGCACGCCAACCATTCAAGCGTACCTCGGCGACTATGCCAACTTAAACGTGGCGAATGGCGTGAGCATCACGGCCGATTCGAATGGGTCGGCGAATGCGGAGGTCGATAGTGTCAGCATCGGACTGGCGTCGATTGGCACCAGCAATGCAACAGCCGATGTCAGCCCGACCTTGATGGCGACGATCGGCAACAACTCGGCGTTGACGGCCGGTGGTGATGTGACCATTCGGGCGCGGCAAAACTTTGTCAATGGGCCTTTGGACCTTGCGGCTCATTCGCGAGCGACCTCGCCGAGCGTCGGTGGATTCTCTGGAAACGGTGCCGTCACGACATCGACTGCGAATCCAAACGTGACCACGCAAGTTGGCGGCGGCTCGACGATCAGCGCGGGTGGCACGGTGTCGCTGGTTTCGCAATCGAGCAATCGGGCGTTCGCCAACAGCGACGCCATCTCGATTGGATTACTGGGAGCCTTGGGGGCGAGCATCTCCGAGGCGACGGCGAACGGTTCGACTCAGACTCACTTCAACGGCGAGATTACGCACGCCGGCAACGTCAGCTTTCTGGCTGATTCGCGAAACGTGGCGCTGTCAGACGCAGACGCTCCAGGAGGCGGACTGATTTCGGTGCAAGGAGCATCAGCCGAAGCCATCGCGAAGCCAGTCGTGCAAGTTGACACGGGCAACAATTCGTCGGTGACGACGAGCGGCCACATGAACGTCTTGTCGACAGCGACGGGCGAGGCTCAAGCGAACGCTCACGGGTTAAGCGTGGGGTTGGTCGCGCTGGGTGCGACGTTTGCCGATGCGATTGTCGCTCCGACCGTCAGTGCGTGGACCGGTGGCGGGACGCACGTGTCTGCCGGTGGCGACATCACGATCGACGCGACGAGTTCAGTGACCGGACCAGGAGCTCGCGCGGAAGCGGAGTCTCCGGCCGTTGGACTGGTGGGGATGGGACTGTCGCTGGCGAATGCGCGATCGGCGGCGAATGTCGATGCTCATCTGGGGAACAACACGGACGCCACGGCCGGTGGTCTACTGGCGGTGCGAGCCAACACGCACGACCGGTCGGATGCACACGGCGACGGTTTGACGATTGGCCTCGTTGCGGTCGGCGGAGTCGGATCAACGGCGATTGCCGGAAAGAACGCGAACGGAACCGCAACCTTCACTCAGGCGTTTGTCGGTGACGGCAGCGATTTGCGAGCGGGAGCAGTTCTCGTGGAGGCCAACGGGCTGCATGAGGCTCAGGGAATCGCCGAGACGGAAGGTGGCGGCTTCATCTCCGCGCATTCCGTGAAAGCGGACGTGCAAATCAGTCCCGATATTCGAGCCTTTCTGGGCAGCAACGTGACTGCCGAGACCGCGCACGATTTCACCGTGCGATCCCATTCGCGCACGGATGGCGATGCGGTGGCGAATGGCCTGACAGGCGGTGGTTTCGACATCGGCAGTTCAGAGTCGGATGTGTCGGTGCTGCCGAAGGTCACGAGCCATGTGGGAGCCAACACACAGATCACGGCGCATGGCCATTTCACGCTGGCAGCGAATCACGGAGTCGCGGGAGCGATGCCGGCGACGCCGGTCTTCGGCGATGGCGTTTCTTCGGCCTTCACTCACGCGGCGTCGGGAGCGTTCATCGGCGTCATCTTCTCGGACGCGACGGCGACCGTGAATCCCAACGTCAGCGCGACACTTCACGATTCGGCGTCCGCCAGCCAGGCGACGCGGATCATCGCGGACGGAAACATCGTCATCACTTCGACCGCCGGTGCCCAATCGACCGCGACCACGGATAACGGCTCGATTGGTTTCGTGGCAATCAAAGACGCCGTCGCGACCACCGTGTCGATGGGTCAGAGCACCGCTGTCGTCGGAAACTTTGCGGATTTGAACGCCGGCGGCAACTTCAACGTCACCGCGACGACGTCGCTGGGCGCACGTCCGACAGCCAGCGCCGTCGGTGGTGGTGTCATCGACGTCGCTCTCGCGACGGCTAATGCCTCGCTCTTGTACCAAACTAACACCCGTGTCGGGCAAAGCGCGCGGATCGCGGCGCACGACGATGTCCAAGTGCGCGCGTTGTCGAACGTGGACGCCGTGTCCCGAGCCATCGCCGATAGCCACGGTCTGGGAATCGCCGGTGATGCGACGGCTCCAACCGTTCTCGGTGCCCCGGATGTTCGCGCGTCAAACACCGTCGAGATTCAACAACTGGCTCACATCACCGGAAAGACGGTGTCCATCGTCGCCGAACTGCCAAGCCTGCGCCAAGAAGCCATTGCCACGGCAGATGGATCGGCGCTCATCGCGATCAACGCCGCCGAGTCTCGCGTCTCTTTTTACGACCCGACTGAGGTCCTTGTGAAATCCGGCGCGAAGATCACCGGCACCGATCGCATCGAAGTGGCCGCGCGATTGCCTCATTTGCTGACCAACTCCAGTGCCGAGGCCGATTCCTTCAGTCTGGGCGGTGAAACGAATGCGGATGCCTACAACGACACCTTCACGCAAGCGTTCGTGACTGCCGAGGCCGGGGCATTATTCACGACCCAGAACCTCATCGTAGAAACCACGATCGATTCCAGCGGCTACCTCAAACATGCCGACGCCGACGGCGGACTTCTGGATATTGGCGGCGACGACGAATACGGCAACTTCACCGGCGAGCGCAAAATCACGTTCAATGCCAATGCCGTGCTGTTGCATGCGGGACCGAGACTCGAAATCGCAGCGGATGGGTCGCCGACCGTCAACAGCGGCGTGATGTACGAGGATTTGGGAACCCAACTCAAAGTGAATAGTTGGGACAACTCCGGGCAATCGGCTCGATTCATCACGAGCACGCTGATTGGCAATTCGAATTTTGAATTTGCTCCCACGTTTGGCTTCGGCACAGTTATCAATCATTCCACGAAGGATCTGGTGCTTGGCACTCTCGGCACCGTCAGTTTGGTCAATCCGTCCGTGGACGTTGCGGCCGACAACGCCAGCGGCTTCAGCTTCACGGCGACGCGGAGTGGTGTGCAGCCCACGCTGCTGGAATTCGTCCAGGCCGGGTCGGGCGACATCATTGTGCAGGGCCTGATCGACAATCCGCTCGGCGAGTCGCGGTTCATCAACAACGGCGGCAACATCCTGTCGAGCGGCGCGGGACTCGTCCGTTCGAATTCACTCGAAGTCACCGCGCATGGCGGATCGGTCGGAGACCCCGGTGTCGGCAACTTGTTCAAAGCCCAATTGCTGCACAACCTGGATCAACCCGAAGGACTGCGAGCGAACGCGAAATTCGATGTGCGGATGAGCCTCACCGGCGAAATTATGCACCCCAGCGTGACCGACACAACGGTGCGAGGCGATTCGATCATCGCCGGGCGAAACATCGAACTCGTGCTTCTGCCGACCACACAGGCTTCCGAAGTTCCGCTCGTCGGCGTACCCTCTCAAGTCAATCGAACCGGCTTTGGCGCGACGACGATTGCCACGACCGCTGCCGGTCCTGAGAACCGCGGAGTTGGATCGACGGGCCGTTCAACGCGCGACACCGCCAACTATGCGTTCGGATTGCTTCAGGCAGGAAACAACATCGCGATCACGGGCGATTACGGCGCGACTACGATTCACGTCGAAGGAACAACGGACCTCACCGGTGCGGGCAAAGTCGATGCGACTACCAACGGAAACGTGACGCTGACCGAACGGAAGGGAGACTTGCGCGTCGGATTCATCACCTCGACCGCCGGCCTGGTGACGCTGACGGCTCAACATTCGATCGTCGATGCCACCAACGACGCGGCGAGCGACGTCACCTCGAACAGCGTCGTGCTGACGGCTCAGACCGGCGGCATCGGATCGTTCTTCGACAATCTGGAAATCGACACAGGCACCGCGACGGGCCTGCTGACCGCCACCGCGGCGCAGAGTATTTTCGTCACCGAAGTGGCCGGGAATCTGAAGGTCAATCAAGTCACTTCGACCAGCGGAGCCGTCTGGCTGACCGTTGCCGAATCGGCGGCGGCGGGCGAGGACTTGTTGGTGGGGTCTGGCAAGCAAGTGTTCGCCGGCAGCGGTGTGGTCGAGTTGCGCGCGGGCGACAACGTGACGGTCGCCGGCATTGTCACCGCTTCGAGCGCGATCTTTGTTCGCGGTGATTTCGGAAATGCTGATCCTGTCGGCTCGGTGATTTTTGTCACGCCGACCGGCCGGCTGATTGGTGCCTCGGCGGAAATCAACGGTGAGAACGACGCGGATGTCATCGCCATCACCAACGTGAGCTTGAGCACGGTCAACACGGTCTTCGCGCAGTCGGGGAATGACGCGGTGTTTCTCGGCAGCAAGGCCACGCCAGAAAGCGACACTCTGAAAAGCGACGCGGGCGGAACGCTCAATCAAATGCGTGCGGCGATCATCGTCAACGGCGGTTCGGGAACCGACACGCTCGTTGCCGATGATTCGGGCGACGGTCTGGCAAACACCGGCTCGCTGACCGGCACGACGCTCTTCGGCTTGGGACAAAGCGCCGGGGGCGCGTCATATCAAACGATTGAAAAACTGATCGTTTACATGGGCTTGGCGGGCGACACGTTCACGGTTTCCGGTGTTGCGTCCAACGTTGCGACCGAGGTCCACGGCAATCCGGGCGACGACCAGTTGTTCGTGACGGCGATGCAAATGGCCAGCGCCGAGCTGCTGGTGTTCGGCGATGCCGGCGCGGACTCGATGAACGGCAACTCGGGGACTCACTCCACTCGGTACGACGGCGGTTTGGGCAATGACATGATCACCGCCGGCGCTTCGCGGGATTCGATCTATGGCGGCAACGACAACGATGAACTGCATGGATTCGGTGGCAATGACCTCGTATTCGGCGATGCGGGAACCGACACACTGTTCGGCGACAACGGCCAGGACGAACTGCATGGTGGCGCGGACAACGATTCCATTGTCGGAGGCGACGACACCGACCAGGTATTCGGTGAAGCGGGCAACGACACGCTGAATGGTGGAGCGGGAACTGACGTGCTGTTCGGCGGCACGGAGAACGACGTCATTCATGGCGACGACGGGGCCGACGAGTTGCAGGGCGAGCAAGGCAACGATGTGCTGGCTGGTGACGCCGGGAACGATGTTCTGTTTGGCGGCGAGGATGATGATTCGATCGCCGGTGGCGATGGGAACGACGATGGATTTGGCGACGCCGGGAAAGACACGCTCAACGGTGGGACGGGAATCGATTTGTTGCAGGGAGGAACCGGTAACGATTTGCTGCAAGGGGACACGGAGAGCGACATCCTGTGGGGCGGCACGGCCACGTTTGGTCGTGCGTTCTTTGACCTTTCGAGTTTGGACCTCTTCACGGTGGCGACGGCCGCGCCGGATTCAGAACCGATGAGCCTCAACGGCTACGTCCTACCGCGGATCGTGCCGGTGATCGTCGCGGGGTTGTCGCTGGATGGCGACATCAACGACGGGAAAGACACGATTGATGGCGGCGCGAATATCGACTTCGTCTTCGGCGGCGGCGAAGCGGACTTAGTCGATGGCGGAAGCGATCAGGACTACGTCGATGGTGGCGCGGGGAACGATGAAGTGCATGGCGGTTCCGGCGACGACGTTGTGCGCGGCGGAGCCAATGACGATGTGTTGCGCGGCAACGCGGGGATCGATCAGCTCTATGGAGATTCGGGAGCCGACAATTTGTTCGCCGACGCGGGCGATGCGAGCGGCAGTCAAGTCGGGCAACGGCTCTGGGGCGGTCCGGGCATCGACTACTTGTGGGCCTACGCACCGAGTTTCGATGTGGCTGCCAACGCGATTGAAAAGGGTGATGAACTGCATGGCGGCGGCGGCGGCGATTGGCTGTACGGCAATCTGCGCCAGGACTTGTTCTTTGGCGAGACCGGTAACGATTCGATCTTTGGCGACTATCTGCGCGGGCCGGGCTACGCGACCAACGATAGCGCGGATTTGACCGGCGCGGCCGACTCGATGTTTGGCGGCAGCGGTGAGGACAAGTTGTACGGCGGCGGCGGCAACGATTTGATGTGGGGCGGCACCGATTCCGATTGGATCGAAGGCCAGAACGGTGACGACATTGAGTACGGTGGCAGCGGCATTGACCTGTTCGTGCTGGATGTGTCGCCCGATTACTCGGCTCCATCGTATGACGCCTTCGATGGGCATGGCGGCAACGAAATGCTCCGAGACAAAGCCGATGATAGTGCGACGGACATTCTGCTCGTCGAAGGAACGACGGCGAATGACACCATCACGTTGAAACAACGGCTCGCCGTCGCGACGGATTTGCAAGTGGATTATCAGGCCGGTCCCGGTGTGGTGCGAAATCTGTTTGCCACTTGGCGGATTGCTCCCGATAGCCTCAACCCGCATGGCCGTCCGCTGGTCGAACAATTCCGCATCTCGGGATTGGGCGGCAACGACAACATCTCCTTCGTGACGGGGACTGACGCACTCGACTTCACGTCTATCACCGATCGGACGGACGATTGGGTGGGCGTGATCGACGGCGGGCCGGGTAACGACACCATGCGCGGTACGAACAGCCGCGATCGGTTGGATGGCGGCTTCGGCAGCGACGTGATCTACGGATTCGCCGGCGACGATCAACTTTGGGGCGACGGCGGCACCGGACAGGGCAACCTCGGCGATCACGACATCCTCTACGGCGGACAAGGACATGACGACCTGTTGGGTGGCCAGGGCACGAACGCGCTGTTCGCGTGGTCGATTGATCCGCAGCCGGCGGGCGACACGCAATTCGGTGTGTTCGTCGATCAAGCGGGATTGTTCTACGACGACAACGGAGACTTCACCGGAGCGTTTGATGAGGCGGGCAATCCGATTCCCGATGGACTGATCGACGGCACGGCTTTGCCGGCGCGAACTCTGGAGGATACCGGACTCAATCGCGTGCTCGGCGGCACGGTGCAGGACTCATTGTATGGCGGCACCGGTCTCGATTTTCTGTACGGAAACGAGAACACGGACCCCAGCCGGGTCGATCGGCTTTACAACCGTCGTGGCGAACTCTTCACCGGAGCCGATGGCGGGCTCGCTGGCGATGAGTGGAAGGCGTATGCCAAGTCCACGGACAAAGTCTGGTACTACGGTGGCTCGAACAAGAACGATCAGATCAACGTCGACTTCGTCACCGAGCCGGGTGGTGTCTTCTCCGGACATCATCTCATCACGCGGCTGACCGAGAATAGCGGCAACTTCACGTTTGACGCCCAAGTGCAGCTCGATTTCGACGCCTTGGACAGCAACGGCAATCGCATCTGGAATCCCACGGACAACTATTTCGGCGTGGCTCTGACCGGTTCCGAGGCGGCTCCTGAAAATGGGCAACTGACCGGCGACGCCACCTTCGTGTTGCATCTCGACAACAACGCACCGGTGAGCGTGACCGTCACGCGGAATTCCACGCTGGCAAGTGCCGGAGCGGAGCAACCGATTCTGGCCAATTCCTCGCGGCGTGATTTGGTGGCGGACATCAACGCCGCGCTGAAGTTGGCAGGGCTTGACCAAAAGGTGTCCGCTCGGTTGGCGGAGAATGCGATCAGCCTCACGCGGATCGACGATCCGGCCAACGCGAATGCCAGTCAATTCTTCATCACGAATACGAACGAGGCCGCTCGTTCGGATCTGCACTTCGCGGATGACCAGGCGTCGGCCCTCGGCTTTGTGGGATCGCAAGGACTGACCAGCCTGCTGCCACCGGAAGGCGATTTCCTGGCGATCATCGTTGACGCGCTCGACGGCAACGATCGTGTCGTCGTCGGCCCGACCGTCACCAAGTCGGTGTGGGTCGACGCGGGCCGAGGAGACGACCGTGTCGAATACACTTCCGGCCGTCCGATCCTGACCGACCTCAGCGAGACCAAGCAAGGATTCCTGAATAACGATTCGCAAGCCAACGCCTTCAACTTGAATGTCGAAGTCGCCAATTTGCTGAACGGCAAGCAGCTCTTCAGCGGCCTGACCATCGACAGTCCCACCGATCAAGATTGGTACAAATTCCAACTGCCGCGCATCCCACAAGTGGGCGATTCATTGACGGTCACCAGCTTGTCCGCCGATGACCACATGACCCTTGAGCTGCGCAGTGGAAGCTCCGTGCTGGCGACGGCCGATGCCCGCGGTCGCATCAACTTAAATGGGTTGAGCCTGGCGGCGAACACGACTTACTACCTGCGTCTTCAGACAACGAGCATCCCGACGGTCTATCAGTTGGCGTTCGCAACTCCCGATTTCGCCGAAGGGGTTCTCAATAACAACGTCCAAAACCGAGCCTACAACCTGGAGAACATTGCCGGTTTGGGATCGGTCAACGAACTGGCGCTGCATGAAGGGGACGTCGATTGGTTCCAGTTCCAACTCGCGGAGACCGGGACCGCGGCGGAACACATCGACGTCTCGGTCCTGTCCGGCAACGTCGTAACGGTCGCGCTGGCCAATGCCGCTGGGCAAGTCCTCACGGCGCTCAGCACGGCTCTGACATCAACGATCCGCCTGCCGTTGAAAGACTTGGTCAAAAACACGCCGTACTTCGTGTCGGTCACCAGCGCCGGCCCTGTCGAGTATGAGTTGCTTCCCGCCGTCAGCACCGCGCCGGGCAACGGACAATTGCCGCTGATTTCGACGGTGTTCGACACCAATCTCTCCAGCACGCTCAAGATCTTGCGTCGCGACATCCTGATCGGCGGCGAAGGGAACGATGTACTCAAGGGTGGCTCGTGGGAAGATTGGATCTTCGGCGGTGCGGGGAATGACGTTCTCACCGGCGGCTTCGATCGGCAGGCTCAGGATTTGATGTTCGGCGGCACGGGGAATGACATCTTCCAACTGCTGCCCGACGACTTGCCCTTGTTGAAGACGACGGCGCGATCATTGACCGCCGGTGGACAGCAAACCTATCTGCCGACGTTCAGCGACCGCTTCGATGGTCAAGCCGGTGAAGACCAGGTGTTGTTCCTGGGTGGCGATCTGGACCTCAATGGGAAGCCGGTCCCGGACAACTTCGCCGTGCGCTACAACACGCTGCTGCACCGATATGAAGCCACGTCGCGAGTTTGGGACACAGCCGCTCAAGACTTCGTCGAGAACGCCAAGACCGGCGGTTTCCAACAGCAGTATGCGTACTTCACGGCGACGTCCGTCGAAAGCTACGTGATCGATACTCGCGCCGGGGACGATGAAGTCCATGCCGATCCGGAATACCTGATCGACGGCAGCGAATGGGGCATCGATCCTGAAGATCGGCCGCAGCGAGCGGAGCTGTCCAACCTCACGATCCGTGGCGGTGACGGGAACGATCGACTACTTAGCGGAGCGGAAGCGGACACGATCGACGGCGGCAATGGACAGGACATCATCCGAGGCGGCGGCGGCGACGACGTTTTGCTGGGCGACGCTGGATCCGACTGGATCGCCGGTGGACCAAGTGCCGTGCCGCCGGACCGCTATGAAATTGTCAGCGTGGCGGGACGAGGCGGCTTTAATGACAAGCCCGAATTGGCGGCACTGCTGCTGGAAGATTTTAGTCCGCTGATCGCAACGCCCGTGCAATCGGTGGCGGTGAAGTCGCTCAATTTCCACTACGGAGATTCCGGTGACTGGTACGTGCTGCCGACTCCTCCGGCCTTGAAGAAATACGGCAGCGAGCAATCGGCGCTGTTGATGGCGAACATGATCTCGCTGCAATTCGTGGAATCGCGAGCGACCGAAATTGCGGCCGCATTTCGCGGACCGAAGCTGTATCTCTACGCCGGTCAGGACACCGATTCGTCATCAACACTCGATCCCGTGCCGGTCGAGCAGTTTGTCGGGGTTCCCGATTACTACTTCGTTCATGCCGTGAATCTCAATACGCGGCAGTTGACTGGTTCGACCCCGATCGTCGAAGCGGATTTGTTCGCTTTGAAAACTCAAATAGCGATATTCACACTCAAAGTGGATGATGGCTTCGAGACGCAGGTCACGTTGTCACCGAAGCTGCGACCTGCCATCAGCGATTTGATCAGCGATCTGCAAACAGCGGTCAACGTGGCGGTCGGCTTGGACAATGGTCAGCCCAAAGTGCTGGTCAACACGGTGAGCGTGAACGATCAGCGGATTGGCTTCTGGCTGATTACCGCAAACGGCCAGAAGTTGGCGATCGGCATTCCGAACACTCCTCAGGGTGCTGCCGCCACGCAGTCGCTGCATTTGTCGGCACAGTCCTTCGATGTCTCGCCGACGACGGCCGGCAACAACCCAGCGCCCGAAGCGATGGGCGAGTACACGTTGACCTTCCAGATTTCTCAGCATCTTGGCGAGACGATCGACTTGCCGGCCTCCGCCGCTTCGGTCACTGTGACCGCGACGGATTCAGCCGAACGTCCGGTTGTGATCCCCGTGGGAGATTTGAATGGCGATGGCTTTGCCGATTTCGTCAGTTCGATTCGGGAACAAGGTTCCGCAACGCTGGCTCACGTTTCGTTTGGCCACGGGACGCTGACGCCGGCAAACTTGCAGCGGGTTGAGTTCACGTTGCAATTGCCTGCGCCGCTGACCAGCGGCGGCAGCACGCTGATGCCCGGCGACTTCAACGGCGACGGCATCGGTGACGTGGCGGTAGGCGTCAGCGGCACGGCGGACGCGGGCGTCTATATCGTGCTGGGACGTCACGAGATTTCGGGACTGATCAATGTCACGACGAACGCCGATGTGATCCTCACCAACGCAAGCTGGATCGACCAACCACTCAGCTTCGCGAACGCCGGCCGCATGACCGGCCCGACAGACACCGCCGATGACTTGGTCATCGGCGATCCTCAGCGGGACAATTACCACGGAGAGGTGCATATCCTGCAAGGACAGACGGCGTGGGGACAGACCGGAACAATTTATTCCGCCGACTTCAGCAATGTCACTGGAACGACCGCGGACCTGGATGGCTTCACGCTGAATAACTCGCCGCCGAACGCGACCTACGAAAGCGGCCTGTGGCATCTCTCCGAAGGACGCAGTTCCAACGGCATTGGTTACACGGTGACGCAACCCGCGTACTCAACCACGGACGACAATCACAGCTCGATTGTCTCACCGGGCAACAAGATTCTGGATGGCTTTGACGACAACTTCGTGCAAGTCACGTTGCCGTTCGCATTCCAGTTCTATGGCCAGAGCCACACGACGGCCTTCGTCAGTTCGAACGGCCTGTTGACGTTCGTCAGTGGCACAACGGCCTATTCTAACACGGCCTTGACCACCGGCCTGGCCCCGGCGGCGATTGCTCCGCTGTGGGACGATTGGCGAACCGACCTGGACGAGTTGGATGCGGTTTACGCGGCAACGATCGACGATCCTCAGCATCCCGGCTCGTCTCTGTACGTGATTCGTTGGCACTTGGTGCAGCACTTTGCTGGTACCGGAAATCCTGTCGAACAAACCGCTGACGTCACCTTCGAGACCGTGCTGTCGCAGTTCAATCAGTCCATCCGGTTCAATTACGTGGACCTGCAGACTGGCGACGTCAATGTCGACAACGGCCAGTCGGCCACGATCGGCATCAAGGCGTCCGGTCTGGAAGGGACCAGTTTTGAACAAGTGAAACTCAACACCGGCGCGGCCGGCTATGGCGTTTTGATTGGTTCCATGCGTTCGGTGTTGTTCTCGAATCCGGCACTCCGTCCGGAGACATCGCACTCGTCGCCCAACAGTTTGTACTACGGCCAGGAGGAATCGCCGTTCGGCGGCGGAAACTATTCAACGGTGAAGGCCAATCGTGGCACGGCCACGTCTCCCGTGATCGATCTGACCAACGTGCCGGCCGATGTCGATCTGGAATTGTCCTTCAAATACTTGCTGCAGACGGAAGGAAATCTGAATGCCTTTGATCGAGCGCAGGTGCTGATCTCGCAAGATGGCGGCGGCTTTTCGCCGATCAATGTCGGAGCGCACATCAACTTCTCGCCGTCGGCGGCGGTAAAGGACGGATTCGGTGGTGTCGACGGACTGGCCGGCGCATTCCACATGGCGATCAGTCCCGATGGCACGTCGATGTATGTCACCGGAAATGCGGACAACGGACTGGCGGTCTTCACCCGCAATCCGACGACGGGCGCGTTGACGTTTCAATCTGTTTTCAAGGATGGCGTTGGCGGTGTGGATGGATTGGCCCAAGCGTTTAACGTGGCGGTAAGCTCAGACGGGAAGTCGGTCTATGCCACCGGATACAACGACAACGCACTGGCGATCTTCTCACGCAACACCACGACCGGTGCGTTGACGTTCCAAACGGTCCTGAAGGATGGCGTCGGTGGCATCGACGGCTTGGCGGGAGCTGAAGGGATCGCGTTGAGCCCTGATGGAACCTCGGTGTATGTGACGGGAGCCAATGAAAGCGCGGTGGCCGTGTTTGCTCGTAATACGACGACGGGGCTGCTGACGTTGCAATCGGTGATCCGCGACGGCGTCAATGGCGTCGACGGTCTGGCGGCTGACAACGAAATCGCCATCAGCCCTGACGGCCGCTCGATCTATGTCACTGGCTTTAGCGACAACGCCGTGGCGGTGTTTGCACGTGACACAATGACGGGTGCGCTGACCTTCCAGTCTGTGTTCAAGGACGGTGTGGGTGGTGTGGATGGTTTAGCGGGAACGTTGGGGATCGCGGTGAGTGCCGATGGACGCTCGGTTTACGCGGCAGGCCGTTCGGACAATGGAGTGGCGGTATTTGCTCGCGACACAATGAGCGGCGCACTGACCTTCCAAACGGTGTTCAAGGATGGTGTGAACGGCGTCGATGGGTTGAGCGGAGCTTACGATCTGACCGTGAGTCCGGATGGACGATCAGTCTATGTGGCAGGCTCATTCGAGAGCGCCCTGGCGGTATTTGATCGCGATCTGACGACGGGCGCGTTGACGTATCAAACGGCTTTGAAGGACGGAGTCGGGGGAGTCAATGAACTGTCGGCGGCCGTCGGTGTGACGGTGAGTCCCGACGGCAGATCGGTCTATGTCAGCGGGTACTCCGATAACGCCGTCCAAAGTTTTTCACGAGAGGTCGTCATTGAATCCACGCTGCGCGATCAGAGCACATGGCTCAACAAGACGGTGTCACTGAACGCGTACCGCGGTTCTCAAATTCAAGTGCAGTTCGCCTTCGACACGACCGACGACGTCAACAATGATTTCGAAGGTTTGTATGTCGATGACCTCGTTGTGAAATCAAAGCCGCTGAACGTGTCGCTGTCTTCGACAATAACATTCACCGACCCTGGAATTCCTGCCCGTTTGGGATTGAGCGTGGCGGGAGCCGATCTCAATGGCGACGGATTCAGCGATCTCGTGGTCACCAGGGATGACTTTGATATTGGCAGTGTGTCGGTGGTGAATGGTGCCGCCGCGCTGACCGGTGGCACGATCGGCGCGCGGGCCAGTCTCGTGCTGCCTTCTGACACGTTGAATAACTCTCAACTGCTCGCCGTCGGTGATCTGGATGGCGACGGTCGATCTGATGTGGTGTTGACTTCGGAGTCCAAGACGTATGTGCTCTTTGGCGGTCTGGCCGGCCCAACGCTGTTCAATCAGTTGTCCTTCAGCAGCCCCGGCCCCTGGGTCGCGCTAGGTGATATCAACGGAGATGGGGCCGCGGACATTGGCCGGGTCGTTCCGGAAGTGACGCACCGACTGGCCGAGGATGGCAGCTCATGGCAGCATGTCGTCGGACAGGTGTTTCTCGGTGGTCTCGAATCACGGCAGGCAACGTGGCTGGATGTGCCGGACATCGTCGTTGAGACGGGGCTGCCGTTCTACTCGGCCATGCTACCCGCACAGCCGCTGTTCTTTGGTGGCGTGGGAAACGTCAACGGCGATCAACTCGCCGGCAAGCCGGTGGCGGACTTCGCCATCGCCGATGCGCTCGGTGGTCAGCAGACGCATGTCTTCACCGGACGGGCCTTGCAGAACAATCCGATCACGCTGCCGGTAGCCTCGACCGTCAATCGTTACTTATTCACGCTGGCCGCTCCTTTGGGGGAGTCCACGACGTCTGTTCGCACGGGAGTCGCTTTGAACGACGGAGCGGCCACGCACTCGCTGACTCAGGCAGTGGGCGTGGAAGGCTCGATCACAAACGACAAAATTTCGACAGGGCGGAACATCGGCGATTTCAATGGCGACCGCATTCCCGACATGCTGATCGCCGGCACAACGCGCAGCTATGTGCTGTTTGGCCCGGTCGATTTCGACAGCGTCGAGAATATCGCCGACCGCGCGGATGTCATCGTCTGGCAACAGGACGGCACGGACGAGTTCGGACAATTTCACACGGGGCTAGGCAATCTGGCCGACGGTCAGGGCGACATTGATGGCGACGGTCGCAGCGATCTGGTGTTTGCGAGCGTGACCACGCTGTCGAACTCCGGCGCGATTCGGCTGAATGTGATTTACGGAGCGGCAGTCTTCCCGCGGCATCTGGATCTCAGCTCGGTCGGCACGAACTTCTTTAGCCTTCCGAGCGAGTCGTACAAAGTTCCCGTGCAATCGGATGCAAAAGCTCTGATCTTGAATTGGAACGGGGATGCGTTCGCGGACATTCTGGTCCAGGGACGGCATGACCGACTGACCGGCGGCACGGTGGCGTTCGCCAATTTGTACGCGGGGACCAGCGCGCACGGTGGGTCACTGGCCGGCAACGCACTGAGTAGCAATCGCAGATTGGGAATCTTCGAGGATGTCAGCAGCACTTCCGAGTTTGTCACGCGGCATGACCTGGATGACATCAATGGAGATGGATTGGATGACTTGGCGTTCTCGAATGGCACGAAGGGTGTCTACGTGTTGTTGGCCCCCACGCCGTCCGCAAGCACGATTACGAAATCTCTGACCGACACATCCAACGTTCGTCTGGCCGTCGGTCGCAATGTCTCGGACGTCACCCCGTTGGGCGATCTCAACCGTGATGGCTATGCCGACTTCGCTGTCAGCGAAAGTGGGACGAGCACCGGCGCATCGGGATTCGACGTGCAGGTCTATTACGGTGGAACGTCGATCGCCACGACGCCGCAGTTCACGTTGAAAGGCTCGGCGGCGGATTCGGGGTTGGCGGTCGTGTTGTCGCCTGTGGCGGGAGATTTCAATGGCGACGGGCTGTTCGACTTGGCCATTCTGGAATCGACGGGGCAAGTGGTGATTGGTTCGCCGAACGATACGGTCTCGCGTCTGATTCCTTCTGCGGGCGCGTTGACTCAGCTCAATTCGATCAAGCAGATCAAGCCGATCACCGGCACGGTGCATGTCTTCTGGAATGCGGCACATCTTTCCGAAAACGTGGCTTTGTCGTTGGCCAATACGCGCCTTTCAGGCGGCGGGATCGACGGTGTGATTGATTCCGTAATGGTCAATCCGTCGCTCGACTGGAATCGGGATCGAGTCGACGACTTGGTGCTCGGTGCTGCGCTGGTCGACACGTTCCGCAATGGCGTGAAGCAACGCGCCGGCCGCGTGTATGTCATTGAGGGCAAGCAGGACAACTTGCTGCCGTCGGGATTGCAGCCGGACATCCTCACCAATCGCACAATCACCGGAAGCGGCGAGTACGTCGTCGATCGCGCCACGGGACGGCCCTTCGTTTTCCAAGACGAAGACAACGACGACAACGGAATGTTGGATACCGACTTCTATACGCTGGCGATGGGACAGAACGAGCGGTGGTATCGCTTCACCACATTGGGCGATGGCCTGCCCGGCAATTACTTGTCGGTCGGACCGGAAGCGCCGGCACCGATTCGACTCGCGGCCCAGACGAATGGCGTCCTCTCACCATCGGGTGCCACATTTGATGTCAGCCAAGTCAACGACAGCCAGGTGATCGTCGGTGGAAGCACTCCGGGGACCGAAGTCACTGTCGGCGTCTTGGAGTACGACCTCGCCAGTCTGCTTCCTTATCTCAATCGAACTGACGACCTCTCGTCGGTGCTGACCGTGGACTACAGCTCGAACGTGACCGGCTTCCCGGTGGCCTTCGATTCCCAGAATTACACGACGGGGGCGATCGCGGTGACTTCCGGAGTCGTCACGCTGGGTTCCGGAACTTGGCCGGACTGGGCGACGCGCGGGACTCTGAACATCAATGGCCGTGGCTATTCCATTGCAAGCCGGGACTCGAATACGCAGCTCACGCTGGTCGACAGCAGTGTGACTTTCGCTGGCGGAACAACGTTTACGCTCGTCCGTCCGTCAAACCTTCCCGCGAGTCTCGCGGCGGGTTACTCCGCGACAGCGGTCGTTGGTCCAGAGCTCTTCTACCGCGCGCAGTTATCTGACATGTCCCCCACGACTTTGTGGCGCACCGACGGCACGGTTGTCGGAACCCGAGAAGTGAAATCCGGCATCACTTCATACACCGATCCGACGAATCTGACCGCGGTCGCGAACAGTCTGTTCTTCGTCTCCGGCGGCAGCCTGTTGGAATACGTGACGACGTCCGATTCTGTGCGTACCGTGAGCGCGGTCTCCGGCACGGTCGCCTTACGAGAAGCGGGCGGACGGTTGTTCTTCACGTCGGCTAATAAACTCATGTCGGTGCTTCCGACAACTGGCGGCACAGCGCCCAGCGCTCAGGAAGTTCGTGGACCCGGCAGTGTGTCGTTCACAAACGTCAGCTCGCTAACCAGCGTGCTGTTGAAGCCGGTTGCCGCCAATCCGGCCGTGGCATCGATCGCCTTCATTTCGACGGACATCGGAGTCGCCGGCAACGCGGTCTGGGCACTGCCGGTCGCGACAACGCTCGCGACCACCAGCCAGCGGTTGATTTCCGGAGTCGCCGGGAACACGCTGGGTAATTTGACCGAGAGCGCGTTGGCAGGTGGCAGCCTCTATTTCACCAACGGCAGCGAACTACGGTTGTCGAACGGTGCCACGACGTCGCTTGTCAAAAATCTCGGTGCCGCGCTCGATCAACTGACCGACGTGAACGGGACGCTGTTCTTCCGATCGAACAACGTCCTTCATGTGAGCGACGGGACGACCGCCGGAACGGTCGAGCTCAAAACTGCGGAGGACGCCAGTGTTGTCAGCCCCGATCAACTGACCCGATTTGGCAACAAGCTCGTCTTTGTCGCGGGCACGGTCGTCGATCGCGAGCTGTGGGTGTTTGATCTAACGACACCCAGTGTGAAGCCGGCACAATTGATCAATCTCAATCGGTTGCGCAGCGGGATCATCGGCTCCGATCCGCAGAGCCTCGTGGTGGCCGGCAATCAACTGTATTTCATCGCGACCGACGGCCATGCGGGCCGCGAATTGTGGACCAGCGACGGCAGTGCCGATGGCACACACATTGTCTCGGACCTCACAGCGGGTTCGACGGATTCGATCTTGAGCGGTCTCACGGCGGTCAACGGATCGTTATTTGTCGCGTCGTCAGTGACGGCAAACAACCGGACGGTCACCGACTTATTGACCACAATTGGCAGCGACCTGCAAACGGTCAAGAGTCAATTGGGCGGCACGCTGACGGTCACGGCCTTGTCCAGCGAGGCGGACTTGCTCATCAGCGCGGCCGATGGCTTGTCCATCGGCACCGTAACGAGCGTTGCGCTCTCGGCACGATCGGGCGTCGTCACGATCACGTTGTCAGCAGCGGTGCGCGACGCATTGAACCGAGGGCACACCCGACTGACGCTGCGGCTTGCGTTGCCGTCTGCACCGGGCGTGAGTCTGAGCGTGCGGCCGTCGCGCGCCGGTGCCGCCACGTTGCTAGGTGTTCCCAAGCCAGGGGCCGGCGACACGGCTCTCACGGTCACGCCGTCAGGTTCCGGAGTTCTGGTCGATGTCTATGACGCCAACGGCGGATTGCGTGCGCTGTCACATTCGATCGTGGACCTGCGGCACTTCGATGCGGGAACGTATTTCGTTCGAGTGCATACTCCTCAATCCGATACTCCAAATCCTTCCGCTCTCCCATTCGCGCTGACATTTGCGGCTCCGTTCGCCGGACAGACTCGGCCGATCTACGAAGAGCCCGATCACGACGAACTGCGTGGCGGCGATGGCAACGATTTTCTCCAAGGCAACAGCGATCTCGACCGTCTGTTCGGTGAAGAGGGGAAAGACACCTTCCGCGCTGATCCGTTTGAGGTTCGCGATCAAAGTGCGGGACAGGGCGAAAGCTCCACGCTGCTGACGCCGCCGACGGGCGAGCAAGGCCCATCACTCAAGCGGACGCTCGATCCGGTCGTCACGTTCGCTGATCCCAGCGTGCGGCTGGTCGTCGCGCAAACGCTCGGCCGGACGTTCACGAAACGATTCGACGGCAGTCTGCAAATCGCGCAGCCCATTGTGACCAGCGAACTGGCGGAGATGACTCGGCTGGATTTGAGCACTCGTGGCGTAACCAGCCTGTCTGGTCTGGAAGACGCAATCAATCTGCATGAGCTGAATCTCAACAACAACCACGTCGTTGATCTGAAGCCGATTGAGAAGGGACGCAAACTTTCCGGAGACAACGTGGGGGCGGCGTCGGGCGCGGCCGAACTGCGAACGCTGAGCTTCGACAACAACAGCATCCGCAGTTTGGCTCCGCTATTGTTGCTGCACCACTTGCAAGCGATCAGCGCCGACTTCAACCCGGTCACGGATGTCACGCCATTGGCGGAACTCACCGATTTGCAATTCCTGAGCATCGATCAGCCACCGTTCGAACTGTTCGACACAACGTTTAGTGGGGACGGTAAGCTCGTCGTACCGATCGGATCTTTCGAAGACTACGGCAACAGCATTGCGATCCAGCCGGATGGCAAGATCGTGCTGGCTGGGTATTCCTACAACATCAGCACTTCGTCCGATGATTTCGCGGCTGTGCGTCTGAATGCTGACGGGAGTCTCGATACCAGCTTCGGGAACGCTGGCAAACTGGTCATTCCGGTGGGAGCCGGTTCCGCAACGGACATTGCGAATAGCGTTGTGATCCAACCCGACGGAAAGATTGTACTCGCCGGTTACACCAATAGCGGCGGCTTCGGCGACTTTGCGATTGTTCGACTCCAATCCAACGGCAGCCTCGATACCAGCTTTGACGGTGATGGAAAACTGATCGTCTCGATCAGCAGTGGTGTGAAAGCGGAAGCCGTTCAAAGTGTCTTGGTCCAGCCCGACGGAAAGTTGGTTCTGGCCGGCAGCTCGTACAACGGAACGAACGACGACATTGCCGTCGTCCGATTGAATGTGGATGGAAGCCTCGACAACAGCTTCGACAACGACGGCAAGCGAATCGTCACCATTGGGTCAAATAGTTCCGACCGCGCCAACAGCGTCGTCCGGCAACCGGATGGCAAGCTGGTTGTCGCGGGCTCGTCGGACAACGACTTCGCGACCGCTCGACTGAATTCCGATGGCAGTCTCGACACGAGTTTCGGTATCGGCGGGACGCTTGGTATTCCAATCGGGAACAGCTTGGACTTGGCCTACAGTCTGGCGCTGCAGCAGGATGGGAAACTGGTCTTGGCTGGTTCGTCGAACAACGGCCTGAAAGATGACTTCGCCGTGGTCCGATTGAATGGAGATGGGACTCTCGACACGAGCTTCAGCGGCAATGGCAAGTTGACATTGGGTGTCCGGATGCAGTCCGACATCGCCTACAGTGTCGTGGTGCAACCCGACGGCAAGCTGGTACTGGGGGGAACGTCGTACAACGAAGGCTTCGACAGCGGAGACGTCGCGATTGTGCGGCTCAATTCCGATGGCAGCCTTGATTCCAAGTTCGACGGCGATGGGAAGCTCGTTGTTTCCGTCGCCAATAACTCCGAGGAAGCCCGAAGCAGTGTGGCGCTTCAATCGGATGGGAAATATGTGCTGGTCGGCAACTCGTTCACTCTCAGTGGCAATGCCGACTTCGCGGTGACTCGGCTGAATGCCGGAGGCGGGTTGGAGTCCATTGCGGGGCTGCGCCCATTGACCCAATTGGAAGTGCTGAGCCTGGCGAACAATCATGTCGGCGATATCTCGCCAGTCGCCGGAATGAGCAAACTCGAGCAGTTGAATCTCGACAACAACCATGTCGGCGACATTCAAACGCTGACGAACGTGCGGTTGATCGACAACGGAGACGCGGGCTATTCGGAGTCGGGGACTGGCTGGCTCGGCGACACGAACATGGTTGCGTTCGATGGCGACTATCGCCTGCACGCGCCTGGCACGAGCACGGACACAATTTCGTGGACGTTCTCCGGTTTGCTGGCGGGAATCTATGACGTGGAGATGACTTGGCCGCAGCATGATTCTCGCTCGGCGGCGGCGATCTTGGATGTCTCTCCAACGCCGGTCGGCGCGACGTCGCCGATTTCACTGGATCAGCGGTTCGCTCCCGTCGGAACCATGTTTGATGGCAAGTCCTGGCAGAATCTGAGGACGATCGTGACGACGTCGATCAACAATGGAACGATCACGGTGACACTGCACGTCTCCAGCGATGGGACGGTCGCGGCCGATGCGGTGCGGTTGGTAAGAAGAGACGCACCTCCGTTCCCGAATCTGGTCGCGGTCGATCTGACAGGCAACCCGTTGAACAACGCGGCGCACGAAGTATTCCTCAGCCGCGATGTGAACGGCGTTGGTCGCCTGATCAACAATCCGATAACCGCTGTGGCCTTTGACACCAGTTCCGACCGGCCAACGTTTGGGAGCCAGCTTGCCACACAGACGACCACAGCCAATCAGCCGCTGGTGGTGAATCTCACCGATCGTCCGACTGACCCATCAGGACATCTCGCGCAGTTGGACTTCACCACAGACATTGCCAGTGTCAATAACGCCGCGAAGTTTGATGTGCTCGCGTCATCAGACACGCTGACCTTGGAAGCCTGGACTCGGATCGACGCTTGGAGTTCGGATGACTTCCCGGTGTTTGAAAAGTGGAATTTCGCCACTCATCTGGGTTGGGCTGTCCGCATCAACAAGACAACGGGGTTGGAATTCTTCAACGAGGCGGTTTTCGGAAGTAAGACCATTGTTTCCAGTGGATATGTTCCAGCGCTGGGCGAGTGGCATCACATCGCGGTGAGCTATAGCCGCTCGGCAAATCAGCTTCAGTTTGTCGTGGATGGGAAAGCGGTGCTTTCGACCGCGTTCAACCAAGACATCGCGAGCACATCGGGTACGAATCTGTACCTGGGTTACGGCTTTGGGCCCGGGGCGAGCGATAAGTTTGCAATCGGAGCGCTGGATGAACTGCGAGTCTGGAGCAGTGCCCGAACTCCGCAGCAAATCGCAGACAATCGTTCGCGCCGTTTGACCGGAGCGGAAGGCAATCTCATCGGTTATTGGCCCATTGATGAAGTGAGCGCCGCTGGCTTGTCGGATCTCACGGCCAGCCCCGTGCCGATCACGTTTAACAACGGAGCGGGTCTTTCTCCCGTTTTGACCAGCGAGAATCTCCCGGTCTTGTCGATCTCGACCTACACCTCGGCGTTGACGGCGACCAGCGATCATGAAGCGGTCAACGTTTCGACGCAGGCGTTGAACTTCACCGACCAAGTCGTCGTGCTGCCGCCGGCGGTGGCTCATCTGGCTCAGAATCTGACGACGGAATTTTGGCTGAAATCTGAATCCAGGCCGGACGAGCAGGTCGTCGTATCAATGACCAACGAGGATAGCCCCAACGAATTTGTGATTAGCGTACTAGGAACAGAAGTTGTCATTGATGACCACGGCAATGACGTGGTGCTCTTCGCCAACAAAAATTTGACCGACAGCAATTGGCATCATGTCGCCGTGGTCCGTGGCGCGGAGGACGGCATCCGTCTGTATGTGGATGGAGTCCTGGCCTCTAGCGCGGTCAGCCCAAACAGCCCGCTGTCCGTCACCGGACTTGCGATCGGACAAGATCAGGACTTTCCGGGGGGAGACTACTTCAGCGGCGAAGCATTGTACGGTCAGCTTGATGAGTTGCGGTTCTGGAACCGCGCTCTTTCCGCGACGGAGATTCAGTCAAATTGGCAACGTCGATTGAGTGGAACGGAATCGGGATTGGTGGCTTACTACACGTTCGATGCTCCGAACGGCACCGTCGTGACCGATCTGACCGGACATTACCACGGCACGTTGGGCGACCCCGTGGGTGGCGGGGAAGATTCTCGACCCGCGGCGCAGTACACACCGGACACGCCGTTGATCGTCAGCGAGGCCGGCTTGTTGACGCGGATTCAAGGCCAGCAGTTGACGGTGACACCCATCGGTGGCTTCACGGGCACAGCGCGCGTGATGGTAACGGCGCACGACGACCTCAGTCCGTTCGCTCCGCCGTTCGGCCGCACGGCGACGCAGACATTTCATGTCGCCGTGGGGACCGATGTCCTCACCGGGCGAGTGGTGATGGACTTGGATGGTGATGCTCTGGTCGAAAGCACTGAACCGGGCATCGAAGGGCGCTACGTGTTCGACGATTTGAATGGCGACGGAGTCCGCAATGGCATTGAGCCAGCTTCGATGACAGATGCCGTCGGCTACTACGACTTCACCGCTGCTGCTCAAGTCAGCAGTTTTGCGTCAGGTTTTGGCGTGACGGCGTTGCACCTGCATCTCACAACCGATTTCGGCTCGACGGACGAATCGGCCTTCGGCGTCGCCGTTCAAACGAATGGCAGGATCGTCATCGCGGGTGCCACGGGGATTGGCGGCAGCGACGGATTCGCGATCGCGAGATACGACGCCACCACGACGCTCGATCCGACATTCGACAGCGACGGGAAAGTCACGACGACTTTCGCAACCAGTTCCGCGGAAGCTCATCCGATCCGGGATCTCAACACGGTGCCGAACACGGCCGACTCGTCGCCGGTTTCGTTCGTTCAAGTGGGAGCCATCTCCTATTTCGTGGCCACCTCGTCGGCCTCTGGTAGGGAACTATGGAAGACCGATGGCACAGTCGGTGGCAACGTCCTGGTGAAAGATATCTTCCCAGGACCGGGCAATTCATCACCGTCCAGTCTGACCAACGTCAACGGCACGCTGTTCTTCCGGGCGACTGACGGGGTCAATGGGGACGAATTGTGGAAGAGCGATGGCACGGCGGCGGGAACTGTCCTCGTCAAAGACATCTTCCCGGGAGCGGAAAGTTCTTTTCTGAATAAATTGACCAACGTGAATGGCCTGTTGTTCTTCATCGCCAATGAACCGACCAATGGCATGGAGTTGTGGAAGAGCGACGGCACGCTCAGCGGAACCGTTCTGGTCAAGAACATCAATCCGGCTGTCTATTCCGGGTATGGTGGATCGTTTGCGTATGGCTCGAATCCCAACAATCTGACCGACGTCAACGGCACGTTGTTCTTCACGGCCACGGACGGCACGAAGGGGTACGAGTTGTGGAAGAGCAACGGCTTGGCTGGGGATACAGTGATCGTGAGGGATATTCGCAGCGGGATTCCCGGCTCATATCCCGGCAATCTGACCAACGTCAACGGAGTGCTCTTTTTCACCGCAAATGATGGAGCTAAAGGGGTCGAATTGTGGAAGTCGAACGGCCAGGACGCGGGAACCGTGCTCGTCAATGACATCTTCCCTAATGCGCCCAATTCGAATCCCCTCTATCTGACCAACGTCAATGGCACGCTGTTCTTCAGCGCCAACGATGGCAGCAACGGCATCGAACTGTGGAAAAGCGACGGCACGACGACCAGTCTCGTCAAGAACATCAGCGGAGGCGCGGCCAGTTCTTTCCCCAGCAGTTTGACGAATGTCAATGGCACGCTGTTCTTTAGCGCCTTCGAATTGGCCAATGGCGCAGAACTATGGAAGAGTGACGGCTCTCTGAGTGGCACCGTGCTCGTCAAGAACATCAACCAAGCCTCTTACTCTTCGTATTACGGCTCGTATGGATTTGGCTCGCAACCGAGCAATCTGACGAATATCAACGGCACGCTGTTCTTCACGGCGAACGACGGAACCAACGGCGTCGAATTGTGGAAAAGCGACGGAATCCCCAACGGCGCGGGCACTGCTCTGGTCAAGAACATCAACACGGCCGAGGCAAGCGGCTCGTCGCCGAACAATCTGGCGAATTTCAACGGCACGCTGCTCTTCCAAGCGAATGACGGCACGAACGGTCCCGAACTGTGGAAGAGCGACGGCACGACTGCCAACACGCTGCTTCTCAAGGACATCAACGCGGGAACCAACAGCGCGTCGCCGAGCAATCCGGTCAACGTCAACGGCACGCTGTTCTTCGCGGCCAACGACGGCACGGGCGATGTCGAATTGTGGAAGAGCGACGGCACGGCTGCGGGAACTGTTCGCGTGAAGGATATACGCGCGGGGGGGAGTTCGTCACCGAGCAACCTGACCAACATCAACGGCACGCTGTTCTTTGCGGCCGACAACGGGACCAATGGTGTCGAGCTGTGGAAGAGCGATGGGACGCAAAACGGCACCATCCTCGTCAAGAATATCTTTTTAGACTTTTACATTGGTGGGCCGTTTAGTTCGTCACCGAACAACCTGACCAACATCAACGGAACGCTGTTCTTCACGGCCAATCACGGGCTCTACGGCACTGAGTTGTGGAAGAGCGATGGGACGCTCGGCGGCACCGTGCTCGTCAAGAACATCAATTCGACATTCGGTGCCAGTTCGTCGCCCAGCAATCTGACAAACGTCAATGGATCGCTGCTCTTCACGGCCAACGATGGCACGAATGGCATCGAGTTATGGAAGAGCGATGGCACGCTCGGCGGCACCGTGCTCGTCAAGGACATTCGTCCGGGAATTGGATACTCCGGACCACTTGGATCGAACCCCAGCCGACTGACCAACGTCAACGGCACACTGTTCTTTTCGGCAACAGACTCAACCGGCGACACCGAGCTGTGGAAGAGCGACGGCACGCTCAATGGCACCGTGCTCGTCAAGAATATTCGTCCGGGGAGTAGCTACTACGGCGGCCAACTGAGTTCCGTTCCCAACAAGCTGACCAACGTCAATGGGACACTGTTCTTCACGGCAACGGATTCGGCGGGCGACAACGAGTTGTGGAAAAGCGATGGCACGCTCAATGGCACCGTGCCGGTGAAAGACATCCGAGTGGTCGGCAGTTCCGCGCCAGACAATTTGACAAACCTGAATGGAACACTGTTCTTCACGGCGAATGACGGCACGAATGGCGTCGAGTTGTGGAAGAGCGACGGGACGCTTGGCGGCACTTCGCTTGTCAAGGATATCGACACAGTGCTCGGCAACAGTTCGTCGCCGAGCAACCTGATCAACATCAACGGAACTCTTTACTTCGCCGCGAACAACGGGGCGAACGGCATTGAACTGTGGAAGAGCAACGGAACGCCGGACGGCACCGTTCTCGTTCAGGATTTCAATATCGGTGCCGGCAGTTCGTCGTCCAGCAACCTGGTCAACGTCAACGGCTCGCTGTTCTTCACGGCAAAATCAGAATCGTTCGGAACCGAACTGCACGTCTTGCCGGGAGCTTCGACCAATCCGAGATTCAAGCTGGGTGGTGTGGTCATTCAGAGCGATGGCAAGAGCGTGGTTGCGGGTCGCAGTTGGAATGGCGTGAACTACGACTTCGCACTCGCCCGGTACGGTATCGACGGCCAACTCGATACGTCCTTTGGTTCGGGTGGAAAGGTGACGACTCCGTTTGGTAGCTCCGACGATTTTGCCGCAAGCCTGGCGCTCCAAACGGACGGGAAGCTGGTCGTCGCCGGGAGCACTTGGAATGGAACGAACTACGACTTCGCATTGGCTCGATTCAACACGAACGGAACGCTCGACACGGCCTTCGACACGGATGGCAAAGTGACGAACACCTTCAGTTCGACCAACGATTACATCACGAGCGTGGCCATTCAAACGGATGGCAAGATCGTCGTCGCCGGGTTCAGTGAATTGAACGGCACGGACGACTTCGCCGTCGCGCGATTCACCATGACAGGTGCCTTGGACATCACCTTCGATTTGGATGGAAAACTGACGACCGCGTTTGGCTCGTCGCGCGACATTGCGGAAGAAGTGCTGCTTCAAACCGATGGCAGACTCATCGTGCTGGGATCGAGTTGGAATGGAACGAATTACGATTTCGCGATCGCCCGTTATTTGCCCACCGGCGTACTGGACACGACGCTCGATGGCGACGGCAAACAGACGACGGCCTTTGGGACCGGGGACGATTTCGCGTCGAGCGGCGTCTTGCGGAGCGATGGCAAGCTGATTGTTGTCGGACGCTACCGCGCCGGCGAGAACTACGATTTGGCTGTGGCGCGATACAACTCGAACGGTGGTTTGGACAGCACCTTCGACAGCGACGGCAAGCAGGTATTCGCCTTCAGCTCCGGCGATGATGCGGCCATCGACGTGGCTCTGCAAAGCGACGGCAAGATCGTCGTCACCGGCTTCACGAACTCCGGCGGCAGCGGAGACTTTGCCACGGCTCGTCTCAATTCCGATGGCACGTTGGAGTCCTACGTCGCGGAAGCGCGCGTGGTCGATCTGGGCCTTGATCGCCGAGGCACCGAAGGGCAGTCGGTCACATTGACCTCGATAATTCGCGACCCGCATCCGGGCGGTGGTGCTCTGACGTTTGCCTGGCAGGTGAATGGGCTACCGCTCGCCGGCCAAACAACGAGCAGTCTGGCTTACACGCCCGCCGACAACGGAACCTATACGGTGACGCTGATCGCGACCGATCCCGACGATGGGAATCGCACCTATTCGGACCCGCTCAAGTTGGTTGTCAGCAATGTGGCTCCGACCGTGAATCTTGGAGCCGATCGTGTGGTCAATGAGGGAGCCACCGTCAACTTCGATTTGGCAACGATCTATTCCGACGCCGTCGCGGCCGACACGGCGCTCAACGCGACGTCGATCACCTGGCATGTCGTGGCGTCGAATGGTCAGACCATTGCCGACGGGCATGGCCAGACTTTCGGTTTCACGGCCAACGATCAGGGGAGTTACATCGTCACGCTGTCGCTGGCGGACAAAGATGGAGCGGCCGCAACCGACACGGTTCTGGTCACGGCAAACAATCTGGCACCGACAGTGACCATCAATGGAACGCCCGCTTCCAGTCCCGAAGGGATCGAAATCTCGCTGACCAGCACGGTCGCCGATGCTGGCCCGAACGATTCGCCGACACAAATCTGGACCGTGACGAAGCGACGTGCGGGACAACCGGCTTTCGTCTTCGCGTCGGCAACGACCGCCTCGCTGACCTTCACCCCGGATGACGACGGCACGTACGACGTTCAACTGAGCGTGACAGACAAGGATGCTGCTTCGGTGACGGACTCCAAGTCCATCATCGTCACAAACGTGGCACCGAGCCGTGTGGATGTCGGAGACGATCAGACAATCGACGAGGGCACGATGGTCACGCTTTCGTCGCCAAGGACGACGGATGCGGAAGCCGATCTTCTGAAATTGACCTACCAATGGGACGTCGTGACCTCGAACGGAATCGTCATTCCGTCAGCCTCGACGCCAAGCCTCTCGTTTGTCGCCTCGGACAACGGCACCTACACCGCCACGCTGACGGTGCGCGATACGGACGGCGGCATCACTTCCGACACCGTGGTGATTACGGCCAACAACGTCGCTCCGCGAGATGTGACCGCCGGTGGACCGTACTTCCTGACGGAAGGGGACTCACTCATTTTGACGTCGTCAGCGACTGATCCGGCGGGAGCGCGCGATCCGCTCTCTCGGACGTGGGACGTGAATGGCGACGGAATGTTTGGTGATGAGTCAATTGGCACCGTGACTGGTTCCAGCTTGACGTTGACCTGGACACAGCTCGGCTCGCTGGGCCTGAATAACGGATCGGCCGACGGCGTGACGTACAACGCGCGCGTTCGAGTCTCCGATGACGATGCGGGAGTCACATCGTCGCCAACTTCAGCCGTGACGATCTACAACGCTCCGCCAACCCCGGTGATCAATGGTGCCACCTTTGACGCGAACGGAGTTTCGCAACCGATCAACGAAGGAACGCTCATCACGCTCAGCGATCCGCCGATCGATCCGGGAGCCGACACGTTTACTTACTCGTGGGTCAACAGCCGCAACGGAGTCATTGTCGCCAGCAGCACTCAGGAATCATTCACGTTCACACCCACGGATGACGGGGTGTATGACGTCGATCTGACCGTGGCTGACAGCGATGACGGAGTCGGGCGGCTGGCGCGGCAACTCAATGTGGTCAATGTGGCACCGACGCTGTTGCCAGCACCAAGCCAGTCGGTCGGGCTGATGCAACCATTCACGCTCAGTGGCACATTCACCGATCCGGGCAGCGACCCGTGGCGCGGCGAGGTCGATTTCGGCGACGGGTCGGTCTTGCCCCTAACGATCGACGCTGCGGCGCGATCATTTACTGTGTCTTACAGCTACTCAACGTTCCCGACGCACGCGCCCGTGGTCACGATCTTCGACTACGACATCGGCGGCATGGGCGGGCAAGGATCACGGACCTACGACGTCAGTGTCATCAACCCCAATCACGCACCGTCGGTCTCAACGGTCGCGAACCAGGAAACTCGAGAAGACACACCGCTCACGTTGGCGGTCACCGTCGGCGATCTGGAAACAGCGGCGGGATCACTGCAAGTCAGCGTCGTTTCGTTGGACAACGCGACTCTCTTTCCGGCCGACAGCTTCATGCTCATGGGCCTCACGGGGGATCGAAGCCTTCGTCTTACGCCCGCCGCCAACCGATCGGGAATCGCAAACATCACCGTCTCGGTGCGAGACGCCGGAGTGGACGACACCTTTGGCAACACGGATGACCTGACGACGACGACGACATTTCAAGTGACGGTGTCCGCCGTCAACGACCCGCCTGTACGATCAGCGGGATCGTTGGGCAATCTGTTCGTCAATGAAGACGCGCCGGCGACGACGCTCAATCTCGGCGCGGTCGATTACGCCCCCGGTGGCGGCAGCGACGAAGCGGCTCAGACGCTGACTTACCGAGTCACCGCGCTCCCGTCGGCGGTCGGCGACGTCGTGCTGAACAACGGCACGACCGTCGTTCTGCTGAACACGGATTATTCACTGACCGAATTGCGCGGTTTCCAACTCCGTTCGCTGGCTGACGCGACCGGATCCGGCCTGGTGACGTTTGAGATCCGAGATAGCGGAGGCATTGCGAACGGAGGTGTCAATCTTCTGACCGAATCGTTGATGATCAGCGTTTCGGGGACGAATGATGCTCCCGCCGGCGTCCCCGACATGGCAACCGCCGTCGAAGCCGGAGGCGTGTCGAACATGACATTGGGATCCAATGCGACAGGCAACGTGTTGAGCAACGACACCGATGTCGATACGGGAGATACCAAGACCGTGTCGGCGGTCTCGTTTGGTGCGATCACCGGAACGCTTGGTGCGCCCCTGCCGGGCAGTTTCGGAAGTCTGTCGCTCAACGCCGACGGCAGCTTCTTCTACGTCGTCAACAACGACCATGCTTCCGTCCAAGCGCTACGGACCAGCAGCACCTCGCTGAGCGAAACCTTTGATTACACCGTTCGAGACGCGGCGGGAGAGACCTCCGCGGCGACGTTGGTCGTCGCGATCACCGGCGCGAATGACGCGCCGGTGGCCGCCAATAACAACTTCACAGCGACTCAAAACACGCTGCTGTCCGCGACGAGCGTTTTGACGAATGACAGCGATCTCGACGACACGTCTTTGTCCGCCGTGCTGGTCACTGGACCGGCTCACGGCTTGTTGATGCTGCGCGGCAACGGCACATTCGACTACTCGCCGTTCACCGACTACATCGGCCCGGACTCATTCACTTACACGGCCAATGATGGAGCGTTGAACTCGAACGTGGCCACGGTGATGCTGAGCATCATCGAAGCGAATGAGGCTCCAACAATTTCGAGCATCGCGGATGTCTTCGTCGATGAAGACACAACGCGCATCACGCTGCCCGTGACGGTCAATGACCGAGACACTCCCGCCGGTTCGCTGTTGGTCAGCGCGACGTCGTCCAACACCGCCTTGATACCCCAGTCCGTGATCGGCTTGGAAGGAACTGGCTCGGATCGTCTGCTGACGCTGCGTCCGGTCGCGGATCAATTTGGCGAGACGATGGTGACGATCACCGTCGAGGATGAAGGAGGTGTCGTTCGATCGACGTCATTCATCGTCCATGTGGATGCCGTCAATGACGCTCCCAGTTTCGCCGCTGGTTCCAGCCAAATGGTCGACGAAGATGCGGGTTCGCAGAGCGTGCCGAACTGGGCGACGGCCATCAGTACCGGACCGGCAAATGAGGCGGGACAATCCGTCGATTTCGTCGTGACCACGAATAACGACTCGTTCTTCAGCACGCTGCCGATGGTCGCCGCGAATGGAACCTTGACCTTTACGCCCGCCCCGAATGCGAACGGCTTGGCCGTGATCACCGTTCGGATTCACGACAACGGCGGGAGCAGCAATGGGGGAGTCGATCTAAGCTCGCCGCAGACTTTCAACATCACCGTGAATGCGGTCAACGACGTGCCGAGCTTTACCGTCGGCGCGAATCAAATCATTCTGGAAGACGCGGGATCACGAACCGTGACGAACTGGGCGACGGGAATCAGCGCCGGTCCCGCCGATGAGACTGCTCAAGCGTTGAATTTCCTCGTCTCCACAAATAATGACTCACTCTTCAGCGTGTTGCCGGCGGTCTCGGCGAATGGAACGCTGACGTACACGACGTTCGAGAATGCGAACGGAACCGCGACCGTTACTGTGCGACTGCACGACGACGCGGGTGGCGCGAACACGAGCGATCCGCAATCGTTCACGATCCTGGTGACGCCCGTGAATGACGCGCCGAGTTTCACGAAAGGCGCGGATCAATCCGCAATTTCCGGGACTCCACAGACCGTTCTGAATTGGGTGCTCGCGGCCAGCACAGGCCCGGCCGACGAAGCGGGACAGAGTCTGATCGAGTATGTCGTCACGACGGATAACGACGCCTATTTCTCGGCGGTTCCGCAAATCTCCCCGACCGGGACGCTGAGTTATTCGATAGCGTCCAGCGCGACCGGATCGGCGGTCGTCACCGTGCGAGTCCGTGACAGCGGCGGTATCGATGACGGCGGGAACAACACCAGTTCCGCGCAGGTGTTTCAGATCACGTCACTGATCGCGGTTCACTATGCCTCGACCGATGCCAAAGTCGTCACCGCGACCGTCGTCGCCGGGCGTCTGCAAGTGAAGATCGGTGGCGTCCTGCAACCTGACGTCGATCCGGCGTTGATTGGATCGTTGACGATCTCCGGTGGCACGGCGGCTGACTCCATCAAATTGACCGGTCTTTCACCCAGTCTGTACTCGCATCTGCAACGAGTTTCGCTGTCCGGCGGTAAAGGCAACGACACGATCACCGGCTCCGACGACTTCAATGAGACGATCGCCGGCGGTCTGGGAGACGACTTGCTCAACGGCGGAGTCGGTGGTCGCGACCGGTTAATTGAAACCGGTGACGTGGCGTTGATCACGTTGACCGACACAACCCTCGCCGGACTCGGCGCGGACAAACTCTCGAACATTGAGGAGGCCTCGTTGACCGGCGGCGACACTCTGGCGAACAAGCTAGATGCGTCGAAGTTCAGCGGACCGGTCACGCTGTCTGGCGGATCGAAGAATGACACGTTGCTTGGGGGGAAGGGCAACGATCAACTCTTCGGCGGTCTCGACGACGATCTGCTCAACGGCGGAATCGGGAGCAACACACTCGATGGCGGTGATGGTGCGAACGATATCGTCCAAGACATCGGTGATGTGAACTTTGTGCTCAGCGGCAACGAATTCACCGCGACGCTGAACGGTGTCGGCACGAATTCGCTGCTCGGCATCGAACAGGCTCAGTTGACGGCGGGCGTTGGTACGTTCCACAACGTGATGGATGCTCGCAATTGGACCGGCCGATCAACACTGCAAGGACTGGCCGGCAACGACACGTTGCTGGGCGGTTCTGGCAACGATTCGCTTGATGGCGGAGCGGGACTCGATTCGCTGACGGGAGGCTTGGGCAACGACACTTACAACGGCGGCGCTGACAAAGACACCATCAGCGAAATTGGCATCAATATCGGCAGTGTTGGACTCACAGCGTTGGTGATTGGACTTGGCACGGACTCGCTCATCGCGAACACAGTTGAAGTGGTCAAGCTGGTTGGAACGTCCGGTAACGATCAGATGTCGGTTGTCACTACGGGTGCGACCGCCTTCAAAGGAACGGTCTGCTTTGCCGGCTTGGACGGGAGCGATCAACTCAGCGGAGGCACGCTCAACGACACGCTGATCGGTGGCGCGGGAGACGATGTGCTCATTGGCGGACTCGGCACGGATCGAGTCGAAGAGACGACGGACACCGATGTGGTGATCGACACGTCCACAACCCTACCGTTGATCTCTGCCGGTCTGGGTTCCGATCAATGGTCCGGCGTGGAACTCGTGCAACTGACCGGCGGCTCGGGCAACAATCTGTTTGATGCTCGCAAGTCCGCGCTGCCCGTTTCTTTGGTCGGTGGTGATGGTGACGACACACTGCTGGGCGGTGTCCTCGCCGACAATTTGCAGGGAGGTATCGGCAACGACTTCCTGACAGGCGGGCTGGGGAATGACATTCTCGACGGCGGAAGCGGAACCGATCGGCTCATCGAAGTCGGAGATGTGCCGCTGATCACATTGACCGACACGACCTTGGCCGGTTTGGGTATCGACACGCTGACGAGCATCAACGAAGCGTCGCTGACCGGTGGCGACGTCCTGGCCAACAAGTTGGATGCCTCGAAGTTTACTGGCAACGTGACACTTTCGGGCGGAATGAAGAATGACACGCTGTTGGGCGGTAGCGGCAACGATGTTCTGAACGGAGGCGGCGACGACGACGTGCTCGGCGGAGGCATCGGCAACAATACGCTTGACGGTGGAATCGGCACGAACGATCTCCTGCAAGAGTTCGCGGACTTGAACGTCACGCTCGGTGGTGACGCGACGAACGGGACGTTGTTCATCGGCACGGGAACCAGTGCGCTCGTCGGCATCGAGAACGCCTTCTTGAGCGGCATCGCGACATTCAACAACCGCATGGATGCACGCAACTGGTCGGGCAAGACGACACTGCAAGGTCTAGCGGGCAACGACACGCTGCTGGGTGGTTCGGGCAACGACTCATTCATTGGCGGGGATGGCGACGACTCCTTCACAGGAGCACTCGGCGATGACATCTACAACGGTGGTGCCGGCATCGATACGGTCTCTGAAACCGGCATCAGCATCGGTCAGGTCGGCCTCACCGCTCTCGTGATCGGCCTGGGAACGGACAATCTGACAGCAAGCACGATTGAGGTGGTCAAACTGTGGGGAACTGCGGAAGCGGACCAACTCTCGGTGGCCACCGTCAATCCGTTCGCGGGCCGCGTCTGCTTCGACGGCTTGGCGGGCAACGACATCCTGACGGGTGGCGGCGGTAATGACACGCTACGTGGCGGAGTCGGAAACGACACGCTCGATGGTCGCGCGGGAACGCTCGACCGAGTCGATGAATTCGGCGAAACCAACATCCTGATCGACACGACGTCCACATCACAATTGACGTCGCCGGATCTCGGTATCGATCGCTGGGCGGGGATCGAGCAACTCCTACTCGCCGGTGGAGCGGGTGACAACCTGTTCGACGCTCGGAAGTCAGCGATCCCCGTCAGCCTGGTGGGTAACGCAGGTAACGACACTTTGTTGGGCGGATCGAAAGCGGACAGCGTGCTTGGCGGAGATGACAACGATGTAATCTCCGGCGGCCCCGGCACAGATGTGCTGGACGGTGGCAGCGGCTTTGATGATGTGTTTGAGAAAGCCGCGACGAACTTCGTCGTCACCGGCGCGAAGATCGTCTCGGCGATCACGGGCACCGATACTCCAACAAACATCGAGCGGATCGTTCTGATCGGTGGCGACACCGCGAACAAACTCGACGCGACTTTGGCCTCGATCCCCGTCATTTTGATTGGCGGCCGAGGAAACGACATGCTATTTGGTGGTGTCGGCAACGACACGCTGATTGGCGGCTCGCGTCTCGATCTACCTGGAGCGGATGGCATCGACACCCTGACGGGAAACGCGGGCACCGATGCCTTCCAAAAGGACGCCTCGGACACGATCAATCGACAAGTCGATGACACTGTGCTGGATGACGTCTTCGCCGGACTACCAAGTTGGATTGACCGCCTATGAGCCTTCGGTTCCCGAACAAGTCGCCGACGCGATTGGCGGACCCCCTTCGGTTCCGTAGGCCGCCGGTTTCGAGAGCAATTGCGGGGTCGAATGATGCTTCTTAGTTGAAGCCAGTCATGCGCTTACAGACTGCGATAACACAACTCTTCGACCAACTCACTTTTGGATATTTTAGTGTAATTTGTGGCCGTTTCTAGAGGATTCTGTGCCCATTCCGTGCCACACAGTGAGCGGATTTCAAAACACCGATGCTCTGCATGGAGAGCGTTGGATTCGGAGCCGTGAGACGGGAGATTTCAGCGACATAGCGCTGTTCAACGAATGTGTCAGACTCCACTTCAATAACGAGTTGCGAAAATAGCATGACCGTCAAAATCTTCCACCCACTGCTGGCGTTGATCGCATCAGCGAGCAACAACGAACTGGCTCGATACGTCGAATTCCTCAAGGAAGAGAACAAGATACTCCGAGCGCGGATTCCGGGTCAGGTCCATACAAGACCGGATGAGCGCTCACGATTGTTGAAGCTCGGCAAGGCACTCGGTCAGGCCATCGAAGAGTTGCTCACGATCGTCTCTCCCCAGACGTTCTATCGTTGGTGCCGCGAAGCGGAATCCGGAAAGAAGAAGCGGAATCCGAAGGGTGGCCAACGCAAGCCGCGAGAGGTCCGCGAACTGGTGGTTGAAATCGCGACCACGACTTCGTTCGGCTACACCCGCATCATTGGCGAGTTAAGAAAATTGGGGATCAAGGGGATCAGTCGGCAAACCGTGCGCAACATCCTGAAAGAAGAAGGGATCAAACCTGGACCGGATAAGACTTCCGATTGCTGGGACAACTTCGTCAAACGACATGCGGAGACGCTTTGGGCGGTGGACTTTTTCTCGGTCAAGACGGTGACCATCAAAGGTCTTCAAGAGATGTATTTGATGGCGTTCTTGTGCCTCTCGACGCGCGAAGTGATCGTGACATCATCCACCAAGCACCCCAACTCGGCATGGGTGGTCGATCAGACGAAACAATTCCTCGATCAAACGATGAATCGTGAGAAGAAGCCGTCGATCGTGATGCACGACCGCGACACGAAGTTCACGAAGGAATTCACAGCGACTTTGAAAGCAAAAGGTGTCCGAACAAACGTGCTTCCCATTGCTTCGCCCAATTTGAACGGCAGAGTCGAAAGGTTCGTGCAATCCATAAAATTTGAGTGCTTGTTCAGATTCATACTTTTTGGCAAACGGCACTTGGATTACGTCGTCGCGTCGTGGGTGGACTACTACAACACGCGACGCAGTCACATGGAACGCGGACACCTACCACCGATTCGCGGGAGGCGTCCGAAGACAGTTCGGAAACTGTCACGAAACAAGATCGAAATTCGCTCGTATGTCGGTGGTCTCGTGCAGTCATTTGAACGCAAGGCGGCGTAGCCGAGTGACACGACGGAGATCCTGTAGAGAAGGACAGACAATGGCGTCCCCCTTCCGCCTGAAACACTGTCACGGTGAGCTTTCGGAAACGCTTCGGAGATGTTGCCGGCAGGGTTCGTCCGCGAGGCTTGGAAGCCAGTCTGGAAGCGATGAACCGACCACTCCCCTCTTCCGTGGAAGGGTCGCGAGATCACTCTGAAACCAATTCCGGAACCTCGTCTGGAATGGTCTTTGGAATCCTCCCGAAAAGTTTTCGGATCGGTTGGATTTCGGAGACGTTTCGGTAGCTCGTCACTCCCCTTTCGGAACCTCACCAGTCCACGGTTCTGCCAGCAGTCTGGAAGCCAATCGGAATCGTCGTGGCAATGGTCGCGAACTTACCGAAGAGGCTTCTTGACACGCGACATGGAACGTCGTTGGAACGGGTTGCCAACCACTCTAGTTCTGGTAGGCTCGGTCTGGTCATTTCCCCTCTTCCACGATGCCTCAATTTCTCACGGTCAAAGAAGCGGCGACTCTCACCGGTAAATCCGCGAGTTCGATTCGCCGTGTGATTTACCCGATCATTCAGGGCAAGAATCACCCGGATCGTCAGCAAATCGAACCGACCGAGGAGGACGCGACGCGATTGCGGATGCAAGGTGAAAACTTCGCCTGGAAGATCAGTGAAGAACTTCTTCGCCGCGAGATTCCGGTGGAATCGGAGAGACCAGCCGAGCATCACGCATCCCGTGAATCGAACGACGGGAACGGCGAGTTGCTGGCGATGCTTTGTCGGGAACTCGACATCAAGAATCAACAAATCACTCAGCAGTCGGAAATACTCTCGAAACAAATCGAGTTGATCAGCGGACTGAGCGAACGGCTTCGCGAGGAGAACATTCTCATCGGCTCGTTGCAGCAGCAACTGGCACTGCCGGACGGCAAGGTCCGCAAGCAATCGGACGTTTTCGAGGCGAAGGCTTCCGAGTCCGTGCCTGCGGAGAAGGGGACTGAGACCGCCAAGAAAAAGGCCAAGCCGAAGAAAAGTTTCTTGTCTCGTCTTTTCCCATGATCGGTACGACGAACGCCACCAGCGGCGAGACCAAGCCGGTCACAAATCGCTACCGGCTCCCCGGAATCGAACGAGAGGGGATTGCTCAACTATCGCTGTTGGAAACGGCGCTGTGGCCGCTCAGTGGAAAACTCAAGTCGGCCGTCTTCGGGACGTCCTATTCGTTCGTCACTCCGACCGGCAAGAAGAGGGCCGAGGTGACAGTTCGCTCGGCACTCGGTCTGCAATCCATCGACGAGTTCATTTTGTGGGGACTCTTGGGGGCGACGCTGAGTCGACCGAATGCGGACGGCGTTTTTCTCGCGACGCCGTATTGGATGCTCAAGCACTTGGGGCTCGACACCGGCGGTTCGCAGTACGCGATGCTGCGGGAGTCACTCGTGCGGCTCACGGCGGTGAGCTACCAGAACTCCGGCTTCTACAACCCGGAGACGCAGGAGCACGAGTACGCTGCGTTCCAGTTTCTCAGTATCTTGCTGCCGACCGTGGGGGGAGTGGGCGGCATCGTGGACAACGATCGTTGCTGGCGGATCGAGTGGAACCCGGCCTTCTTCCGCTTCTGCCGAGCCACCGGCGGCAATCTGCTGTTTAACCTCGACCTGTATCGCCAACTGACGCCGGCGGCTCGCCGGCTATTTCTGAAGTTGAAGGACCGTTTCTGGCGATGCCATCGCGTCTTTCTGAACGTCGATGACCTGACCATCGACGGCCTCGGATTTTCGGCCGATCGTCCGCTCTACAAGCGGAAGTTCGACCTCACGAATTGTATTCGCGAACTGCTCCAACACCGGATCATTTCGCTCGGCAGGGGACAGACCGATCCGAAAGACCTGTTTCTCAAGCGTGGAAAGGGCACCTACGTCGTCGTGTTCCACGCCGGGGACTACTTCCGCCAACCGCTGACAAAACGCACCACAAGTCAAAAGAATGCGATCACGGACGACCCACTGTTTGAACCCCTTCAGAAGATCGGTGTCGATGAGGCTGGCATCCGACGTTTGTTCCAGAACTTCTCGTGTGGCGCGATCAGCCGTTGGGTGAAGATCACCGACGCGGCCATGCACGAGCAACCGCGCGGCTTCTCCGGCTTCAAGGTGTCGCCGGCCGCGTTTCTTATCGACGGCATTCAGAACAATCGGATGCCGCCCGATTGGATGTACGCTCACGAGAAGCGGCAGGAACGAGAGCAATGGGAACGTGACAAAGCCGCGTTCACTGCCACCGAGCAGGCACGGCAAAATGAGTACGATCGAGAACGAGCGAAGGCGTTCGAGGAGTTCTGTCTTTCTGCGGAAGGGAAGAAAATCTACGACAAGACATTTCCGATCTTGATGACATTCCACAAAGTCACTGACCCGCACTGTCCCGGCGAGGCCGCTCGGCAGGCGACTTTGTCCCGCATGGAGCGCGAGAACTTCGTGTTTCCGGAGTTCTCCGTGTGGATCGCCAACCGGCCGGGGATCAACACCAATCAGGCCGCATGAGCCACTCGGCATTCGCCGGATGTTTTCTGGTGCCAAGTATCGGCATTTGCCGGATGGACTATCGGCATTCGCCGGATGTTTTCTTCTTGAGTCGAGTCACGTCTCGGCTTACCCAAGCCAAGATTCAGCATCGGCGACTCGGCCTACAAAGCTTTCTACAAAGCATTTCTGTTAAGCAAAGCAGACGGACTGCTTTTAAGAAACTTTGAACGACAACAGACCGGCCCGGCGGAGCGGGCCGGAAGACAGGCCACTCAGGAGAAAACGAGGAACGGCAGGGAGCCGCTCACACGACGCCGCGAGATCGCCAATTCGCCGCCTCAATGTCGCCGGCTCCGGCGGAATTCCGGCGAACGGAGTTCGACCGACGATTCGGCTTGAGAAAGCCGAGAACGTGCCACACGAAGAGGGGCACCACGTCGCAGGCAGCGGCCGCGACAGGACGGACTTTCGACACGCTGGCACCTTCGTGACCGACGCGGCTGCATTCCGTCCTGTCGCGGCCGCCTACGCGGCATGCGACGTGGTGCCCGCACGACTCACGCCCGACGGCGTGAGCGACGCCGAGCGTCATCGACTCGCCGACGAGACGATCGGCGATCACGAGTGCCAGCGTGTGCGACTCGGAAGCACCATTCACGACGCGCCCCGGTGTGTGCGTGGCGCAGCCACGCCGGGCCGCCCGCTACGCCAGTCAGCATCTACCTCGCGAGCACCAAGCTTGATTTCCCCGTCGTTTCTGGCGACTCTCAGCCAGTTCAATCGACCATCGCTAGCCAGTACAACCACATCCAACCACACTGGTGCAGCCTCATTGCCTTGGATCACCTACGTGGAGGATCGCCGTATGGAGAGTGCATCGCTGTATTCGATCATCAGAGAGCGACTACCGAAGTACGCGCCCGCCATCATCGCAGAAACTACGAACGCAGACAGCGAGTTGTGTTCACTTCCCGACAAATTCAGCGATGTGTTGAAGCGGCTCCTGACGTCCATCCGATGCTTGGACGAGACCGACCAAAGCCAAGTCTTTGAGGGTGCCCTATGCCTATCTCCCCAATGGGTCGATATCAAAGGTGCCCCGTCGATCCTTGGTGGGCGATACATAGATGATACTGCGGTGCCCGATACGCACAGCGTCCGAGTCCTCGTTGAGCATGATGGGGTATTGCAGGCTCTCGAACTTCCACGAACCGCCCTTCAGTCTCTCCTCGTCGCTCAACTCAGCACGCAATCTCCAACCACGGCAGCGGTCAGTGAGGACCGCTCAAGCGTGCTTTTTCTGCGGGGCAAGCCGATGACAGTTCCGGAAGAAGTACGCCACCCACGTCACTGCTTCGGCAGCGGGTATAAGCTGCGTCCGATCCTCGACCGTCTTGCACCAGCGGACTCTAACCTTTTGCCGGGGATCGAAAGGGTGAGGGATGATTACTGTCGAGTCTCGGATGTCGAAGCCCTTCTTGCCGCCGACCTTGAACGCCCGGAATTGCTCCGGCTGCGCGCGGAATTCCTCTACCACGAATTTGGTCGCCTGCCGCACACACAGCAACGAGCCGACGAAGATCTCTCGAAGGCGTCGGGAATGAAGGACGATCCAGACATTTGGTATCAACGCGCCATGATCTGGCATCTCGCCATCCGTGACAAAGACGTACGCAAATGCCTTGAGTATTTCGCCCGTTTGTTCTGGCTGAACCCTTTGGACGCGGTGGCCTATTACCAGCGCGGGGAATTCTATGTACGCCACGACATGCTCAAACTGGCTTTGGAGGACTTTGAAACGGCGATTGAAATTGACCCCGGAAACTTTTGGGCGCATTCCGATCGCGGTCGGATTTTCGCGGGTGAGGGAAACGAGCACGCTGCTTTACGTGATTACATACGTGCATTCGACCTTCGACGATCTCTCGAGCCGGGCGAGGACGAACGGAACTGGAGTTCGTACCGATTGCCCGTGATCGCGACAGCCATCGAGCTGCGTGAGTGGGATCTTGCGCTTGAGCAAATTGGAGCGCTCGAAAAGGCGTGCCCTACTGCTTTTCCGCAAATGATCGCTCAACGTGCGAAGATCTACTCCTTCCGCGGCAGAATGACGGAAGCCCTCCTGGATATTGACGCGGCCATTCGACAATGTGAGACAGACGAAGGTGCCCAGTCATGGTTTTACCAATTGAGAGGTGACATTCGGGTTCGGATGGGCGGCAACAACGCCAAGTTGGGCGAAGACGATTTGAGGAAAGCGGCTGAGTTACGCCTTGAAGAAAAGGAATGGGAAGAGGAAGAGAAAGCGGCTGAGCGATGGCTTGACGAATGGGTAGAGGAACAGAAAGCGGCTGAGCGACAGCTTGACGAAGAGGAAGTCGTTGCTATTCCAACACCAAATTCTAATGCTCCCAATTTGAATGCAGTTCTTTCGACATTCGTCAGCGTCGCGATTGCCACTCAAACGCCAGATAACAACGGCGACGACGAACGGCTGGTCCAAGACTTAGATGCCGTGCAGGAAGGGCAACAGCCGGGAAGTGCGAGCATTGTGGATCCGGAGCCACCGCGAGCCAATGTTGCTGACGACGAAGATTTGCTGCGGGACTTGAACGCCTTTAAGGAGAGCCAACAGCCAGCAAGGAATAACATTGTCGATGCGGACCCACCGAGCACAGATGTCGCTGTGCGAATGCACGCGGTGCAACTCGCAATGCAGCAGATCGCGGCGTTGGAGAAGGAACGAGCCGGTGTAGTCGCTGAATTCGACGCGTCCTCTGAAGGATTAGCCAACACCGCCGAGGCATTCCTCACAAACTACAAGACGCTCGAGCGTCCTGAACTGTTCCGCGAAATAAAAACTTGTCCAAAGCACAACTTCTATACTCATTCGGTCTTCTACTTTCAGTGGTTCGACGAAAACGAGGGTCGGATGAGGTGGACCGCTCCGTCCGAACTATGCCACAGTGACCTTTGTGAAACGGGGCGTGAAGTGGCTGACAGGGAACTCTTCAAGGTCAGAACGGAGACGTTTAAGTCGATTCAACGTCTCCAAGAGCAACTGCACGCACACCACAAGGTCGGTCCAACGTCGATCGAAAATCGACTTGCGGACATTGACGCAAGGCTCTCAACATATCGTGCGATGGTCGAGAGTACTCTCGGTGTGAAGCTTCCTCCTGCTCAACTCGTCGTCACCCGCAATGCCGCTGTTCCGCAAGCCAGGCTTGGAGACGAAATTCTCCCACCTGCCTTTACCATCACTGATCCTCGCACTACATCCGAGAGAGACGAACAGAAACGGAAGATCATTGCCGCTTTGCGATCCCGCCAAATCCCAAGAGAACTGTTCTTGCAAGACCGACATGGTGATTGGTTGCGCGACGGTTTCAACAATCCGAGGCTCAAAAACCAACAGGGCACCTTCCAGAGCATAACTCAGGTTATTTCCGTCGAGCACCAGAACGACAGAGATGTGTGCCTCGTGTTGGCTCTTTTGCTCGACTTATATGATTCGTCTGAAATGGGACCACTAATTCGCAAATTCGCTGATAAACAGTTCTGTCTCGAGGCATTTCAAATGGGTGCGAACTGCTATATGAATTATGTTGTTCCTGGGGAGGTGCGCGACGATGATAATCTCATACTCGCAGCAATCAAAAGCGATCCGGAATGCGTAATGCTAGTGTCCGAGAGGCTCGCAAGCGACAAGCGATTTGCGATCAGAGTATTGCAGGATTACCCAAATCAGGCCAAAAAACTCTTCTGTTTACGATTTGCCGCGAAGTTCGAATACGATGCAGAGGTACTCCGACTTAGCGGCTTCCGAGACATAAATGATTTCAGGGATAACTGCTCACGTTATTACCATACCAAGTTTGGTTAAATCGACATTGATGTGCATAGCGGGATATCACAGCGTCAAACGGCGGTGGACCCCGCGAGTTGGACATGAGGAGACGCACAATCCTGCGACTGAGATGAACTCTAAACAGTGTTCTTGACTCGACTACATCGCGATTGAATCTCGGATGTCGGTCAAATCTGCGTCAACTGCCACCTTCGCACGATAGAGATTTCCCACTTTTGATCCCTTCGGAAATGTTTGCAATATCGTTTCAAAGCACTTCCGTGCGGAGGCTGTCTTTTTTGCGTGCCAGCAGGTCTTGGCGTATTGGAAGAGGATTTCCGGATTCTGAAAGTCCATTTTCATTGCCTTTCGCATCGCACGCTCGGCATGATCGTCGCGGCCAATCAGATGAAGATTGTGCGCTAAATTCATCAATGTGTAGGCGGACAAATAGTCGTTACCTTCAAAAAGGGAATCTGCTTCCGCGAAGGCCGAGGCCGCGCGTTCTGCGTTCCCATAGGTGCTCTGAATCGTTCCGAGCGACAGGTAGATGAATGGGTCTTGGTCGTCATGATCGTGGGCCTGCTGGAGCGTCTCAAGCGCGCCCGTGAGGTCCGCGCTCTTCCGCATTCGCTCCGCCTTCTTCCAAAGGTATCGTGCCTCCTTTTGGGACGCAGTCATTTCGGCAGCTTCCAAAATACGCTCCAAGATTCCCCGTTCGTGTTGATGGGAAAGCATGAGCTGCTCATGACTTTGCAGGAAGGTTGACTGAAATCTGTAAATCGCCTGAAGCATTGACATGCGAGTAATCGCTTGGTCATTCGTCAAGCTAATGATGCTCGTGTCGAGATCAGTTAAAAGCGTATAGAAATGTCGGCGTGTTTGGTCTGCCTCATACTTGATTGTCGAACGGATGTCATTCAATTGGCAGACCATGTTTCCTTGTTGGACGACCGATTGCGAAAGTCGTGCAATGAGCTCACTGCGTTGCTCGAAGGCTTGCACAGCGGCCTGGATGGAAATGTCGTTCCCATCGCTGAGGAGATCGTTCCTTTCGGCTCCAAGTTCGTTTGATAATCTCAATTCTTGGACGGTCGCATCTCGCTGATGGAACGCCTGAACTGCGGCTTGATAAGCGATGTGGTTGCCCTGTTGGAGATGCTGATTCGTAAAAGACGAGAGCGCGTTGCCTTGGTCCAGGAGCCCGTGGGTCACGCCTTGGTTACTGATCATCCTCTTAAAGAGGGGGGTGTGTCTGTACGTTGCTTGGACGAGGTCGCGTTGTGCATTAAGCACGTCTTCAATGCGATCTGCCACCTGCTGCTGAGACTGCGCAAGTTCGGTAGTGTCAATGATGATTTCGGGAGGAGGCAGGTACTGGGTTTGCTGCCGGAGAGCTCCAGAATGAGACGTGGATCGGCTGAGTGACCTTTCAACCGCTTCGTGATGCTTGTCAAGAGATTTCTCTATGTTTTGGAGATGCTTCAGCTCCATGCCCTTGTCTGACGTAAAGACATTGTACGGGACGCCGCTGAACAGACTATCCGCGAATTTCTGCCCGGACGAACGTTCTGGAGTGGTCATGGCTCACGCGCTGCTGAAAATGGATCGGATCGACAATTGACCTATTTGCGTCACGATGCTTGGTCCGCGAAGCGTTACTCAATTACATCATAAGCCGCCAAAAAGGCGACGTGAAGGATGTGTGCTTTTCAGTTTTGCGACCATTGATGTTCTCCCCGTTTGCTCGGGCGCCTTCGGTTCCGTAGTGCCATGACGCATGTTGGACAGCCTGCGGATAGCCTGTTTTTCGCGGAAAACACGAGGTTTCTGTAAGCGGCGATTCCCCGGCGAAAGCCTCAAAAGTGCAAAAACCGGGTACACTTTTCTGATCTGTACCCGGTTTTGGTAACCGCACTCCGCTTCGCTGATGCTGCTCCATCAGACCGTTTGCGAAGCCCCTGAATGCATCGAGAAACGGACTCTCAATGACTCAGAAAATCACAGGCACCGGAGCATCGCTTCGGGACATTAGCGGGGTACAACCATTGTGAAATCCCTTCGATCATTTGAAGTTGTGACAATACACCAATGAGCAAGATTTTCCACCCACTGCTGGCCTTGATCGCCTCAGCCAGCAACAACGAACTCGCGAAGTACGTCGAATTTCTGAAGGAAGAGAACAAGATTCTGCGGGCACGAATTCCCGGTCAGGTCCACACGAGGCCGGATGAGCGATCCAGACTCGTGAAGCTAGGAAAGGCATTGGGCCAAGCCATCGAGGAACTCATCACGTTGGTGGCACCGTCCACTTTTTATCGCTGGTGCCGCGAAGAGAAGTTCGGCAAGAAGGCAAAGAATCCGAAAGGCGGTCAACGCAAGCCACGAGAGCTTCGGGAACTTGTCATTGAAATCGCGAAGACTACGGGCTTCGGCTACACCCGGATCGTCGGCGAGATTCGCAAATTGGGAATCAAGGGGATCAGTCGGCAAACGATCCGCAACATCCTGAAGGAAGAGGGCATCAAACCGGGGCCGGATCGAACATCGGACTGCTGGGACAACTTCGTCAAACGGCACGCGGAGACACTCTGGGCCGTGGACTTCTTCTCCGTCAAAACGGTGACGACACGCGGCTTGCAGGACATGTATCTGCTGGCGTTTCTGTGCCTGAGTAGTCGCGAAGTGATCGTGACTTCGTCCACCCAGCATCCGAATTCCGCTTGGGTGGTGGAACAGACGAAAGTGTTCCTTGATCAAACGATGAATCGCGAACAAAAACCGTCCATTGTGATGCACGATCGCGACACGAAGTTCACCAAGGATTTCACGGCCACTTTGAAGGCCAAAGGTGTCCGAACAAACGTGCTTCCCATTGCCTCGCCGAATTTGAACGGCAGGGTCGAAAGATTCATTCAGACCATCAAATACGAGTGCCTTTTCCGATTCATCCTGTTTGGTCAGCGACACTTGGACCACGTCGTTTCGGAGTTCGTGGACTACTACAACGGACGACGAAGTCACATGGAACGCGGTCATTTACCGCCAATCCAAGTGATTCCCGAAGAGGTTCCAAAACTGAACCGCGATCAGATCATGGTTCGGTCCTACGTCGGCGGACTGGTGCAATCGTTTGAGCGAAAAGCCGCATAGCCAAGGAAATGACGCCATTGGTTGTTCGCTTTTTACGAACCTGTCTTGCCAGTTCGTATTTTACGAACCACAATGCGTCCTCTGCCGATAAAGGAATGGTCGGGGAGAGAACATGCGGGTCATCAGTAAAGCTCGACTGAAACAGTTTTGGATCGTTTCTGGTCAGCAGGACTCGGAAGGGCCGTTGCAGGCTTGGTACACCCATGTCAGCAAGAAAGCGGTGTCTTGGCATTCGTGGGGCGACGTGAAAGCGGAATTTGGGACCGCCAGCTTGGTCGGTCATTGCGTTGTCTTCAACATCGGCGGCAACAAATACCGGCTGGTGACGAGAGTGCTGTATCCCAGCCAAAAGGTCTTCATTCTGAAGGTGATGACTCACAAAGAATACGACGAGGATAAATGGAAGCAGGACTGTGGTTGCTTCGTTGCTCCTCCTGCCGGTCACTCACTCACACTCTCCTCTGCGAAGAAAAGAAAGGCTCGGTAATTCATGGCTACGAGGACCAAAACCAATCGCCGCCGTAAAGTCGCCGACAGTTACCTGGAGTTGGTCATGGAGTGTCCGTTGGCCTCCATCAAATCCGAGAGCCAACTGGCTGCGGCACAAGCCATGATCGACCGTCTATTGACCCAAGGGAAAATGGACGACGGCGAAGAGATGTATCTGGATGCGTTGAGTGACCTTGTCGCTGCCTACGAAGACCTGCATTACTCGATTCCACCAGCCTCAGATGCGGACATGCTTCGGCACTTGATGGAGGCCAAAGGAGTGACACAAGTCGAGTTGCACCGTGGAACTGGGATTCCCAAATCCACCATTTCGGAAGTTCTGGCAGGAAAGAAACCCTTCAGCAAGACCTTGATTCGGACGCTGGCGGATTTCTTCCAGGTGGATACCAGCGTGCTGGCCTCGAATCTGTGAGCGTTGGAATGGCAACAAAGCCAGGGGTGAGTTCAAGAGGCTCAAAACCATCCATCACCACTTCAGCATGAGGTCGCACGTTGGCGGGCTGGTGCAATCGTTTGAGCGAAAGGCGGCGTAATTCGACGAGGCTTGACGAAATGCAGGCTTCTCCGTGTGGCAGATTGACTCACAGAACCGATGACGTAGTATGTGTGGCTGTCCGCCACACAAGCACTCCCAGCAGGCAAGGCCGAGTTCATGACAACCATCACCCGGAATGATGCACGGATCAATGTCCGACTCCCCAGTGAACTCAAGCAGACCATTGAGGACGCCGCCACGGCTTTGGGGCAGACGGTCACGGAGTTCGCGATCTCGACCGTCGTTCGAGAAGCTCGACAAGTCCTCCAGGATGCCCAGGTCACTCGTCTGTCGAATCGAGATCGCAACCGATTCTTGAAGGCACTCGACGACGCTGATGCGAAACCCAACGCGGCCCTCAAGGCCGCAGCCCGTCGTTACGGAAAACTCCGTGGCTAATTCGCCATCATCTCTCTGGTCTGTGGAACCATTCGACCGACAGCAGCATGACCGTTCGGCCTTCGATTGCGGGATTCCGATTCTGAACGAGTGGCTTGCGACGAAGGTGAGCCAGTTTGAAAAGAAGGATCTGGCTCGGACCTATGTGCTCGTTGAGGCCGGGAGCACTGTCGTCAAAGGCTACTACGCTCTTTCCAACCACACGGTGGCCTATGAGTCTTTGCCCGCAGATCAGGTCAAGGGACTGCCTCAAATCGACATGCCTGTCGTGTTGATCGGAAAACTGGCCGTCGATCGTTCCTTGCAGGGACAAGGACTTGGAGAGTTCCTGCTGATCGACGCCCTCAGAAGAGCGGAATATCTCGCGACGAAGATCGGGATTCGAGCAGTGGAAGTCGATGCCATCAACGAGGCCGCAAAACGCTTCTACGAGCGGTACGACTTCCTCTCCCTGTCAGATGATCCTCACCATCTCTTCCTGCCCATGAGCATCATCCGCAAGCTGCAATTGCCACCGCTTTAGTGGGCAATTCTGAATGTTGCTCGGTCCCCACCCAATAGGCGGGCTGGTGCAGTCCTTCGAGCGGAAGAAGGCTTGATCTAAGCCGTTTCTGGAATTCTTGAAAGTCTCGGCTTTCCAAAAGTGAATAGTCAGTGTTCGGGGATTTGCGAATAGGGCGGAAAGAAAAATGAAAATCACAACGCCCTATTTCTCCAGCGAGTTATGACGCCCCGTCCTGGTCGGCTTCGACGGATTTGATTGCACGCCCTTCATGGTGTGCGACTCGGAACCTTGCAGTTTTCAGGCTGACTGAATCGTCAACCCTGCAAACCCGAGATCGCCACCAACGAAAGGCAGTTGCGATGAGTCAAGGTACCGTCAATCAGGGGGTGGTGGGTCAAAAGCGGAAACCGCGTGAGTCCCGTTGGACCGACATCTACACGCAGTTGCAGGAAGACAAGGTCGAGTTCTTCCTCAACACCCATCTGGAGCCGACCGTCTTGATTCCCAGTGATGGGTTTCAAACCGAATGGCCCGTGGACAGCCAACGGTTTCAGGATCTTCTGGTCTCTGTGTTTTACGAGATCAGCAATGGAGGCATCCTGAAGGCCAGCGAGCGTGATTTCCTGATGGCACAGATCCGTGAGGAGTGCCGGAAGGGAGGCCGACGGTTGACGGAACCTGAAGCCGTCGAGACCGACGAAGATTTGATCGTTCAGGCGATCCTACTTTTGGCGAATTCAATGCCGAAGAACGTGACGGCCCCGGTGTTCAATGACCGAACCGTGGTTCTGTTGCAAAGGCTTCGGGGACTCCAGAGGGATGGGTCTATCCCATGTTCTCAGGAGATCCCCACCTTCACGAACATCTTCAGCCGCAGGTTAGCCCGGCTCATCCCGGTTCTGCTGGGCTATGGAGTTCAAATCGAACTGAGCCATGCCGAAGATGGAAGTCGCTGCAAGTTGACTCGACTGGAGACGTTCAAGTTTGAACCGAGTGTAAGACAAGTGCAGCCCATCACTGACGGTTGGAAGTCTGAATCGTCACGTCAATCGTCAGGTACAACCTCAATGTCAGGCAAGGACTTGCCTCCGGCTGACGATGCTGACGGTGATTTTCGATCTGATCCTCCCAGGACAACGGTTGTGGCCAGCGATTTGAAAGACCTCGCTGCCACAAAGAAGGGAGGTGCGAAATGAGCTGGTCTCCAAGCCCAAGTTGGATTCAACGATGGTTCCCGGAACGATGGAAAGAGATAGCTGGGAACGCGGCGATGATTCAGGTCTGGCTGAACTTCCTCGCAAACGGACCGTGCAATGCCTTGTTTACAGGCCCCAACCGATCCGGAAAAACTCGCACCATTAGTCTCGGCATTCGGGCGATGGTGTGTACCAGCAGGACGCCCACTTTTGACCCTTGCGGTCAGTGTGCATCTTGTAAGGCCGTTCCCGAAGGCAGGGCTCCGCACAACGGAATCTTCGCTGCTCTCTCTGGAAGCGAGTATTCGTTCCATCCGATCGACTGCGAAAACGTCACCGTTGAAGAGTTGGAGGCTCTTCAATACGACGGTGCGTTGGACAGCGACAAAGTGATCGTCTACCTCGATGAAGTGGGAGCTCTTCGCCGCCGTAGATTAGAAGGGAAACTGCTCAAGTTGATCGACGAAGCTCCGGCGATCTGGATCGCTTCAGCGATCACGTTGAGGAGAACTCAAGGGAAACGGAAAGGAGAGTGGACGGAGCGACTGTCCAAAGAGATGCGGGCACGGTTTCCGATCAAGGTGGGGACGGCCCTTCCTCATCCGGATGACCTCTATCAATGGATTGTTGCCCGCACTCAGGAATGGAACATCACCATTCTTGAGGAGGAGGTCACCGTCCCTGCGATGATCGAGCGGACTACGAGGCGAGTTGGGTATCTAATCCACATGTTTACCGCGGCGGCAACGACGATCGAACGCACAATCAGTTCGGAAGACGTTGCACGCTTCAACCTGGATTCCGCCGACTGATCCAAGACCGTGTTTGACGATCGCATAAGCAGCCTCGTGTTCCTTCGGGAGCACGAGGCTGTTTTCGTTTGGTCGCTCACAGTTCGTTTGCTTATGAGATTTGCTCAGCCTCGATACGTCGCCTGAATTCTCCTGGATTCCCAGCCATACAAGCATATGGGGATGCGGTAAATGAAATTGGTGACAGGGATGCCGAAGCTGCTGCGGATGATGAAACAGCCAGTGCTGTCAAACATCCAAACGGTCTGGACAACCCTGACAAGCTACAAACGGAGTCGCACCAAACCGTTTCGGCACTGCCGCTTAAAAACGAGCAACACGCTCAAAATGAAAAAGCAGAACCAGAAGAAGAACATGAACCAGGAAAAGAACAAGTAGAACAAAAAACAGGACAGGAAAAAGAACAAAATTCAGAACAAAAACTAGAACAAGAAAAAGAATCAAAATCAAAACCAGGACAGGACTAAGAAAAAGTACAGGATTAAGACACAGGACAGGTTAAAGAACGAAAGTAGGGAACATTGAAAGACGGGAAAGACGACCACTTCAGGGGAATGTTTCACTCCTAGCAGGAACCTGAAGTGGTTGTCCTCCCAATCACTGTGAAAAGGAAATTCGATCTATGAGCACAGCCATCGACCATGCGGCAATGCCGCCAGTCAGAGCATTCTGCAAAGGCAAAGACGGCAGGAAACCAGCAGATACCAAAACTCTCCAACTCTTCCTGCCAATGCATTTGTACTTCCACGTTCAGGCCCAGGCCGCTCTCTCACAATTGGACATCCGCCAGTATGTGGGAAAGTTCCTAGCGGAAGCATTCCCTCTGACACCGACATCAAGCATTGAATCATCGACCTGACCTCCCCAAAGGTCTGGTCGCTAAAACAACTCTGAAACAAGGGCGGGGTACGTTCCGTGACGAACCACAGACGAATCACTCAGCATCGAGATTGGCTTGGGCCGGAACTCGGATTGGCACAAGTCTCGAACTGGATCATCGCAATCACCGTGATCGTCTTTGAGGTCGCAATAGCCCTGAATAGAGCGGTGATGAAATGTCTCCGCGTCCGTGGTCAGTGCCCCAGCCATGAAGCCGAATGGCGGCGACGGGGGCTTCTCAGGGGTAATGAGCACGAGAAGAAACTCGGTGGTTCTTTCATTCCTGGAGACTCTGAAGTGGCTCACGATCTTGCAACCACAAACGGCCGGACGGCAATGATGTACTCCGGCGAAGTTCCCTGGCACCGTCTGGGAACACGTCTTGATGAACCAGCCACTGCCAACGAAGCCATCGAAGCGGCTGGCTTGGGTTACGAAGTCGAGCTAACTCGCTTGGTGACGGTGAATGACATTCCTGTCCCCGACAAACTGGCGGTGGTGAGAGAAGACAGCAAAGCGATTCTCGGAATCGTGGGAAACACCTACAGGCCCGTGCAGAATCGGGAATGCTTTGGATTCCTCGATGCACTCGTGGCAGATGGAAGCCTGCGGTATCACACTGCCGGAGCTTTGGGAAAAGGGGAACGGGTTTGGATGCTGGCGAAGTTGCCGGAAGACATCCGAGTCAAGAATTCGGACGACATCACAGAGAAGTTTCTGCTCCTGTCCAACTCCCACGATGGAACCTCATCGCTTCGAGTCTTCTTCACACCCATTCGCGTGGTCTGTGCCAACACGTTGGCGATCGCGGAACGGAATGGACGAGGTCAGGGAGTTGTCATCGTTCACAAGGGTGACCTGTCAATCAAGATTCAGCAGGCTCAGGAAGTCCTTGGCCTCGCAAAGTCTTTCTACGACGACGTGGAGCTTCGCATCAATCGGCTCGCCAGTCATTACCCCAGCCTGCGGCAACTCGAAGAGTACTTCAAGCTGGTCTATCCAGATTCACCGGATGGTGAATCAACTCGGACGAAAAATGTTCGACAGGAACTTCATCGTCTGTTCGAGGAAGGCATTGGACACAAGATGCCCGCAATCCGACACACGACTTGGACCGCCCTCAATGCGGTGACCGAGTATGTCGACCACTACCGCTCCACACGCGGCAAGACCTCAATAGAGCGAGCCAGCAACCGATTGGATTCGGCATGGTTCGGCTCAGGAGCCCGTCTCAAGGAACGAGCTTGGGAACTCGCTCTGCAAATGGCAATCTAATCATCATCAGCTTGGTTAGATCGTGACGCACCTAGAATCATCAAGATTTGTCTTGTGATTCTCTGTGTTTATTCAAGTAGTCTCAATTAAGTCTGTGGAAAACAAAACACCAGCGATAAATGGAAAACGCAAAACGTATTAACGTGAAGTGAAAGTTAATTCTTTTTTTCACAAAATACGGAGGTGTTGAAATGCTAGTGAGTGCAGGCAGGCAAGATTGGCGGACTCATCGGACGCAGATCGAAAAGCTGTCAGATTGCCACATCAATGTGTATGTCGATATCCAATGGATACGACTTCTTGATGAGGGGGACTGCGATCGAATGTCATTGGGATGCAGCTCGGAAGCACCCGATTATCTGATCGTTTTGGCTGCTAAGAATGTGAATGGCCGAGGTCGCAAACCGTCACGTTACAAAAACGGTTCTGTCAAACTGACGCTTAGGGCTGATGAACTGTTGATGAAGCGTTTGTTTCCAAATCCGAACGTCCGTGAATGTATCCCCAAGGAAGTAGTACTTATGAAATTTCCAGATGGCACAAAAGGTGTTGGACTAGAGTGCCCTGGAAGTAGCGAGTACGTAGCCGACCTTGGTCTCGACCAAGAGACGCTCAAGACCCTTGGGAAAGAGTCTAGTGATCAAGGAGTCGAGATCATCAGTGAAAGTCCCCCTGCTGTCGATGAAGCTAAGGGAGAGTGACTTGCTCCAGGAGAAAACGCTGCCTTAACGCGACGCCTCCGTGATTCGGGTAATGATCACGGAGGCGTTCTTCTTTTAAGGGAGCCAAACATGTTGAAGGTCAATGTCGGACTCAGTCGGAAATTGTCACGAGATTTTAACTCCACAGGGTTCAGTCTGAATCTCGAAGGAGAACTTTGTGTCGGTCTCGATGACCCCGTGGCGATGATCGAGAGAGTCAAAGAGTTTTATGATTTGGCTGAGGAGGCTCTGAGCCAGCAGATCGCACGGTACGAAGGAGAGTCTGCCATCGGCAGCAGAGACACGGGGCAACCTACACCGGCGAATAATCAACGCTCGGCCGCTCCGCCTACGAATCTCTCCGATAACGCAGCTCCGAACAGCAGCAGCCCTAATGGGCAGGCTCCGCAGAACGGCAATGGCAATGGACAGGCTCCCAACGAGGACGCTGCGACCAACAAGCAGGTTCAATACCTGTTGAACCTCGGCAAGCGACAAGGGCTGACCCAGCAACAGTTGGAGGGCCGAGTTGAAAGCATCCTCGGTCGTCGAGTTGGGGTCTATGACCTCACTAAACGGGAAGCTGGTGGCGTGATTGATGCACTGAATAAGAATGGGGCACCTGTCACGAACGGACGCAGCCGCATCAACCGTTGAAAGCGGGGCGAAGATGGACCCACAAGCGGCCTGGATCGAAATGCTGGAGGCGGTCGCGATCAAAGACTTCTTTGAAGCGGAACTGCGAGCAGAAGCCTTACTCGACTGGCTCGACCAAGAAGGCTTTCCGCCTCAAACCGTTTCACGAGTCCTGCCCACTGAATGGGACCGGCTCATCTGCCGTTACTTGTGTCGGAAGATCATGCTTGCCGCCAAGCCACAGGGAGTGTGAGGAATCATGGCGACCATTCGTCCCCACTGGAGCTACAGTGCGATCACCCAGTATCTCCGCTGCCCGCAGCAATACTTCTTCCAACGAGTCTTGGGGATTCCCAGTCACTCCATCGGAACCGGGTTGGCTTTGGGGTCAGCAGTTCATGCAGGATTGGCTGAGTACCACCAACGTTTGCAGCGGAAGGAAGCCATCGACACGGAAGCAGTCCTGAAGGCTTTTCACGAGTGCTGGGATGAGAAGGAGTTGAACGAGACGATTCAGTATCGCGATGGCGACAATCGAGAAGACAGCATCGCACAGGGCGTGCATCTACTGGAGCTCTATTTCAAGGAACCGCCCCCTGAAGGAATCGTCGCCGTTGAACAACGAATTCTTGTGCCGCTCTACAACAGCCAAGGGGAGTATCTGGAGACTCCGCTGGTTGCGATCACCGACCTGATCACTGAGACGAATGAAGACCTCACGGTCAAAGAGTTCAAGACGAGTGGTCGGGCCTACTCCGATTCAGAAGTTGAGTCATCGCTCCAACCAACCTGCTACGTCCACGCAGTTCGGGAAACTCTCGGCAGGGATGCGAATGTTGAATACACGGTTCTCGTCAAAACCAAGACGCCCAAGATCCAGCGGCTCAAGACCAGTCGCTATGCAGAGGATTGTGGACGACTGGGAGACTTGGTGCAGACGATCCAGCGGGCTGTCGATTTGGGAATCTTCTATCCCATCGAAAATCCAATGAACTGCTCCACTTGTCCCTATCGGCAACCTTGTCGTGAGCGGGGCCAGAGTCTGCGGCCACAAGAATTGGTTCAATTGCAGGTTCCGCAGGAGGCGATGGCATGCTGACTGAACTGAACGGCAAAGGCGGCTGTCTGTGTGAGCCAGCTCGGAAAGGGGAACTTCGCTGTCCCCTGATCGTGCGGCCCACCAGTGAAGACGTTGTGACGGGGACACTTTTCGGAACTCTGCGAGTTCTGAATCCCCGTTGGTGGTTACCCGATCTTCTGAACCAAGCTTTGGGAGCGGAAAGATTTCACCGACAGATCTTCCGTGACCTGCGAATTGAACTCTGGCAGAAACAACGCATCTATCCCCGGCATCATCTCACTTGGGATGAGGGACAAACTGAAGTGGATGTGGTCATCACTTGGGAAAATCCAGCGACCACTGTGTTCATCGAGATGAAGTATGGATCGAACCTGTCCGCCAAGACCGTCAACAACAACGGCTCAGCGGGTTACCCGGCAGATCAACTTATCCGAAACGCTCGCGTTGGACTTCGAGAGAATGGATGGTTTACCGAAGACGTCCTCTTCGATCTTCCGCCCAGAGACTTCGTCCTGATCCTCTTGACGCCAACATCGGGTAATCCCTTGGTTCAGGAATACCGCGATCCAGTGCAACTGCGGTCTGCCATCCCTCGTGCTGAGCAGCTTAAAGACCTGCCCCGTTCTCCATTCATTGGCGAACTGAGCTATCGCGGTGTGATCGACATTCTCACTGAGCAACAACGATGGTTCTCATTGCCAGAACGACGGCTTATTGAAGAGTTGAATGAATACCTGCAATTCAAACTTTCGCAACTCCGAACCTCCAACGGTCACGGACATGGATGAGCTTACCCTGAGAACCAACACGCTGTTGGAACAGCAGGCAGCCGCTGCACTTTGAATTGAAGCGGTCCAAGTCCGGATCAGAGGCAGAAGGTTTGGATTCAGCGAATCCGACGCCCTCGCCAGGGTATGAGCAACAGGAACAACGAACACTTTTTTATGAATGAAGAGCACGACGATGGCGACGGTAAAACAGAAACCAATCCATGAGGTTCGACTCGGAGCGATCAAGGCCACGATCTGGGAGAACCAGACGACAGCGGGAACGCGACATAACGTCACGGTCAGCCGCATCTACAAGGACGGCGAGGAATGGAAGCAGACCGATTCCTTCGGTCGCGATGACCTGCAACTTCTGGCCAAAATCGTTGACCTCGCTCACACCTGGATTTTTCAGCAAGGAGTGTGAAGTCAGAGCCGCGAAGTCAGATTTCTCAATGAGGACTGACCCATCCGTGACGAGGGACCATGCCACTCTATCCGACAGCGACCATTGGTGGAGCAGAACATGGAATCCTCGGAAAAGACCTTCAATACCATCGTTGAGCGATGCCGGCTATCGCTTGGAATCAAGTATGAGAAGGAGAGCAAGTATCGGGCGGAACCGCTCTTTGAGGCCGAGGTCCGCCTCATTCGGAAGCTGGGATTTCAGGAATCCTTGGTTCGCATTGTCGAGTACGGTGACCAACTCCGTCAGCAGAAGGCGACTTTTCATTTGATTGGGGCCGCTGGCTCTTCCGTCATCTTTTTCTTGCTCGGATTCTCGGAAGTCGATCCTGTCCGCTACGACACGCATTTCCAAAGGCTCTGGCTCACATCAAGTCGCGAACCACCAACGATTCAGTTTGTTGTGATGCCATCGGATCACGGAGCATGGGACGCACCTCAGCATCCCAACGTTTCACTTCATGCAATGACTGCACTGGAGGCAGTTCCCGAGTTGCTCCGAATGCGGTTCCCGAAGACGCCAGTCAAGATGAATGAGAAAGCGGTCTTTGAAACAATTCGGGAAGGTGATACCGACGGGGTCTTCCAATTCGAATCCGCAACTGTCCGGTCTCTGCTGTCCCAGTTGTGCCCATCCCGAATCAAAGACTTGGGATCAGTGACTGCTCTGGACCAGATTGGTAATTCTCATCCTGATGTCGTTTCCGAATACTTGAAACGACATCTTGCAAAGGAATCCAAGAGAATTCGGAGGCCAATCGTCGAGACCGAAATGACGCCGCTGCTGCCGTTGTTGTCCCAGGAAACTATCATGAAGTTTCTGCATCGGCACGCCGGACTTCCTTGGGAAGCGACCTACCGTTTTGTACTGGCGGCGGCAAAAGCTCGAATGACCGACCAGCACGAATTATGGAATCCCGTACTCAAAGGATTGGAACATCGACACGGGTTGAACGGTGAATTGCTCTTCAAAAGACTGATCGCGGCGAGCCGTTGGGCAGTTTGCCGGGCACATCACGTCGCGAATGTCATCACCAGCTACAGAGCGGCATACTACCGCACGTTTCATCGACAAGCATTTGAGGATGCCCTTCAACGGGTGTCCTTTGGGGAACGAGGAAAGTAATGGCGGAGAGACCGACGAAGAAGAAGCCGAAGCCCAAGTCTGCGGGTCCGAACCCCAATAAGCGGGACAGGCCTGATCGAGATCGACGTGTCCGTCAGGCTGACCGGCTGGCACGAGTTCTTCGAGTTCTGGAACTGGTTCAAAGCCGAGGACGATGGACAACCAAAGCCATCGCTGAGGAACTCGAATACTCAGAAAGAACGGTCTATCGAGACCTGGACGTTTTGAGGTTTGCTGGGATTCCCTACTACCGAGAGGGAGACCAGCAGTTTGTTCGAGTCCGACCGGACTTTCGCTTTCCAGTGATGACACTCACCGATGATGAAGTGTTGGGACTTTCGCTCGCAGCAGCCATCACAAAGGCACCGGGAATGGATGTCACGGCTGGAGCAACCCCAGCAACTCGAAAACTAGCTGCGGTCTCGAAAGAGGAGACGCAAGAACTGATCGACGATGCAATGCGATTGGTATCCGTTCTGGACCTCAAGCTGGTGGACCATAGTCGCCATCATGAAGTCATCAGGACGGTGCAACTGGCCTTGTTGCAGGGGAAACAAATCAGCGGGCTTTACGAAAGTCCCTACGAACCCACTCCGGTCAAATTGAACCTCCATCCGTATCGGCTGTGTCTGATCAAGAATGCGTGGTACATCATCGGAACAATGGCAGATGAGACAGCCCCGAAGACATTTCGCGTGGCTCGGTTCAAGGCATTACGGATGCAAGCGGAGCCTGCCCTCATTCCGGAAGACTTCGATCTGCAGACCTACTTTGGGAACGCATGGGCCGTTTTTCGAGGCGATCAATCTTACGACATCGAGCTCAAGTTCAAGCCCACTGCTGCCAAGGTCGTGATCGAGACAATCTGGCACCACACTCAAAAGGCGAGAACTCACAAAGACGGCAGCCTGACCCTCAGCTTTCAGGTCGATGGCCTCAGTGAAATCCTGCATTGGATTTTGTCATGGGCTGGCCACGTTCGAGTACAGAAACCCGACGAACTAAAAGACCTGTTCATTCAGACTTTGGAAGATGCGATCCAATTGCAGGCGTTGGCCGACCACGGTTGACCCGCTCCTGTCAGCTCCTTCGGGTATCAGGTAAAGCGAAGCCAGGGACGTTCTTGATCTCACACGAGTTCAATCCTCGGCTCTCATTTCACTGAACCGGAGGAAGAACTGTGACAACATGGCATCGATGGTGCGTTCTAGTTGTGATTTGTTTGTGCTGTTGACGACGGTTGAAAATGGCGGCGCGGGGGAAGATCGCGGCGGTTGAAAATGGCGGCGCACAGACGTGTCGTCTGGTGAATAGTGAAGACTGGAGCGTTAGCTCCGATCTTCACGAGGTTCACCAGGAGACTCAGGAGTGCGTAGCGATATGGAATTCTGGAAGGAAGTTCGTCGGGAAGTTTTGACGAACGAGTTGAGCCAGCGTGCGGCGTGTCAGAAGTACGGTTTGGGGTGGCACACGCTGAAGAAGATTTTGACTCACGCGGAGCCGCCGGGATATCGGCTCCAGCAACCGCGGAAGAAGCGGAAGCTGGGGGCGTTTGTGCCGATTATTGAGCAGATTTTGGAAGCGGACCGTGAGGCTCCGAAGAAGCAGCGACACACAGTTCGGCGGATCTTCGAGCGACTGCGGGATGAGCATGGCTATTCCGGCGGCCTGACGATGGTGTCGATGGCCGTTCGAGAGTGGCGTCAGTCGCGGAAGGAAGTGTTTTTGCCGTTGTCGCATCCGCCGGGGGAAGCTCAGGTGGATTACGGCGAGGCGAAGATCAAGCTCAATGGCCAAGAGACTTCGGTGGCGTTGTTGGTGATGACGCTGCCGTATTCGGGAGCGATCTTCGTGCAGGCGTTTCCACGGGAATGCACGGAGACGTTTCTGGAGGGCCATCGCCGGGCGTTTGAGTACCTTGGAGGAGTGCCGCGGCGGATCAGCTATGACAACTTGGCGATCGCGGTGATCGAGGTGTTGAAGGGTCGGGAACGGAAGCTGACGAATGAGTTCCTGCGGCTGCAGAGCCATTATCTGTTCCGCGAGCACTTCTGTCTGGTGCGTCGAGCCAACGAGAAGGGACACGTCGAACGGTTGGTCGGGTTTGCTCGGCGGAGCTTTCTGGTGCCGGTGCCGGAGGTCGATTCGCTGGAGACGCTGAATCGGCAGTTGCTGGAGCGTTGTCAGCAGGATCTGGAGCAACGCACACGCGGCAAGCCCGCCAGTAAGCGTGAACTGCTCGCCGAAGATCGAGCGGCGTTTCTGCCGTTGCCGAAACAGACGTTTGAATCACGCCGGATCACCGACGGGACCGCCGATTCGCAATCGCTGGTGCGGTTCGACACGAACGACTATTCGGTCCCGGTGCAGTACGCGCATCGGAAGCTGCTGGTGATCGCCACGGTGGAGGAAGTGCGGCTGGTCTTCGAGGATCGTTTGGTGGCTCGGCATTGGCGTTCGTGGGAGCGTGAGCGAACCTTCTTTGAGCCGGTTCACTACTTGGCACTGTTGGAGCGTAAGCCAGGAGGCTTCGACTTCGCCAAGCCATTGGAGCAGTGGGAGTTGCCAGACGGCTTCGCGCTGCTGCGACGGCGTCTGGAAGCGGACGATCCACGGAACGGCACGCGATCCTACATTCGCGTGTTGCGATTGCTGGAGAAGTTCTCACTGTCCCAGCTCACCGACGCGGTGGAGTACGCGTTGGACATCGACGTGATCGATGCCGACAGCCTGCGGACCATCGTCGAGCATCGCAGCGATCAACCCGTTCCGCTGTTTGCGTTGGACGGCCGACCGCACCTGGCTCACGTGCGTGTGGAGATCACTCAGGTCTCCGCGTATCAGGCTCTGCTGACGGAGGTGACGCCATGACACCGACCGACACCAAGAGCACCGTATTGCTCAAGCATCACCTCAAAGCCTTGAAACTTCCGACGATGACGGCCGAGTGCGAGAAGATCGCCCAGCGCTGTGCCGCAGACAACGCCGATCATCTGGCGTTCCTGCTGCAATTGTGCGAACTGGAGTTGCTCGAACGAGAACGCAAGGCGGCCGAGCGGCGTTTGAAGGGAGCCCGCTTCCCGGCGACGAAGCTGCTCGACGAGTTCGACTTCACGGCTCGCCCCAGCGTCAACAAGCCGCTGGTCCTGGAACTGCTGAAAGGGGAATACCTCGATCGCCGCGAGAACCTCTTGCTAGTCGGCCCCAGCGGCACCGGTAAGACTCACTTGGCGACGGCGTTCGGAATGTCCGCGTGCTCGCAGGGCCGTAAGGTCCGCTTCTTTCGCGTGACCGAACTGATCACGCAGTTGTTGGAAGCCAAAGAGGAACGTCACCTCTTGCGACTCCGTCAACAATTGGGCAAGCTGGATCTGTTGATCCTCGACGAGCTGGGCTACGTTCCCGCCAGCAAGGCCGGAGCCGAGTTGCTCTTCGACGTGATCGCCACCGCCTACGAACGGAACAGCTTGATCGTGACGACCAACCTCCCCTTCGAGAATTGGACTGAGGTGCTCGGCAGCGAACGCCTCACCGGAGCGGCCCTGGATCGCCTCACGCATCGCTGCCACCTCCTGGAGGCCAAGGGCGAAAGCTACCGCCTTCAGGACGCCAAACGACGAAGACGTCCTCACCACGGACCTGCGAGCTAACCCAACGCTTTTACCGCGATCATGTTCCCTTGGCCCAAGGAATCCTCAACAACCCAGCGCCACCAATTTCAGCCGCCCCGCGCCGCCATTTTCAACCGTCGTCAACATGTGCGGCTGTTCGGACAATTCATCCGGAACTGAGACTGCTGCTCGAAAACATTTTGACACCGAATTCAAGAAGTGGATCGCGGGCCAAGAAAACTCAGCGGCGACCCAGAAGGCGAAAATTCGAGGATTGCTGGACCCCATCAACTACGATATTCGCAGCGTGGTCACCGATGAGCCACACTTTGCGGCATTCGACGACGTCGAGAAGCTCCCAGAGGACTGGAAAACTTGGCCAGCCTATCGGTTCAACGTCGCAATCGAATGGAAATCGAAGGCAGGGACGCCCCTAACAGATATCACGACCTACACGCTGACGTGGAACGCTTCAGAAAAGCGTTGGTACGTCGCCGAACGATTCTGATCAATCATGCTTGCTGACTGGGAAACCAACACGGTTCTGATCTCCGACCTGCTGCCTCAGCGGTATCTGGAGATCGTCCGCCAATGGGAGGCCGCTCTTGTCGAACAAGAGATCCCCCTGATTGTCGTTTTTGGAACCGCAGACATTTGGATTCGAGATGCGGCACCGATTCAAGTCAATGAACGACACTTCACCCAATTCCGCTACAGGCCCAACTACCTTCTTAACGGTGACGAGGATCTCATCACCAAGCCGGAGGTTTTTCGGAGGTTGAAGTTGTTTAAGCGATCGACGAGATCAAAGCTCATTATGGACGGTGGAAACATCGTGGGGACACGCTCTGTGGCCATCGTGACGGACAAGCTTTTCAAAGAGAACTCCGATCGAAATCGAAGTGAGATTCGTGCCGAACTTCAACGAGAGCTTCAGGTCGAACGATTGATCGTCATCCCCAAGGAACCGTTTGATCGAGTGGGACATGCGGACGGAATGGTTCGGTTCGTGACGGAGCATCAAATCGTCATTAGCGACTATCGCGGCGTTGATTCGGGGTTTGCGGAACGACTCGAAAAAGTGTTGATGGCCAACGCTCTTCCATTCGTCCGTCTCCCGTATGTGCCGGAATTGCGAATACGCAATGGCATACCCTCAGCCGTTGGCAATTACGCCAATTATCTTCGGGTTGGAAACGTGATTCTTCTCCCAGCTTATGGACTCCCCGAAGATAAAGTTGCTTGGGACATTTTGACGAACTTACTTCCCCACTGCCGTGTCGTGCCGCTTTCCTGTCGGAATCTGGCTGAGGACGGAGGGGTCTTGAACTGTGCGAGTTGGACGATCCTGCAAACCAGCAACAAACACAATTGAGTTGTTTGTTGCCTCAAACAGGACTCCTTCGAAATCCCTCGGTTCTTCCGAATGACTGTCCCGCCTGTGTCACGGGCTGCGGGTATCAATAGAGGCCACTGGCTCCCGGAGAGACGCAGGCCCCGCTTAGGGGAGGCGAGTCGGCACAATCCCGTTGGCTGTTTGCCGTGAATCGCTGCGATTCACCAAGCAGATCGGACCAACAATTCCGGGGTGACGACCGACGACAAGCCAGGAACAACCCAATGATCTCCTGGAGCCGGCTTTTATTGAAAACAATCGTGATGGAGCCGACGAACTCTTTGCCTCAGAGCAGCGTGTCGCGTTCTCTCATCGAGTAATGAGTTTCGGACCACCAAAAGATGGTGGGCCTCTCAACCACAAGAGCAACGCATTCAAAACCAACGTCCAAGGAGAACGATCAATCATGAGCTTTCAACCCAAAGTTTATACCTTCGGCCAAATCCTGTTCGTCACTGGAATGGCGGCTGCTGGGACAGTCGTGTGTTACTTCAAAGGACAAGGCTCAGAAGACGCGGGAATGAGATGGTTCACGGAGAACTGGCTTCCGTACATCGGCGGAGGAGTCACCGTACTTTTCTTCCTCTTCGGTTTGGGGCTCGTTGGCAAACCCTGGTACGACGAAGAAACTAATCGACAGCTCAAAGCCGAGTACGACCGAGCGATGTTGGAGTGGAGATGCAAAAGTCCTGAAGAGAGGGCCATCCTCATGGCCGCAGAAGAAAACCGGTTACTGCAACTCAATCAAATTTTGCAGAACATCCAGATCAATCAAAACCTGGAACAAATGAAGAAGTCCGGGAGGAGCTAAGACAGCTTCTTAGTTCAAGAAACGGGCTGACAATCTCAGTTATCTAAGGTGCCTTCGATGATGTTGATCGAGCGACGAGAATTCTTGCAGACCACCATCGGAACCGTTTCTGGGATGGTGATGTCGTCCTTTTGTCAGGCCACTGCAATGGCAGAGGTTGATACCCGGCCCGATTGGCTGACGAAGTATGAGCAAACGCTGGAAATCGAACTGTTTGGGATTCCCCAATCATGGTCGTGTATCCGTAAGGGCTTGCACCCGTTCTCACCGGAGCGAACTTTGATCTTGCCCAGTCAAGCTCACGATGACCGCCGTCAAGTTGAGCTTGCTCAGCAGATTGGTCGACGATGGGACGACGCAGGTGCATCGCAGGACGCCGAAACGATTCTCCGCATCGTTCAGGCAGCCTCAATTCTGACACAGGTCTATGGCGTCCAAGAACGAACTGAGGATTGGGTTCGTGGCCTCTTGGGTTTGTTGTTTGAGTTGTACAACAGCGTTGCTCAAAACCACCAATGGGTTGCTCCCCTGAGTTGGCAAAAATGGCACGAAGAGGCCAAGACATCGAATGGAATCGTCGACTGGTGGCTGATCCTCATCCCACAAGGAATCGAAGTTCCCAGTATTGACGGCACGCGACTGCATACTCTGATCACACCGATTTACACCGAGGTTGGAAAACCACGACTGCCCGTTGAATTCTGGGACTTCATGGCAAGGGCGATTGGCCTTCAGCCCAAAGTTTTCGGAGGATCACAGTCCATCGACACGACTTGGCTCGACATCTCCTGCATGGACCGCAAGTCGGCCTGCCTCTCCATCAATCAACGAATCGCTGCAAATCTCACGAAGATGGCGTGAAGCAGTTTTGACTCACCGAGAGCATCAGAAAGTTCTGACAAGAATATGCGAATCACCATTCACAGAGGGACTCACGAGATTGGCGGGAACTGCATCGAAGTCGCCACCGACAAGAGCCGGATCATCCTCGACGTGGGGATGCCCTTGTTCAATGAAGATCGGGAGCCTCACGATTCGACAACCCTGAGACGACAGCCTTCAGAGGAACTCCGAAAGACTGGGGTGCTTCCCAACGTGCCAGGGCTTTTCGATGACACTGGCCGCAGGCCAGACGCCATCCTGCTCTCTCACGCCCATGAGGATCACACCGGATTACTCCGACATTCCCAAGTCGAGATTCCCATCTACGCCAGCGTGGGAACCAGCAAGATGATGCAAGCGGGAGCCAAGTTTGCCGGACAGCCAATCCTTCCACGTGATCGACACGAGAAGATCTACGCAGGACAACCGGTTCAGATTGGTGACTTCAGCGTGACGGCATTCTCGGTGGATCACTCGATCTACGGAGCCCAGGCATTCCTGATCGAAGCAGAAGGCAAGACGGTTCTCTATTCCGGTGACCTGCGGATGCACGGTCGAAAACCAGGGATGCACAGGTCACTGATCGAAGCCGTCAAAGATCGGACCATCGACGTGCTGCTGATGGAAGGAACTCACATCAGCCACACGGATCATCGTGGACCGAATGAATACGAACTCGAAGACGAGATCACTGCACACATCCAGTCTGCACCTGGATTGGTGCTAGCGTCTTTCTCACCACAGCACGTTGATCGACTGGTGGGTTTCTTTCGGGCTGCGAAGAAGACAAATCGAATCTTCATTGCTGATGCCTACACGGCATTCGTGATGCACCTGATCGCCTCAGAGACTTCCATTCCTCGCCCGGAGTCCACGAAAGAAGTGAAAGTCTTCTTCCCAAAATTCTTCGAGCAGACCTACGAGAAAAAACGACTCGAAAGTTTTCACGCTTTGATGTCCCCGGCCCGGATTGGGATGGAAGAAATCCGATCGAATCCATCTCGATACGTCATGTTGTTTCGCCCCAGCATGTTGGAGAGCGACTTCGGCGGCAGTCTGCCCAATGGCTCGCGATGCCTGTACTCCCGCTGGACCGGTTACCTGCAACAACCGGAATGGAAGATGACGAAAGCAAAGCTTGACGAAGCAAGCGGGGATCTGATCGAAACCCACACGAGCGGTCACATTTTCTATGAAGACATCATTGATTTGGTAGGACAGATCAACGCCAAGATGGTGATTCCAATCCACACGTTTGAACCGGCGAAGTTCAGCGAGTTCTCACAAAATGTGAAACTCTTGGCGGACGGTGAAGTGTTGGAAATGAAGTGAAGTGGCAGACTTTTTGGATCAAATCAACCACGAGATTTTGGGCGAGAAAAAGCCATTCTCGTCAAGTTTGGCCAGAGCGAATCCCATTGTAATTGATTTTGTCTTCTGACCGTGTTTGACCATCTCACGCCATCCGGGACTGCGGTCCGAATGGGAGTCATGCTTTGTGAAATACTTGTCATCTGCCAACACAACAACTCTTGGCGGCACGGAGCGATCTGGCACAATCTTTTGGAAGCGTTTGGGTATCGAGCGTTTCGACTTCCACTCAAGGAATTCATCGGTCAACCTTTTGAATGTTTTTTCGGATGTCAGACAGGACAGATAGTCTAATCCTTCCAGAATCGCGGAAATTGGCGGATGTGAATTCTCGCCAAGCTTGCCTTCAAACACGATCAATCCACCGCTCTCAGTCAGCCCTAACAAGTCGGCACAACGCCCCGAATGGTTTCCCTGATTGGGAACTTCGTACGACAGCAGCAACACCGGCATCGTGTTGATCTGCAAGCAACCGCCGTTTTCACTCCAAGAACGATGGTAGAGGCCGTACATGGCACGGTTTTCGGCCTTCTTTACTTTGTAATTGTGATCGGCACGGTCGATCAGTACGTTTTGCCCCGTATATTGCCGACCGATCTGCTGCTCTCGCACAAATTCATCCTCCAGCATCCAGCTAAGAAGTCGCGTCCACTCAGGGCGTGCTCCTTTATCATTTTTCAAACGAATCATCCAAGTTCGAAAGCTGGTGTCGGACATGGCGGTTTATCTCTTTGTGCGGTAAATCTCGACCGAGACAAATTAGGTCAGGCCTGAATTGGTTGGGGGCATTTCCGTTCGCTTCGATTCGAACGAGCAGGGAGTCCATTTCGCGTGAATGTCAAGCAGTAACCTCAAACGTGAGCATACCTGCCACTCACTCCAAGTGATACTCATAGCCCGTGGCCCGAAAGTCGTCTGTCGCTCACTCTTTGAAGCATGGGCAAAGCAGTCGACATCCTTGAACGCTTCGGACAACGAGTCCGAGAACTGAGACGGGCAGAAGGTCTGTCCCAGGAAGCGTTCGCTGCCAAATGCGGCCTGGACCGGACCTACATGGGTGGGATCGAACGAGGGGAGAGAAACTTGGCTTTGAGGAACATCGACCTCATCGCGAAGACCCTCAAAATGAGCCTGTCCGATTTAATGCAGGGTCTTTGAATCCAGGCTGCGGATGCAGCACGGCTGATGCTTTGCCCTAACTGTGAACAACAGCACAAGGGACAAGCACCTCATGGCAACATCGGACTGGAAGACGCCGTTTCTGAAATTCCGGGATGAACTTCGGATGCATCTTGAGGTCGGCCCTCCGCTCTACCACAGCATTCTGATGTCACCATTTTTCACCAAGGCCGAGATCGGTGAAGTCATCAAGAACATCGCTGCTGCTGACGAAGGCCAACCATTGGCAGCCACAGTCGAGTTGCCAACGTACGATTGCAAGTACCACGCTCAGTTCTTCTACGGGCAAAAGGCAACCTGCAATCGGCTTTCACAGGCCTTAATGGGAATTGAACGGTGGTTGATTGATGTCCCCAAGGGACTGTTGCCACCGTTCTACCTGCAATATTCCAGAAATGCGGAATGTACGCAGTTAGCTACTTGGGCGAACATCGTCTACTACTTGGCCTGGGAAATTGACGCTCATTATCTCCAAGCAACGGTGGAGTACCAAGCCCAACTGCACGAAGTGACTTCAGTCCCCTGGTGCGAGGTTGAATGGCCGGAGACGTGCGATCCTCGCCCTGCTCTCATTCGGCAAGGAACGTCAGAGGATTATGTTTCTGAGTTCTTGAAGTCCTACACGATCGAGGGTGGGAGGTGGTGTCCCGACATCATCGGTGCCTACATCTCTGGTGGAAGCATGTGTGGGGAATTCATCACCGCATCAATGGCCGCCGCAGATATTCTTGTCTTCATGCTCGACCAAGTTCGGGGACAAGAAACGGATGAGCCGAACAAGCTCAGGAGTTCTGTGAAGAAAAGGCGTCAATCTCGATCTCGAAAAATCTCGAACGAGATTATTCTGCTGCGAGAACTGTTGAAATCACGTCATAACGCTGAGCAACATGGTGAGAAGGCAAGGAGCCCTCTCACGGCAGAACAGATTGCAATTGCGTTGGAATGGTTTTCTGAAGAAGGGAAGCCGCTGGCGAGTCGGGTAAGTCGCCGGATGAAGGAAATCTTCGGACCAAACGGCATGGAGAAGTACCGAAGCCTCTTCGTTGGGGGCAAGATCCGCAAGGGGATTTTCAATCGCAACGCAGACGGAACCAGTGCAGTCGATGGCTACGTGGCGGAAGAGGATGAGGATGAGGATGAGGATGATGCAAATGAGAATGATCTCGACTGAAAATCAGGAACTGCATAATCAATTTGTCGTCTGAAATGCACGGAGAGAATTTTCGTTGGGCGTCAGCAACTACTTCTAGCATAAACAGTTGCAATGCATCCGCAGATTCCTGCGGGTAGAAGTGAATGGCTACCTCTGCAAGTGGAATCACGATCCACCATGCAGCAGGAAAGGTTCACGAAATGACGACCGGCCACGACTTCAACGCAGGTGTAATCAGTCCGAATGAGCTCTACACGCTCAAGGCATTCACGCGGAAACTTGGAATCCGCGAGGCCACGCTGCGATCCGCTCGACGAGCAGGACTTCGGGTCTACTACGTCCACAAGCACGCCTACATCTATGGCCGTGATTGGATTGAGTACGTCCTGAATTCTCAGGGACCACAGAACGGTGGCCCCGTTTCGGAAGCCGTCTGACCAGTCCGGTCAATCACCAATCCCGATGATTGCGGAGAGACTGTGTCATGGCCAAAAGAAAATCTCACTCAGCTTCTGGCCGAAAGATTCCCAAGGTTCGGATCGTTCGCTATCCGGATCGGCCTTTCCAGTTGAGGTACGACTGCCCGGTTGAAAAACGGCAGATTCGAATCTCCACGGGGACGAGGGACGATGCGGAGGCTGAACTACAAAAGGCGGAGCTTGAGGCTAAGTTGCTGCTCGGGCTTTCGATTTCGACTGGACGCGGAAAGGTTCTGGGACCAGAAATGGATTGGTCCTACTTCCGAGAGCAGTTCCGCACTCTGCATTTGGCAACGGTTCGAGAGAGCACGGCTCGCCATGCGGAGAGCCGATTGGATTTGGCCGAACGCATTATCAAGCCCAAGACTCTGAGTGACATGGCTGATCCAAATGCGTTGCAACAACTTCAAGCCAAGCTCTTGGCCGGTGAACAATCCCGACGCAAGAAGCCCAGGTCGCCTCACACCGTCAAGGGCTATCTCGGTTGCGTATTGGCCGCCCTGAGTTGGGCAGATGTGCAAAACTGGCTACCAACAGCACCGAAGATTCGGAAGCTGAAGACCGCGAAGTTGAAAGCTATGAAGGGACGGCCGATCACGGAACTGGAGTTCGAGAGTTTGTTACAAGCAACGGCCACCGTCGTCGGTGACGAAGTCGCAGAATCTTGGAAGCACGTGCTCCGAGGACTTTGGACCTCAGCCCTACGACTGGACGAACTGATGCATGTGTCCTGGGACAGAACTGAAACCATCCGACCGGTGTGGGGAAAAGGTTCGTTTTCAATTCTTGAGATCCCAGCAGCGATGCAGAAGAACGACACGGAACAGAGCATTCCACTTTTGCCTTGGTTTGAAGCTCTGCTTTTGGAAACGCCGCCAGAACAACGTCAAGGTTGGATATTCAATCCTCAGTCATTGCAGTTGAAGATCAGGAGAAAAGTTCGTTATCAGCGACTGGACGCCGAGTGGGTCGGCAAAGTCATTGCTCGGATTGGGAAAACGGCCAACATCGAAGTGGAGCCGGCCCAGACACGAACGGGGCGTCCTGCCAAGTATGCCTCAGCCCACGACCTACGTCGGTCTTGCGGCGAACGACTTCGAAATGCTGGGGTCCCGCCCTTGGTGATCTGTCGGGTGATGCGACATTCGTCCTGGGAAACGACTCGAAAGCACTATGCACCAGGAGACGTCCAGAAGGATGCCGAGGTTCTCAGTTCCTACCTCGTCCAACCGACACATGAGATGCCGGAACAAAATCACTGAGGTCGGCGAACCCATTCCTCATTCAACGGGTCGAACTCGTAGTCATCCAAGGGATTGTCTGCCAGCAGGTGGGCAATCACCTTTTTCCCAGAGGAGTCTGATTTCGAGACGTAAATGATGGAGTTTTCATTTCTTTCAAACTCGAAGAGGACATCACGATAACGCATCTGCCACTGATTTTCGGCAACCTGAATCATCAACGGTCGGATTGATCCTGAACCGGGCATCTCGCACACTTGGTTCAGGTAGGTTTGATTCTTTTGCAGATCGACATCGGCGAGGGCCTTCGAGATCATGCTCGCCTTCTCACGGTTCTTTCGCCGGAACTGGCTGAAGTTCCGCTCATCCGTGATCGAAAACACGAAGACTTCTTGTCCGGATGGATTCACCCTTCGTCTGAAAACCGACTGCACTTCTTCAGCGGAGAAAAAGTAATCCGAAGCCACTCCGAAACTATCGACAGCGTGGATCGAGACGAAGAATTGTCTCTGAGGTTTGCGATCCGGCAGTTCGACGAACGAACCTGCAACTTCTACCCCAGCCCCGTCTCTGTAAGACCGAGACTGGACCACGGAAAATGAATGCGTGGTTGTGTGCTGACGAAGGGAATCGACTGATCGAGTCGCCGGTTGGACCACGAAGACCGCACCATCAAGGTCCACGGAGAGTTTGAGAACCCAGAAGCGATCCAGCAGGAATGCCTCTGTTCGAGACTCTGCCCTGCGACCGTCGTCGTTCCGTTTGGCCAGTTCAGACATGGCACCTCCTCAATTGAGGCACTCTCTCCAAATGCGGGGTGACTGGCCAGGGCGACATCCAAAATGTACCTGGGTACAATTCGCTTGAAATGAAAAGAGCCGCAAGACGTAAGTCTTTGCGGCACTAGGTACACCCCGCTGGGCTCGAACCAGCAACCTTCGGTTCCGTAGACCGATGCTCTATCCAATTGAGCTAGGGGTGCGAAGGGGGTTTCCCCCGCTGTTTTCGCAGTTAAAATCATCTCACGCGGCGGGGTGGCACTTTTTCT
>SXGS01371270.1_pt1 | contig 84354 bp, 129 predicted proteins | sample 3174681 | NCBI WGS metagenome assembly SXGS01 (sample SAMN11356861, study PRJNA531348) | freshwater metagenome | isolation source: freshwater sample F1-80 | place: China: Fuxian Lake, Yuxi | collected 2017-12-25 | reverse complement strand
CAAGGAGATGCAAAATGCTTGAACGTAAAACCTACACCGCAGAAGTTTACAAGGAAGACAAGCGCACCAAATCAGGTGAGCGCCTAGTGCTCAAGCAGGATCACAAAGACATTGCTGACATTGATCTGCAGACCCTGCGTCATCTGTATCTGACCACATGGTTTAAGAAAGACGGCTATCGTCACGAGTTCCACGAGACCTATGTGACCCGCCGGAACATGATGTCAGGCAACGAGTTCCAGGAACGCTACGACACGCCTTACTCCTGTTCGCCTTCGTCGGAGTCATATTGGAGCACTTAATGAGCAAAGGAATCTGTCCCGTTTGTCAAACAACAGAAGGAACTAGCATGATAGCAGAGAAAACACAATACAGTCAACGTCACGGTAGCCCATACGATCGTGGCTCTGCAGACAGTTACTATGGTCGTGAGTATGATCCGCACTACTTTAAAGGTGCAACCTATAGCACCGAAGAAGTAACTGAGCAGGATATGACGCCTGAAGAAATTCTAGCCTATGCCGCAGGCTATCAAGACAACGAAGCATCAGGTAACAAGAAGGAGTGGTAAGATGAAAATGGATTACACCAACATAGTAGACACCCAAAAAGGCATGGCACAGATGCTGGGCAAGACCTTTGTCAAGGTCGTTGGTTCCGTTGACGGCCACGAGATACTGTTTGAAACCGCACAAGGTGAACAGTTCCTGTTCGCTCATCGGCAGGATTGTTGCGAGACTGTGAGAATCAATGACATCACGGGTGACCTTGAGGACCTGGTTGGTGAGCCATTGTTGATCTCTGAAGAAGTCAAAGGTGCGACTGAGCCAGACGGAGAGCACTACGAGAGTTACTCCTATACCTTTTACAAGTTCGCTACCCGCAAGGGCTATGTGGATGTTCGTTGGTTGGTTGAGGGCATCAGATGCTACCCAGAGCGAGTGGATCTGTTTGTTGAGGAGACAGCACAATGAGCAAGATGGCAGAACTAAGCTACGACATTGAGCAACTATACATTGAGGGCCTTGACAGTCGTGCCATCGCGGCAGAACTCAATTGCCCCATAGAGCTGGTGTTGGGTGCGTTGGAAGCGATGAATGTGGCAGAAACACCACAGCCTAGACTAGGAGCCCTACTTCGTGAACGGTTGACCAAAGCCTGAAATGGCAGTATAATACACACATAGTAAGAAATAAGGTTGCTGAAGGAAAGAGCATTTAAGACCGCTGAGGAACAGTGGTAAAGCCCTAGAGGAACTAGGGCACTTAGGTGGGGCAACGAATAGTTTATGGAATAAAGTTGTTGCAAAAATACAACACTTTTTAGACCAAAAAACGGTTGACCTTATGGGCTAATCCGCCTATAATATGAAGTATGTTAAACAAAAAGGAGCCAGTAATGACACAAGTTGAACGCAATCTTTTAGCAGGTTCTGTCCGTGATGCAGTGGCTATTGCCAAACACGAAGCCGCCCATGCCGCCAATAAATTCTTCCAAGAGAAGTTGGGCGGTGTTGACCAGTATGCTTGTGGATTTGCTTGGGTCACCATTCACGAAAAAGGTTCCACCAAGTTGGGTCGTGCCCTGCTTGAAAATGGCTTCCGCAAGAGTTATGATGGTGGTCTCCAAATGTGGAACCCGTCGGGCTTTAATTGCCAGAACATTGACACCCTGGAGGCTGGTGCAGAAGCGGCCGCTCGAGTGCTCACTGAAAAGTTAGGTGTCAAGGCTTACGCTGGTTCAAGGTTGGATTAACCCTAGGCCCGAAAGGGCTTTTGGTTGACCGTTTGGCGGAACGGCGTTATAATAAACACATAGACACACAAAGGAGCTGATATGCGCGAATACACTAGCAAGCTGATCGCAATGATGGACGAAGGTCTGATCACAGCAGAAGCAGTTACCGAGATGGCTTTGGCTTATATGAGCGAAGACGATGTGAAGGATATGTGCCTTGCTAACGATCTCCTGCTTGGAGAGGATGACGAGGATTATAACGATGACTTTCCATTGAGTCTTGAATACGACGAGGGCGAATAATGGAAGCCCTCCGCGAAACCACTGTTTGGGACATTCCGTTTCAACCCAACCATACCTACCTACTGGATGGCAACAGGCTGGTAGCCTATATCAAGAAGGGCGAAACCCAACCGTTCTATTTCAAGAATGGTATCAAGGGCTTCGACAAGCGTGGTCGAAAGTTTGAAGTAGTTAAACCAAATCCGTTTAAGGAAGAGAGAAAATCAAATGCAATCACAGTCACTGGTTCTAAAGGTCAAGTCTATACAATCGATCCCGAAGCAAAAACCTGCACCTGTCTCGGCTTCACCTATCGTGGTGCCTGCAAACACCTGGCAGAACATGGTTAAACAATTGATAAAGGGCTGACAATGGGTTTGAAGACCACTTGGGATATCGCATCGTGATTGATATCATAATTGGTATTGGTATGTGTTTAGGCATACTGTTTGGTGGATGTTTAACCTAGGAGTTACCATGCTGTCACGTTTTCCCCATCTTTGTCTTGCGACCAACGACCTAGATCCTACTTTGCTGAATATTGTTGGTCGTGAACTGCACCTTTACTCAATAGATGTGCAGACTGAGTATCAGGCCTACCGCGAGTTCCAACTGGAATACGAGCAGTGGCTTGACGATCAGGAAGAAATCAATTACTTGCAGGACTACTGATATGAGCGAACCGCGGATTACCATCAATGGGTTGTCACCCAGGCAGGTCAAGATGCTGGACGTTATGTGGAACTTGCAAACACCAGAGGACTATTTTGAATGGTATGAAAGCCTCACTGAACCCATGCAACGCCAAGCAGACATACTGCAAAGGATGTTAATCCTGGCCATGTCAGATGAAATGGTCACAGAAGATCGTCGCGATTATCAAGAAGCACGTGAAGTGCTGGGCAAGTTTACATTGAGAGGTCATATATGAATATTCGACAATGGGTTAAAAACTGGTTGTTTAAAGATCTAGACCTTGGGTCACAAAATATTGCAGGCAATAGGATTTCCACGTCGTCTCCGTCTGAGCAGATTGATCAAGGGTTTAGATTTACAGTCATGCCCGCTACTGGCGGCAAAATTGTGCAGGTTGAACAGTATGATCGCCGCACGTCCCAGCATTATAGCAAACTGTATATCATTGGTCCTGATGACAAGTTTGGCGAGGAGATCGAGCAGATCTACGCCATGGAACAGTTGAGCCGATAAGGAGAGCGTAATGAAAACTTGGCTACTGTTAATTGCATTTTACACACCCGGTGGTGACTACATTTACACCAGCAAGAATGAATTTAGCAGTCGCCAAGAGTGCGAACAAGTTCGTCAAGCGTCAGTGACTCAACATTGGCCCATGCAACAGCGAGTTCGTGCAGTCTGTGTTGATGTGACTGAATATCGTCAGGGAGGATCAAAATGAATCTGCTGGTTTTAGGACATTGCTATGAACCAGGCAAGCACGACAAGATCTGGGGCCTAATGCAAGAAGGCGACGGTGCGTTGAGTTTTTGGGGACGCCGAGGTGGTTCGTTAAGTTTCAAACGCTATTTGGCCAAAAGCCAAGCCATAGCAATTTGGCGGACCAAAGCCAAAAAGTATGATATGGTTGGTCCCGAACATTGGTCCAGATTGTTACCTGAAGACTTTGATGGTCAGGTCCTGTTGGCCAAATTGGGTCAAATTAAATTTGAATGATTTTTATCAGAAAGTGGTTGACCACAGCACCGTTTTCTGGTATAATAAGAATATGGGCAAGGATGCTCATGCCCGTGGCAAGCGGTTTCTTGCCAAGTGTTAGACACACACAGGAGAAGTTGATGAGTGATAAACTCTTTACCGTTGCTGGTTACAGCACTAAGGATGGCAAAGTTAAGGCTCGCTTTGCCACAGACATGACCCGTATCAAGACCTTGGTCAAGACTGGTCATACTGACATCCAACTCTATGAGTTGGCCAAGCCCATGCACAAGGTCCAGGCCTTGGAGTTCTTGCATACCAAGAACGTTCCTGGTTCCGCAGGTATGGCTATTGCGGAAGAACTGGCCAAGCGCACCAAGCGCAAGGTTGCAGAGTTAGTCAAGACCGGCCCCGTATCCAAGGCGGCCTAATACCCTTGGTCCCTTGGGGGCGGGGTTAAGCCCCCACTAATATTTTCATCGGAGCCATACTATGAATACACCTTGGAATGTTATTGCAGAACTTGAAGCCAACAACAGTAAGTTGGCCAAGGAAGCCATTGTTGAACGTGAAGCCCGTTCAGACAACACAGAGTTCTTTGAAGGTGTTAGGCTTGCATACGATGCCATGATTACTTTTGGCATTGCTAAGGTTCCAGAAAAAACTGATGCCGATGGAACCGGACTTGCCTGGAATACGTTTACCCAAGCAGTTACCGGATTCATTGGTCGCACCGTTACAGGCAATGCCGCACGTGATGCAGTGGCAACCCTTATGGCCACGGCCACCAAGAAACAATGGAACGGTTGGTATCGTCGCATTCTAATCAAAGACATGCGAGCCGGCTTCAGCGAAACTACCGTAAATAAGGTCTGTAAAAAGACCAACCCCAAGTTTGTAATTCCTGTATTTGAGTGTCAATTGGCACACGACAGCGCCAATCACGAGGAAAAACTATGTGGCAAAAAATTGGTAGAAACAAAGTTAGATGGTGTCCGTGTGCTGACGATAGTTCACCCCAATGGCAGAGTGGATCAGTTTTCGAGGAATGGCAAAGAACTGGTAAACTTTCCGCACATCAAGGAACAATTCTCCCATACGGTTACAGGCCTAACCGAGCCGACAGTATTCGATGGCGAGGTGATGAGTGGGAGTTTCCAGGACTTGATGAAGCAGATTCACAGGAAGGATAATGTTCAAGCCAATGATGCGGTGCTTCACTTGTTTGACTTTTTGCCCTTGCGTGATTTCCAAGCAGGTGGTTGGGACCGTCCTCAGATCCAACGCAGTGAAAAATTGCGTGCCTGGAAAGATCTCTGGGCCAACAAAACACCCAATATCGCCATTCTTGATCAGCAGTTAGTAGACTTGGACACTGACAAAGGTCAGTCCGAGTTCAAGGCCATCAATGCTCGAGCCATTGCCGGCGGCTACGAAGGTATCATGATCAAAGATCCTGAGGCTGGATACGAGTGCAAGCGAACAGTAAAATGGATGAAACTCAAGCCCTTCATTGAAGTCAGCCTTACTGTGGTAGACACCGAAGAAGGCACAGGTAAGAATGTAGGACGCATGGGTGCATTGGTCTGTGAAGGTGTTGACGATGGACGTCAGATCCGAGTAAATGTTGGTTCTGGATTCAGCGATCAACAGAGAGAAGATTTTTGGGATTGCCGTGCCGACGGACACATTGTGGAAGTTCGTGCCGACGCAGTTACGCAGAATCAAGACGGCACGTTTAGTTTGCGATTCCCTCGCTTCAAGAGTTTCCGTGGGTTTGAGGTTGGAGAAAAGATATGATTTTTTTTAGACTGGCTATCCAAAGTCCATTTAAGTCACTGCCTTGGCGCGACATCTGGCAACGAGAATTTTGGCTTTCAAAGAACAAGGCTTTGGAACTTGGACTAGATTTTTATCTGCATGACCTTGTTGAGTTGGCAGTAAATTTGTATTTTCCTTGCGGTGATCATGATGGGCCCAGCATTGAATTCAGAGTGCTTGGTCTGGGTTTTAGGATTGCCGTTAGGGATCGGCGCCATTGGAACTCGGACGCATACATGTGGGAACAACATTGAAATAGACTCATATTATAATTCTTAAATAGCGGTATGTGCCCAAGGAGAATAAATGAATGTCAACAGTAGCGATCCTATAAGACTCAAACCATTTCGAACATGGGTTCAGAGAATTTGGTATGCAAATTCAGAAGAACACTTGACTTATGGCGAACTTCCATATACAATACAACAATACTGGTCAAAGTATAAATGGTGGCTACGTCGAGAATACAAATTCCGACGAGTTACCGACTCGCTTGACAAGGACGTTTAAAATGGCTTGGTGGTGTAATGTTAATGTTTGAATTGGTGTTGTTGTTGCTGTTTGTCAAACACTATTTGTTTGACTTTGTTTGGCAGACCACATCGATGATTCAACACAAAGGCATCTATGGAGATTTCAAAGGGATCATACACAGTTTGGGTCATAGTGTTGGAACATTTATAGTAATTGTTCTGCTCATGGGTCCAATTTGGGCATTGATTATTGCTGTAGTTGATGGACTAATCCACTATCACGTTGATTGGATTAAAATGAACCACGGCGAAAAAGATATGTCAAATCCGCAGTTTTGGAATCACTTTGGTTTAGATCAATTGGCACATAGTCTGACCTATGTGTTTATTGCAGGTTTTGTTCTTAGAAGTTTATAAAGGAAAAGGAAATGAAAATGCTCAAAGAGTTTATGGAAATCACCAACTATCGCATTACCGAAGGTAGTGACTTTTGTTGGACGTGTTTTGGATCTAATGCCTATTCGCTAGATTCCTGGAATGGCGAACATGACGGACATAGTGTTCGTATAATTTTTGATACCAAGACTCAAGTCACGTATCAACTTGACGCCTACGATTATCTACATAACCGTGCATATCGTTGGACCAATCCTGATTATAAAAAAGCGCATGATGATGAAGGTAAAGCAAAATGCCCAGGTCATGTGAATCAAGCCTGGGACGATGTTAACTATGTTGATCTTGAAACTGTAGAAGACTTTTTTAGAAAGGCCAGCAAGATTGTGCAGGGACTTGACTATGACACACGAGTAAATGTGCCCATTGACTTGCCTGATGACGTCATGTTTGAACTAATGAAGAAAGCACACGAAATGGATATTACATTCAACCAGTTGGTTGAGAAAGCACTACAGGAGGCCATCGACAGGCATTCGCGTGGTGAGGACCCATTCCCCAATTATGAAAGAGTTTGATCGCAAAGACTATGCATATGGTTGGAGCAGTGATTTAGAAGAAGATAGGTTACCACCTGGACTCAATGAAGATACTATCCGTGCTATAAGCCGCCACAAGCAAGAACCCAATTGGTTGCTTGATTGGCGGCTTGCCGCCTATGCAGGCTGGCAGAAAAAACAAGAGCCCAAGTGGTCAACCATGCAGATGCCCCAGCAAAATCTGCAGGCCATTTCTTATTTTTCTAAACCCAAAAAGAAAACTCGAGAAGACATTGATCCTGCTGTCTACGAAGAATTTGAACGCTTGGGTATTCCACTCAAGGAACGAGATTGGTTGGCAGGAGTGGCAGTGGATGCTGTGTTAGACAGCGAAAGTGTAGTGACCACACACAAAGAAAAGTTAAAAGAAGTTGGGGTTATTTTTTGCGCCATCTCAGAAGCAGTAAGAGATCATCCCGAGTTGGTCAAAACATTCTTGGGTAGTGTTGTTCCTATCGCAGACAATTATTGGGCAGGACTAAATTCCGCAGTATTCTCTGACGGTAGTTTTGTTTACATTCCACCAGGTGTTACCTGCCCAATGGAACTCAGCACTTACTTTCGCATCAATGCACAAGGCACAGGACAATTTGAACGCACATTGATCATTGCTGACAAAGGCAGTCGTGTCAGTTACCTAGAAGGTTGCACCGCGCCTAAACGGGATGAAAATCAACTGCATGCCGCGGTGGTAGAGTTAATTGCACTTGAAGACGCAGAAATCAAATACTCAACAGTTCAAAATTGGTATCCGGGTGATAGTGAAGGCCGCGGTGGTATTCTAAACTATGTGACCAAGCGTGGCCGCTGTGCTGGTGCTAGAAGTCGTATTGTCTGGACACAGGTAGAAACTGGTAGTGCTGTTACCTGGAAGTATCCCAGTTGTATTCTAGAAGGTGCAGACAGCGTAGGAGAATTTTATTCTGTGGCTGTGACCAGAGATCAACAGCAGGCTGACACAGGAACTAAAATGTTACATGTTGGACCTGGCACTCGTAGCATTATTGTTAGCAAGGGCATATCTGCTGGCACCAGCACGAATACATATCGTGGTAATGTTTGGATTGGCCCCAATGCTAAAGGAGCAAAGAATACCACTAGGTGCGATAGTTTGTTAATTGGATCAGGCAATACTGCTAGAACCATACCTGTGGCCAGCAGTCAGAATGACACCGCCAGCATAGAGCACGAAGCCAGCACAGGACGCATCAGCGATGATCAACTTTGGTATCTTGCACTACGTGGCTATGATGAAGAACAGGCCAGCAGAATGTTGGTAGGTGGCTTTTGTAGAGATGTGCTAAAAAAACTTCCATTGGAATTTGCCTCTGAGGCTGATAGATTATTAAGTGTAAAACTAGAAGGAGCAATTGGCTAATGCTAGAAATAAAAAACTTGTCAGTGCAGGCCAATGGACGACTGCTCCTTGATTCGGTGTCATTGACAGTTCTTGCTGGCGAACGGCATGTGATTATGGGACGTAATGGTTCTGGCAAAAGCACCTTGCTCAATGCTGTCATGGGGCGCCCTGGATTGGAAGTTACCGGCACAGTGAGTTTTTTAGGCCACGACAACATATTATCCATGCCTGTGCATGAGCGTGCCAGAGCCGGCATTTTCTTGAGTATGCAAAGCCCACCCGAGTTGGCAGGTGTAGGTAATGCTAGATTATTGCAAGAAGGTTTGTCTGCTTCGGGTCGTGCTATTGGTCTTGACAAGTTACTGCCTACCATCAACGATCTCAGTGAAAAACTAGGGTTACCCGAACGCTGGGCCATGCGAGCATTGAATGTAGGCGCATCTGGCGGCGAACGCAAAAAGAATGAACTGCTACATTTACAAATCCTCAATCCTAGGTTGTGTTTGCTAGATGAAATTGAAGCAGGGTTAGACAGAGACGCTGTGAATATTGTGGGCAGTATGCTAGAACAACTCACACAAGAGTTAGATCGTGCTTGGCTAATGGTTTCTCATGCACCAGAAAAACTGCGAGTAAGTCCTACTCATGTTCATGTTATACATCAAGGGCGTATTGTGAGATCTGGTGGTGCTGAGTTGGCAACAGAAATTCAAGCGAGGGGCTATGAAACTTTGGTTTAATCCCAACGAACCTGATTGGAATTTAATCAATCCAGGTCTACGCAACTGGGAATTTGACTATCATGGTCCTGGCGGCGAATTCCATACGTCTGGTCTTCGTGATATCACAGTCTATAACAATGGCTCCATGACACGGATGCAAGATCGCAATGAAGCAAATCATCAAGAGAACTACAATTTTATTGCCAATGAATCCACCGGTGCTTGGTCTAGAAATTTTCATATTCCCAAGCATCAAAAATTAGCAGTCTATGTAACCAGCAGATCTGCCAATTCAACTGTGGTTGACTTTGAGTTTTTCTTAAATGAAGGTAGCGAATTAGAACTGCGATATCTAAACAACGCCGAACACAAACAGTCTCACGCTAGGTTTAGAATCAACCACTGTGGTGCCAATAGCCGCAGTGATATTAGAACAGCCACAGTTGCACACAAAGATGCCGCCAGCACAGCAATGGTAGATGTAAGTATGCCAGCAGGATGTGCAGGTAGTGTCAGTCGAGTAAAATGCTACAATTGGTCTGCCGGTGGACGAGTAGGATCATTACCTATCATTAGTGTTGCCGAACCCAACGTAGAAGCCACACACGGTAATGTCATGTATTCTATAGACAAGGAAGCAGTATTCCTGCTTCAATTACGCGGGCTTGATGGAATTACCGCCCGCGGCGAAGTGCTATACGGTCAGTTAATTTCCGGTATGAAGTCGGAAGTAGACCTCACTGACTGGCTTGATGCTAGAAAATGTTTAGGAGATATATTATGTTAAATGTTAGGAATCAATTTCCTATCTTAGAACAAGGTCATGTGTATCTTGATTCTGCGGCCACAAGTCTAACACCAGAACCAGTGTTGGAAGCCATGAATGATCATTATAGAAATCGCAGAGCCAATGTGCATAGAGCACACCATCCATTGGCCGAAGCCGCTACACAACACTACGAAGATGCTCGAGAAGTAGTGGCCAACTGGCTTGGAACTTCCACCAAGGATTATCTGGTGGTGTTTACCGCAGGCTTTACCAGCGGTGCCAACTTGGTTGCAGATATACTTGAAGGCTTTGTTGACGGAGTTGCCGTCAGCCACGAAAGTCATCACAGCAATCTATTGCCTTGGATACGTCTTGGATCAAAGTGCAAAGAAGAACGTGTGGAATTTACTCCTACACCAATGGATCGATTGCCAGAAATGTCAGGACGTAGATTAGTTGCTATTCAAACCTTAGGCAATGTGTTGGGAGAAGAATGGCCTGTAGGCAGACTGTGCAGACAAGCCAATGAAGCAGGGCATTGGGTGTTTCTAGATATTGCACAATCTGCGGCCAGGATGCGACATCGCATTGGCGACTGGCGACCTGCGTTTGTTGCTTTCAGTAGTCATAAAATTTATGGACCCACAGGTTCGGGCGCAGTATTGATCCGCAAAGACTTGCCAATACATGTGGGCTTTGGAAATCGTGCTCCGCTGGGCGGCGGCACTATTAGGTCTGTAGGAACCAACTTAGATGTGAGTTGGGCAGATCCTCCTGGTATTTGGGAAGCCGGCACACCTAACTTGGCCGGTGTTGAAGGCATGACAGCGGCAATTCGTTGGATGGAATCTGTAGGCATTGATGCCATTGAAGCACACGATCACGAAATCACAAACTATCTACTTGACAAACTTGAACAATTGCCTGGTGTTGACATCATTGGAGCAGGCAAGAAACGAGGACTTGTGACATTTAATGTGCAAGGCCTACACGCAGAAGACATTGCTCGTAGTTTAGGCTCGCAGAAAATTGCTGTAAGAGCAGGCGGACTTTGTGCCCAGCCTGCACTCAAGACCTTTACCAAGTCAGGTTTAGGTGTTAGAGCCAGTGTTGCGGCCTACACCCAGCAGTCGGATATTGATAAATTCATTACTGGATTAGAAAAAACAATTTCACGACTGCAGGGCAATGAAAAGTCAATTAAACAAGTTTAAAGAATACCTAGATCAATTTGAAGATGACTTTGACCGCGTCCATGCTATAATGGACCTTGGTGAAAGTCAAATTCCTTTTGGCCAACAGCCCAACTCTGCTATTCAGGTGCCAGGCTGTCAAAGCACACTTTGGGTCTGGGGTGAACACACCGTTTGTGGACATTGGCATTTTTACACCTCCAGCGACGGATTGTTTTCTGCCGGTATGGGTCAACTTGTGGCCACAGCAGTCAACGGGCATACCACTCAAGAACTTGACAACTTAGGGCTAGACTGGTTTGAAGGAATCAATCTGCAGGGCATGATAACCAGTGGTCGCATGAATGGCTTCCTGAATCTTTTAAAGGTCATCAATGAAATCGTTAAGGAATGAAATTGTTGACCAACTCAGCAAAATATACGATCCAGAAATTCCAATAGATATTTGGAATTTGGGTCTAATCTACGACATCACAGAAGTCAACGAACACGGCCAGGTGCATATTACCATGACATTGACCAGTGCATGGTGCCCAGAAGCAGAAGTTATTCCTGAACAGGTCAAGACTGCTGTGGAATCTATCACCGGCATCAATGAAGCCCAAGTTGATGTAGTTTTTGAACCCGAGTGGACACCGGATCGCGCCAGCGACATAGCCAGGATAACTATGGGGTGGACAGAATAAAATGAGCATTTTCAAACAAGCCCGTAAGCGAGACATTGCAGTTAACCTAAAAGAACTTCAAAACATTGAAGATCCCAACACCTTCAGCGACCTTCCCCAAGAAGAAAAAGAGCGCATCATTGAAGAACAAAAAAACAAATATCTAAACAATCGTGGTGATCAAGTTAAACTTGAACACGGCAAGTTTAAAAGTGTTTACCAAGCAGACGCCAATGCACTATTTCAAAAACTAAATCAAGTGAGTCCAAGTTTTTGCCTGGCCAAATGGTTCAACGTTAGTATACACATTCCCACAGGTAGAACTCACAGTTGCTATCATCCACCCAGTCATTATATTCCCTTAGAAGAACTTGCCGAGGATCCTGGCGCATTACACAATACCCGCCATAAAAAAGAACAGCGTAGAATGATGCTACAAGGCGAGCGTCCCAAAGAATGTTTCTTTTGCTGGAACATTGAGGACTCAGGTAGCCAACTCAGCGACCGTGCTTATCGTAGCAAGGATGTTTACCGCCCTGGTATCTTCAAGGAAGTTGCTGACCTTAATTGGGACGGAAATGCCAAGCCCAGATATGTTGAAGTCAATTTTAATCAAGCCTGTAATCTAAAGTGTTCCTACTGCTCGCCTCACTTGTCAACAGCCTGGCACAAAGAAGTCAACGAATTAGGTCCAATTCAATTGGCTGATGGTCGTAGACACAACGACACCGGCTGGATGGCCAGAGACAACATGATACCTGACAACGGTCCCGACAATCCTTATCTCAAAGCATTTTGGGAATGGTTTCCTGATGTTTATCCTACCTTGCAGACATTCCGTATGACTGGCGGAGAACCACTCATGGACAAGAACACATTCAAGGTGTTTGACTATGTGTTGGCCAATCCTACCAATCCCAATTTCCATCTAAGCATTACCAGCAATTGTTCGCCACCTGGCAATCAATGGGAAAAGTTCTTGGACAGCCTCAACTCCTTAGAAGACGCCAACGCCATTGATCACTTCATGCTGTATTGCAGTCTTGATTCATGGGGGCCACAAGCAGAGTATATCCGCACAGGACTAGACTTTGATCGTATGCACAAGAACGTCACAGAATACCTGCGCTGTGGCCGCAAGCACAGCCTGACATTTATTGTTACCTACTGTGCTATGAGTTTACCTGGTTGGCGCACTTATTTGGAAAACATACTGCGTCTGCGTGAAGAATTCAACACAGATCGACAATTGATCTGGTTTGATACTCCTATGCTCATGGATCCAGATTGGCTAAGCCTAAAACTCTATACGCCTGATATGCTCAAGAGTCTAGAAGAAAGCATTGAATTTATGCAGGCCAATAAAGAGGTAGTAGGCGCTCAGTTCAAAGGTTTCAAAGACTATGAAATTGCCAAAGTGCAACGCTTACTCGACTGGGCCCGTGTGCCCTACGCTGGCAACCTTGATCAAGTTCGTGCCAACTTTTATGCTTATGTCACCCAGCACGATCAACGCCGTGGCACAAATTTTACAACAACATTTCCTGAACTCGCAGACCTGTATGAACAGTCTAAAGTCTGCTATGACAAGATCAAACAGCAATGAGCCTGCGTATCAAACAGGTCGTCCGTGGCGACCTAGAAATCAAGCAATTACTTGATAGCCATAGCCCTAGCCTTTGCTTGGCCAAATGGTATAATGCCACAGTATGGCTAGGGTCGGGTATGACCACAAGTTGTCATCACCCGTTGCCGCACTTGGTAAACCTAGAAGAAGTCAAGCGCAATCCCAAGGCCATACACAACACCCAGCACAAAAAACACGAACGTTGGCAAATGCGTAACGGCGAGCGTCCACCAGGTTGTGAATACTGCTGGAAAGTAGAAGACATTGGCCGCGACAACATCAGTGACCGTGTGTATAAGAGTGTTATCTACAACGAAGATTTACTCAATGCCGCAGTAACATTAGATCCGTTAGATTCAGATTTTAATCTACGCACACTGGAAATTGCCTTTGACAGAACTTGTCAATTTGCTTGTTCCTATTGCAATCCTGCATTTTCAACTTCTTGGGTTAGAGACCTAAAACAAAACGGCATTTATAAAAACTTAAAAACAGATGGCGGTGGTCACTACGACCACATGCATGATGCCGCTGGAATCTACGATCACGATCCAGAAAATCCCTATGTAGAAGCATTCTTCAAGTGGTGGGAAAGTGACCTACACAAAACCTTGCAGGAACTTAGAGTCACTGGCGGCGAGCCATTGATGAGTCAAGGCACTTGGCGCTTGTTAGACTGGTTTGCAGATGCAATAAAAACAGACAAGTATCCTGAATTCAACAAGAAAATGCGTTTGGCCATTAACAGCAACCTTGGTGCCAAAGATGATTTGATTGATCTTTTCATTGAAAAAGCACAACACATTCCTGAACTAGATCTTTATACCAGCGGTGAAGCCATGGGCGCACAGGCCGAATATATTCGCGACGGCTTAGAGTGGGACGTTTGGCTAGATAACATTGATAAACTATACCGCAGTGGTGCATTGACTAGACTGCATATGATGATGACCATTAACTTGCTGTGCTTGGAAAGCATCACAGAGTTCTTAGATCTAATGTTACAGATGAAGCACAAATATGGTCGTAGTTTTCCAACGTTTACTCTCAATATTTTACGCTTCCCCAGTTTCCAAAGCGCCACTGTTTTGCCTGACGAAATGCGAGCCCAGCGCAGAGATCGACTACAACGCTGGTTAGATGCCAATCGCACCAATCCGTTGATTCACGAAATGGAAATCAACCAAGTTCAGCGACTCATTGACTATTTGGATGTTGTCAAGACTCCGCACCGAGATGCTTATCAAAGAGAGTTGCTGGAAAAAGATTTCAAAGTGTTCTACACACAATACGATCAGCGGCGCAACAAAGATTTCTGCAAGACTTTTCCTGAACTGGCCAAATGGTTTAAATCTATCAAGTCCAAGAAACCCAAAACGGCCAAGAAAACTATACCCATAGTTGAAGAAGTAACAACAGTTAAACCAGCAAACAACAAGACGTTGTGGCAAATAGCCAAAGGTCAGTGATGTTCGCTGACATCAAAAAAATCTTAGATGATGGCAATATCCTGCTGGCCATGGACTCGTGGAATGGACATTATGAATGTTTTAATCCCAATAACTGGCCGCAAGACTGGATGATCAATGATCGTCGCACTATTCCAACTTTGCTGGGTCGTGATTGGTTTGACCTAAAGCCCGGTGATGTATCCAAAACCGACTTGGAAATAATGCAGTCAAGACAGCCAAATCCTGCAATGACACACCTATATCAAAAGGGCGGCTTTTGGCACAAACTGATAACCAATATTCCTCCAGGGCAACAATATCTATATCCTATACAGATCAACAGGCCTGGCGAGATCTTGAATGATCGTGCAACCGCAGGCTATCGCTATGTCAGTGATCGTGTCAAGCAAGATGTGCAACAAGGCATTGCTAGAATTGTATTGATGATGCCGTATGAAGGTGACTTTGATTTTGCTACGCTTGATGCCATACATGAATGGAGTGTAGCCGCAGGCTTTAAAAAAGAACATGTGTATTTTATCAATGCCAATATACTCAGTGAGGCATATTGTCAACAACGACATCTAAAATTTACGCCTGTGGTGTTGCCTACCATTTTTGTTCCTATGTTTCCAAAATATAGAACAACACCGCTCAACGAAGCCGTGCAAAATTTTTACTTTAAAGAATGTTGCTACCAACCCAATACTTCAACCCAAGAATTGTTTCTCTGCTACAATCGTAGACCACGCTGGCACAGAACATTATTCTTGGCTGAAGTAGTCAAAAACAAATTGTTTCACAGAGGTCTAATCAGTTTTAGACCTGATATGTTGGACTTGGGCACAGAGTCGCTGGCCGACCTATTGGCACAAGGATATCCTGGTCTAGTAGAATATGGACGTATGTTGGATCATATTGGTCCCATTGAACTAGATATGGATCTTGAAGCCAACAATCCAGCAGTTGATATTCAACCAGATCACTATCAGCAGACATTTTTATCAGTGGTTCCTGAAACCTGCTGGGGCGAACAGCAACTATTTTTCAGCGAAAAGATATGGAAAACTGTTCGCATAGGTCATCCCTTTATGTTGATTTCCAGTCCAGGCATGCTGGCCAAGTTTAAAGAATTTGGATTCAAATCCTTTGACCAGTGGTGGGATGAAAGTTATGACCAAGAACCAGACCTGCATCGACGCATTAAAAAGATTGTCAAAGAGTTGAAAAAGTTAAGCCAACTCAGCACACAAGAATTAAAACATCTACGCCAAGGCATGAAGTCTACAGTAGAGCATAATCAAGCACTGATCAACAGCATGGCCATGCAAGCACCTGAAACCATGGACATTGTAGGCAATGCTGTCAATGAAATATGGAAAGGCATTAAATGATTCCTTTCTTCAAAGAAGTCAAGGACAAGTTAGACGCAGTGAGTCCAAGTTTTTGCTTGGCCAAATGGAAGACCATTACACTACACCTAGGGCTGGGGGAAAATCACAGTTGTTATCATCCGCCTATGCACAAGATAGATCCAGAGGCCATTAAACTGGATCCTGGTGCGCTACACAACACCGCACACAAAAAGAAAATGCGGAAACTTATGTTGGAAGGACACAAGCCCAAAGAGTGTGATTACTGCTGGCACATTGAAGATCTAGACGGTGGTGTGCATGCCAGTGATCGTGTGCGCCATAGTTCAAATCCAGACATGATTGGGGATCTTGAAACTGTCAGCAAATTACCGTGGGACGCTGATGTATATCCGCGCTGGCTAGAGTTGAGTTTCAGTAACCACTGTAACTTTAGATGCAGTTATTGTAGCCCTGGAGCCAGCAGTCGTTGGCGTGATGAAATCATCAAGTTTGGTGGCTATCCTGTGCGTAATGGAGCACAAGGTAACGGCCCTGATGCTCTACATCATCAGTATCGTGAAGAAGAAAACCCTTTTATTGAAGCCTTTTGGCGCTGGTGGCCTGAAGCCTATCCTGAACTTAGAACTCTGCGTGTCACTGGCGGCGAACCTTTGATGTCACCCAACTACATGAAGATTGTAGACTGGGTAATTAAAAATCCCAACAAAGAACTGGCGTTCAATGTCAACACCAACCTTGGTGTGCCCACACGCACCATTGAAAAGTTCATTGACTCGGCCAAGGAAATTCAAAGGCTAGAGCATGTCAAGAGTATTGGTATCTTTACCAGTATGGATACCTGGGGACCTGCCGCAGAGTATATTCGTGATGGACTAGACAATAAAAAATATTACCAGCATTTGGAAATGATATTGGATCGTGTGCCCAATGTAGAAGTTTCCTTCATGATTACATTTGGTCCACTTAGTTTGTTTAACTTCACAGAGTTCTTGGACTATATTGTAGATCTAAAACAACGTTATCCCAACAATCGCATTGGCATTGGTATTGCAATTCTCAACTACCCCAGTCACTTTGACTTGAAGATATTGCCCAGTTCTTTTAGGCCTTGGTTTGATCGTATCTCACAACATTTTCAACAACATGCTCAATACTTTCCTGCACACGAGCGCGACTTTTGGACAACATTGGTCAAGCATTGGGAAGTCAATCATCATGATGATGGCCACTTAGAAGATCGCATTGACTTTTATAGATTCTTTGATTCACACGATCAACGACGTGGAACAAACATATTGGAATCGGTTCCTGAGATCAGAGAGTTTTATACGTTTTGCAAATACCTAAGCGATGATAACGGATAACAACCAACACTCTTGGTGCGTAAATGCACACCATATGATGAGTGTCAGCACCGACGGAGCAACCAAAATGTGTTGTATGGTCGATCACGACTATAATCATATGACACAAACACAAGACTATTCGGTTGGTGTTCGTAGTTTACAGGAAAACTTTAACAATTCTGCCGCACAAGAAATTAGACAAGCATTAAATTCAGGAGTTAGACACCCTGCCTGTTCAACTTGCTGGAGAGAAGAAGATTCAGGCAGATCCAGCAAACGAGTTAGAGACAATCAAATACTGACCAAAGAACCCAATCTATACCAAGACCTTGCCAAACTAGAATTAAACTTGGGCAATATCTGCAATATAAAATGTAAAACTTGTGCGCCATCAGTAAGCAGTCAATGGTTACCGGAAGCATACTATCAAGTTTCATTGACTGACCAAAATATGTATTCGACTGTCAAAGATTTTGCCAACGAATACAAAAAGTATTCCCAGAGTTTTGACGATGCCAGCCCATTCTGGCAGGATCTTGAACAGCACCTGCCTAACATACGAGAATTCAACTTCTATGGCGGTGAACCTTTCTTGAGTCGTCGTATGTGGGAAATATTAAGCAAAGCAGTGAAGTTGGGCGCGGCCGATAAAATGGAACTGCACTACAACACCAATGGCACACTTTGGCCAAAGGAAGTTGAGTTATGGCAACATTTCAAATCAGTAAATTTGAGTTTTTCCATTGACGGAGTTGGCCGTCAGTTTGAAAGCATGCGATACCTGGCACGTTGGCATCAGGTTGTCAAACACATGAAACAAGCACAGGAACTCAAGGCTCAAGGAGGACTAACCAACCTTGGATGGTGCATTACCATCAGCACACTCAACATCTATTATTTGCCAGAGATAATTGATGAATTTATACGCAATTATCACAACAACAACTTTGGCATGTATTTGAATCTAGTGCATTATGCGCCACGTTGGTGCATTGCATACCTGCCACAGGCAGTAAAACAAAGGATCTATAATAAACTCAACTCAGTGGACTACTCAAACTACTACTGGCATAATGAATATCGTGCAGTCATTGACTTTATGATGAATGGTCAAGAAGATCTCCTTGCCTGGCAAGATTTTTTAAATCAAATACAACTACAGAATCAGTTTCGCAATGAAAACTTTGCAGAAATTTTTCCCAAGTATTGTAGCATAATTAGTGAATATGAACAACAGTAATTTTTGGAACTACACAGAACTAGAACAATTGCATATTGAGTTGACCAATGGCTGTAATGCCGCTTGTCCCATGTGTGTGCGTTTCCATCGTAACAGTCCATTGGCTAGACCTGATCTAGAAATTGGACAAATCACTCTAGACAAGTTTCAACAATACTTTCCTCCTGAGGTGTTGCGTAAATGCAGAGTCATACTGTTCTGCGGTGTGCATGGCGATGCTGGCACGGCTCGTGACACCTTGGAAATCATACAGTATATCAGTGACAGTTGTCAGGATTCAAAAACAGCAGTAAGAATGATTTCCAACGGAGGCATGCGAAAAAGTCAGTGGTGGGCAGAGTTAGGACAAGTGTTTGCCAAGAACCATAAAAAAGACTGGTGTATAACCTTTAGCATTGACGGACTGGAAGATACCAACCACCTTTATAGGCGCAACGTCAAGTGGCCTGTGCTAATGGAAAATGTCAAGGCCTACATTGATGCCGGCGGACGAGCCCTTTGGGATTTTCTGATCTTCAAACACAACGAACATCAAATTGAAGAAGCCGAGCGTGTTTGCTATGAGTTGGGCTTTGAAGAATTTAGACCTAAGAAAGCCTTGGGTGTTGACAACGGCACTTCTTTAAGTATACTCTATGCTATGAATGCACAAGGGCAAGTGGACTATACCATTGAAGCGCCAGTGAATCCTAAAAATAGAAACTTGGAAAATCCTACTGGACCAACTCTAGCCCATCCCAATAACTTTGATCCCAAAGAATATTGGGCAGTCAAAGACCAGCGAGGAGAACCCGTAGGCAATAATGGCATTGATAGACTTGAACATATTCCTTTCAGTGTTGAAGTTGACAAGGTCTACGATGTCATTGCTAGGTTAGACTATGCAACTTTTGACAGCACAGAAATTGCCTGTAAAAGTCAAACACACACCGGCGGCAAGGAAGTATTTGTAGACCAAGCAGGCAGAGTAATGCCGTGCTGTTACATTGGCACCCACCTTAACAGCAAGTTCTTTGATCCAAAAACTACCCAACTGCATTACCATATGAACAAATATGGTTGGGACAAGTTTGATTTGAATTTGCACTCCCTACAGGAAATATTAGAAGCCGGCCACTTAAACAGACTCTGGGCAGACAGTTGGAGCCAACCATCAGTGCGTGAAGGCAAGATGGCTTTTTGTGCCAGCATTTGTCCTAAGAATAAGCTCAGCGCAGTTGACAAGGTATTCATGCACGAAAAACTGAAATCAAAGCCAGCGCATATCTGGCAAACTGAAAATAAAAAAGATGTATGATTGGAATGATATTCTTATTGTTGGCGACAGTTTTTGTTCAGGCCGATACTATGCACACGAGTGGCCTCAACTGCTGACTTGTGCGCTGACTGGGCAACAATACAAAGAAAAAAGAACTCCTAGAGGTCATGGGTTTTCTGGTGCCAGTTGGTGGAGTGCTAGGCGTTGCATCATTGATGAACTAAACACATGTCCGCCTGTCAAGGTCTTGATTGTTTGCCACACTGATGCACATAGAATACCCAGTGACGATAATCACAGTTTAAATTCTGTCAGTGTTGAACATCGTTGGTTGCATCAAGAACACGAGCGGACAGGAAAAGCATGGCCGCGTGACGCTTTCGCCGCCAGCGACTTGATGCCAGAACGCATGGCGTTGGCTGGTAAACTCTATTATGAACAACTGATATCCCGGAGTTTCAATGAGTGGGCAGTTAAACGCTGGTTTTTAGAATTGGAAGAAATTGTTGACAAAAGTTTTACCATTGAAAAATCCATACACTTGTTTTGTTTTGATGGCGATTTTCATGTGTTTAAAAACGGTGTAACTGTGGAAGATACTTTATCCAAGCATCGTTCCCGTATTGAAGTATCAAATCACTTTGATCACAGTGACAACTTTCGCTTGGCCAAAACACTTCAAAAGATATTGGATAACTATCCAGGTAAAGGTCAGTGTTATACTGAATCAATATTAGGAGAATAACATGTTTGGAAGACTATGGGCATATATTGCCAGTCCTTGGCATCGTTTTCAAGAGAAACGCAGAATTAAAAAACGCATAGAAGAAATGCGTAAGAGAGATCCTTTCATTTACTGATGTCAACTAAAGAACAAATCATTTATGTGCTTGGCGACAGTTTTGCTGGACATCGCTCCAATGCAGACTGGAACCGAGACCCGAACATGAACAAGCCCTGGTCATGGGTGAACCTACTTGAAAGTGAATTATGTCACACCATGTTGGGTAAAAGTTTTGGAGGGCAGAGTTTTTGGCATCAACGCCGCCAGCTATTCAGGGATTTGTTCCCAATCCCAGGGGATATGGTGACCAATTCAGGGATGCTTAAAAACAATGAGCCCAACACAATCTTAATTATTTGTCATACTGAAACACATAGACTGCCTGTTAGAAGCAAGAATTTGTCAGTCACTGGACATATACTGAACGCAGACAAACATGATCCTCACAGCAACGAAATTTATAACTTTGATCCCAGCGGCAGTTTGTTTGATTTGGTCAAAGCATTTTACCTCAGTGACCTGTTTGTCTATGACTTCTACGACAACGCTTTTTATACTTGGCTCAATGAATTGCCTGCATTGACCAAGAACTTTAAAAAAGTCATACATTTTTTTGGATTTAAAAATGGCATGGACACCTTACCAAACCGTGTGTCAAGGTTTTACCTTGACAAACTGCTGGCACCAAATGCTGTGATAGTAAAAACACTACTGCTGTCATTGCATCAGGCCGAGCGCGGCAACAAATCAACTTGGGGAGGCCCTGACGTTGGCGATGATCGTGCCAATCATTTTAATCTTCACAATAATAGGCAGATGTTTGAAGAAATCAAACACATCATTGAAAATGTTCCTGGCGGCGACTATCACGAAATAAACCTTGCCAATTGGGATCTCAAGAACGAGTTATTCGTTGAACTACTCAAACCTCATAGACTTGACTTCGACCCCAACAACGATCCACTGGCATGATATTAGGTATCAACGGGCAAAATCACGATGCCAGTATGGCATTGATCAACGGCTCAGAGATTCTCTGGGCAGGTCATGCTGAACGCTATAGTCGAGTAAAAAACGACAGCAATCTTAACTCAACAATGGTTCAAGAAATGCTTGAATATGGCGAACCCGAACAGGTTGTTTGGTTTGAGCGTCCATGGTCAAAGAATTTTCGCAGACTTTTTGCAGGACAGCGTCCTTGGCAAATGAATCCAATGGATGAAATACGACGACTGCATTTAGATCACTTGCCTGTTGAATATGTAGGGCATCATCAAAGCCATGCGGCGGCAGGATATTATACCAGCAAGTTTGAGGATGCGGCTATCTTAGTAGTGGATGCCATTGGGGAGTGGGATACTGTGACCATATGGGAAGGACGCAACAACAAACTCAAACGTCGATGGGGCAAACGCTATCCCAACAGTATTGGACTGTTCTACACAGCCATGACACAGTATGTGGGTCTCAAACCCAACGAAGAAGAATACATTCTCATGGGCATGGCTGCTTTTGGTAAACCTGTGCTGTTTGACGAAATGCGTGAAACATTTTTCAGCCATTGGAATCCTCCCAATTTTAAATTGCGCTACAATCTGCATCAAGGTTGTCGTGGGTGGCAACCTCGACATGCAGTAAGCATGTTTGATATTGCCGCTTCAGCGCAGGCTCTGATTGAAGAATATCTTTGTATGACTGTGGACTGGATGAGTAACGAAATTGATTCAGACAATTTAGTTTTCATGGGCGGTGTTGCTCTTAACTGTGTGGCCAATAGTTTATTGGTTGAAAACTACTATTATGAAAATATTCACATCATGCCCAATCCTGGCGATGCAGGTAGTGCCATTGGTGCTGTTGTGGCACTTACAGAGCAAAGACTAAACTGGCGCGGCCCATACCTGGGCACAGACATACAACGTGACCTTGACATTGATGCTGTGGTCAAAGAACTGTTGGCGGGCAATGTAGTGGCGGTGGCCAATGGTCGTGCAGAGTTTGGTCCTAGAGCATTGGGCAATCGTAGCCTACTCTGTGACCCAAGAGGTCCGTCGGCCAAGAGTCGTATGAATGAGATCAAAAAGCGTGAGCAGTTTAGACCGTTTGCGCCAGCAATATTAGAAGAACATGCTGGCAAGTATTTTAACATGCCAGTTGAATACAGTCCCTACATGCAACTAGTAGCACCTTGTCTACGACCTAACGAATTACCGGGCATTTGTCACGAAGACGGAACCAGCAGAGTTCAAACAGTTGGAGTCAATGACAACGCTCAATTCCGCGCATTATTAGAGGCATGGCACCAGGCCAGCGGTTGTCCAGTGTTAATGAACACAAGTTTAAATATCAAAGGTGAGCCATTGGTCAACACTTGGCAGGATGCTGAACGTTTTCAGCAGTTGCATAATATTAAGATTTTTTAAATGGCATTGATAACTAATCGCGTGATTGCGAAAAATGAGATAAAGAAAAATATTTTATTGTTAGGTGATAGTTTTACCTATGGCCACGGTTGCAGTGACCGTGTATATTATTGGGATCCTAAAACACAGAAACACATTGGCAACAACAAAGATTTAGTCCTTGGGCCCAGTGAGTTCTGCTGGGGCAGACTCATTGACAACACCTTTCCTGGGCTTAAATCAATAAATTTGTCAGCGCCTGGCAAAGATAATATTTCTTGCATGATTGACACATTGGTGGCCTACAACGATCACTACAAAGATGAAAAAATTGACGCAGTAATTTTTTCAATGACATTTGATGATCGTCAACAAATTGCTGGCCACCACGGTTTTCTTAAACCCACACATGACAGCGAAACACAAGGCAGACCCATTGACTATTTTAAAGACTATCATAATATGGCAAGTTGGAGTCCTCTTTGGGATTTAAAAACTTGGTCTAATGTCCACGATTTACCCAAAGGATACACACAAGCATTAGAACTCTATACCAATTATCTTTACAGTCCTGAGTGGGGTGCAAAATTATGCCATGTCAGTTTGTATGGTGTCTACGGTTGGGCTCAGAATGTAGGCGCAAAGTTTTATTGGGCGGCACCCTGTGCAAGTTTTGCACACGCCAGCCCGTATATAGATCCAACGATGAAATCTCTGCAATTGGCTCATATCACCGATCACCTGGGTATCTATGATCAAAACAATCAAACAGGAGCAATCTATAGATGCCCTGACGGTCATGCCAACAATCTTGGTCATAGTGTTTATTTTCAGCAGGTCATCAGACCAATTATGGAGAATTTATAAATGGCACAAATTATTATTTGCGCTGGAATCTCAGTGGTTCCATACATTCGTCCAGTGGGCTCATTTCAATTGGCCAATGTGCTAAGACAGCAAGGCTACAGCGTTCAAGTCATTGATCAGTTTCCTTGGATAGCACACTTGGGTTTAGATCAAGTATTGAAACTGTTTAAAAAATTTGTGGGTCCTGAGACTCTTTGGATAGGATTCAGTTCAACTTGGTTTAGACAAATATCCACTATGACTCCAGGACCCGACGACCATACTCCTGGCACAGTAATGCAGGATCATGAAAGAGTGAAAATTCAGACCATGCTGTTTGAAGAACCTGACCTTTGGCATATTCGTGCTGTGGTGCATGACATCAATCCCAAAGTAAAATTTGTGCTGGGCGGTGCTCGCGCTCCGGAAGGGCGTAGAGGCATTGGGTATCCACTCATTGACACCTATATTGAAGGCTATGCTGATAATACAGTGGTAAGATTTAGCCAATGGTGTTTGGATCCCACAGTTGATCTAAAAGCCATTGTCCACGATGACGGAAGTCTTGCAATTGTTGATGACCCCAAAGCCATTGGATTTGATTATAACAATTTTAAATTTACTTGGGCACCTGAGGATCTAGTAAATCCTGGAGAAACTCTGCCAATGGAAATTGCTCGTGGATGCATTTTTAAATGTGGCTTTTGTTCTTACCCCTTGAACGGCAGACGTAAAATGGACTATCTCAAAGACCCTGCTATTTTACGAGAACAAATGATTGAAAACTACGAAAAATTTGGCACTACCAATTACTTTTTCTTAGACGACACTTTCAACGACAGCGTTGAAAAACTAAAGATTCTCAGTGAACAGTCATTTAGTAACTTGGGTTTCAGACCCAGGTTTGGTGCATTTATGAGATTAGACTTAATTGCCGCGCATCCTGAAACCATTGAGATGTTGGCCAACATAGGTGTGTCAGGTGCATTCTTTGGCATTGAGAGTCTCAATTACGAAGCAAACAAAGCCATTGGCAAAGGCATCACTGGACAAAAAATAGTTGAAACTCTGCATAGACTCAAACGCGAGTGGCCCAGTGATGTCATCACTGATGGTCAATTTATTATGGGCTTGCCCAATGAAGACCAGCATACAATCAGTGCATGGCTTGACGAGTTGTTGGACCCGGCCTTTCCATTAGATGCGGCCAAGATAGAACCACTGTGGCTTGAATATCATTCGCCGGACATTTTAAAAAACAAACTCTGGGTGTCTCCTTTTAATCAAGATCCTGACAGATATGGTTACACATTCCCTAATTCCCAGTTACCGGTGCATTGGGTCAACAACCGAGGTTTCAGTTTACTTGATGCTGTTCAACTCAAAAAATCATACGGCCGTAAATGGAAAATCAAAGAGAAACCTGCTTGGGTTGGTGATTATGGGTCCATGAACATTGGTGTTCCTGCAGACCTTGTTCAAGCCAGAAGAGCAGGCACGGCAGGCCCTATTGGCCGTAGCGATTTCAATACTAGAATTGCTTTTGTCAAACAATACATTCAACGTTTGTTAGACCTCTAATAAATAGCCCGTTAACTTATAAAGGAGTTTTATATGAACTGGATTACAAAGTATTTCTTTGCCGCTGTGTTTTTTGCAGTGGCATTGTCTGGCAATGTTCACGCACAAAAACAAGTGCCAATGGTAACATATGACTGGCAGATTACTAGAGTGGTCGACGGAGACACAGTGGAATTTGCCGCACCATGGTTACCTGATCCGCTAAAAAAGCGTTTGGTAATTCGTGTGTATGGTGTTGACACACCTGAAAAAGGTCACAGAGCACAATGCCCCAGCGAAGCCAAGCGTGGTGCCGCCGCCTCTGAATTTACCAAGAAAGTCATCACTGAAAGCAAGGTAGCCCGGGTTGCCATTGCTGACTGGGACAAGTTTGGTGGTCGTGTGCTAGGCGACATCATCGTTGACGGTAAGAGTCTACGCAGTCTGCTGATCCAAAATGGACATGCTCGCGAGTATTATGGAGAAGCCAAGCAAAGTTGGTGTAACTAACTAGTAGCCATGAATGGCTACATCTTACTACACGGAAAAAAATCAGGGCCAGCCTTTGTAGACTGTGCCCTGCATCCCTTGGTCAACCAACTACGACAGCATAGTCTAGTAGACTTTGAAAGTCATGCTTGGTCATATGATAGACTCTACGACGAATCTTTTGAGTCTAGTATTGCTTCTATTAAATCTGCTAGACAGCGTCTTGTAGAGCAAGGAGCAACACACATTCACTTGGTAGGCCACAGTCTTGGTGGCAATGCCGCAATTTACTATGCCACACAGCATCAAGACTTTGCTTCAGTGATACTGCTGGCACCTGCACACAATACACACATTGTGAAGATTCGTGCTCAGTGTGCCTGGAGTGTGCGTAAAGCCCGGGCACTATTAGAAACAGGCAATGATGGCCTGCATCATTTTGTTGACTTTGACGCAGTTGATATCACAGTCAGCACAGTCAGACCCAGCATTTACATTTCATATTTTGATGCTGATGGTCCTTGTAACATGACTTTCAATGCCAAAAAGATCTTGGAACCAATAAATGTTTTGTGCCTTAGTGGCAAAGCAGATGTCACACAAACCAGCACTCGAGAATTGATTTACGATCAACTGCCAAAGACTGACCAAAGTCAATTCCATTGGCTCAATGAAGATCACAGCACAGTTTGTCATAACGCACACGATATCGTGGTGAATTGGGCCAATTCACTCACTTAACAGAGTGTTTTAAGGTTAAAAAAATTATTGACCTTGTCATACGAGCCGTATGAGCCTATGACTATTGGCTGGATTTGAGTTGACGGCCAATAAATATTTTGCTACAATACATTGATGCAAGTAATCAATGTCATTGCAGGACCAGGTGCAGGCAAAAGCACTTTGGCATCAGGCCTTTATCATAGAGCCAAGTGCCGAGGGTGGAATGTCGAACTGGTAACGGAAGTTGCCAAAGACCTGGTCTGGGAAGGTAGAGATATAGCACTAGCCAATCAAGCCTATGTGTTTGGAAGGCAAGTGCAGAGATTGGAAAGATTAAAAGGTCGGGTTGATCTGGTGATAACAGACAGTCCGATTCTTTTAAGCGCCATCTATGCTCCTAAGGACTATCCAGTCGAATGGGAGGATGTGGTGGTGAAACTTTGGAAAAGTTACAACAATGTTGTGGCTTTTCTAGAGCGCGGCCCGTGGTTTGATGATCGCGGCCGTGTGCATAACCTTGAGGCCAGCCTTAAGGTCGATCACAAGATCGCGGTGTTGTTGGCAAAGCATGATATTACCTACACCCAGGTAGATCATGGATACCACGACCTAGACGATGTCCTGGATGCAGTATTAAGCAAACAGGTGTTGTCGGAGGCGATCCAACGAAAGGAGGTGTAAGATGCACATGACCCTAAAAAATCCGGGCATGTCAAAGTTTGTAGAATCCGCAATTTGGTTTCTACTAAAAGGCGCCATCGTAATGAGTGCGGCAGTGATAACGACTTTTTTCATTAGCCGTAGTCTTGCTGATGTTGCCAACGTAAATGCTGAAAATCAAACCGTTGCTGGTTATGTTCAATACAGATCCCATCAAAAGGAAAACTGGGAACAACGTGTAAAGCGTATTGTTCAAGAACATCTGGCCGAAGTTGATCGAGCCGGCGGCGTTGCTAAAATCAAAGACCAGCAGGTCTTGTGTCTGGCACAAAACGTTTATTTTGAAAGTCGTGGTCAGCCATTGGCTGGTCAAGTGGGTGTGGCCAAAGTCACACTCACCAGACTTGACGAAGGTTATGCCAGAACTGTGTGTGGAGTTGTGCGTCAACGATTGGTGCCTGACATTTGCCAATTCAGTTGGGTATGCAATAACCCTAATCCTCAATCCCGTGTTGGTGGACATGATTGGCGTTTGGCCATTGGTATTGCGTTGGCCACATTGTTTGACGGCGAACACATTCAGGATCCGACTAACGGTGCCACACATTTTCATGCTACATACGTTAGACCTGATTGGAGCAGGTTATACACACAAGCTGGCCAAATTGGCGATCATGTGTTTTATCGACGAAACAACCGGTAAAGAAAAAAAATGCGAAGATTATACCCAGCCCGACTCATTGAAGTAAGAAGCACTGACACTCTTGAAGTAGAAATTGACCTTGGCTTTAATGTCAATACCAGACAAAAAATTCGTTTGTTTGGTGTTGCATCGTCGGGTAAGGATGCAGAAGTAAGAACAGTTCTATTGGAACTCTGCAAGGATGGACTAATAGTAGAACCTATTATTACCAAGCGAGCCAAACTTGGTCGTGTGTTGGGCTGGGCATATATCCCCAATGAATCAGGTGACCCTGGATTAAATATCAACGAAGTTTTGGTTGAGCAAGGATTAGCACAAAACTTCCAAGCACCTGAAGATTCAGACGAGGATGACTAAGCATGCATGAACCGGACCTAACCGCAAGAAAAATTGCTACCTTTGACACTCGCATATTTGACGAGTATCGAGAGTGGGAAGCCTCTTGGGATTGGGATCCAGTAGAACAGCCACGCAGATATTTGCGTGGTGATGAAACGCATTTGATTTATTTTCCAGTCAATGAAGCACGATGCCATGGGTTTGCTAATCTCATGGACGGCTATCCACGGGGCATTTGGTCACTGTGGAATAACATTGTCAAACCTGTGTTAGAAACACATATTATTCCATTGACCGGTATTGCTGACCCTGTAATTGCTCAAAGCGAAGTGGCCAGAATGAGACCACACGTTGGAGACACAGTGATGCATACTGACACTCGTTATAACCAAAGGTATGCCAGACGTTACAACATAGCCATCAGCACCAATGACAATTGTTGGTTATATCACAACAATTATGATCTCGACAACGGTGGCATCAGAGATCACATCTGTGAAGGTGAAGTTTGGGAGTTGAACAATAAGATTGTTCACACCGCTGTAAACTATGGTGACACCTGGAGAACTCATCTCATTGTAGATGTGATGCCACGTAACTATTGGGAACGTATGTGTGAATTATACGATCCTTACGCCAAGGTTCCAAATCCTCAGGCATTGAACACTACCTATGATTATGACCTTGCAGGCAATTTAGTTCACAAACCTTTGTTTGACAACCTTCCACATTGCTTTCCAGCAAGGACACACATATAAATGAAAATCACACACGCAGACAGATTTATAGCCTGGCTGACACTACTCAGTGGCCTCTGTATCAGTGCAGTTGCCGTATGGTATAGTGTAGCAGGCCTTGTAAGTATTTTTGCCGCTTCGGCGATGGCCATCATGATCATGGGCGTGGTTCTAGAAGTCAGTAAACTTGTTGCCACGGTTTGGCTTAAACAGAACTGGTTTATAGCACCTACATTGATCAAAGGTTATTTGTTGGCCGCAGTGGCTATTCTCATGATCATTACCAGCATGGGTATTTTTGGCTACCTAAGCAAGGCACACTTAGATCAAGCCGTGCCCACTGGCACAGTTGTTGCCAAAGTTGCCATAATTGACGAAAAGATCAAAACCGAACGTGACAATGCTGAAACAGCCAGAGTCGCACTACGTCAGTTAGATACTGCGGTCAACGAAATCATGAGTCGTAGCAAAGACGAGCGCGGCGCAGAACGTAGTGCTCAATTGCGTAGACAACAATCACAAGAACGCACTAGACTCAACAACGACGTTACCAAAGCCAATACTGCTATTGCCAAACTCAATGAAGAACGTGCGCCTGCTGCCGCGGAACTCAGAGCAGTGGAAGCAGAAGTTGGACCAATTAAATACATTGCGGCATTGCTTTATGGTGATAACCCTGATGCTAATTTGTTAGAACGTGCTGTTCGTTGGGTTATCATTATTATCGTTATTGTATTTGACCCACTGGCGATTGTGATGCTGTTAGCCAGTCAATACAGTTTCCAATATTTCCGTTCACAAGAACAAGAACAGGAACCTGGCAACAATAAGGAGCCCGACAATGATCCAACTTCTCCCGGAACTGATGATGCGCCTGTGGATAGACTGGATGTTCAGTCTGATGAACCCGCAGGAGTGGATCCCTCACCACCTGCACCCAAACAAGAAATAAAAACCGCTGATTATCGGCAGGCTGGACGCATTGAACCTAGTGCTGTGTTCTGGACAGCCATGCCAGGCACCATTGGCGGTGCCAAGGTTGTTTTTCCTGATGTCAAAGAAGAACTTGTAGAAACTACTTCCACGCCTCAGGTAGAATTTGAAGTCAAAGCACAGGAACGTCGAACAGAACTTTTAGAAATAGCCGAACGTGCAAGAAGTCGTAGCATTGCACCACCAGGAACACCTGGTGAGGCCTGGTTGACTCCACCTGAAACGGCTATTGAGCCCGTGGATGAATTAGATAAAGTATATAAACAAGCCACAGCCACTGAAGCCAAGCGTCGACGCAGTCGCGGGTGGTTACAAAGCAGTTTTCCAACCAAAGACGAATAATCATTGACAATCATGAATGACAGTAGCGTTTACATCGTATCACCACCTACGCTCTATAGCCCGCCCAGGGGAGTGGCCTTTTGCTTGATCAGCAATAGTGAAACCTGGCAAAATGAAGTCATAACGTTGATTGAGAAGGGCATAAACAAAAACCAAATCACATTTTACAACAACAACACTGAATATGTTGATCCCAAGGCTTGGATTTGGTATTGGCATGTGTCACCAAATTGTGATCTTATCATATGCGATACTGTTCATTGCACTGATCATGAACTACACATGTGTTTGGCCATGCTTAAAATGGACCTTCCGGTGGTGTTTCAAGTCAACCCGGGCAACGAGGAGTTGGCAACCCTGCTAAATTCAATCGATGTTCCTCACTTTGAGAGCATTGAGGATTTAGATAGTCTATTGGAGGCGGCGTTTGGCAATTGATACAAAAAATTTAAGTTGCAATTTTTGTGGTAAATCTAGAAGCGCAGTTCGCAGTCTTATTGCAGGGGAAACATCTTACATTTGTAATGAATGTATTGAACTTTGCGTCAAAGTATTAAACGAAGACACTGAAGAACCAGTCACGCATTTTGCTGAAGGTTCAACCCCAACAGAAATCAAACAATATCTTGACCGTTTTGTGATTGGTCAAGACTTGGCCAAACGAGCACTCAGCGTGGCTGTGCGTAATCACTACAAGAGATTGAATCAACAAGACAAAGGCCTCATCAAGAAAAGCAACATCTTACTAATTGGGCCTACGGGTTCTGGTAAAACGCTGTTGGCCAAAAAACTGGCCGAACGACTGCATGTGCCATTTGCCATGGCTGATGCCACCACACTGACCGAAGCAGGCTATGTTGGTGATGACGTTGAGAATGTTGTTCATAGGCTGGTGCAAGCAGCCGACGGTGATGTCAAACGTGCTGAAACCGGCATCATCTACATTGATGAAATTGACAAGAAAAGTCGCAAAAGCGAAAGCGCCAGTATTACCAGAGATGTTTCAGGTGAAGGTGTTCAGCAGGCCCTGCTGAAACTGATTGAAGGCACACAATGTCGTGTGCCTGTGTCAGGCGGTCGTAAACATCCAGGAACTGATGCCAACATTGTTGACACTAAAAATATCTTGTTTATTCTTGGTGGTGCGTTTGTTGGTTTGGATGAGCAGGTCAAGCGACGTGTCACTGGCGGCACACGCATTGGATTTGGAGCACAGGTAGTATCTACACTAGAGTCCGATGACCATTGGTTGAATTATGTTGAGCCCGACGACTTTGTCAAGTTTGGTATGATACCTGAGTTTATGGGCCGTGTTCCAGTGATTGCCGCACTAGATCCATTGACAGCAGAATCAATGATAAAAATCCTTAGAGACCCCGAAGACAGCCTAGAGCGAGAGTTTATAACGATTTTTGCCATGGATGGAGTAGAGTTGGAGTTTACAGAAGAAGCACGTCATTGGATAGCCCACAAAGCAATTAAGAAAAACACTGGCGCCCGTGGCCTACGCAACATCATTGAAGGGCTACTACAGGATCTACAATTCAATCTGCCAGAACTAGTCGCAGAAGGCCTAACCAAAGTCATTGTCACACCCACCGTTGACGATAAACTAGTGTTATTATTTAGAAACACCAATACAGTCAATAAATAGGCCCTATGAAAAGCATGAAAAGCGAAAAAGCACGTGGCCTTACAGTTGTTGTCAAAGACGGTAATGTAGAAAAAGCCTTAAGAAAATTCAAAAAATTGGTGCAGGAATCAGGCATTCTTGATGAAGTCAAAGAGCGTATGGAATACGTCAAACCCAGCATTACCAGGGTAGTAGAAGAAAACAAGGCTCGTAGACGTTGGCTTAAAAAAATTGAACAACAAGAAATGTCCGGACTCAGGCCGCCTAAAAACGACCAGCGCAAACGCCTGTATTAAACGGCAGTCTGGAATCTTGCATTTTGACCAATAGATAAGTATAATTGTGTTAAGCCAGTGCCAAGAGGGCTGGTGACGCACCGTGAGGCCCAAGATGGGCTCACATTTTAGACTCGCTGAAAAGGAGACTATATTATGTCAAATCTAAGTATGGGCCATGCGGCCTTTCATCCCTACCACAAAATTGGAGTAGGCTTTGATCGTATGTTTGAGGAACTGGATCGCTTGATGCAGGTTTCAACCACAGGCAACGGCGGCTACCCTCCCTTCAATCTTGAAAAGACCGGAGACACCAATTATCGCATTACCATTGCTGTAGCAGGCTTCATTGATGCTGAAATTGATGTTACACAAAAGGAAAATACCTTGACTGTGACTGGAGAAAAGAAAGAAGAAGACCGTGGCGAATATCTGCATCGTGGCATTGCCGCCCGCAGTTTTACTCGTCAGTTTGTTTTGGCCGATCATGTTGATGTCAAGACTGCTGGTCTCAAGGACGGTCTGCTGGTCATTGACCTAGAAAAACATGTTCCTGAAGAACTCAAGCCACGTAAGATTCCATTGATTAAGGAATAACTTTGTGATAAGGGTAGGTAGTCCAATCAGACTACCTACCCAGTAACTTGCTAAATATCCTCGGAGACTGAATAAACACAATGATGACCGACACCGCAATTGCAACCCGCAAAAAAACAGAAAATACCATTGGTGTCCGCGAGCCTGAAAGATTTCGCGTGGTAATTCTCAATGACAATTCTACTCCCATGGAGTTTGTCATTGAACTGCTAAAAGTAATTTTCCACCACAACCAAGAAGCCGCTGTTCAGATCATGCTACAAGTTCATCAGAACGGTAAAGGCACCGCTGGAGTTTACAGTTTTGAAGTGGCCGAACAAAAGGCGCACGAAAGCACACAAATTGCTCGCACCAATGGTCATTCATTGGGTGTAACCGTGGAACTTGATGCCTAATCTTGGTGTTGTAGCCGACGATCAATCAAACAAAATTGAAACATATCAGCGCACCATTTTCGTTGACGTTGATGACACTTGTGTAGATGTATTGGGCGGATTCGTTCATTGGCTAGCGGTCATGAATCGCTTGAAAAAAGTCACAGGACAGTCTATACAAGATCGAGATCGCTTAGGTGATTGGCTAGGCATTGATGACGGACTGGCCAATTTATGGGTCAAAGAATTTGCCAATCACAGTTGGCAATGGGGCGCACTTAAATCTATCAAAGACGCCAATCGCGCACTACAAGCACTCAAACGTCACGGCTATAAAATGACTGCTCTTGCACATTGCGGCAATGAACTACATCGTGTAATTCTAAGGCGAGCCAATTTGGAACTGCTGATTCCCAATGTCTTTACTGATTTGTTTTCCATGCCGGAGAAAAATAGTTTTTATCCTTACATGAAAGACCTTGATGATGCTGTGTGTATCACCGCCAGTATTAAAACAGCACAAGACACCGCACAAGCCGGACACTCTGCGTATTTGCTAGACCAACCCTGGAATAGAAATTATCAAGATCTACGAGTCAGACGCTTCAACAACTGGATTGATATAGCCAACACCCTGATTCAATCGCCGGCCACAGTATTGATAAATTAGTGCATGAGCACCAATATTGTTCCGCCAGCCCAAACTGTCTGGGCAGAATACAATCCCAACACCATGCGTTTTACAGGTCAGTGGCAATTGCTGTCACCGGGCCGCAGTCCTGCAGATCCCACAACCTGGACACAGTTGGACATGATGGATGCTGTGCCTTTGTTGAACGGCACCCGTGATTGGCGTAGAATGGCCCGAGTGGCCAATCGTGTAATTGACATAGACCCTGCGGTTGACCTGCGTTTTCTCAGTCACATCAGTCCACAGGCCTGGCCAGAGATACGTCTATTAGATGCCAAGTGGTCACGAGTTCCTTATGTGCCTTTGGCCATACCAAAAATTGAGCCTGACGATTGGAATTTATTTTGGGACTTGTGGAAGGCCAAAAACGCTGACATCACTCGCGGACTCAACGAAACACAATACTGGAAAGGTCTGTGTTGTTGGTTAAATCCTGAAATTGATCATACCAAGTTTAACTACAGCAACACAGTGGTTGATGATTGGTCAGCACATTTTCCTCGAATGTTTCAAGCCTTGCGTGATTGCCTGCCTTGGTATAGCATGGAAAAGGTTGTGCTGTGGTCTAACATCAACGAAGTAAATCCGCACATTGATCCTGATGCTGTGATTTATCCTTGGCCTGACAGTCTGCGTGTTATGATCTGGAATACCAATGACGGTCCTACATTTTGGATGAGCAAATGGCCCGAACGTGACGAAGCATTCAATCCACCCATTATCAATGTTCGCACCAAGGGCAGTTACGGTATCAAGGCTGACAGAATTCCCCAAGACCAGCGCACTTATGTAAAACTGCCGGCAGATACCAATACCTTTGTGTTCAACAATGGTGCATTTTTACATGGTGCCGATTTGGCCAAACCTAAAATTATCATGGCCATCAAAGGCCGCCCCCGGGTTTTTGAATGGCTTCAAGCATTGGAAGCCAGTTACACAAAATATCAAAACGAAATTCCGTTACTATGACCATTTATGTAAATTTAAATCTTGCACCAGAGTTTAGGCCAGTGTCGGGCACATTGGACAACAAAGCCAGTTTTTTAAATTCCTCATCGATGCCCAGAGAGTCACGTGCCAGTTTGCTGAAGTTTGGTATGCCACAAGTGGATTTTGCTAGGCTTGTGCCAGACACCCTGGAGGCCTGCACAGTCTACGGCCTACACCAATACAGGATTGGTCGTGACGGCGATGGACAGCCCAAAAATGACACTGGTTATTTGGGCATGGGCTTGACCTACAATCCCAGGCATGTGGACGGCGCTGATGTAGATCCTCACCAACAAGTTCAGGGCAACCACAATCCCGGCGCCAAAGGCTATCAGGGTGCCAATCCTTTCAGCAGAATCAATGGTGAGGAAGCACAAACCTACAGCAAAAAGAACACACACTATGACACCTACAGTATGTGCTACCGCACTCCTGGCAGTCGTCACGGTTATCTAGGCCGATTTGTTGACAGTTTCAAAAGAACCATGGTGCGTAGCAGTATCAGAACCATTGATGCCAGCAGTCGTCAAGGGCAAACTCGTGTCAACGGAGAGCAGTTGGCTGGAGTAAGTTGGCACACCGACGAGTCAATGTTTGAAAACCTACGCATCAATATTCCTGTGGTCACTGATCCAATTTTTGTGTTAGAGCAACAAGGACAACAACCTGTGCATTTGGAAGCCGGCTATGCCTACACTTGGGACACAGGACTACTGCATCGCGCCTATACCACCCAAGTCACTGACCAACCTGTGCTTCGCACCCACATCATGCTGGGTTTCAGTTGCTGGTGGGATTTTGATGAAAGCACTGACACCTGGTGCCAAAATGAATTTTTTGGTCGCAAACACCCGCAAGACATGCTCATTGACGGCGACGTCGTCCCAGGGCTAGAACTAGCCCAATAAAACCCTATTTTACCAAAGCGCCAATTGCTGGTGTTTTACCTTTTCAGGCACGGCGCTAAGTAAAGCCCTAGCATAATGCTAAATTGTGCTAAAATCGAGAGCCCGTAAAATGAGCCGTAGATCCCGGGGTAAACGTCAATCTGCTAAACGCTTGCCATTGTCAGTATTGGTGCGCGAGGCTGAGAAGTTTGACAAAACTAATCGATTTGTTGCTAACCATAAACATGCTCGCATAATATGGGAAGCACTGAATCACGCTGTGTTTAATGGCGTGTTAGAATTTCCAGAAAAAATCATGATTCAAGATCGTAAAAAATGGAATTTTTGGGGCGAATGCGAAGGCTGGCAACGAAGACATCGTTTGGGTCCACATTATACCAAAGCAATTAGACTGCAAAAAACATATCTAAATCCAAAAAGATTCATTGACGTTATGGCACACGAAATGGTTCATCAATATGAATGGGAAAGACAAGGCGTAATGACACATGGCAAAACGTTTTGGGCTTGGAAAGAAAAATTAGCCGAAAAAGGAATTCCACTGACCGGTAGTTATTAAAATTAGCCGAAAAAGGAATTCCACTGACCGGTAGTTATGCATAAATTATTGCATGTCAGTGTTCAACTCTACAAATAATACAATACAAGGTCAAGGTCCCAGTGGTAGCCGACAAGGAATTAACACTAGGACCTTGACCCCTGAATATGTGGCCGCCGAGGCCGCACTGAGTCAACTGGGCAATTTTGAGCCCTTGGATATACAGTTAGACACCTGGGGCATTGAAAGTGTCATCCAAGAAAAATATTCCGCAGACTGGGTAGATTATTTGCCCAGGAGTGATCGTCCCAACAACAGAAAAGCCATGAGTCTTACCACAATTCCTGGCTGGGATCATCGTGCTCCGCCTTCTATTCCCGACGCCATGAAGTTTCTAGGACGCGAAGTTCGCGAGCATGAGTTTTGTGTGCCTACACCTTTGTATCTAGATTGTGATCGTGCCAGTCCACAATTGGTCAGTCTTCGAAGTTTTCTAGACAATTTCAATCCATTGGGCAGGACATTTATTGTCAATTCTGGCATTGGCGGCTATTTTGTCCCACACAGAGATCATCCCGGCATGCCGCGCCCGTGTTTTAGGTTAGTGGCATTTTTAAAAAATGTTGGACCCATGCAGTATGACTGGTGGCAAGACGATAGAAAAATGCACATTGAACCCGGTCGTGTCTATTATGTCAACACTCGCATGACTCACAGAACAATTAGTTGGGCGCAAGACAGTTGGCATTTGATTTTAAATGTGCCCTTTAATGTGCCTAATGTAAATTGGGTATTGGAAAATCTACAGCATAGGCATTAAAATGATTATTCAAGCAGGCCCGGCCGGCAATAAAAAAGAAATTCGCATTGAATTACCTCAGCAACATCGTGAAATTGGTGTAATGCTGTCAGGCGGCGCAGACTCGGCAATATTACTTTATTTGTTGGCCTTGGAAAACCAGCAACAGGGTGGTCATCATAATCTCAGGCCCATGTGTGTTCCTAGAACTGATGGTGCATGGCTTTATGTTACAGCAATTGTAGAGTGGGTCAATGCCAGACTGGGCACACATATTCCAGCACCTATACAAGTGGGTGACCCCACAGTTCATCACAGTAAGCAGACTCTCACTGGAGAACGTGATGCTCGCAGACTGCACGGCATTGAACACATCTTCTACGGCAGTCAAGCACACCCACCTGTGCCCATGCCTGGGGAATATCCGTATAGACCTGCACAGATATATTTTACCAATGATGCTGGAGTCATAACCTGCACCTGCCCATTTGCTTTGGTAGACAAACGCCATACCATGGACTTGTTTGTTCAGTCGGATTGTTTTGGGCTATTGAGTATCACACACAGTTGCACAGAGCAAACGCAAGGTCGTTGCGGTCAGTGTTATAACTGTGTTGAACGTGCCTGGGCACTTACAGAACTGGGTGTTGCTGATTCTGGCTCAATGTAGCGTTTGTCTAAAGGAATGTCAGCGGCTGTTTTACACCACTGACGAGGACACGTTACTGGACTAGACAGCAGTTCAAACTCATCAATTCTTCCCAGACGTTGCACACGACAGTTGCCAGCATAGGCATACCCATCAAAATTAACAGTGACACCAGCATGACCAGCACTACAACTCCACCCACGGAAACTGTGTTGTTTTGTATTGACTAGATCAAACGGGTTGGTCAGCACTGAATCAGTGCCATCGCTGTAGATCACACGTGAATTCAATGGCACGTTGCCAAATCGACGCTGTGGTCGTTGTCCGTGTGCATGAATACCACGAATATATTCAATTTGATCAGGATGATATTCCCATGGTTGCCCATCTGTGACACCACCCGAATGATCAGTGAGTATCTTGGCATTGACCAAGGCCTGCAGTCTTGGTGTCAATTGCTGATACATTTCTTGCACACGATGCCAATTTCCTGGATCGCACATCATGTTGTAGGCCACTTCAACATTGTGATCTAATAGAAATTCACCCAGTTCATTTACGCGGTCAATTTTAGTCCACTCGGCATGCAAACTCATGGTGATTTTATCTGGCAAGTGTTGAAGTCCTGTCCACCATTCGTAGGCTCTAGAACCATTGGTTATGGTTTCAACAATGCCGTAGGGATGCAGGGTATTGACTATTTCCTCATACATGGGATGTAGTGTGGGTTCTCCACCTGAAATACAAACTTGTAGAAATCTGTCTTGACGATGGCGGTTGATCAAACGATCCAAGAAACGTCTAATTTCATCATCACTGGGGTATCCTGGTCGTCGTCCGGCCTTGAAATTTCCTGAGTGTAAACTATCCGGGCAGTAATTACAGCGAAAATTACAAAAGTCTGTCAGAGTCCAGTAAACATACAGCACAGGATGACGACGTTCAATGGCAACAATTCTTTTCATTTAAATCCTACTGGTAAAAATACTAAGCCCTAGTTTGCGTAGAATGCCATTTCTAGGAAATGCACTACTGACATGCAGACGATTTCTAGGAAATGTCATGGGCACACCTGGTGTCCAGGTAAAATGTTGGTCAACAGTTAGTCCATAAAGGTTTTTTATATTAAGGTGCGGGCAATGTTTCAACAAAACACCATCTAATGTGCCGGGCTCATCAAGGTTGCCGACTCCTTCGTTCCAATAATCTCTTATCACCACATTATATTCATTGGGTTCGGTGTCTTCGCCATGCAGGAAAAATGCCGCAGGGCCTGACCAAGTTTGATTAAGCACCAGGAATCTATTGCGGTCTAAATGCACGGGTATATCTTCGCGCAGTTCTTGCCGCAATGGAAATACAAATGTTTGCCAGACCTTTTCTGGTCCTTCCTTTCCTGTATCAGCATGCACACGATAGCCTGTTTCAGTTTCAAAGAAATTGCCCCCGGACACACGCCAAGTTCCAATGCCCAATACCAAATCAATGATGGGTTCAACAATGTCAACAGCACCAGCAATGTCCAGGCCAAACCTGCGCCCAGGAAGAGTCTGCATTTCTTGATTGTTTTCAAATTCTGCAATCAACAGCATTAGTTGTTCATCAGATAGCGGAGGTAATGCCTGTGGTGTTATCATGGACGTTGTTCCGGCGTTGGTATTGGGAATAGCCTGTCAACGTCGTTGAGAGTTTGTGTGCTCATTGACAATTGTGAGGCTTTCAAGTTGTCAATTTGATGTGCAATATCTTTGCTTCTAGGAATGGTAATTAAATTTGTTCTACGCAATTGCCAAGCCAAAGCCAACTGTGCTACGGTGCAACCTTCACGTTCGGCCACAGCCGACAATTCTGCACCTTGTGTAAACAGTTTGCCTAGATCCAATGGCGAGTGTGCCATGATAGTCATGTTGTAATTTTTAGTAGCATAATCCAACAAGTATCTATCAACCAAGCGGTCAACAATGGAGTAGCGTGTTTGTAGCACACGAGCACCTGCAGGATTATTGACAGCAACACCGCGCTCGGCTTCTAGATTTTTAAACCACTTGATGCCGTCGGGATTGAAATTGCTGACACCGTAGTGCAAAATTTGACCCTGGCTTTTTAGTTCTAAGAATGCATCTACTACTCCTGGCAAATCTGTTTCAGGTTTGCGCCAGTGCAGTAGGTAAACATCAATGTAGTCAGTTTGTAGTCTGTCTAAACTGCGGCGGCAAGCATCCAAGACTGCTTGTTTTGATGTTGCGTTGTCAGGCAACACTTTGCTGACAATTTGAATGTCTTGTCTAGCACCATTCCAAATTTTCACAGCATCTCCCAACAATGCTTCGCATTGTCCTTGCCCATACATTTCTGCTGTGTCAAACAATCTATAACCCATGTTAAGAGCACTTAACACACGGCTGGTGTCAAAACTGCGTTTCTCCGGCAAGTTGCCAAATCCACTGAGGCCCAGACCCACACGACTGCAAAATGGAAAATGATTTTCTAACATGCGATACTTAGTGGTTGACACAGCCAGCAAAACGCTCTATGTATTAACGAGAGGAGAAAATCATTGAAGCGTATATTACTATCAACCCTGGCCGCCATGGCTTTGACTGCATCAGCCCAGGCACAAGACATGATGCCTGAACCATTTGCTTGCTCGGGTATATTTGTCAACAGTTATTATGCGGCCAATGGTCAAACAGCAAAGAAAACTGTCAAGACCGCAGAAAAATTCAACTTGGTTGTTGATCCTGTAGACAACACCATTGCCATCCAAGACCCTAAGGCTCAACTGACACAAAGATATTCTGGTGTCATTGCTTTGCCCAGTCACTATGTTCTGGATGGAAATTTTCCTGACGGCGATCGTGCCAGTCACAATGTGATTTTGTTTTTGGATCGTCACACAGGTTCATATCGTTTGTTCAGTTGGACCAATCGTGCTAGGCCAGAATCAATTCAGTGGTTTTCAACACAAGGTTCGGGCATTTGTCAACCTAATCGTTTGTGGAAACCCTGATTTGTAGCATAAAAACAACAGGTTATTTGTTGTAAAAATACAACACTTTTTAGGCCAAAAAACGGTTGACTATTTGGTTTGGCCCTGTTATACTATATTCATAGTAAACAAAACAGGAGCCAGAAATGAAAGCACTTAAAGACTACGTTGAAAAGAAGAATGCATGGAACGCCATTTTCAACGGCAAACCCTTGGTGATTGGTGTTGACAATCAACGCATTGCTGACATGATCGACGGCGATCTGTCTCCAGAAAATCTCACCTGCGATGGCGAACTGTCACATGGTCAGGTGCAAGCCCAGTATCGTGTTTTGACAGCCGCGGCACAAGAACTGAAGAAGTTGGACCCTTCTGTGAAATTTTACGAATTTGCTTAAAAGGAGACCGTCATGGGTTTTGAAAAAACAGTCTTAAATCAAGTCAGTGAAGTCGAGCCCACAGTTCAGGCTTACTTTGCTAGTGGCACCCTGTTCCTGGAAAATGCCACGGATGAGGAAGTGCAAAACATTGTGGCGGCAATCAAAGGTGTGGTCAATTGTCGTCTTATTGTCAACAGTCGGCCAGAGCAACTTGAGTCGTCGGTAGACTTTGCATGAGGTATAACCATGTCTTATGTTCGACCATTTAAGGCCTACAACCGTATGGTCACTGCCAACGGAGTTCGCAACCAAGAGCGCATGATCTCCATTGAGCAGGCCTGGGAATTGGTAGCCATGGCTGATCGCATCAATAACGGACGTTATGTCAAGGTCGTTGAATATGCGCCACATCCAGACGCCGATCCCACTCATGGCCCGTGTCAATCTGATGTCATACTTTACAGGCCCAATCGCGACCTAATTCGTGACAACATTGATGTGGGCATGCCAGTAGTCACTGACGAAGACCGTGCTCGCGGCCTGGACCTGGCCCAGCATTTTCAAGGTCTAGTGATTGATGCATTGGGTGGCAATCAGCACGAATTTGATCAAAAGATTCTCAAGTTGATACAAAAACAAGAAGTAGGTGTGAGAACTGACATGGCACTGATGGCCTGCCTGGGCAGTCGTTACCGCCGAGATCTAGGCCGCGAACGTGTGGCTGAGACTGTGGACAAGATTGGCTATTCCAGTGTGTTTCAAGGTGTCATTGATGAACGTATTCGTCGTAAGATCACCGTCCTGAGCAAGTTTGCTGGTCGCACTTTTCTTGGTTCTGTGCTTCGTGCCACCGACGGTGAAAACTTGTATTTTTGGACCAGCAGTAAAAGCGTAGATCATTGGCCCAATGATGGTGAGTTTGAAGTCATGGGACAAGTCAAAACTCACAGCACAGATCAAAACGGATATCAGGAGACCCGCTTGACTCGAGTCAAGATCGCGACGTGATATGAACTCCTGATTCTTTTACAACGCTCGCTTCGGCGGGCGTTTTTTTTGACCATACATGTTGATATTTGTGTCAATAACTAATTGCATGAACAACACCATAGCAATACTTGGAGACATGTTTGAATGGGCCGATGGTAACCCTGACAATGAAGATCGTGCTGGCTGGACTGTGTCGTTGGATCACAATGGCAAAATACAGCAAGCCAAGAAAAATCAAAAAATCATTGGGGCTGTAGTAGGCAGTGATGATTCAGTGGGACTTGTGGTCAACACATGGATGAACGAATGGCATGCCAAACATCTACGTGACTGGTCTGGAAGACTACAATATGAACCACAGGAATTGATCACGTGGGTCCGAGATGGTCGCAGAGAAATGCACGAAGTTGATCGTTTGCCACCTGACCTAGAAATTCCCAAAGATGCAGAACGTTGGTTGCAATGGCCAGAATCTGGACAACGACTAGAAAGACCCTGCTTGAATCCTAGATTCAATGATGGCACACAAGGTCCTTTCCCTTACAAGGGGCGACTGCATCGTCAGGAATGGGCTGTGGTAGTGGTATTGGGTCAATGTGTTGTGTTGGATGGTAACCAACTGGATCCCCATTGGATCAAGATAAAAAATACGCCAGGCCCCAATGCCAATCAAAGTGCAGGTATTTGGTTAATACGCTAACAGGAACAATCTATGACAACAGAAGAGCAAGCAATAAAAATACTGATGGGAACAATTGATCAAATTATGTCAGACGGTCGATGTTCTTATATAAGCCCGGCAAACCCTCAATACAGTGAACTCCGAGAGCCTGGCAAAGAACTGTTGAGCACCGCGTTTGATTTGATCTTTCCTATGCTGGTCAAAGCACATCTAGCCCGCAGAAAAGAAGATGCAGAGAATCTCATGATGAACAAGTTGGGTAAATAATCGACTATGCAAACACGAAACATATATGCTGACTGGGGCACTGAAGTTACCGACATGCAGGATCTGTTTGAGCAGGATCTACAAGAACTGCGACATTTGCTTTATGATCGCAAGATGTTGGTATTCCATGCACCCAACTGGTCAAAGATCGAGTATTGGTATTTCTTGTCCTTGTGGGGAGAACCTTGGACAGCCAAGGACTACATTAAAAGCACAGAAAAATGGGATGCAGTTAGAGATCCCAAAGATAACTCAGTGAAGTTTATCACTTCAATGAGCAACAAACTCAGCAAGCGGTTGGTAGACTACGAAATGCCTTGGCATGCTGACATTGCCAATCGCATTGACGGTGGCATCAACCTCCCACATCGCAGTATCTATATGAAGACTGTGCCTAACCCTAAAGCCGGGTTTACCTACTGGCTAGATATGGAAGTTGCGTATCCTGAGATTCATCCCAAGTTGCGTGAACGTTGGGAAAAGCGCACAGTGATACAACAAAATTGGCACCATCCTGGGCGAGATGTATTGCCTTGGTCACCAATGAAACAGCATCCGATCACTGGTAGATTGAGTCCAAGAGTAAACTATCATGGCATTGTTGACAGTTGGATTCTAGATACCAAACACGAAGGTGAGGTCAGCATGGGCACTGGCATTGTGGAAGAACTCATGGAATCCATGGCCGAGGTTCCTGGGTGTGTCTATGAGCATCACTGGATACCCAACGACATTGTTCTTTACGATAATTGGCCATTTGTGCATCGTCGTGGTGAATTGGGATTAAAAGACGGCGACGAAAGAATGATGTGGCGAGCCAACGTTGATCATGACATCCGTTTGAAACCTAAGTTCCAAAATGCTAATTGATGTAAATTATCGCACTCTATCTGAAATACCTAAAAAACTGCTGAAGCCCATTGCTGATGCTTGTAAAAAAGCACCATGGACTGACGGCAACTATGATAGGTTTGAAAAACCACTGGCTGATGGCAAACTCATTGAGTTCCCTTTTCCAATTGCCAAACGTGAACAAAACTACACCAAAGAACAACGTGACATACTGCAAGCCTGCAGACCGCTGTTGGAATGGATCTTGTCTCAGCCACAGTTTGCAAACTACAAATGGATTCGCGGCGAAATAGCCGCTCTTATGCCAGGAGTAGAATTAGGGTGGCATCGAGATCCGCAATGGTTTCATGATCGTTGTGTTAGATTGCATGTGCCAATCATCACAAACAAACGCTGTGTTCAGTTGTGGGAAAACGTTGAGTTTCATATGGCCATTGGCCACTTGTATGAACTCAACAATCGTGTGCGTCATTCAGCAAGAAATGCAGGCCGTCAATCTAGGACACATTTGATTTTGGATCTAATGCCCGAGTTGGAATGGCAACAAAGCAGAGAACAAGGAATAAACCCGGTGGCCGTAATAGACGCACCAGGTGAGTATTAGTTCTCCAACTCTGAATCCCAGTAGAGGTAATCTCTCCAGGTTTCGTGTAGATGATCCTGCGGCAGTTTACGGCCTCTGATATACAATTCCCATACATTGGGTTCTCTAGGTGCATTCATCAATCTCAATCCGCTCTTGCCCAATGGCTTTGCGGCCTTCTTGAAGTTGCAAGGCGAGCAAGCGGCCACCACATTGGTCCAAATGGTTTTACCGCCCATGCTACGTGGCACTACATGGTCAAAGGTTAGATCCGGTGTGCGCTTTTTTACACCGCAGTATTGGCAGGTAAAATCATCACGCAGGTAAATGTTATACCTGTTGAATGTGGGCATAGTATCACGTTTGATGTAGTCTTTGAGCACAACCACAGAAGGCAATCGCCAGGCGGCATGACCGCTGTGAATTTCGTAGTCATACTCTTTGACTACTCCAACCTTTTCCTGAAAAACCGCCTTGATTGCGTCTTGCCAATTCATAGTCGACAGCGGATGGACCGACACTGGTTGCCAGTCGGCGTTCAGTAATAGTGCTGGATATTGGTTCAATTGTAACATATACTTGACATTTGACTTTGCAAAGTTGAATTGGGTTATTTGCCAGATACTTATCTTGACCTGTAGTGCATTATACTGTAAAATACACAAATGATCAAGAAGTTTTCTAGAACAGCCATCAATATGGACCAAATCAACAGTTGGTTGGTTCGCCTGCACGAAAATATTGAGCAAGAAGTAGAACTGTCAGAAGAAGACACAGCAGAACTGGAAGCCTACATTTACGGTAATATCAGCAACTACCTAGAACGTTTTTTTGATTACCCTGACTACAGCAACTACAACTGATGTGGAAAAAACGAATTTTATCAAACAGTAGAGAGAGTCCTATGACATTACCTGACGAACGCTATCGAGCCGTAAAATGGGCAGAACGCTTTTTGCAAGACTTAGCGCATGATAGGAAAAAGTATCCTAGAATACCCATTGCGGTGCGTAAAGAAGCCTACAGCATTCTACGGCATTATCCTGGTTCTTGGGACATGGAACGTGCCGCAACAGCCTGCCCTGAAGTTTTTCAAAAAGAGATGCATCCTTTGGTGCGAATGATCGCTGAACAAAAGCAGGAAAACATAAATAACCCTGACACAAGCAAATCTAGCAAGCCCGACCTGCTTGACTAGGCAATCCATGGAGAAATTTTGCAATGTTCATCGTAACAGCAACTTATACTAGACCAAATATCATGACTCCCTGGTTCCAACAGTCAAATGCATTTGCACAGCATTTTGAAAGCACCTATAGAGATACAGGAAAGGCGTTGGAATCAAGCCAGGCGATTTCACCAGACGGTCTAACCTTTACACGCACCGAGAACTGGGCGTCTCGTGCATATTTTATGTCTTTCTTAGAAGACCAAGAATACATCAACCTAATGGCCAGTCGCGATGCTCACATTGCACAAAATGGCATTGTGGTAAACATTGAGCGCAGACTAGTTGGCGAACAACTACCTCAGCCCAACGCATAAGGATAATATAAAATGATCGTCGTAACAAGAACCTTCACTCGACCAAATGTAAATGTTCCTTTCTTTGTTGGCAACAAAGCGTCTGTGGATGCCCATATCCTTGATACCTATCAAGTAGAAAATCCCAGCGTTCTAAGTCGTTCGTTGTCAGTGAGTGAAAACAGACTTACTCTAACAGGCACCATGACTTTTGTTAACTCAGGGTCTGTAACAACCCTAGAAGCAGATCCTGTCTTTGCCGCCTGGCACAATGCTAGAACTGCTTATAATCAAGCCAATGGCATTGCTGAAACAGTGACTCATATTGAACAGTAATTTAATCGTGCAATAAAAGGGCCTCAGGGCCCTTTTATTTTGACCAAAACTCCGAGTCTCACAACAAATAAATATCTCCATGTTCTTATGTCACCAAAAAGATGTCCCTTTAAATCAATGGCGAGTCTATCCACAACTGCGTGAATGGGCAGTGGTCAACAATGAATCAACTGGTGCAGAGTTGATCAGCAATGTGTGCCAGCACCAAGGCAGTTATTTGTCTGGCGGCCGCGGTGAAGGAGATAGGGTTTGTCCCTATCACGGATGGCGTTATCGTCTGTCTGGAGAGCCCATCAGTTCCGGCAACACTCAATGCAGTAATTCAAATCCTTTGCCAAAAAAAGCATCTCATAGATTCTTTGACTTTATACTAAGCGAACCCATTGATGCCATCATTGACGAGTTGGGTGAATTTGTCAATACCGGGCATTTGCAGTTAATGGAAACTCGCATCGATATTGTAAGAGCAAACTGGCGTAACATCATTGATCTATTCTTAGATGTGGAACATATTCCTGTGATTCATCCTGGGGTGTATCAAGAAATTTCTGCGCCCAATGTAAGCCAACTAAAATGGACATTTGGTAAGAATTCCAACTGTCAGTTGGTGCCCAGAGTAGAAGTTGACAATGAATTCAATTCCACATTGCAAGACTCAGACAGGAAGGCCAAATGGTCTGCCGCTTGGATTACCTTATACCCATATACAATGATGGAATATCAACCTGGTGCTTGGTTTATTACAGTTTGTATTCCAACCAGCAACAAAGAAACTTCAGTGGTTGTTTACAAATACAGAGATGTGCGTTACAGTGAACTAAACTGGAAAATCAACGAACGTGTATGGGAACAGGCCTGGAAACAGGATAGGACTCAAGCAGAAATGATGAGTCCTTGGACTCCGCCAATTGAGCACTTTGAAGAACAGAAGCAACACTTTAGGATGTGGTGTGATAATCATCCTTGGGTTTGATTCTAAAATATAATCTTCTAAACAACCAATGGGCAATTGGTGCCTGAAACTTAAACAAGAATTCACCAGGACGAGCAATCACATATGGTGACCAACCATCATCAACCAAAGAGTCTGTGACTCCGTCAACACCTCGAAAATGTCCGTAGTTGTTGATGAATCCATTTAAACGTCCATCAACTTTATAATCTAAACTCACAGTCCTCAATGCTGGATGATTTTCAAAAGATTGAGCACGTTTGGTTGCATCTGGATCTATATAGTCCCAAACTTCGTTGTCAGCACGAGTCCTCCAAAATGGAGTAATTTTATCATCGTCGTGCCAAGTTAACTCAATGTTGTCAATGATGACACTGGCACCAGTGACATCACCAACTGTGCCAAGACCAAACGAGTAGTTCTGCATCCACTCAGTGGTAACACGATTTGAAATTTCCTGCCTGCCAACATCAAGTTGATGCTGACTAATCAACTGTCCATTGACTTTGAACGCCAACTCTGTGGGCTTGAGGACGGTGAGAATATATTTGAATGAGATATCTTCAGACTGCATTGATATTGCCTTGAGATAAAATTGCTTTGAGTTGATCAGTTGTTCCAATGTAATCAACTTCACTGTGTCCAATTCTGGTGGCCAGTCTAGTCCACTTTTCAATGATTGGAATTTTAGATCTCCAATACTGGTCTGGTATTCCAATGTTTTTGGGTCTTGGAAGACAGTCAAAGATCTTGGCTTTGTTGAACTCGCTGGTGCTGTGCCCTCTGAGACTGATGTAACTCAACACAATCTCAGGCCGCCAACTTAAAAAATTCCAAGCAGGTTGTTCTTGCCCAATGATTCTGGCAATAGTTACATCAGATTCATGCATGAGCCATCCGGTGTTTTTCACTGATCCATCTGGATGCACAAGTTTGTTGTCTCTAAATCGACCACGCATATAGTTTAGATTAGGGTCTGGAAAATACTCGGGAAAACCTGCTCCAATCACAAGTGTTCCACCTTGATCTTTGACATACTTGCTGATTCTAGACATCATGTAAGGTCCGCCTGGAGTTCTCAGCATGAGTTTGGCACTCATGGATGTGATACCATATGTGAACTGTCCAATATATTCTTTGAAGATAACAGGAACAATGTTGTTTTCTTCACACCAACGTTTTGCCCACCAAGTGTCAACAGCATTTAAATCGTCGGCTTCGTAGATAATGGGTGTAAACGGTATGCCTTGCCTATGGAAGCATTTGGCCACCCACTCGCTGTCAATGCCGCCGCTTATGCCAACATAGATATTTCCGTAGGTTTCATGTAGTTCTTGTGCTATCTGATTGCCAATGACGTCAATGTCCACGAACTCGCTGGCATAGGTTGGACATAGGTATATGTCCAAGTCGCTTTCAATCTCTGGTTTGTCAAATGACCTGTTGAATCGATATTTGATCCAAGAATTAAATCCTATGCCTGCTAGGCTGTTTAATTCATCATTGCTGGGATATATTTTCATTGCCAATCTATTTTGTAATTTACTAGGCTGTTGCGGATGTATTCTTGAACACCAGGTTGATCAATACTCAGCAGTTGGTAGTCGTCAGTGACGCCAAATCTAGCATTAGGTCGCTCTGGCACAGGCAAATGCTCAACAGCCTGCTTGTTGAACATAAGTCCAACATTTTCAATTTTCAACTTAAAGTGTTGATACCAAGGATTGTGATCAAAGTCAAAGATATAGTCTCTGGCTACTTTTTTATAAGTGGCCGCCGTGATTCCAATCTTGGTTCCATTGTTGTTATTGACCATTGACCACTGCTGATAGTCTGTGGTGTGATACCAGTTGACAATGGTTTCGTTGGCCTGTCGGATGCCAACACGATCATTGTAATAGATATGCCCACGCACAGCACAGTTGACATACTTCAAGTTAAAAATATACCACCAAAAGAAATCGTGTAGACTGCGTATTTCTACAGGGCTGGTTTGAGCATGAAGATCTAGTTTATTGTAAAGTGTTTCGGCAAAAGCAGGATTAGGTCGTTCCAGTGGGTAGAAAGGAAAGCCTTGCTTTTTTGGAATTTTAAAATAGTTAATCAGCAGATCTTTGAACTTGCTGTAGTGTATTTCTGGATTGGTAAAGTATTGTATTTTCTTTTCCAGTTCGTTGGCACTTAGACTTGACAGATTTCCTGTATAACTGCGCCAATTGTAGTATAGGTGACTGGCAAAGGTGGTGCCAAACAAACAGTCACCGGTGTCACCAGTGATAGGTATTAGACCTTGTTCTATCAAGTCATCGTATTTGGTGCTGATAGAATCTATGACTGTGAGTTTTCCGACAATAAACTTTGTCCAAAATACAGGATTGTTTACAGCACTGGCCGCACTGGCACAAATTACTAGATTTTTCTTTTCTCGTTGCGTTAAGTTTTTCAGCAATGCTGTCATTATCACAGTGGAATCAATGCCACCTGAATACATGACAGCAAAACGTTCGTTGTTGTTGTTGATACGACTTTTAATTTCCAATGCACGTTGTTCAGTGATGTCGGCAAATGTTTTGTTGAATGCTGAATCGTAGGCAGGCATGTCCATATCTGGCCAAACCTGTTGCTCAAAAGGAATTGACCATTCTGCAGAACAGCGAGAAATCAACCTATTGGGATTCAACCGTCGAGCAATGTCAATGTAAAATTGTCCAGCAGGATCCAAATCTTTACTGAGAGTTTGCCAAAAACTATTCTGGTAGCCGTTCCAAGTCACTGAACAAAAAATAGGTTTCATACCGCAAATCCTGTAAGTTTGCCAGAGAAACTGACACTACGAACATCTTCAGGTTGTTGAACGCCCAGTAACTGATAGAACTGATTGCGATACAACACAACGTCAGGAATAGTTTTCCACAGTTCATTGATGGCCTCAACAGCAGATTCCACGCTGTCTTTGTCATAGAGTATTTGTAGTATGCTAGGGCCTACACCTCTTACTGCTTCGGTGTTGTCAGTGGGAATAGATACAGAGGTTGGCCAGTTTGCTTGAAGATATGCACCAGCAATCTGTTGCATAGGCAACACATTAAAAATCAAGTTAGTGATCTTTACAGCCTTGACACATTGGCACACAAACTCAGCATAGTCTTTCAGTTGAATCAAATAACCGCGGGCCGGTTCCTCTTTGTAGTCTACAGGCCAGCCAAGATATTCAAAGCCGCCCGATAGTCTGCGGAAACTGGGCCATTGACGACTGTAGAAAATTGAACTGAAAGCAAACATCAGGTCCTTGTCACGCAATGAAAATTCCAAGCAACGTGAAGGATCAATGTCTTGACTACGAGTCACACCAACAACCAACGGCAGTTTAGAACTCAGTATCTGTGCAGACTCCACGGCCGAGTAAGGATCATAGTGGTCCAAGCAGACCACTCGATCAATGCCAGGGGAATATAGGATCGTGATCCCGTAAAATGGCTCAAAGATTTTTGTGTTGACTTCCATATATTTTAATTTATGTTGTTAAAAAGCCACGTGTTGGCCACAAGAAAGGTTGACAGATACCAGGAAAGTCTGCATAATTTAACTTAACTTGAAAAATTCTTAATAGGAGATCTTACTTTGACACATTATAGGCGAGCAAGCCGCTTGGTTCTTTTTGGCAGACCCAAAACAATTTTTGATCCTGCAAACAAACTGCACCGAGGTGCTTATCTTGAGTTCCTAGAAACCGGCAGTTGGCGTCATTGTCCTGTAAGTTTCATCATTGACGATGACAGTATCAGCGTAACATTTTGCATTGAAAAGAAAATGTTGTCACATTATCTCAAAAAAGAATTTGGTCAAAATCGTAATCCTAAACTGCTCTATAGGGCGTATGAATAACAATGAACGACTTAGCACAACTGCTACGTCGGGCCTTGCCTGAAGTGGTTAGACAATTCAATCAAGAAGTGTTGCCTGCCCTGGAAACACAAGTGTGGCGCAGGACTGCTAGACAAATGTTTGGTGCTATCCGCAATGATCAAATCTCTGTGGAAAAAAGCAAACAGTTTAATTGGCCTATCAACAACCTAATGATTGACGTCGTCAATCAACAGGCCGGCAATCCAGTGCTAGAGGACACGCAAGACCGTGGACAAGATTTGATCTACTTGCCAACCAACACGCCCATTGAAGACAAAAATACTTTTGGTGCAGGTGCTGGCTGGACCGGCAACGGGTTTGATAAAACTGATTGGCATCTGCTGAAAAAGTTTCACACCAATGATGACTGTAGAATCGTTGATGGATTTGTTTGTTTGGTTGACCTTAGCAAAACAGCCAGCCGTTGGGGCGATAAAAATGGAAAACAGCGTGTGGGGCTTAACCTTGCATCAGCAGATCGAAACCATATTATCATTGTCTGGGGCAGTTTGGAATGTAAGCGTAAGTGGGCCAAGCCCGTGACCAAAGAGTTTGTTCAATGATATATGAGGTCCTATTGGCTCTGGTTAAAAATCGCACTTGACTTTTTTGGTCAAAGATGCTATACTAACTCTATCACATTAAGGAGTAGTCATGGCCCAAACTATTAAATTTGATTCTACCTGGACCACAGATCGTCGACGTGACACACTTGTGGACCTACTACGTGGTCATATCTGTGAAGTGACTTTTGTCAAAGTTGATGGCACCGTTAGGGTCATGCCTTGCACCCTAGACAGTCGACACATTCCCCCAAAAGTCACTGAGTCTAAGAAAACCAAAGCACCTAATCCTACCACGCTCAGTGTATGGTGCACCGATAAGGAATCTTGGCGCAGTTTTAAAATTGACAATGTTCAAGAGATAAAACAAATTTCACCAGACCTAATGAGGTATCAATGATTTACCTTTGGCTCAGTGTCATTATTCTTTTGTTCTCGGGCTACTTTATTGCGGCCCTTGGACTGTCAATGTTTGGTATATTTTTAGAGCGAATCCATGGTTGAACTACTCTACTGGGCTGTAACATTGTTTTTGATCTGGCGTATTATGTCAGCCTATCAAGAAATGCAACGATCCCAGGAAGAGATTCACAAGGAAGTTAAAAGGCTACTTGTGATCATGACAGTAGAACAAAACCAGGATGGTGTGTTTGCTTACAGCGTCAAGAACGGCGAGTTCTTGGCACATGGCGAAACATTTAAACAGATGGTGGAAAACTTTAAATTTAGGTTTCCTGGCAAGCGCGGTGTTATTCTTGGTAACAATTCTATGGAGGAGATTGAATAATGTTTTTCAAAGTTCTTAAATTAACAGAGGTCGGTCATGTTCAACTGTTGGTAGTGTTGGATCATGATGAAAAGCCCCAGTTGACAATCTACAACGACCACGAAGGCAAGACTCTATTGCGTATGTGTGAACCCAGCATTGAAAATCTTGATCGTGCAGTAAAAATTTTAAACGGACATGATAGAGGAGACTTCTAAATGGCTCGCCAGTGGATAGTGTTATTTGACACTTTAGGGGTTGACACTTTGATACCGTGGGACGAAATCAAACAAGACTCCATGCTGGATGTGTTGGCAGGATCTAAGCCCAAAGGATATCTAGACAAACGTGTTAACATGATGGTTTTGCGAGCCCAAGCCAATACGCAACGCTGGCCTGAAGTTTGGGCCTATGATACTGCTGAGAATTACGAATATGAAGAAATGCAAAAGATCTGGGAAGGCGCACCGCAGTTTATGGCAGATGCAGTTCGAGATAAAGGAACTAACCTTTTCCGACACCAACGGCAAAAGGAAGTTATTGTTTGATGTTAAATAAGTATCTACGGAGGTATAAACATGTCATTTAATGATACAGTTATGGAATCGTCGGGTATTGACCAAGGACTTAGGTCATACTTCAATGATATCTTTTTACGCATGACCTTTGCATTGGTCTTGAGTGCTGTGACTGCCTATATTGGTTCAACAGTTCCGGCCTTGTATGCTGGAGGCATCCTGACTTGGCTGATTATTCTCAGCCCATTGGCTGTTGTGCTGGTCATGAGTTTTGGTGCAGAGCGCCTCAGCAACAATGCATTGATTCTTTGCTTTGTGGCCTTTGCAGGCCTTAATGGTCTTGCCATGGGGTCACTGCTGTTGGCCTATACTGGCACCAGTGTTGTTTCGGCATTCTTCTTGGCCGCGGCTGTGTTTGCAACTTTTGCCATACTAGGCTATACTACCAAACGAGATCTAACCAGCATGGGTTCATTCCTACTGGTGGGATTGATTGGTATCATTATTGCCAGCCTTGTCAACATTTGGTTGGCATTGCCTGCCCTGGCCGCTACCATCAATGTGTTGTCTGTGCTGATTTTTGTAGGCCTAACTGCTTACGATGTGCAGATGCTGAAAAACACTTACTCGGAAGGCGGTGACAGTGGTAAAACTCGCACACTAGGGGCATTGAGTCTCTACCTAGACTTCATCAACATCTTTATCAACCTGCTACAGTTGTTGGGAGTTAAAAAGGACGACTAAAATGCAGTTTCGTAAAGTATGGCGAGTGAGACAAGACATTCGACGCTTACTTTACGACCGAGGCCGTCCGGTTGAGGATCTACAAGTCCTTGCCAGGCGGCTTGGTCGTTTTCTAAACAAGAAATATAAAACACAATTTCATTGGAACCCCAGTGAAGTATTGGATGCGGGTCACTTGGTGTTTTCAGGCAACTTTGACTGTTATGTAAAACATCAGCCCATCAGTATTTGGATCAACACACGACCCGAAGACAAAGTCTATGAATTTGATCGTGAAGGTTGTATTTCTTGGCAACGTTTCGTCAATGACTTGTCTGAGTGTATCATGCACGAAAAAGTGCATCAATTCCAATACCACAGGCATAAAAACCGTCGTCGTATACATCTCAAAAAGTCCAACAACGAAGAACTAGACTACTATTCAGATCCCGATGAAATTGATGCTTACTCTTGGAGCCTGGCATCGGAGTTGTTGGATCACAGTCAAGGCTTTGTTCTTCCTGAACCAGATCAACCTGACCTGGCCTACTCAACTTGGTGGAACTATGCTAATATCTTTGATGTTGGGCATCCGGTAAGAAAGAGATTATTGTGCAAGACTTACAAGAGGATTCGACTGGCGCTGGAGAATGATGTCAAGTAATTCTTGGCTCTGTAAAACTTCATTGTGTGCATATTTCAAACCAATTTCAGTATGCGGACGAAACAGTTCCTGTTGACTGCGAACGGTAACCACGCCGTCATTGGAACCAACACCAAAGAGATCAAATCCTCGACTGCAAACAACATTGGTCCAAGGCACAGGCGGATTAAGCAATCTACATTGTATTGTCCAAGGTTCAAGTCTCGAAACCATACGCAACCAAGGTGTAGAAAAGTTAAACAGTTTCCAAACATCAGCCTGGATGATACCTCCCCATGGAGTGGCAACAGAAATAGCACCTATCACTTTGTCGGGATTTCGTTGAGCCAAGTGCCAGGCATAAAGTCCTCCCATACTATGGCCAACTATCAGAGATGAGGAATCCAATTTGCTTTCCATTTCTACTAGGTTCTCTTCTGGATCAGACATCATTTCCCATTCATATCGATCGTGATGTTCAAGTTGGGAACCAATCCAATTCCAACAAACTCTGGATGCGTTGGCACCGTGGATTAAGATAACTTTCATTGACAAATCCTTGAATAACTGTTATACTCGTATTTAACATGAAACCAAAATATATTAAAGCACATATGAAGACCGCAGAAAATTATGCGGGACTCAGCACAGCACGACGCTTGCAGGTTGGTGCTATCATTGTCAAGCATGACCGTATCATCAGCATTGGCTACAACGGTATGCCATCAGGATGGGACAATGACTGCGAAGACAAAGAATGGTGTAATGCTGGTGAGCATTTCCTTAGTCTAGACGAAATTCTAGTCACCTGGCCATATGAAGGTGAATACATTGACCCAGTCGGCAACAAGATACAAGGTCGTTACCGGCTAAAAACCAAACCCGAAGTCCTTCATGCCGAAGCCAACGCCATTGCCAAGGTTGCCCGTAGTTCTGAAAATGCCGAAGATGCAGTGATGTTTGTGACTCATGCTCCTTGCTTAGAATGTGCGAAACTCATTTACCAAAGTGGGATAAAACAGGTTTTTTGGCAACATAATTACAGAAACGAAGACGGATTATCATTTCTGCGTCAAGCAGGAATAACACTTAATAAGGTTGAATAATGGCTCAGAGATACAACTATTGGTCATGCTCAAAATTTGCTGACTGGATCCGCGGCATTAAAAAAGGTGCCGCCAAGACTGGACGCGGCTGGCGTGATTGGGAACGCGACGGCAAGAAGTTGCACCCAGTTCGCTTTTGGATTGCCGAAGAAGCACTGGATGCCGTGCAGAACTTTATTTGGTGGCCTGTTGACAAACTCTACGACATCAAATACTACATCAACAACCGTTGGGTTTCTCGCACTAATAGTCTTACTGCACATCCCAGAGACATCAAACCTGGTCAGTGGTGTGACGTTGGTAATCGTTTTTTACCTTGTTTATTTAATGAGTTGGTTGACTACGTCGAAGTAGAATTAGCGTGGTGGCACATAGCCTGGAGTAAAAAAGATGAAAAAGCAAAATACAATGCCCCCTTCTGGGCCACCGGGTGGTTCCGTTGGAGGACCTGGCGTTGTCCACAGGCTGGTTTGGATAACCTCAGTTGGCAACGTGACCTGGTTTGGAATGAAGAAGAATTTGGAGCAAATGACAAAAACATTGGGAAACCCACCTATCAGGCTATTAAAGCCCAAGAAATCCTAGCACTTTATAAATGGTGGACTGAAGTTTATCCCAATCGTCCTGATCCTCACGATGCTGGTGGCTGGAGTGCTGTGTGCGATCGCCGCAGACTAAAGGACGGTGGTGGTATTGGTCTGTTTAACGACGAAGACGAAACACCGGCTGAACGCCGCGAAACTATGAAGGCGCTGAAACTCAGTCAAAAGATTGAAGAACAGTATGACAAAGAAGACGATGAGATGTTGATTCGCCTGATCAAGATACGCAAGAACCTTTGGACATGATCTTTCTCGACACAGAACTCCGTTGGCTCAAAGTTCCTACCAATCATGTTTTGGATGGCACCACCATTGTCCAAAACTTTGAAAATATGCTACAATATAGAACAAAGGTAGACGTTGTTGATTATAGTTCCACCAATCCCACAACACATGACTACGTTCGCAGAAAAGAATGGTCACCGTGGATTGATGTTCCTGTGGTTGACGTATGAAAGACTAACTTAATGAAAAAACAAAAAGATCAGGGTCAGGCAATCATTGAAGGCATGCGCTTCATTGAAGATCTGCTGATACCTCAGGTAACACCTAGAGTTCCTACTCATATTCGTGATCGGGCAAGAACGTTAATGCAAAACTTTCCCACTGAAACAGAGATCAAAACGATAATTGATAAAGCACAAAGAATTAAGGAGCCGCAATGAAACAATTTACAGTAAAAGAAACACCAGGATACAGACTGCGTGTTATCAGTTGGAAATGTCAAAGTCCTGCTGATTTAAATGCCATAGAGTTTATCCAGGAATCAAAATATAAAGACGGTGAGGTAGACATGACATCTACCTATCAGTTTTTTATGACCGACGACGAAATCAAAACTCTTTGCCAAGGAATGTTGTCATGAATCAATGGACTCTCATAGTGCAAGAAGATCCTGAAACAGGCGATGCTATCTTGGAATTTCCTCCCGACCTCTTAGAAAAAGTTGGTTGGAAGGAAGGCGATACTCTAAGGTGGGACGTTAAAGAAGATGGCGTTTGTAGTCTAACCAAAGTTGAAACCCCCAAGGCAACATGACACAACTTTACCGCATTATTCCGCTGGAAAAGAAAAGCATTGAATATTTTGTAGATGTATTTGAACGCATGCCTGACGGAACTATACGCGGTTTTGATGTTACAGAAACCTGGCGCTGGGGGCAAGGATGGCGAGAGGAAGATGATCCTGTCTGGTCGTTTGAACTAGGCAGTAATGGAATTCATTGTAATCCGCAAACAGGCTGGGGTTGTGAACTAGACGATCTTTGTGCGGTCTATGTAAACTTCAGCGACGGGTTCTCAAAAGAAGAAAAAGAAGAAATTGAAGCCATGCTTCGTTGGGAGCGTGAGGACGAAGATGGTCGATCTGGAACTGCTTGGCTCTATGACGGAGATCATAATTGGGAAATTGAAGATGATCACGTTAGGATAATTGGCCCTGCTAAAATTGATTTGTGCGATGAAGATGGCACAGTCTTGCAGGAAAATGTTAAACCCTATTATGAAGGCGAGTAAGGATGTCACAGCAGGCATTTAACAAATCAAATCCCGGTAACCATGTCATGGTTGACCTTGAAACTCTTGGCACTAGACCCAACAGCCTAATGCTTACAATTGGTGCTATTAGGTTTAATCCATGGAAGGATGACAGCAACACTTCTATGGAAAAGATGGAAACATTTTATCGCCGTGTCAGCATTGATAGTTTTGAAGGATTGGATCATGTCATTGATGATGCTACACTGGAGTGGTGGGGCAATCAAAGCGAAGAAGTCAGAGAAGAAGCCTTTGCCGAAGACGATCGGCATGATATCCGCAATGTTCTAGCAGATTTCCATCGTTGGTGTGGTGGACTAGATGCTATCTGGGCCAACGGCACTGGCTTTGACTTGAATATATTGGAACACTTTAGTCGTGAACTCAAGCGTGGCGTTGCTTGGAACTATTGGCAAGCCCGAGATGCACGAACCCTATACAGCCTAGTGCCAGGACTGCAACGACCCAAAGGTGCCGCACACCATGCACTTTGGGATTGTTGGAGCCAGGTGGTAGGTGTGCAAAGAAGTTTTGCCGCGTTAGGCATTAACGAACTTCACAACAGATAATGCCTGTATAAGTATCTGTCTAAGCGGCCTTTTAACGTCATTCACCCCGCTATATAAATTCTGCATGTCGTCAAACTTGCTACTTTTACATAAAGGAGAGAAGAGATGGCAAAATATCTATCAACAAAAACTTACGGCAACGATCGAGGACTCAGTTGTTGCTTCCGCCAGTGGTGTTCAACACACAGTCATTGCAGTTTACTACATGGCTACTCTATTGGTATCAAACTAGTGTTTGAAAGTGAAACCTTAGATGACCGTAACTGGGTCATGGACTTTGGTGGACTCAAAGCATTTAAAGAATGGTCGGAATGGCAATTTGATCATACCATGGTCATTGGCAAAGATGATCCAGAACGCAATACATTTGTGGAACTAAATCGAATTCAAGGCGGCTTTAAAAACATGGGCATTATTGATCTGCGTATTGTAGACGGTGTGGGCTGTGAAATGTTTGCCGAACTAGTTTATAAAACTATGAATGAAATCTTGGCCGCTTATCAAGAAGGTCGAGGATGGACACACCCAGACGGTCGAGTATTTGAAGCACGTTATCCGGTAGGACAAGGTGTAAGACTGCGTTCAGCCGAGGTGTTCGAACATGCAGGTAATTCTGCAATCTACGAGGGATAACTTTAATTACTATGCGTGAAACCAATCTTGGTGACCTAAGTCAATACTACAGTCGAGGATACATACCCAACAACTGGAATAGATCCACCAAGGTTTGGTTGGTGGATCTTCACGAGTCTTATCTCAGCGAAACATACGGGCCGCTTCAAGACGCTGGCATTTTAGGCATGCCTGCTCTGATCATTGATGAAGCCACAGACATGAGCCAAAATTGGGTAGGTTGGGGATTCTATACGCACAACACCAAAGACAGCGTGTATTCAAACATTCCAGTTTTGTTATTTGCCAAAAAAGAAGATGCGCTGATAGCACGATTGCGTTGGACTGGCAGTCCGTGGCTTACTTTGTGCGGCGATGCGGTTAAATAGCAGTTGGAGATATCAATGACTAAACTCAAATCATGGTTAGGGCAAATCATCAATGATGAAACAACAGTGGCGTCAAATCCATTGATTGTTAGTCCACGATTCAAGCGTGAAAATTTAGAAACCATGACCAAGGTAGAGTTGTTGAATCATGCCAAACACCATAATATCTTCATCAATGCCAGGAAGCGCAAAGAAGAAATCATTATGATTTTACTAAGGAATTAAGCAATGCAAACTCTAGAAGATCGAGTAACTATCACTGAATCCGCAGTTCAGCAGATTCAAGAAATCATAGCCGGAGAAGGACCTGACTTTAATTCTGCACTCAGAATTTTTGTTCAGGGCGGTGGATGCAGTGGTTTTCAATACGGGTTTACTTTTGACGAAGAAGTCAATGATGATGATTGGCAAATTGACAAGGAAGGAGTGCGTGTTCTAGTTGATTCATTGAGCATGCAGTATCTTGAAGGAGCCACAATTGATTTTAAAAAGCAATTGACTGGTTCTAGTTTTGTAATTTCCAATCCCAATGCCAAATCATCATGTGGATGTGGATCAAGTTTTAACGCTTGACACGGCAACAATATTAAGTTAAAATAATATTATGGAAAATTACGCCGACATGAATATGGATCAATTGATGGAACGTCAGAAGTTGATTTTCAAAAAGTATTCAGCGGCCTGCGCCGCAGGCGCAAGTATGGATGTAGTTAACCAAATGGTCACACACATGGATCAAATCAGACAAGCACTTTGGGAAATTGGCTACAAGCAGACCTTTGATGCACAAAACAAAAATGAATCAGACCCCTTCAAAGACAGTATTGTTTGATATGCCGCAGACACAGTTAAACGAAGACGACCTTTTGGAGTTACTTTATCAAGAGCGCACAGGTGGGTTGACAGCACACCCTGATGTTCTTGATGCTTATATTCGAGGTTGTGAGAATCTAGGACTAGAAAAAAGATTCTACATTCAGGACCAGCCAAAGTCTGTGGAAGACGCACTACAACATTGGAGCATGCCCGAAGAGTATCAACATTTGGATTTGGACATGTATTTTGCCACAAGGATCACCACTGCCCAAGAAGCCGAGCGTGTGGCCGAAGAACTGGCTTTGTTTAGACTAAACGGTCTCGACACCATGCTGAGGTTCATGATATATATGGTCAAGACCATGCGAGATAACAAAGTTGTGTGGGGAGTAGGTCGAGGTAGTTCAGTTAGTTCTTTTCTGCTTTATTTGATAGGACTACACTCAATTAACCCGCTTAAATATAACCTAGATATTAAGGAGTTCATTAAATGATAAGACACAAGACTTTCCGAGGACAGGAATTCAACATGACTGCCTTTGCAGAAAAAAATGGTGATACTCGTGCGCTTAGTAATGTGTCAATGAACGCCCGCGGAGACATCATTGACAAAGCAGGCAACATAAAAGTCAAATCTGGACAAATTTCCAAAGGACTCAGCAAGATCGATGACAAACGTTCTAAGACTGTGAGTCTCAAGGATGACGCAGAAACTGCACCAGTCAAACAAAGTCAAATTGAGCCAGATTCAACACCTCAGGTGGCACCAAAAATTTCCGCTACAATTGTTTCAGAACGAGAAGTAGACACACCCGAAGGTCCAGGAATTGAAGTTGAATATTCCGATGGATCCATTGAAATCATAAAGAAGTAACAATGAAAATCAAACCACTTAATAAACGTATTTTGGCTGAGTTGCTGGGACTTGAAGAACGTGTAAGTGCCGGCGGTATTGTTTTAAAAGCAGACAATGGAAAAGACCACGGCATCAGGCCACGTTGGGCATTGATCAAGTATGTTGGCGATGGCATTGATTGGGTCAAACCTGGCGACTATGTGTTGGTTGCACACGGTCGCTGGACACGAGCCTTGGAAATCGAAGACGACGAAGGCCAAAAACTCAAAGTTGTTCGCTTGGACAACGATGAAATTTTAGCAGTTCATACTGGTGTTCCAGAGGAACTATGAAATGTGACACCTGCGGTCAGCAGTATTCCTTTGCCTGTGATTGGCAACAGGGTCGTTGCCCGCATCATCCCCCTTTCATCAACTCGCATTCAATGCGATTTTATAACTTGTTCACTGCTATAAAAGGGTTTTTCAAACGTGGAAGTTCAACCTAAAGACACAAGTCGAGGCCACTTTTATGTGAGCCTCATCAAAAGCGGCTTGAGAATTATTGCCGCAGGCTGTATTATTACAGCAGGTTATGCCATCAACCAACCCTGGATTGTAGCAGGCGGTGCATTGCTACTTGGAGCAGAAATTTTAGGTATTGTCGAGGAACTGGTTTGAACCATAAACTAGACATACTTTGGGAAATACAAAGCCTGGGGATGAACTCTCGAGACCCAAGGATGGATGGTTTCAACTGTTGGGGCAACAAACAACGACTCTATGAGATCCTTTGGGAAACCCAAAGGCAATTGAAACTTGCTCCAGACTTCTCCTTAGAAAACGAATGGTTGTTGGAGAAAAAACAAGAACGGTTCGTTGAAAAACTTCAAGGTCATCATTGACTTTTTCTGCATTCTCGCTTATAATCAGATATAACATCTGAATAAGGATTGACATGAAAGAACTCTGGGTAGAAAAGTATCGGCCAAAGACCGCCGACGACTATGTGTGGATTGACCGTGAACAAAAGCACATGGTTGAAACTTGGATCAAAGACAAGTATATTCCGCACTTGCTATTGGGAGGCAATGCCGGTGCAGGTAAGACTACACTGGCCAAGGTATTGGTCAATGAACTGGGCATTGATCCAGCAGAATTTCTACATATCAATGCCAGCCGTGACAACGGTGTTGATGTGTTGCGTAATAAGATTACCAATTTCTGTAGCACTATGGCAATGGGTCCTTTTAAGATTGTGCTACTTGACGAGGCTGACTACATTAGTCCTCCGGCACAGGGCATCTTGCGTGGAGTCATTGAGCAATACAGCGACTCTGTAAGGTTTATTTTAACCTGCAACTATCCTAACAAGATTATTCCTGCGCTACACAGCAGACTACAGACTATTTCGTTCAAGCGTCTAGACGAAACCGAATTTACTGCAAGACTGGCCACCATCCTTGTGACAGAAGGTGTTGATGTTGATGGTGAAACACTTAAACTATACGTCAAAACCACTTATCCAGATCTACGCAAAGCCATCAATACTGTGCAGATGCGTAGTGTCACAGGAAAGTTAGAAGCGCCGCAAACAGATGACAACGAAGGAGACTACAAACTTTTGATGATTGATCTGTTTAGGCAGGGTCGCATTCGTGAGGCTCGCAACATGATCATCAAGCAGATTAGTCTTGACGAATACGAAGATGTTTATAGATTCATGTATCGCAATCTTGACTTTTGGGGCAAGGACGAAGACACCCAAGACTCGGCACTTCTGCTGATTCGCAAAGGCCTAGTTAACCACAGTATGGCCGCTGATCCTGAGATTAACTTGTCGGCTACATTTGTGGAATTGGAGAGATTAACACGTGGCGGATAAGATCGTATTAACGGACTGTGATGGAGTTCTTTTAGATTGGGAATCAAAGTTTGCAACCTGGGTCCAACGACAAGGCTATCAACACAGACCTGAAAATCGTGTCCACTATGATATTGGCCAGCAGTTGGGTATCAGCGCAAAAGAAGGTAGCAATTTAATTGCACGTTTTAATAGCGGCAATGACTTTGAACACTTAGAACCCTGGCGCGACAGCGTTGAAGTTGTGTGTAGACTGCACAGCCAGGGTTGGCGATTTATAGTCATTACCACAGCAGGCCAGCATCCTTGGACCTGGGGACTAAGGCGCAGTAACCTCAACCGTGTGTTTGGTCAAGGAGTCATTGACGAACTGCATGTTTTACCCCTACATGGCGACAAGGGTATCAAGTTAAAGGACTTTGAGAACTCTAATCTTTACTGGATTGAGGACAAGCCCAGCAATGCCGAGTTAGGCCACAAGTATGGTCTCAGGCCATTGCTGATGAACACAGAGCACAACAAGAACATAAACTCAAATATTCAGCGAGTAAATAATTGGCTTGAAATTGAACGGATCTTAAATGACCATCATTAAAGACAACTCGCAATATTATAATTTTCCTCCAGAGTTAGAACCATATCGCAATTTGATTTGGTGCCCGCTAGACTATCCTGATCCTCCAGAGATTGACGAAACTGTGTTCTTTAATTGGATTCAGAGTTGCATTGAACATGATCGCGGAACCATTGCAGGTTCAGTGGCTGGCGCTATTGGTCCCATTAAGTTTGATGATCCCAACCTGCAACGAACTGCCAGTTACTCGGGCAAGGGCGTGTATCCATGGAACCTGATGCATGTCATGCGGTCAGACATTGGTTGGCATCACTTTAACAGCCTTAGAGAACAACTGCCTGAATTAGCAGACTACATTAAAAATCTGCCAGTTCAAGAATTCATGACCATTAGTTTCTTGAATCAAAAGCCAGGTATTGACGTTGGATTGCACACAGACCCCGACATTTGGTTTGGATTTAGATTTTATTTGATTAACAAAAGCGGCGCCAAGATCTTTTTCCAAAAAGCCAACACACCCAGCAATCGCAGACTGTTAAACATCTCTGAAGAGTTGATTGTTGGCGGATCAGGACCTGAACCTGAAATTTCTAAACGTGTGGTAACACATTCCTGGGAAAGTGTTTGTCAGGACGAAGTTATCTATGCTAGATATCCAAGGGATCGTTTTGCATTTCACTTGACTGCTACACATGCCACACATGGAGTGGAAAGTATTCCTGAAGATGCATCGCAAGATCGTGTCACTGGTTTCATTATCTGCAGATTCAAGGTCAAGGAATATGCTGAAATACTCCGACGTAGTGTAGAAAAGTATCGCGACTATGCTGTCTGGTGGTAGTGCATTAGATTTTCAGTGTCAGCAACCAATAACTTGCAAGGGCCGGTGCTGTGGACGAAACAATCAACCTTCTTGGTAGATTTCTAAAACTTCAGATACCGCCGGATGACGCTCAACATGTGAGCGTTCAAACGTAGTCAATGCAATTCGGTTACTAGTAGACTGTGTAGGTTGTAACATCCTTTCTATGAAATCCTTTAACCCGTTATTTTCGTAGCCCCTGTCGTGTTGCTCTAGATCACCGGTGACAATGAATTTACTTCCATCACCAATTCGTGTCAACAACATTTTCATTTGTTGTGTTGTGGCATTTTGCATTTCGTCAGCAATAACTACACTTCTTGTAAAAGTTCTGCCGCGCATGTATGCCAAGGGTGCTACTTCGATGGTGCCTTCTTGGATCATCGCCTCTATCTGTCGAGCGTTCCAGTATTCGCGTAATACGTCGAATACCGGTCTTGTCCAGGGTGCCATCTTACTCATCAAATCACCTGGCAAAAACCCGTGCTGTTCGTCTACACTCACTGCTGGACGGGTGACTACAATGCGATCTGCGGCCCCGGATTTTAACTGTTTGACAGCCCACAGAGTGGCCAACAAGGTTTTACCGGTGCCTGCTGGGCCCAGTGCAAATACCATGTCTTTACGGGGATTTTCTAAATGTGCAAGGTAGTCTTCTTGACGTAGGTTTCGAGGTATGATCTCTACTCGCTTATATTTGCTAGGTGCGTTTACTGCTTCTTGTCTAAAATGGTCTAAATCAATTACCGCATTACCATGGAATGCTGGTTTACGGCCTTGTGAGACCTTTCGATGCTTGTTCTTCATTATGCTCCTTATACTATAACCTCTAGGATGAACTTGCAACGGCCCTTGCGAAGCCAAAACTATTTACGGTTGCTGGTCAAGATGGCCAGGGTTAAGGTCAAAAACTCATAAATATCCCACTATGCCACACATTAACCACATATATAAAAACCTTGAAAACGTGCATAATAGCCCCAATGTCATTGACACGCTGATTGAAGTGGATCGTGTTTTTGATCGCTTGGATCTCTATGCCTATGAAAATTGGTTCAAGGGCGAAATTGTTGAGGGCCCGTTTGTTGAGCGTCATTGGGTTGACTTGACTCTAATGTATCCTCACAAACTGATGCCCAACCCTGATGCCGCAATGCGTTTGGTCAAACACGGCTGTAAGGTCAAGTTTGGTCAAGACGTTCTAGAAACTTTTGTCAAAGTTGAAAGTGCCGATGATATTATTGAGACCGAAAATGGACAACGACTACCCAAGACCGAAAAGCACAAAATTTGGTTAGTGAATGTGCGCTTGCCAAAGACACTATTAGATGTTGCAGAAGAAATCAAAGACATCAGCGATGACATAGACCTAGAAGCAGTTGACTCTGCCTATCAAGAAGAACTTGATGGCGAAAAGGGTCTTGAAAAACAAGACTCAACTTCGGAAGTAATACCCGGCAATGAACAACAAACTGCTACTGCGTGAAAATCTAAGACCCGGGGATCTTAAAGATACCGTCGACCCTCTCATTGAGATTGATCGCCATAAACCCAAGGTTGACGACAACAGCGAAACTGTTGTAATATGCTTTAAGGCCATCAACAATGGTGCCGCCGAAGATCTGGGTGCATTCATTGAATGGGGAACCAAAAGTGTCAATGACGTTGAAGTATCGGATGCCAGTGATAAAAATGGCAGGTTTCATGTCTACATTGAAATGCGTCGTATTCCAGGCCTGAGTCAGAAGATCATTGGTTTGGTTCGTGACATTGAAATGATAACAGAAAAGCAAGAGTGGAAATTTACGGCCATGGATGGTCTACGCAGAGATTTTACTTTGCCTAATTTAAATTATGCAATTATTCAGGATCCTAAAATTTATAGTCTACCACCTGAGAGCCGTGCTTACTACCAACGCATGAAAAATTTAACCAAGTATTAAACCAAAACCCTATGGCAAAAGAAGAAAGTTTTACCGTCAAGGGTGAAGTCACAGAGGCTTTGCCCAATGCATTTTTCCGAGTCAAATTAGAACACGGAACAGAAATACTAGGACACCTAGCAGGCAAACTAAGGATGCACAAGATCACAATTATCCCCGGGGATAAAGTTGACATTGAAATGAGTCCTTATGACCTAAGCAAGGGTCGCATAACATACAGGCATAAATTCTAGTATGTGGCAGATAATGTGGGCTTTTAGTCTGATTCCAGATTCAGTGATGGTATGGATCATCAACATCTTATTGATTGTTGGTGTTGCTGGCACCGTGGCTGGTTTCTTTTTAAAGATTATTCCATTTGTAAATCAATACCGCTTGCCAGTGCAGATCGTCAGCATTGCTTTGTTGGTATTGGGTGTATGGCTCAAAGGCGGGCAAAGCGAGCGTCTGGTATGGCAGGCTCGTGTTGCTGAAATGGAAGCCAAGGTTGCGGCCGCAGAAGCCGAAGCCAAAAAAGAAACTGTTAGAGTAGAAACCAAGATAGTTGAACGTGTTCGCGTGATTCAAGGCGAAACAAGAACTATTGTCAAAGAAGTTCCAAAAATTATCACCAAAGAAGTTGATGCCAAGTGTGAAATACCCACACAGGCCATTGATCTATATAACCGTGCCGCTCGCGGCCCTGAGGAGCCAAAGAAATGAAACATGTCATTGGCGCTTTAGCACTTGTTGTTTTACTTGCTGGCTGTTCTACTACAGTTTCAGTTAAACGCATATTTCCTGATGCTCCTCCGTCATTGATGGAACCTGTTGAGCCATTAAAAACTGTTGATCCCAAAGATCCTAAACTCAGCCAAGTTATTGAAATTTCGGTAGAAAACATGGGTTCTTACCATGTCTTGGCTGAAAAGTATAAAGCCTGGCAAGAGTGGTATCGCAGTCAAAAGAAAATATTTGACCAAGTAAAGTGATTAGAAGTATTGAACGAATTTGGGCTAGAGCCACCGGACATGTCATGGGCGACACTGATGAGGATCGTCCAGATGTGCCAGTCTTGACACTACGCGAAGCCCGTCTAGCACTTTTCCTAAAAACATTTTGGATCGTGTTACATGTCATTACCTGCTGTTTCATTATAGCCAATGTGATCAGACACTGGTAGTTGACTTTTGGTTTGATTTGTAGTAAAATGAAAGAATGGATCCTTATCAGATTCTCGGCGTAGACCGACGTGCCACACTAGCCCAAGTTAAGAAGGCCTATAGAAAACTGGCCAGTCAGTATCATCCTGACAAAGGTGGCGATACCCAGCGTTTCCAAGAAATACAAGTGGCCTATGATCAAATAACATCAGGTCAAGCGGATCAACCTAGACAGTTCCATTGGGGCGGAAACAACCCAGATTTTCAAGACATCCTGCGCCGCAATTTCCATGACTTTGACAATATGCATGCCGGTGATGTTCGCAATCCTGATGTCGCTGTGCGTGTTAGTTGCACATTGGAAGAAGCACACAAGGGCTTTAGTCGTAACATTCAATTTTTATTGCCAAAGCAAGGGCCTAGAAATAAAACCATTGAGTTTCCTCCTGGCAGTTATCACGGCATAAGAATCAGGCATGCCGGTGATGGTGGCCAGTTGGTTTCTGCTATGCCACCTGGAGATTTGTATTGTGAACTAGAAGTGCTTCCTCATAAAGTCTGGCAACCAAATTTCAAAACACAAGAACTTGAACTCAACTTTGCCATTACATTAAAAGAAGCCTTGGTTGGCGCTGACGTTATCATCACTGACATCAATGGCAATGATATCCGTGTAACTGTGCCGGCAGGATCACAATCAGGTTCTCTCCTACGGCTCAAAGGACGAGGGTTACAAAAATTCCGGCAATCTCGGGTAGGTGACGCTTATATTCGATTACAGGTATCTATACCAAAACTCACAGAAGACGATTTGAAGAAACCATTGATTGACCTTTTATGATATATTTGTTATACTAATCAAATGTTAGAATTAGTTCAAGAAAATCATCCAATACTAAAATCACCCATGCCAACGGTAGAAGACCCTACGGCACTTAGAACTTTGGTTCATGACATGTTTTTAATCATGTGGAGCAACGCCGGAATTGGCCTGGCGGCACCACAGGTGGGCATTGTTCAAAGAATGTTTATCATGGGCAGTCAGGAAGGACCGCATTATGTGTGTATAAATCCTGAAGTTGCTGGGCTTGGCCCAGCAGTTTGCGCCAAAGAAGGTTGTTTATCCTTCCCTGGACTGTGGTTAAATATCAGCAGGCCCGAGTGGGTGCAGGCCCGTTATCAAACATTAGACGGCACCTGGGTTGAACAAAGGTTTGAAGGGCTGTTGGCAAGATGCTATCTACATGAACTAGATCATTTGGAAGGCAGTTTATTTGTCGAGCGCACGTCGAACCTGAGTTTAAAAATGGCTCGCGAGCGCCAACAAAAGCAGATGCGTAAGATTCAAAAAAAGGTAAAACAACAGGTATGAGCGAACAAGACAATAACTCTAAAATCAATGAAGTAGTGGCCCGTGCATTTCAAGAGGCTCTAAACAGAGAACATGAATATGTCACGCTAGAACACATACTTCGTGTGATGCTGGATGAAGATGATATCGCTGATATCTTAAGTGACCTACAAGTTGATGTTCGTTCGCTCAAAGAAGAAATTGATGTTTGGTTGCGCGAGCAAGAAGAAATTCGTGTTGAGGGCATTGCCAAGCCACGTAAAACTGCAACTCTAGAACGCTGTTTCAATCGTGCTTACACACAGGCAATCTTTACTGGTCGCGGGCACATGGAGCCATTGGATCTGCTAATTTCAATCACCAGTGAGAAAAATGCCTATGCCAACTTCTTCCTGGCAAAAAACGGAGTCAGCAAGGACACACTGATTGCTTATGTGACCAAAATCAAAGATGGTCGCAGTAAAGAAAGCAAGACTGCTAAAAAGCGCGACGGCGAAAAGGTATTGAACAGGTATACTACCAATCTTATTAAGAGTGCAGAAAAGCGCCTTATTGATCCGTTGATTGGTCGCGAGAAAGAAGTGTTCCGTCTCGCACAAACACTGACCCGTAAGAAGAAAAACAATGCCATCATGGTTGGTGAACCTGGTGTAGGTAAGACTGCCATTGTTGAAGGCTTGGCAGTGGCCATCAGCAAGAATGAAGTGCCAGATGTGTTGAAAAATAAAACTGTTTACAGTTTAGATATGGGTAAACTGTTAGCAGGCACACGCTATCGAGGCGATTTTGAAGAACGTATGCAACATGTTCTTGAAGCACTGGAAGAACGAGATGATGCCATCCTGTTCATTGACGAAATTCATATGATCATGGGTGCAGGTGCCGGTGGTCAGGGTAGCATGGATGTAGCAAACATGCTCAAGCCAAGTCTTGAAAAAGGTAAACTGCGCTGTATTGGTAGCACAACCTACGAAGAGTTCCGTGAGAACTTTGAAAAGGATCGTGCGCTACTGCGCCGCTTTACCAAGATCGACATCAATGAACCCACTGTGGAAGAAACTCGTAGTATGCTACGTCAAGTGATGCCAGTTTATAGCAAGTTCCACAACATTGCTGTGCCCGAAGAAACCATTGACTTGGCCATTGACTTGGCTATGAAGTATATGCTGGACAAGAAATTGCCCGACAAAGCCATTGACATCCTAGACTCAGCAATGGCTCACATGCGTGTGATTACTACCACAGTCGAAAACCTTGCACTCAGCAAGGAAAACATTCGCAGAGAAATTTCAGACCTAACTCGTATTCCTATTGAACAGTTGGGCGAGCAAAAAGATGTGGCTGTTACAGAACTTGAAAGCCGCATGAGAACCAACGTGTTTGGTCAAGAAGATGCCATTGAACGACTAATGAACATGGTCTATATTGCCAAGTCAGGCCTCAAGGAAATCAATAGACCCATGGCCAACTTCCTGTTTGTTGGACCAACTGGAACTGGTAAAACAGAACTGGCACAACAATTGGCACAGGGCTTGGGCATGGAAGTGGTTCGCTTTGATATGAGTGAATATCGTGAATCACATAAGATTGCTTCATTGATTGGTAGTCCTCCGGGCTACGTTGGCTACGGCGAAGGCAAAGCCGGTTCAGGTAAACTGATCAATGAACTAGAGCGTGTGCCTAACTGTGTGCTGTTGTTTGACGAAGTTGAAAAAGCACACCCAGATGTTATTCAAGTATTGCTGGGTTTAATGGACAATGGTATTGTCACAGGCTCAGACAACAAGCAGGCCAGTGCAAGAAATGCCTTTGTTATCATGACTTCTAACCTTGGTGCTGTGGATTCTGAAAAGCAAGTGATTGGTTTTAGTGGCGGATTCAATGAAAGTGCCAGCGACGATGCTGTTAAACGTTTCTTTGCTCCTGAGTTCCGTAACAGGCTTGATGCAGTGATCACGTTTAACAGACTGGATCGTAGTGTGGTCAAACGCATTGCTGAAAAGTTTATGCGTCATATCCGCGAGCAATTGGCTGAACAAAACCAAAACATTGTCTACACAGACTCTGTGCTGGAATACATTGCAGAAAATGGATTCAGTGATACTATGGGTGCTAGACCTATGAAACGTCTCATCAACGAAGAAATTCGTTTAGGCATTGCCAAGCGTATTATTCGTGATGGTAAAACCAGTCACACCGTAGATGTCGTCAATGACAAATTGGTAATTGCATGAAAAAGAAGATTTCACAGCGCCTTTACTGGAAGCAATGGCCCTACAAGATAATCCTGGGCAAGGAAGGTGACGAGCGTAAACTGCCGTGGAAGCATCGCTTTACCAAAGCCGCTGATGACGAAACCTATGCATGGTATTCGCAGTTTAGGCGATGGTTTAAAAAGAATTTTCCTGAAGCAGGGCTTCGTCGGGAAGGCCGCATCAGTGTTTTCTTGAAAACACAAGAACAAGTGGACATATTGGTGGATGCCTGGAACATTTATGTTCTAGAAATTTGGTCACCTGAGTCCGAGCAGGCTTTGACTTTGATGGAAAATCATGTTCATGATGTGATACGTCCTGACCCCTGGTATAAAAAGTATCCTATTCGTGCTCGCATACTCTACAATCAAGAGTTTAAAATGCGCGGGCTAGAGCAGATGCGCTATGCTGTCAAACAGATAGACTCTGAAAATTGGCATGCTGGCGGCGTATTAAAAACCCTGTTATCTGACAAGATTCAAAGCAAAGTTCCTTACGCCTGTGGCCAATCTTTTTATCTTTATTTGCTAGAAAACGAAGACGCCATAATGCTAAAACTACAGGTAGGTGACTGGGTTGATAGATTTGAGCGACAACGAAAACCCTGACTTAACACTGGTCCAATAAACCCAACCTCCGCTAAATAGTCGTGGAGGTTTTTTAATGGCTAAAATTGTCGAAGATATCGTCATCATCAAGTTCAGCAAAATTGTCAAAGACAATGAAAACGCTAGTGCAGGCATTGCTAACGCCGACCTAATTGCGGCTTTGGAACAGGTTGCACAAGAACTGGCTGGCGAATCAATTGTTGTTGAAACTATCAAGGAATAAACCATGAGCATGAGAAATACCAACATGCTGGTTGGCAACGGTAGTCTAGATCAAACTGGCTCAGCCACTCGTGCTGACGGCTATTATGGTTTTGCTGACGGCATGCAAACTGTAGGATTTTATGTAAAAAACTTTCGCGGACGAGTTTTTATTGAGGCTTCTGTGAGCGATAATCCCACAGAGGCTGACTGGTTTCCCATTGACCTATCTAACCTAAGTTATTATGACTTTGACGATAGCGTTGGAGCAACTCGTGTTGAATCATTCAACGTAGTGGGAAACTTTGTTTATTTACGGGCACGAATTCAAAGAAGCCATTTAGGTTTGCCCGTGACAGCTTTAGGAAACTGTGAACGAGTAGTTCTAAGTTTATAACAGGAGAAATAATAACATGGCGATTAACGCATCTTCAGGAGGACAACTACAGGGTGGCACAGGAAGTGGCGGTGGCCTTACTGAAGAAGATGTTCAAGACATTGTTGCTGATCAAATTGAAGTAGGCAACGATATCAACATTGGCCTTCAAGCCACCTATGACGATTCCACAGGCAAACTTGTTCTAAGTTTGGCTGGTGCTACCAATGGTGGCGGTTTGGGCTCGAGCGTAATTGTTAAAGAAAATAACACAGCACGTGGTTCAGCAACTACCCTGAATTTCGTTGGACCCAACGTAAGTGTCAGCGATAACGTGGCCACCATCACTGGCGGTCTTGATTCCATCTCAGTATATGAAAATACCAGCAATCGTGGAAACTTTACCAGCATTAACTTTGTCAGCGGAGCAACTGTAACAGTTGACAACGGCACAGCCAATGTAACCATTGCTGGCGGCAGTAGCCCATATACACTACCAACAGCATCAACTTCGGTGCTAGGTGGTGTAAAAGTAGATGGCACAACAATCACCATTAACAGCAATGGTGTCATTACCGCAGTTGGCGGTGGATCCGGTGGCGGTATCAGCCTTAGTGATGTTGGCACATATTTGACCAGCAACGGCTATGCCACACAAACTTATGTGAATGGTCAAGTAACAAACTTGATCAATGGTGCTCCTGCCATCCTTGACACTCTCAACGAACTACAGGCCGCACTGGGAGGTGATGCCAACTTTGCATCAACTATTACCACAACATTAACCGGCAAGTTGAATATTTCTGGCGGCACAATGACTGGCACATTGACATTGGCTGGTAACCCTGCTAATGCACTGGAAGCCGCTACCAAATCCTATGTGGACACTAAAGTTGCCCAGGGTTTAAGTTCGCTTCCAACCCCAAGTTCATATTTGGATGATCTAGTAGACGTCAGCACCGCTGGCGTAGCAACAGGACAAGTGTTGTCCTGGAATGGTAGTGCTTGGGTGCCCGCTAATAACACAGGTGCCACTGGTCTACAAGGCCCTGCTGGTGCTACAGGCCCTGCTGGTGCAAATGGTTCCAGCATCACATCAGCCACAGTCAGCGTCACTGGTAGATTGTTGGTAACACTCAACAATGGCACAGTAGTTGATGCAGGCAATGTGTCTGGCATCAGTTCAGCCACTGTTGACAGCATTGGTCAATTGGTATTGACCAAGCAAGACAGTTCAACCGTAAATGCAGGCACCGTTATTGGTCCCAAAGGTGATACCGGTAACACAGGCCCTCAAGGTCCACAAGGTAGCACAGGTTCTACCGGAGTTGGTGTTGCTGGAGCCGTAGTGAATGGCAGTGGTCAACTGGTGATTACTCTCACTGATGGTAACACAGTCAATGCAGGCAGTTCAGTGGGTCCACAGGGTCCACAGGGCGTTGCAGGTCCTACAGGACCTACAGGTCCACAGGGTGTAAGCGTGGTCACTGCTGTCATTGACGGCACAGGCAATTTAATTCTCACACTTGACGATGGCACTAGCATCCAAGCAGGCAGTTCAGTGGGTCCACAGGGTCCACAGGGTGTGCAAGGTCCAGCAGGTCGTAGCATTGCTGACAGCGGTGTCACTGTTGACAGCGGTGGCAATTTACAAATCACTTTAAGTGATGGTGTTGTAATCAACGCTGGCTATGTTGTTGGCCCACAGGGTTCAACAGGCGCACAAGGTATTAAAGGTGACAAGGGCGACCAAGGTATTCAAGGTATTCAAGGATCTCCAGGCGAGTCTCTGACTGTCAATGGTTTAGCAGGAAGCGTTCAAATTTATGGGTTGAGTCCAACAACTCAATCTCCCTACAATTTTGAAGTTGATTTATCAAACAGGGCCAACAGACTTACCACTGCTAGAACAATCAGCCTGGCAGGTAAAGTCACTGGTCTAACCAGTTTTGATGGCACTGGCAACGTCAGCATTACCACTGCACTCAGTGGTGTAACTACCTCAGACGTCAACGAGGGCACTAACCAATACTTTACACAGGCTCGTGCAAGATCTGCATTGAGTTCAACTGCTGACTCCAGCATTTCAAGTTTGATCAGTTATGATGATTCAACTGGTGTTATCAAATATCGTGCCAGCACCAGTTACATCACAGAAGGCAGTAATCAATACTTTACAAATACTCGTGCAGATGGTCGCGCAGATGCAAGAATTGGTGCCGCCAGCATCAATGCTTTGGCAGACGTTGACACATCAACAACAGCACCCACTAATGGTCAAGTCTTGACTTGGACTGGTAGTGCTTGGACACCGGCGGACACCGGCAGTGGTTCTGGTGCAGTTACAAGTGTCAACACCAAAACCGGTGCAGTGGTTCTCAGCACTGATGATGTCACTGAAGGCACAAGCAATCTTTATTACACAAACTCAAGATTTGATACACGCCTAGCAACAAAGACCACAGACAATTTAAATGAAGGCACAACCAACAAGTATTTCAGCAACACATTGGCAAGAAATGCGTTGGTTGCTGGCACAGGTATTTCATACAACAGTTCAACAGGAACAATCACACTCAGTGCCAACGCAGATCAAATCACAGAAGGCAGTTCGAACTTGTTCTATACCAACACAAGATTTGATACACGCCTGGGACAAAGTAATCTAAGCCAACTGGCTGATGTTACCAACTCTACTCCCACAACTGGGCAAGCATTGGCTTGGAACGGTAGTGCTTGGGCACCTACTACAATCAGTAGTGGCGGCGGTGGTGGTGGATCTTCGTCTTCAGGTGTATTCCGTGCCAGTGCTCAAGTTGAATACGATGCGTCCGGTAACCTATCAAGTGTAAGTGTGTTGAGTGGTGGTATTTCCGCTGTGATTGCCACAGCAACATCAACAACTGCTACAGTGACATTTACATTTACTGGTAGCACATGCCCTCCACTCAGCACCATGGTTTATGGTTATCAACGAGCCAGCAACGTGTTTGTTTCACGTGCTTTGGCCAGTGACTTTACCACAAGAACTATTGCAGGTGGTGGAACCAGCGGTAGCCCAACAGCATTTTCCAGTTTTGATTCTGCAACAAATACAATGACACTGAGTTTGACCAAAGCCTTAACTGGTGCTAGTGCCGCAGTAGGACAAACAACACATGCAGTGGTTCAATTCTTACTCAGCAGTGATTAAAAGGGCGTAGGATGTCAATAAATGCTTGGAAGACCAGTTTCGTAGGCCTAAACAAACCTGCAAAGGTATTGTCAGGCACGGCCGACTCGTTTGCTCCAGGTTCACTTTGGCCTTATGCCAACGGTGCTGATGATCCTTATTGGTCTGGGGGCACCAATCCTCAATACTATCGTTGGGAAGTGTCATTTACTGTCAACAGCCGCGGCCACGGTAGCAACCTTACAAGAACTCCTTTTAGTTTTGATGCACAAGACATTGAAGTAGGTGATTTTGTAGCAGGTGCTCAGGATGGTAAAGTTTGCCAGATCATGAGCATTAGTCAAAAGGACAACAATACGTTCACTGCTGTTGTTGAAGATAGACTACGCTACAATACATTTAGAGATCCCACAGGCTTTGGCTTGTTTGGAACTCCTGGCACAGTAATCTTCTTCCAAATTAACGAACTGGGTTTTCCAATGTTGGATCCTGTTCCTGGAGAAGCAGCCGCAGATTTCTTTACCAACGTAATGAGTAGATTCCAATACATGAATCCACTTACAAATTATTTGTTGGAAAAAACCAATCATGGTTTTGAGCAAGGCGATGCTATTTGTATTGAGAATGAAGAATTTGTTCTCAGTGACACTGACAACGTCAACAAGTTTATTGGAACAGTGGTGTTTGCAGGTCCTGGACCCAATCAGTTTGTTTTGAAACCTGCCAATGGTATCATTGACTTTGTGCCAGGACTTCCTGGCACAGTAGGAGACTATCTATATCCTAGCGTCAACGGCACAGGTGATTTGACTACAGATTCTGCTAGTTCAAGACCTGTGTTTATGAAGATTGCTGATGCGGTTGCAACATCAACCACAGGCGCCGGTATTGACCCCATTGGCACTGATGGCGACATTGTTGAAATCAATAGAGTTCAAGTAACATTATCAAGCGGCGCTGGACAATACAATGTCAATCATGCAGTAACACAAATCAATGCTGAAACTTCTAATCATGACGTTACAGCAGTTAAAGTTGGAGCCGCAACTGAAACACAATCTAATCCTGCTGGACAAGGTAGTGCCTATGGTATTGTTGCAGGCTACGTTCCATTTAGTGCAGAAATCAATGGTATCAATGTAAACTTTACAACCACTACATCAGGTGCCGCAGCCTATGGTGATCCTACAGTAGCCGACGCCAATGACATGATTGCAGATATAAATGCCGCTGGTGTGCCAGATGTTGTTGCCAGTGTGGTCAACGGCAGTGAAATCAAATTGCGTAACAACGTTGGTGGAGCCATTACCATTGTGAACACCATTAACGATGCCAATGGCAGTGCTTTTGCCGGGACCGCTTCTCTTTCAAGTTTGCCTGCATCAACTCCTGCCAACACTTCAACATTTGCACTTAGATTGTTGCGTGAAGACGGTGGTCCATTGACCATTAGAGATTTTCAAGGAACATTCTTTGCTGATGCAGGCGTCATGTCTGGACAGAACGGTAGATATGCACTGGGTCTAAACATTGAACAAGGTCTGCGTTCAAGTCAAACCACTGTAGTAGCAGATATTGCCGCACGTGATGCCCTTTATCCATTGGTTGGTGATCAAGCCTACGTCATCGACGATGCCAATGGTGAGTGGGCACTATTCCTATGGGATGGTAGTGTTTGGACTAGATTTCAAAACCAGCGCAGTGAATCAACAGATGCCAAAACCATTGAAGCAGTCCATACATTCCCCAACTCTGGTGACATTCAAATTGGTGCTATTACCGCTGGGCGTAGACTGCTAAAAATTTCTGTTGTGGTTTTGTCGGACCTAACAACGCCACCTAACTTTGAAGTTGAAGTTGGTGCCACTGGTTTATGGAACTATGAACAAAATGGTGGTGCCAGCGTAGGTGCATATAGTGTTGAAACAGATTACATTACATCACTAATTGAAGCAGTGACATTAAAAGTGCCAGCAAATGCTACCACAGGTAGCGTTCGTGTAGAGGTAACCTATCTATGAGTCGACAGTTTAATAATAGCACCGGCACAACATCAACAGAATTTCAATTGGGTGCCGGCACAGGTGCGGAAGTTAGACAGTTTGTGCTGACTGCCAGTGTCAATGGTGCTCCAGTGATGGCTACTGATCGTGCCAGCAACGAGATTGCTGTTGCTGGTGTAGAATTTTATGATATCAAATTGCTGGCCAAAAATGCCACAGGAACAGTTGCACGTCATATCCGCGGAACTGTTTCTGGAACTGCAACAACTAGAATTACAGATACATTCCAAGAAGATTTTGATGGCGATATTGCTGTCACATCCAACGGAACTACGTTTAGTGTTGAATGCACGAGCACCACTTCAGCAAATTTCACAATTTATGTGACCTTAACAAGGGTTAGTGCATAATGACAATTGCAAAAATTAAATTTTCTCAACTGCCAATGGCAGATGACATAGATATTGCCGATGGCGATATCATTCCTGTGGTCAATGGCACTGCCAGCAAAAAGATCACATTTGGTAATTTTAAAGAATACTTGGTGGCCACCGGGTTTGCCAGCATTGACCAAGTAAACACTAGAGTCAGTAATGCTATCACTTCCATAGTGGGCGGTGCTCCTGGATACTTAGACACGCTCAAGGAACTAGCAGATGCCATCAATAATGATGCTGGTTTTGCTACCACAGTGGAAACATTGGTTAATGGAGTATTTGGCAGTAAAACCTCAGACGATTTGCCTGAAGGAGCAACAAACCAATACTTTACCGTTGGTGCCGCCGACTATCATTTTGACACTAGATTTTTACTAAAAACAACTACGCATTTAGAAGAAGGATCTAGGTTATATTTCACCAACAGTCGTGCAGATGCAAGAATTGGTGCCGCCAGCATCAATGATTTAGCAGATGGCTCAGATCCTACATTTACCAGCGTCACTGCTACCACTGTCAATGTTCGTGACCTAAACTTCACAGGCACTGGTGCAGTAAACATTATCAGCAACAACGACATTAACTTGCAAGCCGACGGTTGGATTACATTTTCTTCATTGCCAAAGATTCCAACATACACTCTAGCACAACTTCAAGCATTAGTAGGAGTTCCATTTGGTGCAATTGCTGTTTGCTCAAACCCCACAATTGGTAGCGCAAGGCCTGTATGGTATAACGGATCAGCATGGAAAGACATGGCCAACGGTGACCTGGGCACCGTGTGATGATTTTTCTATATCTGGTCAATAAAGGAACTAGAACATGGAAAGAGAATATATCATAACTGTTAAAGATCCAGCAGTCTGGGATACTGGACTCTGGAACGAATTGACCCAAGACGGGCTTGGCGATAATTTTATTCCCACCAGAGAAGTAGAGGTGGTCAACGAGCGTCCATTCAATGAATGGTGTGCTCACTTCAATCTCACTGATGAGGAAGCAGAACTAATTCGCCAGGACTCGAGAATCGATACTGTGGAACTGCAAGCAGATCTACAGGATGATGTAAAAAAAGAGTTCATTGGAACTAGAACAGCACTCTACGACAAAAGTAACGCAACATTGGCTACAATGAAAAATTGGGGGCTACTTCGATGCATAAACAACAGCGATCCTTTTATCAGTTCAACCGGTGTCAACGGGGATTATACCTATAATTTAGATGGCACAGGAGTTGATGTTGTTGTTATGGATTCTGGAGTTGAACCAGGCCATCCTGAATTTGCTGTCAATGCTGACGGCACTGGCGGTAGTCGTGTAGTAGATTTTGACTGGGCAAGCCTTGGTGTTCCGGGCACACCTAGTGCGGCCAGTATTGGCGGATATTTAGGCGATGCTGACGGACACGGTAGTCATTGTGCCGGCATTGCCGCGGGCAATACTTGTGGTTGGGCTCCTGGTGCCGCAATTTTCAGCATTAGAATTTTTGGTGGTGCAAGAATCACCAATGGTGCTACCCTAGGAACTATCAATTCAGACATTGCCTTTGACTTGGTTCGTGCATTACATTTGCAAAAAATTGCTGCCGGCAATACACGACCAACTATCTGCACCAACAGTTGGGGGTATCGTAGAAGTTACTCTGGTATGACATATACTGTGTGGCGTGGAGACATATACGATATTACTTCTAGAAGTAATGCCTACGGACAGATCAATTCACTGCATCCTTATGTGGTAAACTATCTTGATGTATCTGTGAACAATGCGTCCTCGGCAGGTGTCATTATGATAGGTGCCGCAGGAAACTATTATCACAAGGCAGATATCATGGGTGGGATTGATTACGACAACTATTATCGTGCCTACAGTGAAAACATTTATTATCATAGAGGTTCTAGCCCAACTCGTGCCAGTTCAATGATCAACGTTGGTGCCGTAGATAACTTTACCGCAGAACGCAAGGCGTCTTTCAGCGAAACAGGTCCTAGGGTGGATGTCTATGCTCCGGGTGTTAGAATCATGAGTGCCTTGAGTAACAATTATGGCAGTCTCAATGATCCTAGAAATAGTGCTTATAGAATTGGAAAGATTGACGGAACCAGCATGGCATGTCCGCAGGTCACAGGTCTGTTGGCTTGTGTGCTACAAGCCCGGCCCACTATGACTCCTGCAGAAGCCATGCAATTTGTCATAGACCATTCAATGAAAAACGTTTTGCAAGAAGGTAGCAGTTATCTTTATACTAGCACTACATACTTGCAAGGCGGCAACAATAGATATTTAAAAATGCCTTTCACCAACCCACAACGGGGTGGTATCACATCTTAAAGAGATGCTATCATGGAACAGATTTACGAACCACTGTGCAATTTAAGAGTATGCGTAAGCAGAGAACTGTCAGACGAAGAATTTGAGTTGCTGACTGAGATCTTAGAGGATCACATTGGCGACTACATTGATGACGATCAAGTGATCATGCACGACGTTTATCTTGACGGCTATGACCGCATGTTTACCTGTTACTTGTTCAGTCTCAATGACTATCTAGTCAATGCCGAAGACGGTGCCTACCGCGGCGACAGCCTAAGCGCAGACTTGGATGAATGGATGCCAGGTGACGTTATCTGGGAACTTGAAGCCAGTTTGCCGGACCAGGAAGTAGACGTTGCTGACGATGCTTCAGAGTCTGAAGTGTTTGAATCTGTTCAAGAACAAATCCGTAGACTGCTTAAAGGCTAACATACGCTGACAATCATGACTAGATAACGTCATGAGAGATCAATTAAAAGAACAAGGCTACGTCCTACGCGAAGGCTGGGACGATGCTATACAACGTGACTTTGAGATTTGGTATCGCTTCACAGAGGATCGTTCTGTTTCCCACTATGCTTTTTATCCCCGCAGAGATCATAGAAACTCTGCAGGATTTGTGCATGGTGGAGTCATTGCTATATTTGTTGACCATTGTATGGGCAGTATGTGTTGGAGACTCACTGACGGCGGATTTGGTTGGACCATTACGCTAAATCTACAGTTTGTGAGACCTGCCAGAGTCGAGCGTTGGCTCTTTGCAGAAGTCCGGCACTTGACAGGCACTGACTCAAATATTTTGTTGGATGCTCGTGTTTACTCTGTGCCAAAGTTTTCTGGCCCATTGGTAGCACAGGCTCAAGGTAGTTTTACCGTTCCAGGCAAAAAGGCTAAAAAAGCCGTAGACCAACAGTGACTTTTCACATATAATAGCAACATAGTTTCAAACACTTCTCTATAAGGATATCTCTATGCAAATCAATCTACGCAAGGCCGCTGTGGTCCAGCAAATCATCCAGGACGAAATCAAACGCATTGGCCAAGAAGACAATAAAATGCGTATGAGCTTGTTTGAAGAAAATATTCAGGCTCGGCTAGACGAACAGTCGTCTAAGGTTATTGCCACTGCTCAACGTGTCAGCCGTCTCATGGAAGCCAATCGATACTTCCGTGCCACTGTGGCCAGGAAGAATGCCGAGTTTGGTATTGTTGATTACCTGGCAGAAGATGCCATGTTGGCGGCCATGGAACAGCGAATTACAACTCTAGTCGAAGCAGACGCTCGACCAGAACTTGATGTGCTACAGCGAGAAATTGCCGCACGTCGAGAAAACAAGGACGAAAAAGTTTCTATCTACGGTGGCAATCGTGAATACGAAATCTCTGTCAATGTTTTGCCCAAGGCCATCATTGAAGGCGCCAATGGCGAACTAGACAATGTGCGTCGACGCCGTCGTAAGATCAAGGACGAGATGGTTACCATCAACGTCCGCAACGAGTTTGAAGTTCCTGAGCAAATAGCCTCTGTGCTAATTGAACTGGGACTTGACTGAGAAGTTGGCCGCGCTCAGTCCAAGGTGCTGACAGAAACGCTTGATGACCAAGTCATCCAAACTTACAGGATCCAGTCTTGAAAAACTGATTCCACCAGAGCCTCCTAACCTAGACACAACCATTGTATTGATATTTGATGAGTCTAGGCGGTAAAGCACATATTTGCTGGTTACTGTTTTTTGTTTGCTGTTTGATAGTTTCCGTTAGAACCTTGCACAGCGGCCTTTTTTAAGGAGTATAATGACTGCTAAACTTTCTCAATTTCCCAGCACCCAAGACGTCAAAAAAGCCAGGGCCTTACCGTTTAATCAATGGGCACCACATGGCAACTTCCTTGGATCAGGACCATTTGCAATAACCGCAAAAAAGAAGCCCAAAAAGAAAACTGTTATCAAAAATCCAGTCAGTGTTGAGCCCAATGAACACCACATAGACATGATGTGTCGCCCAATCAATCAAGGTGACTATGTGCTGGCTGTCCAAAATAATAGACCTTTTCCATTTAAGGTGTTAAAATTAAATGAAACAACGATAACCATTGTGCCTGCTATTAAAACTGGGGACCTTGGTCGCAAGGCTCTTATTGCTGTTAGAGCCACTGGTGGATCAATTCCTGCTTATAAAAGTTATAGGCGAGAAGGTTGGAATGTTTATGTGATTCCTAGAGAAGAAATTTTCATGTATCATTTAATGGGTAATGTATGACAGGACGAATTGGCTTTGCTTGTAAATGGATTGATACGCCGGAAGAGTGTGCTGGTCGTAAACCTACATCACAAAGCCGAGACCTAAACGGTCGTAGCACTACCATGCGTTGGCTCCGTGAGCACAAGGACGAAGCCGAACAGCGTCAATGGGATATCATGAATCACAATGCACAAGCCGCGCTGAACATGGTGGAACGAGTTGGTTCATTGCCCGAGCACTTGCGTATGGTTCGACTAGGCAGTGAAATGCTACAGGGCTACACTGAGCCCAACTGGATTGACTGGTGGCAACAAGCAGACATCCAACAACACCTAGAAAAGATCTTTGCTCCTGTGGGTGCCCGTGCTCGAGAGTTGGGAGTAAGACTTAGTTTCCACCCTGGACAGTTCTGTGTGTTGGCGTCAGAGAACGACGAAATTGTAGAACGCAGTATCCTGGAGTTTGAATATCATGCAGACATGGCCCGCTGGATGGGCTATGGCAAGACTTTCCAAGACTTTAAGATTAACGTGCATATATCAGGACGTCGTGGTCCAGTCGGTATCAAGGCCATACTTTCACGGCTATCACCTGAAGCAAGAAACTGTATCACTATTGAAAACGATGAAATGACCTGGGGCATTGATGCCAGCCTAGAACTGGTTGACCATTGTGCCCTGGTATTGGACATTCATCATCATCATATTCATTCCGGCGAATATATTCAAGCAAATGATGATCGCATTAAACGGGTTATTGATAGCTGGCGAGGTGTTCGTCCTGTGATTCACTATTCAGCAAGCCGAGAAGATGTGCTAGTGGGACACTCAACTAACGTTCGTCCCGATCTTCAAACATTGCTAGAAAATGGGCATAAAAAAGCAAAGCTTCGAGCACACAGCGATTTTATGTGGAATCGTGCTCTCAACGAGTGGGCATACGAACATTGGCAATGGGCCGATGTTATGGTTGAAGCTAAAGGAAAAAATCTAGCTAGTTTTAGTCTGTATGAGTTCTGGAAAGGCTTGGAAAATCCCGTGAGTTCCGTTTTTGAGTCGAAAGCAAACTCCTCGGCCTATACCTAATTTTTTGCTAACACTATCAACTGGTTCTCCGGATCTAATTAGTAAAATTGCATGTTTATACAACTCATAGTTTGCTCGATTTTTTTCTTTAATGATAGCTATTTTTCTTTCTTCTGAACAAGGATTCTTTTTTCCATACATTGGGTTTTTTTCTCCTTGTTTTGCTAGAGAAAGATTTTGGCACCATTCTTTGGTTCTAGGAATTCCTTTTAATCCTCTGCTTCGTTTTTCAAGAGTTTTGGCAGAAGGATGCCACCCTTTCTTGCTAGGAGGTCTAGCTCCTATAACTAAGTTAGTTAAATTTTCTAGTCCTATAGATTCAGTAAGCGATTCTTCAAAATCATACGCATCGGTTTCGTTGTCAAAATATTTCACAATGTCTATCACAGGCTCTAGGTTTTGATCGTGAAGCTTTTTGATATATCGATCTTTGTAAGGATTTTCGTTGCTGTCTTTGAATTCGTTATGGGACCAAGCCCTATCGCCGCTGCCTTTTCCGATATAAAATGGTAGCTGTGAAGTTGGATCTATTAGTTGATAAACATAGTATTTCATATGTTTATTTATATCTTTTGATGAATGTTGAACACAAATGAAAAATACATTGAAGCACAATGTGCGAAAGCAAGGGCAAGAACTTGGCCAGTTTTGAATTTGCGGCCAAAATAAAAGCAAGGTAAAAATTACCTTGCTTTTAAATGAATAAACTATTTTTAGTTAAAAAAAACAGAACGTTCTGCGGCCAAACTTTGAGTGGCGTAAAATGCAT